>Ga0156494_107_pt2 | contig 356995 bp, 335 predicted proteins | sample RifOxyB1_FD_110641 | JGI IMG/M metagenome (GOLD analysis project Ga0156494, IMG submission 110641) | Candidatus Peribacteria bacterium RIFOXYB1_FULL_54_35 | reverse complement strand
AGAGCTCACCGTGACAGTTCCTTTCTATTGAGGATAGTGGGATGAGAAGTTTATACTGAGCTAACCCGACACTGAGCCTGTCGAAGTGGAGAGTGAGTCGAAGTAAATCCCACCCCTTCCGCCACAGTTGAATTCGACCCTGAGCTTGTCGAAGGGCGAAGATACTGTGTCCCTCCGCCTTCGGCGAACGGGACTGCACAGCACAACGCTGCGCTCCGTACTTTTCTGCAGATTCCATATGAAGGAACCTTCCAACAGAGCGATCAATATTCTCCTCGCAACGAACGGCCTCGTGCTCGTTGCCGCTGCAATTTGGGCATCCTTTCATTCTTTACGATCCGGAAGCGAGTTTCATTGGCTGGCTTGTTCTCATGATCATCCTCTCGCCGTTCCTGCAGTTACTCACCACCATTTTTGCCGCCTACGTCACGTTGATGTATGAGAGCAGGCGAGTTCTCCGGACACGCTCGGCGTGCCATTCATGATCGCATCATGCGGTGCGTTCGTTCTTCTGCGGGAATTTCCTCGGGAATCCGATGTCAATGAGATGGAGCTCGCCGGTATACGATTGCGCCCCCTCGGCGAGAAGCCCGCTCTTGAGTACCCCGAAGACGGCGGTTTTCTTCGCGCGGATGCAGGGCCTGCGGGCTTCTCCTGTCGTTGCATCCATTCCTGAAGGAATATCCAAGGCAAGAATGTGTTTCCCGCTTCCGTTCGCCCAGTCGATGAGTTCGGCTGTGCGGCCGCGCGGATCGCCGGAGAGGGAGTAACCGAGCAGTCCGTCCACGATGCCGCTGGTGTGTTCCGGAGGCTGGGAAATGACCTCGCCTCCCAGTGCGTTCCACACGGAGAGTTGGTCCGCTGTCACCTGTTTGAGAGAGCTTGCCTCGTGGGAGAGGAGAACCACTGGCGTGCAACCCCAGAGCTTGAGCCACTTGGCGCAGACGAGGGCGTCGCCCCCGTTGCCGCCGGGGCCGGCGAGCAGGGTGATGTGCGTTCCTTCACCGAACATCTTCAGAGCTATTTCCGCTGAACGCATGCCGGCGATCTCCATCAACTGCTTGATGTCCACGCCGAGTTTCTCCACTGTAAAGCGATCAAGTGCCTCAGCTTGTGCGGCTGTGTAGGTGGTGGTGGGGAGGTTGGGGCTGATGAGCGGTTAGCGGTTAGCGACTAACGGCCAGTGTACTCGTGCTGACCGCTGACCGCTAACCGCTACTCGCTTTCATGCTGCCTTTGTTCTACCATACGCACAATGCGCAGGGCCCTCATACTTCTGGCCATTCTGCTCACAGCCTGCACTTCTGCTGAGAAGGCAGAGGAAGGTCTCATTACGACACTGGAGGGCACGCCGGTTTCTTTGGAAGAATTCACACAGGGCAAACCAGCCATTGTGTATTTCTGGTCCAGTCAGTGCAGTGTCTGTGAGGGGGAGATGCCGCTGCTGCAGGCGGCGGAGCAGCAACATGATGCTCTCGCGGTGGTGGGGGTGAATTTGCAGGAGCAACAGGCGGTGGCACGCGCGTTTGCGGAGACGAAGGGATACACGTTCGTGAATCTGCTCGATCCTGGCTCAGAGCTCAAGCGGCGGTTCGGCGTGTCCACGCAACCGGCAACACTCGTGTTTGATGCAGAAGGTCATGAGCTGCACCGGAAAGACGGAGCGCTTGCGGAGGGGGAACTGGCTCAGTGGCTGGAGGAGCTCCTGACAGGCGCATCCGAGGAACAGCAAATTTTGGGAGCGCAGGAGAGCCCCGTTCCTGAGGAGAGCATCCAGATTTCCGCCCCAACGCCGCTCCTCTCATTCTGGTACCAGGGGGAAGTGCGGCACACTATTCCGCTCGATCAGATAGTGAGCGGTGTGCCCAGCAGGGATGGGATCCCCTCCGTCGACAATCCACAGTTCCTTGAAGCAAGTCTCGCAACAGCCGAGTTTGACGAGATGCTTGGCATTTTTTTGGTTATCAATGATGACGCGCGGTTCTACCCCCTCGGGATTCTCAATTGGCATGAAGTGGTGAACGACACCGTCGGCGGCGTTCCTGTGAGCGTGACGTACTCTCCGCTCTCAGCGTCTGCCTTGGTGGTTGAGCGCACAATAAGCGGAGGAGCGGACACATTCGGTGTGAGCGGTTTGCTCTTCCAGAGCAACTTGCTCCTCTATGACCGGAGTACTCTCTCCCTCTGGGATCAGATCCGCGGGGAAGCGGTGGTGGGTCCTCTCACAGGGGAGAAGTTCAGGCGCGTGAAGAGCGATGTTCTCAGGCTTGCAGCGGTCAGGGAGGCATGGCCGCAGGCAAAGGTAATGAATACGATCACGGGCTTTGTCCGGGACTACAGCTCAGACCCGTACAAGGGATACGACCAGATGGAATCGACGTACTTCCCGGTGAATACCGCAGATGACCGGCTTGTAAGCAAGAAACCGGTGTACGGCATTGTGGTGAATGGGGTGGCAAAGGCCTATACCATCGAAGCGGTGCAGGCAGAGGGGAGAGTGCAGGATACCGTCGGTGGCGTGCGTATTCTCCTCCAATACGATGCGGCGACTGGCCGCGTTCGGTTCACGCGCTACTCAGATGCGGGGAAGAGCGAAGAGATTATTCCTCTGCGTTCCTACTGGTTTGCATGGGTGGCGCAGTATCCGGAGACGGAGCTCTACGAGTGATGCGGCGGACGGCGCGGCACCTGTCCGAGACCTGCAATGAGATTCTGCACTGACTGGATGTTCAGGATCTTTGCGTCCGGGTGGTTGATAGGCAGGGTCTTCCTCATGTTGTCAAGGTGCACGGAGGCCGTGGGCGTGAGTACGCGGAGATTCATGCTGTCTCTGAGCCGTTCCACTATGCGGAATTCGTGGCCCTTGCCTGCAAAACCCATGGGAACGTACACGGGTTTCGTTGCCGCAAAAAGTTCACACAGTTCTCGCTCACGCACTTCATCCAGCTCCGCGAGTTTATCTGCATACTGCAGGTACCACTGCATCTCGCGCAGGACATCATCCCTGTACCACCATTGCTCTCCAACAAGGCAAACGAGAGGAGCGTCGTCTTTTGCAGGATCCCAGCCGGTTCCTATGTTGTAATGAATTTCACCTTCCTGTCCCTGGAACCGCTCCCAAAATTCCTTGTATTTCTGTTGGTACTGGCGCATGAACGGTAACCATGTTGCCACGAACGCATTGATGAGTTGTTCAGTAGCTGCGGAATGCGCACCACGCGTGCCGGGATACGTCGTGTATGCGTAGAAGCATGGTGTGGAGCACGCACGCTGCTCAGCCATCCGCTGCTGGACATCCATGCAGTCTCTCAGGGCCCGGGGGTGATCGAACAAAAACTGCTGCGCTTCCGGCGTGTGAACATCGTGATCGGAACCGTCAAATTCGATAACCGGTCTTGCGATGGGAAAAGGGGTGTATCCCATTCCGTGCCGGCGTCCCTCGACGAAGAGGGGACAGTTCACACCTTCTGCTTGGAGCAAATGAACGAGCTGGAAGAGCTGTACCTGTGACTGCTTGGTTGCTTCCGGCGTTGTCTGCGGGTCGAATGCGTCATTGTCGTAGTGGCAGCTGGAGAGGAGGTATGCCGTATGGCATCCTGCTCTGGATGCGGGGAACCGCTCTTCTCGGACGATGCTCATCTCCGTTGCTCTCTCCACCGCCCTCTCGATAAGCGCAAGTTGGGAGGTTTCCGCACACTCCGCCTGCTGCGCGTTATCGATGCGGGAAGCAGTGGCGGCAGTAATTTGCTGCACGGGCATAGCTGCTGATTGTGGTTTTGCTGCAGTCGCCTCCATCCATATGCCATGCACTTCTCCGAGCACTCTTGCCTCTTCACGCGTGAGAGGTTCTCCCCGCACTGCCTTTTGAAATACTGTTTCAGGATCAGTTGTACTGCCTTTTGGTCCTTCTTGTACCATAAATACATAATACAATGATCAGTGATTTCTGCAAGTACTAGGAGAACTTCTGCTTCAAGTCCTCATTGCTTGGGAGTTTCTCCTTGGGGCACTCATTCATTGCCCAGAACTCCCTGAGTGAGTCCATGTACTTCTTCTCTTTCAGGAGCTTCTGGATGAATGGTTTCACGGTCTCCCGGAATCTGCTTAGTTGCAGATAGTGCGAAAGTTCGTACATGACGGTGACAAAAGCCTCTTCACCGCTGCGGATCTCCGCTCTCACTTCATCCTGGATGGCATCCGCGATGCTTTCCTTGTCTATGCCGGCCATGAGATACAGGTCCTTGGCGGGGGCGGAGGGGAAGTAATGGTTCACGCCGAGCCTGCGTAGGGAGCAGGGGAGTGAGAAGTCCGCGATGATGTCTGCGACTTGCGTCGCAAGACCCCCTTCGCTGTGGTGGTCCTCCACGACGACGAGGTGCCCTGTTTCCAAAGCCGCCTGAACGATGGCTGCGCTGTCGATCGGGCGCACACAGGCGACGTTCAAGACCCGTACCTGGATGGGTTTCGATGCCTTGGCGAATTCTTCTGCCACTGCCACTGCAGCATGGACAGGGATACCGGTGGCAATCACCGTCACCTGGTCGCTTGTGTCGCCCCGTCCCCGGATGAGGTCCGCTCTGCCATCGAAGGTGTAGGCCGGACCGTAGATGACCGAACCATCGGGAGATTTGAGCTGCTCGTGTCCGTCGCGGGGGAAGAAGGTGTACACACTCTGGTGCCCCTCTGCGATGAGCTCCATTGCACGTTCAGCCATGGCTGCTGCCTGGTTGCTGTCTGCCGTCATCCAGACCTGCGTGTGGTCGAGTGGAATATTGAGGTAGTTGCGTTCCTGATGTGTCTCTCCGTCTTCACCCACGCTCAAGCCTGCGTGCGTGCAGTCGTGCACAACACCGCAGCGCGTGTGTCCGCAGTTGATGTCTATGAGGCGGGCGTTCGCACGTGCCTCATTCGTTCCGAAGGTGGCGAATGTGTAGGTGACGGGGAGCAAACCTGTCTGGCGCATGCCGGCTGCCATCATGTACATGTTGGCCTCGGCCACACCGACATTGATGCAGCGGTGCGGCAGTTCCTTCTCTACCTTTTCAAATCCCCCTGATCCTGCAAGGTCCGCATGGAGCACGACAATGCGGCTATCCATCTTCATGAGGTTGAGCAGATGTACCGCCCCGAAGTCTCTGCGTGCTGCTCCTTTCTCTGTGGTGATTGCCCGCTTGTATCCGCCGAGTTTTGCTGTACTAAATTGCAGGGGAATATCCGTCGGAACGGAGCCTTTTTCGTAGCGCCTCTTCTCCGCTTGGAAGAACGGCAGGTACGCAACTGTCACTTCCTCCAGTGGCGGGAGGGCCTTCAGTGCTTCCTTCGCTTCCTCTTCCGAGAGGGGAGAGCCGTGGAAGTTCTTGGAACCCGTGTTACTTCCTTCTTCCATGAGTGGAATGCCGTAACCCATGGTGGTGTAGTAGCAGACGAAGATGGGTTTCCCTTTCCCCAGGAGCTCATCTGCTTTCTCTAGGGCAGTCTTCACCTGGGCAGGATCATTGCCGTTCTGCACTTCGATGACATTCCATCCTGTTGCGGCTGTGATGGATGCGAAATCGGCGGCGACGGTTTTTGTCGGCATGCCGGAGAGCTGGATATCGTTGAAATCGCCGTGGACAATCAGGTTATCCAGCTTGAGGTGCGAGGCGAGACGGAATGCTTCCTGTACCTGTCCTTCCTGGCTGTCACCGTCTGCGAGCATCACATCCACAATGCCAGGCTTCTTCTGGTACTGGAGTCCGAAGGCAGCGCCGAGCGCATTGCTCACTCCTTTTCCAAGGGGGCCCGTGCCGAACGGGATGTCTCCCACACCTGCTTCTATGTGCCCGGGCAGTCCGTCTGGTGTGCGGAATGCATGGATGATGTTCTGGGGGCTCTGGAGGTGAGCATTCCCCCTGTCGCGGCCGAAAAGGTACTGCAGACCGTACGCGAGGACCGAGAGGTGGCCTGCACTCATGCGGAGAGGCTGGTCCACTGCGGGATTGCGGAATTTATTGATCCAGTAGCAGAAGGTAAATGCCGAGAGCGGCCCGCCCGGGTGGCCGGATTTGTGTGCAAGCGGTGCCTGGATTGCGAGGTGCTCTATGATCTGATGCGCAAGTGTGTATTGCTGTTTCTCCTCTTTGCTGAGCGTTGCTGCGGCATCCGGTCCTATCCAGAACATCTTCCCGGGGTCCGCCGCTGCCATGACCCGCTGGCAGGACATCGGGACTTCCTTGACGTCTTTGCCTAAAAGTTTCTTTATATCTGGTCTGTGGGTCGGCATAGGAATTGTTCGAGAAAGGTACACTCCAAGTGTATGTGGAGCGGAGGAAGACCTCAAGTTCCGGCACTATCAGAGTAGAAACTGGTGGGCTGGCAAGGTGTGCTCCTTGCGCTCTCCGTGCAGACTGATTAGCTTGCTGACCTATGCGAAAAGCTCAGTCGAAGTTCCCGCTCATCAGTATCAACGTGTCCGCCATTATTCTACTCGCATTGCTCATGCTCGTGGCAGGGTAGCATTCCTTTCCTAAGAGAATTCAGAAGGGTGTTCCTCTCTTTTCTGGTGAGAGCGTGTAGCGTGTAGCGGTTAGTAGCGAATAGCTGACAGCTCATCGCTAACCACTACTCGCTTTTCTCTGTTACAACCATCACAACTTTTCTGCCCTCTTGCATTTCCTCCTTCACTCCCGCCCAGTCATGGATTGCTTCCATGAGAATCTGGTGCTTGTATTTGTAGCCCTCACCGCGACGGGTGCCGGGATCGTTGGTAATGAACCACTTCCCATCGTACCCGGTGATCACCAGCATGTGGTACCAAGGCCCCTCTCCGCTGAAGTAAGGATTCCCAAGCATTCTCCCTGCCGCGGGAACGATCACAGGGTTGCCCAAAGCAATCTGCGTTTGGATTTCCTGGATGCTTGGATCTTGGATGACTTCTGCACGGTACCCGTAGTATTCCTCTGCCACCTCCGCAAGCTCTGCGAGCGTGATGTCCTGCGCAAAGCCCTGCTGTTCTTCCCATGCGATAAGGGCGAGCAGATCTCTGTCCGCCTGTTCTTTTGTGAGGATGTTCCCTGCAAGGTACGAGTGGACGATCAGGAGCGCCGCTTCCTCGCAGGCTTCCTGGTAGGGATCTCCCCAGTCGGCGAACGGTGCCTGCACGGTGAAGGGGACGGAGAGAGAGAACTTCTTCGGGAGGGTGGTAGCAGGTTGATCCGGCTGCAGCTGCGCAGTGGTGCCGTTGCACGCAACGAGAAGGAGGCCGAGGAAGCTGAGAGCGAGAATGTTTCGCATGGATTTAGAGGGCTTTTCTATGTTGATGTGTTCTCCTCCCAAAGGGCTTCTTTCCCTGTACCACTGGCACAACATGTTGGAGCGCTTGTTGCAGCTGCTGGAGCGTGAATCCACGCTGGCGGAGGAACCCAAGGAGAGATGTGTTTGCGCTGCCGTATTTTGGCCCCTGATACTGATCTATTGCTCTGGCAACCGGGTGATTGATTGCGCTGAGGGGGATACCTAGTTCTGCCACACGGCTTCGGAAGTCGAAGATGCCTGTGGTCGGATGTACTTCGATAGAAGGCGTTGCGTCGTGCGGATCGGTTGTCTCAGGGGTACCATCGAAGATGACCTGCACGCAGGAAGACATCCATTCCCGGAACTGCTGCGGGGTGAAACCAAAATCAGGGAGTACTGCAAGCAGAGGCTGGGTTTTCTTTCCGTGTGCACGGAGGCGCAGCACGATACCGCGGTCACGCTCCGGATCTGCAACTGTGTCCGGGTAGGTGTGGATTCCTCTTGCCTCCAATTCCTCTAGGAAATCTCCGGCTGTGGTTGTTGCATCTATGTGGAGAGGGTCTGCTGGACTCTTCTCCTGTGCTCCTTGTTCCGCGGGGACGCCGAGCTCTGCCGCCAGTGCATCCCATGGATCATTTTTATCTGGAGACGTCATAATCCGATTGTGTCAAATGGCAGGAACATACGCAAGCAGATGCAAGGCATTGTGTACTGCGGAGCAGAGTTCCCACTGGATGCGAGGCAGAGAACGCGGCATACTGTCTGCGATCCTTTCCTCCTTGATGCATGAAACTCTTCCTTGATACAGCAAATACTGCACAGGTTGCTGAGATAGCCGCTTGGGGGGTGCTCGATGGTGTGACAACCAATCCTTCTCTCGTCGCGAAGGAAGGGGGGGACTTTAAGAAGACGGTACTCACGATGTGCAAACTCGTGCCGAATGTGAGTGCGCAGGTGACAGCGACAACATTTGAGGAGATGAAGAAGCAGGCGGTGGAGATGAGCGGATGGCACAAGCGCGTGGTGGTGAAGGTGCCCATGACCGTGGAGGGGCTCAAAACCCTGCACTACTGCAGGGGAAAAGGCATCCGCACCAATACCACACTCGTTTTCTCGGTGAATCAGGCCATCCTCGCCGCGAAGGCGGGTGCGAACATCATCAGCCCCTTCATCGGGCGTCTGGATGATATCGGGCAGGATGGTATGGAGCTCATCGCAGAGATCATGCAGGCCTGGAGCCACTACGACTTCCAGACAGAGGTGCTCGTGGCCTCCACGCGCCATCCCCGGCACATTGCGGATGCGGCAATGCTCGGGGCACACATCTGCACTGTTCCCTACGATGTATTCAAGAAACTCCCGCTCCACTCTCTCACAGATATCGGCCTTCAGAAGTTCCTGAAGGACTGGGAGAGCGTGAAGAAGAAGTAATTTTCCCTCCTTTCACTATGGAACTCGGAGTCATAGGACTCGGCACTATGGGTGCGAACCTCGCGCGGAATGCCGCACGCAACGGTGCGAAAGTCATCCTCTATAACCGTACGCCCGAAAAGACCGATCTTTTCATGAAGAGTTACGGGAAGGAGGGGTCGTTTGTCCCCTGTAAATCGTTCGAGGAATTCACGAAGGCATTCGAGAGCCGCAAGGCGATTCTCATGATGGTCGATGCTGGTGAGGCGGTGGACAAAGTGGTAGAAGGTCTCGTTCCTTTCCTGCGGGAGAACGATATCCTCATCGACGGCGGCAACAGTCACTACAGTGATACGGAGAGGAGAGCTGCTGCCCTGAGAGAGAAGAAGATTCAATTCATTGGCATGGGCATCAGCGGCGGGGAGGAAGGTGCATTGAACGGCCCGAGCATGATGCCGGGAGGGGATGCCGATGCGTATGCATATCTTGGGCCGCTGCTCACGGGTATGGCAGCGAGTGATGGTATTGGAGGGAAGTGTGTGACATACATTGGTCCCGGCGGGTCAGGTCACTTTGTGAAGATGGTCCACAACGGCATTGAATACGCGCTGATGCAGCTTATTGCTGAGTGTTACGATCTCCTCAAGAATCTGGGTGGATTTGATAACGAAGGTCTCTCTGAGATTTTCGTTGCTTGGAATGAAAGCGATGAGCTCCATTCGTACCTCGCGGAGATTACTGCGAAGATTTTCACCAAGAAGGAGAAAGACAACTACGTCATCGATCTCATTGCGGATGCAGCCGGGCAGAAGGGAACCGGCAAGTGGACAACGCAGGCCGCGCTCGAGTACGGAGTCGCTGTGCCCACCATCAACGCCGCCGTCGATGCACGCATCCTCTCGGGGAGCCTTGCTGAGCGTGCGGAAGCGAAGAGTTTCCCTGTCATGGTGGATGACACGGAGCCGATCCCGCGTCACATGAAGTTCCGTTCCTCCATCCGCTCGGGCATGGATCTTTCTTCCATCTGCGCGTACGGGCAGGGGTTTGCTCTCATCGAGAAGGCGAGTATCGAAAACGGATGGAAGCTGAACCTCAGCGAGATCGCGCGTATCTGGCGCGGAGGCTGCATCATCCGTTCTTCTCTCTTAAGCCATCTGCAGGACGCCTACAGCTTGGATTCCGGTATTGCGAAAGCCGCGAACAGGGTGCTTCTTGACCGGTTCCGCGGAGACAAACAGAAGGAGTGGCGCCAGGTGGTGGAGCTCGGTATCTCCTGGAACGTTCCGGTGCCGGCGCTCTCCGCTTCCCTGACGTACTTTGATGCACTCACGCGCGGACGCCTGCCGCAGAATCTCATCCAGGCGCAGCGGGATTTCTTTGGATCGCACTCCTATGAGCGCATCGATAAGAAGGGGTCGTTCCACACCGAGTGGAATACGCAATAAGAATGTGCGTCTGAGGATTGTCATCCTTGTGACTGACTGATCGCACAGCAAGAAGCTAAATCTATGAGCTAATGCTTTTTCCTATCGTCAGCATTGCTGCTCCGAGTGTGGCTGCGTCTTTGAGTTCCGCGACTTTGAGCTCCGGAATGGGCATGTTCGGCAGCATCCAATGATGCAGTTCCTTCTTCACTTCTTTGAAATGTCTGGCAAGTGCGTGGCCTGCACTTCCTCCGAAAATGATGACGGAGGGATCGAGCACGTGAATGAGATTGGTGCACATCCACGCTACCTCCCGATAGATGTCTTTGTGCATGAAGGCGCAGACTTCGCCTTCCAGATAGTCGGAAGGATCCTTCGCTTCCTCGCAGCGTTTGCCCATGGCAGATCCTGAGAAGAACTGTTCCACATCTCCGCGTTTGTCTTCGGTTTTAAACGGTGGGTGCCCAGGAACGAGGAGCATATGCCCAAATTCCGCAGCGTAGCCCTGGCTGCCCTGAAAGAGCTTGCCGTTAATGACAATGCCGCCTCCCACACCAGTGCCGAGTGTCACTCCTACGACAACAGATGCTCCTTTGCCGGCTCCCGCAATCGCTTCAGCGAGCGTGAAGCAGTTCGCGTCGTTGTCTGCAAGGCATGGCAAACCTGTACGTTCGAAGAGTGTTTGCTGGATGGGAACGCCCTCACCACCGGGGATATTGGGGAGTGTGAGGATGGTGCCTTCGGGGTGGGTGATGAGTCCCGGGGCACCGATACCCACAGCACGCGTATCTTCTTTCTTGAGTTCTGTTATAACGTCTACGAGGGTATCCAGCACATGGCTAAAGCCCTTGGATGCTTCTGTTTCCCTGCGCAAAGATTGCTCCTGTTTCCAGGAAGCAGCTGAGTACCGGGCCGCAGCGATTTTGGTGCCGCCAAGGTCTATTCCAATGACTGAACCGGATTCGTCCACTGTAACGACTGTATCACAAAACCGGGGTTCACTATACTTTTCTTCGATGTACGAACTCCAGTCCGTCGACGAGGTTTTGGGCAAACTCGGCAGCTCTTTTGGGGGGCTGCAGTCTGCCGAAGCGGAGAAGCGTTTGAAAGAGTATGGTCTCAATACGCTCCCGAAGAAGAAGCGGTCTTTGCTCCTCCTCTTCCTGCAGCAGTTCCAGGATGTCATGGTGTACATCCTCATCGTTGCGTTCTTCCTCTCTCTCATCGCACCGTTCTTTGAGAAAGAGCCGCTGGCAGTGGAGAGTTTTCTGGATGCGTTCATCATTCTTGCCATTCTCATTCTCAATGCCGCACTCGGATTTGTGCAGGAGTACAAGGCTGAGGAAGCCATTGCCATGCTCGAGAAACTCACCTCTCCCCATGCGCGTGTGCGGCGGAATGGCACGGAGCAGATGATCGGTTCCAATCAGCTTGTTCCCGGGGATATCGTCATCGTCGAAGCTGGGGATCGTATTTCTGCCGACGGCAGACTGATCGCAGAGTCGCACATCCGCCTGAATGAATCGAGTCTGACGGGGGAATCCAATGCCGTAGACAAGCAGGTAGAGGCTCTGCAGGGGGAAGCGCCACTAGCGGACCGCAGGAACATGCTCTTCTCCGGTACCATCGTGACGAGAGGATCGGGGGAGTACGTTGTCACTGCAACAGGCCAGGGTACGGAGATAGGAAAAATAGCGAAACTCGTCTCAGAGATGGAGCTCCTTCAGACACCTCTCCAGAACAGGATGAGGCAGCTTGGGAAACAGTTGGGGGCGGTGGTGATTGTTCTCTGTATTGTTGTGGTGGTGCTCGGGTTGCTCGGGGGATCATCGTTCCTCTCCATGCTGCTCGTTGGTGTGAGTCTCGCTGTTTCCGCCGTTCCCGAGGGGTTGCCGGCAGTGGTGACCGTGTGCTTGGCGATGGGTGTGCGGAGGATGGTTTCGGAGAATGCTCTCGTGCGCCGCCTGGACGCTCTGGAGACGCTGGGGAGCGTGACGGTTATTTGTGCCGATAAGACTGGCACCATGACGGAGAACCGCATGAGCGTGGTGCAGACGTGGGTTCCCGGCGGGGATGGCACTGAAGAAAAACTCCTGTTCCAGATTGGAGCATCCTGCAACCGCGCAGTGCTCCCCGATCTTGGAGACCCCACGGAGATTGGTCTCCTCGATGCGGCGCAGGAACACCAGGTGGAGCGACTGCCTATTGAGAGAGAGGAAGTGCCGTTCACCTCGGAAGGAAAATACATGCAGACCGTTCATGGAAACCGCTCGTTCCTCAAAGGTGCGCCTGAGAAAATCGTCGAGCTCTGCACGGATGTGCGGGCGGGTGAAGTACTGGAGGAGAATGAACGGCTGGCGAAGGAGGGGCTGCGTGTGCTCGCGTGTGCTGTAAAGGAAGGAAAGGACACGCGTTTCGTCGGTTTGATAGCGATGGATGATCCTCCGCGTCCCACGGTTGCCTCTGCGATACAGGAGGCAAAGAACGCGGGCATACGTACGATAATGATTACAGGGGATAATCTGCAAACTGCCTGTGCCATAGCCCGACAGGTGGGGATAGAGGGAGATGCGATAGAGGGAAAAGAGCTTGATAAAATTTCCCCTCATAAACTGCAGGATTACGTACGGACTATTTCGGTGTATGCCCGTGTCTCTCCGGAGCACAAGCTCCAGATCCTGAGAGCATTGCAGGGGAACGGGGAGATTGTGGCGATGACCGGTGACGGAGCAAATGATGCGCCGGCTCTCAAGGGAGCACATGTCGGCGTTGCTATGGGGAAAGTGGGGACCGAAGTTGCCAGGGAGGCTTCGAGCATCGTGCTCGCGGATGACCAGTACACTACGATTGTCGCCGCTGTGAGGGAGGGCAGACGGATTTACGATAACATTCGGAAGTTTGTTGTCTTCCTGTTGCGTGCGAACTTTGACGAGCTGCTCTTCATCATGGTGACGCTTCTGATGCGTATTCCTCTTCCGTATCTCCCGATTCATATTCTCTGGCTCAATCTCATGACAGACGGTCTGCCGGCGCTGGCACTCGGTATGGAGGAGGCTGAACCGGATATCATGAAACGCCCACCGCGCCCTGCAGGGGAACATCTCCTCTCCGGGGAAGCGGGGAGACTGGTCATTGCAGCGCTCCTGGCATTCTCTCTTTCATTCCTCTACTTCCTCTACAGGCTCAGCTCTGGAACGACACTCGAGTTGGCCCGCACCGGGACCCTCACTCTCGCAGTTAATTTTGAATTGCTCATGGCCTTCTCCATTCGGAGCCGAAGACCGCTGTGGGAAGTTGGGGTCTTCTCGAATAGGTGGTTGCTCGGGGCAGTAGCCATTCCTTTTGTTTTGCAAATTCTCCTCGTCTTCACTCCTTTTGGCACGCTCTTCCATCTCACAGGTTTAAGTATTGCTGAATGGTTGCGGATATTTCTTTTTGCTTTTGCAGGTGTATTCTTGTTTGAGCTCCTCAAAATCCTTCCGGGTTTCGAAACGAGAACGAAGGAGAAACCGGTGCCCGCCCGTTAGAGCATTGTTCCAGCAATGCTGATGGTCACTACTGATGCGAGCAGAAGAGCCGTAACAAAAGAGAAGCTGTGTGTCATGGTGGTGTGTGTCTTTAGTTATATTATACCATTTTTTCAATAAAAAGCTATATCCCTCCGGAACAGAGCGAATTTCCTCCCATAAAGGAGAGCGGATTTGCTCAGCACACAGTATCTTCGCTTTGCATCCATGACATCCTGCTCTATACAGTACTGATCTCATCCGCTTTGCGGATTCGCTCAGCACACAGTATCTTCGGCTTCGCACTTCGCCCTGCGGGCTCGTGCTCAGCTCGAATTCAACTGTTACGGTGAGTCTCACATGTGTATATCCTCTCTGTTGTGTAGTCCCGTTCGCTGCGGCTCACGGGACACAGTATCTTCGGCTTCGCACTTCGCCCTGTGGGCTCGTGCTCAGCTCGAATTCAACTGTGGCGGAGAGGGAGGGATTCGAACCCTCGGGCCGGAAATAACCAGCCAACACATTAGCAGTGTGTCCCATTCGACCACTCTGGCACCTCTCCGTAGTAATGAATGCAACGTGAATGAGCGATTCTTTCACCCTCCGAAGCTCCGTTTGGGCTGTATGACCGAAGAGGAGGGAGGAGCGCAGGAGGGCGACCACCATGCCCCGCACCCGAGCGTAGCAAGTGGTACGGGGTCTGGCACCTCTCCGCGCAGAGCAAGTGTACGAGAGAACAGCAGATGTTCGCTAGTCTGTTTTTGCGCCATTTTCCTCGCGGCTCAGGAGAACGGCGAAGGGATCGCCGTACAGTGTTTTTACGGCCAGGTTTCCCCCGTTGAATTCGTAGGCTTCTCCGATGGTATCGAGAATGTTCTCACTCACAATAATACATCCCATGCTCCTAAACCGGTCGTCCTCGGCAAGCATCTGCGCAGCATCTTTATGGCCGTGTATTCCGTAGGCGGTCCGTTCCTCACCGTTTTTGTACAGGCGGAGGAACCTCCCGGTTGGACCAAAGGTGACCCGGTCTCCTTTCCTATGTGCAGATTTGATTTCCCAGTCCCACGCCGGAGTGGTTGCGTTGTAGTACCTCCCGATGTACCGGACGCTCCTCCGTTGTCCTGTCACCACAGGGAAACGGATGAAGAGCCCGTCATCGTGCGCGAGGTAGCCCCAGTTCCCCTCCGTATCTATAAGGAGCTGATCTCCGGCCTGAGGCTCCCATTCGTGGACGGAAATTTGCAGAGAAACCGTTTCGGTTGAGGCAAAAGCCGAAGAGGCAAGGAAGAGACTTGCCAGTGTGGTGAGGACAGAAGACAAGTGTGGTATCCTGCGTGATATCTGGCGGTGTGTCAACGAAGAGAAAGTCCCATTTCTTCAGGCAATGTGTTGATCAATAATTGTATACAAGAGTATGGTCCGAATTGACAGCAAGCTCAAATATTTGCCGATAGTTGCTGAATGGATACACTGCAAAATTGATGCAAAATACCCGACATCTACCGGTGTTACTCCGAGAGGTTCTCGAGGGTCTTTCCCCAGGGGAAGGGGAGACGGTGCTGGATGCCACGGTGGGACTGGGTGGGCACAGCGCTGCGTTCCTCCGGGCGATTGAGGAGAAGGGGCATCTCATCGCCATCGACGCGGACAGTGAGAATCTGGCGGAGGCAAGGCAGCGCCTGCAGTCGCTTCCGGGGAGAAAAACATTCGAGCATTGCAATTTCCGTGAGCTTCCGGATATGGCTCTCCCGCACTGTGATGTCATTTTTGCTGACTTGGGTGTGAGCTCGCCGCATTACGACGATCCCGAAAGAGGATTTTCTTTCCGTGAGGATTCTCCTCTCGATCTGCGGTTTGACCGAGAGTCCGGTGAGACAGCAGCTGCGTTCATAGCGCGGAGTACCCCTGGGGAAATGCAGAGAGTTCTCTTCCGTTACGGAGAAGTGCGCCAAGCGCGGGCGCTTGCGCTCCGTATTGCAGAGCAAAAACCGCAGACGACCAAAGAACTGAGCACCTGCGTCGAATTCGTATGCAAATTCCGTGCAAAGAGTGTGCTCCCGCAGGTGTTCCAGGCACTGCGCATAGCGGTGAACGGAGAGCTCGATGCACTTGCAGTCCTGCTCCGGCATGCCCCGCCTCTCCTGAAAGAAGAAGGCAGAATGGGAGTGATCAGTTTCCATTCACTGGAGGATCGTATGGTGAAGCACGCATTCCGTCTGCTCACAACTCCGGAGAGAGATGGGAGGACGGGAGCCATAGCCACTCCTGCCCGTTTTGAACTTCTCACAAAGAAGCCGATCAAAGCAGGTGAGCAGGAGATTGCAGCGAACCCCCGTGCCAGGAGCGCGCGGCTCCGCATGATCAAACGAGCATTCTGATCCTTTTGTGCTATACTCCGATACACGTGCGAACCCTTCTCACTCCATCGTCGTCCATGCCGCACAGGCTCTCGCTTGGGCGGATGGTGAATCAGAGCACGATGCTTCTCATGGTTTCCATCGGTTCCCTCATTCTTCTGCTCGCCCTCCTTATTCTCTTCCACCAGAATGCGAATGCGACGAAGGGGTACCAGCTTCGCACTCTCGAGCGTGAACGTTCGCTTCTGCTGCTTGATGAGGAAGTGCTCAAAATGCAGATTGCGCAAGCGCAGGCGCTCATGCAGCTTGAGGGAGACAAAATTATTCAGGCGATGATCCCGGTGGGGAAAGCGCAGTACACCAATCAGGATACGACGGTAGCGAGCACGCAAGAGCTGTAATGTGCGTCTCTGGCCTTGCTGGAGGCAAAAAGCTAATTCCTACTATTCTTTGTTTCTGGCAAGTCCTCAGGGAATACAGGGGCGGAAGAAACTGCTATAATAACACGAATTATGGACAAAAAAACTTTCCGCAGGAGAGGGCTCAGCATCGCATTCCTCGGTCTTGGTGCTGTGCTGGCTACCTTGCAGATGCAGCCTGAAGCCACACCTGCAGCGGTGACGACTCTGCAGGATTGCATTGGGCAGCCGTACGGTTTTCCGGGGTGTCCCGTGAAGCCGACTTCTTTAACCTTGGAGAAGGAAGTTGCTCCTCCCAATTGCGGTGACGGGAGAATTGACAGGGATGATCCCAATACGTCTGTCAATGAGAGCGAAGAATGTGACGAGGGACGCTTTAACGGGCTGAGCGAGTGCACAAATAGCTGTAAGTTGCTCTTCTGTGGAGATGGAATTCTCACGAGGTTCCTGAATGAGGAATGTGAACCAGAAGTTGAGGAGATCTACGCGATCGACCCGGATACAGGCAGGCTCACGACGGAGGTACGCTTCCTCTCTGCGGAGTGCGGACGCTACTGCGAGCCTCCTGTTTGTAACAGCGCGGGAGAGTGCACGGGTGGATGTAAGATACAGTTCCTCGAGGATTGCCCTGCGGAATCCGCGCAGTCCAGTGCCGCATCGAGCGTGGAAACAAGAATGCCGGTCTCCAGCAGAAGTTCTTCCTCTGCCGCAGCTCAGCAGTCATCCCAGCAGACCAGTGCTTCACAGCAGCCGGTACAGCAGATACCAATTATCATCAGTCCACAGCAGCCGGCTGTCATGTATCCGTACGCTCCGATCTACGGGTCTGCTCCGCAGCAACAGACGACTGCAGGCCCTGCATGCGGCAATGGCCTCAAAGAGGAAAGGGAAGAGTGTGATGACGGAAACCGGTATAACTTCGATGATTGCACCAATGCATGTGTGCAACCTGTGTGCGGAGACGGCATGCGCGAGGGATCGGAGGAGTGTGACGACGGAAACAAGAATGATTTCGACGATTGCCCCAATGATTGCCGTGTTGCTGTCTGCGGAGACGGTCTCCGGGAGGGTCGCGAAGAGTGCGACGACGGAAACCAGAACAACTACGACGAGTGCCCGAGCGATTGCCGTCTCGCAGTTTGCAGCGACGGCGTACGTGAGGGTGCAGAGCAGTGCGATGACGGAAACTTCATCAATAACGACAATTGTCCGAACTCCTGCAAGAGCCCTGACTGCGGGAATGGCATACGGGAAGGAAAGGAAGAATGTGATGACGGGAACCAGAACGATTTTGATGACTGCCCGAACGATTGTCTCCGGGCTGTCTGTGGTGACGGCATTCGCGAAAGTAAGGAAGAGTGCGATGACGGAAACCGGGTTGAAACGGATGGTTGCAGCAATAATTGTCTTCTAGCTCGTTGTGGCGATGGCCTTATCCAGTCGGGAGAGGAATGCGATGACGGAAACAAAATCAATAATGACATCTGCAGCGATCTCTGCCGTCGTGCCGCATGCGGAGACGGTATCCTGCAGCAAGGCGAGGTTTGCGATGACGGCAACCAGATCAATACGGATTCCTGCACCAACTCCTGCCGGCAGGCGGTGTGTGGAGACGGCATGGTGCAATCTGGGGAGGAGTGTGACGACGGCAACCGGAACGGCATGGATGCTTGCCCCAATGACTGTCTGTTACCTTTGTGCGGGGATGGCGTGAAAGAGGGGAGCGAGGAATGTGACGACGGGAACCGGAGCAACAACGATCAGTGCCCCAGTGACTGCAGGATTCCTGTTTGCGGCGACGGCGTGATGGAAGGATTGGAAGAGTGTGACGACGGCAACAATCTCGATAGCGATGATTGCCCCAGTTATTGCCGTTTGCCAGTATGCGGCAACTCAGTGAGAGAGGGGCGTGAAGAGTGTGACGATGGGAATACGACTGGAGGGGATGGCTGCACGGAATCCTGTTTCAGGGAATCTGTATGTGGAGATGGGAAGAAGGAGGGGGATGAGGAGTGTGACAATGGGAAGAAGAACTCCGATGCAGAAGCAGGTGCATGCAGAACCAGTTGCCGGCAAGCCTACTGTGGTGATGCCGTGAAAGATGCAGGGGAGGAGTGCGACGGTGGGGAGAATTGCACGGATATGTGCCAGACTATCGGTCTGCTTGACCGTGAGGAAACGCCGTTCGTATTCGGAGGTATTGCAGTGGTACTGGCTGGGGGAGGAGCGTTCTACTTGCTGCAGAGCAGGAAGGGGAAGGCTGGCGGTTCGGAGAAGAGTGGGCCGGTTTCCCTTGATGATATCCCGCTCGATGAGCTGGAGATGCCGTGGCATAAGTGGGGAGGTGGCATGAACCAGTAAATAATGCCTCGCACAGGGGAGAAGAATGAGGGGCGTTGGGGGAGTTGTTGGCTCGTTTTCTCGTTACTCGGCACGGCGTCGTTTGCAATGGACACTGATATCTAATCGGAAACGGCGCCGTGTCTCGTTTAACGAGCCAACCAGCGCACGAGCCAACGAGCGAACGATGATAGTGAGCCTGCTACTCCACCGTCCGCATCTGTATGCTTGTCACGGGTTCTTTCTTCGTTTGTATGTCAGAGAGAACCACCACGAGGTCTCCGGGGGAGAGGAGTTTCTGTGCTTTGGCCGCTTCAAGGCCTCGTATGACAGTGTCTTCCTCCTGGGAAAATTCAATGACGAGGGGGAATACTCCGTAGAGGAGCTGGATCTTCCGCTGAATCACCGATGCTTTTGTGAGGGCGACTATGGGGACAGAGGGCCTGAATTTGCTGACGCGCCGGGCATTCTGGCCAGTGCTGGTGATAACGACGATCGCTGCAGCGCTGGAGGAGCGGGCGAGGGAAACCGCCGCATGTGCCCGTGCATCGCTGTCATTGTGAATGGCCATGTTCTGGTCTGAAGGGAATCGTGAGAGGTGGGTCTCTGTCGCACGGAGAATGCGGTCCATGGCGGAGACGGCAATGGGAGGATGCTTGCCACTTGCTGTTTCTCCGGAGAGCATGGTTGCGTCGGTGAATTCTGTTGCGGCATGCGCAACGTCTGTCACTTCCGCGCGGGTGGGGATGGGGTGTTCCGTCATGCTCTCGAGCATGTGCGTCGCGACAATGACGGGTTTTCCCGCATCTCTGCAGCGGTAGACAATGTCATCCTGAATGACAGGAAGGTGCTCGAAGGGCACTTCGGCTCCCAGATCTCCTCTGGCAACCATGATGCCATCGGACACCTCGATGATTTCCGCGATGTTTGTCACTGCCTGCTGTGTTTCTACTTTCGTAATGATCTGCATGGTGCTCTTTTTCTTCTCGAGCAGTGCGCGCACTTCTTCCACTTCACTTGCGTTCCGGATAAAGGAGAGTGCTGCGAAATCCACGCCTCTTTCCGCAGCAAATGCGATGTCATCCCAGTCTTTCTCGGTAATGGAGGGGAGATCGATGTCTGCACCGGGGAGGTTGATATGTCTCCGGCTGCCAATGGCTCCTGCCTGAGCGGCACGTCCAAGCACACTCCCGTCAGGGTTGATGGCGACAATGGTAAAAGACATGCTGCCGTTGTCGATGAGGATCTGATTTGTCTCCTTTACATCGGTACTGAAACCGTCGTACCCGACCTCAATGATTTTCTTCGTGGTGGTGAGGTTTTTCAGAGTGGTGGGTGCAAAGATCACTTCCTCGCCCGCTGCGATTTCTATAGGGTCTTGCACGTCTCCTGACCGGATTTCACACCCACAGGTGTCAATCAGGCTCGCAATACAGCATCCGTGGCGCTCATTGAGCTCCTGGATCATGTTGAGTGTGGCGATGTGGTTTTTACGGGTACCGTGCGAGAAGTTTATTCTCGCCACGTTCATGCCAACTCTGGAGAGTTCCAGCAGCTGCTCTTTCGTACTGCAAGCCGGTCCAAGCGTACAGACGATTTTCGTCAATCGTCTGTTCTTTGATTCTATGATATTCATCGGAGGAAGTGTGCCATAAAGCACATACTAAATTATAACATTTTTTAAATATTTCATCAATTAGTCTGGTCGCCTCAGGAAGCCAAAAACATGGTATAATAGACAGATTGTATGAATAGCAAACACACACTCCATGGTCTTGGAACAGCTCTGTGTACAGCTGTACTCACTCTGCTGCTCGTGTATCAGGTACAGGGGAACCTGCATCCATTCGGTTTGGGGTTTGAGCCTCCGGCAACTGCATGGGGATACGGCGCTTCCCTCACCGAACTCTGTTCCAACCTGGAAGCCTACTGGAAATTTGATGACGGAAGCGGAACATCCGCTTCGGATATCTCGGAAAACAGTCACGACGGCTCGCTCCAGAACATGGAGAGTTCCAACTGGAGCACCTCTGTTTCAAGCGGTCTCGGGTTTGCCAACTCTGCGGCTCTGCTATTTGATGGCACGGAGGAATCTGTCACCGTCGCTTCTGATGCAGGGGTACAGATTACGGGAAACCTCACACTGTCTCTCTGGGTGAAGTATGACGCACTCGCTTCTGCCTCTTCGGGGAACGTCCTCCTCTCGCACGGCACTGCCGGCGAAACAGAGGCTGCGAATATCCTGTATCAGTTCAGCATTGAGGACGATGCGACGCTGCGTCTGCAATGGGAGAACGGTGAAGGAGTGGACAGCGTCCTTGAGTCCTCCGAAGCGGCAAGCATGGTCAGCGGACAGTGGTATCATCTTGCGGCCACGAGGAACTCTTCGACAAATGAAGTGCGCTTCTATGTCGATGGTTCGCTCTTGGGTACTGCGGTAGCCGGGGCAATGGATGCGTCGGGTGGAACCGACGGCAGTCTTGTTCTCGGTGCGGGTGCGGATGGAATGCACTACTTCGATGGAAGTCTGGATGATGTGCGCATCTACACTTCTGTCCTGACGGCAGCGCAGATCCTCGCACTCGCAGATGGGACAGACACGTTCGCCGGCTGCAGCTGCGGGAATGGAAGCATAGAGTCTCCTGAGACGTGCGACAACGGCGGAAGCAACTCCGATACCGTGGCAGACGCCTGCCGTACTTCGTGTGTCATTGCCTCTTGCGGTGACGGTGCGGCGGATTCGGGGGAGGCATGCGATACTGGGGACAGTAACTCAAACACTGCTGCGGATGCTTGCCGCACAAGCTGCGAAGCTGCTTCGTGCGGAGACGGTGTGGAAGATACGGGGGAATCGTGCGACGACGGCAACAATGTAAATACGGACAGCTGTACGAACTCCTGTACGGAGTCGACATGCGGAGATGAAGTCTTACAGGAAGGGGAAGAGTGCGATGACGGGTCCGCAAACTCCGACACAATTTCCAATGCCTGCCGCAGCACCTGCGAGCTCCCGAACTGCGGCGACGGAGTCGCGGATCTGGGAGAGGCTTGCGACGCACGCACAGCCACTGCGGCATGTGATGCGGATTGCACCGCGCCAGTCTGCGGGGACAGTGTTACGAACACCGCAGCAGGGGAGACATGTGATAACGGCGAGAGTAACTCTGATACAGTTGCCGATGCCTGCCGGGCAGATTGCGTTTCCGCCTCCTGCGGCGATGGTGTGAAAGACACGGGAGAGGTCTGTGATGACGGGAATACGGTCAATACGGATACATGTACCACTCTTTGCAAGGCAGCAGGCTGCGGAGACGGATATATTCAGACGAGCAATAATGAGACATGCGAGCCTCCCAACACCGGTACCTGTGCATCCAACTGTACTGCCACGACAGGGGGGGGAGGCTCCAATAGTCGCTCACGGTCTACAACGGGAATTATTGACCTTATTGCCGGTGGAGAGGAGGAGGAAATAGAGCAGAAGGAACCTCCTCCGGCAGGTTGCGGGAACCGAATTTTACAACCGGAGAAGAAAGAGGAATGCGACGAGGGGAACCGCAATGGCAAAGGTCCCTGTTCGTACTACTGCAAGCTGCTCTACTGTGGAGACGGCGAGGTTTCCCCGGAAATATTCGAGGAGTGCGAACCTCCCAGTGTTTCTGTGGAGAACGGCATTCCGCAGTTTGAAGAGCCTGTCTGCGGCCTCAATGCCTGCTCCATTCCCGAAATTAATGCCACGACGGGACGTGTGATCGGCGGGTGCAAGCGACTGTTCCTCTCTCCGTGCGAGGGAGAGGAAGAAACAGTCCCAGCCGCGGAAGAGGTAGTTGTGACTGTGTGCGGCAATGGACTTCTCGAGGTGCCACAGGAGCAATGTGATGATGGGAACGAAGAGAGTAACGATGGTTGCAGTAGCGTCTGTGAGGAGGAGGGGTGCGGGGACGGACTCGTACAGACCGGCGAGGATTGCGATAACGGCAGCCGCTGCAGCAATAATGCGGAACTTGCCTGCACGAAAGATCTCGACTGCGGTATCTCGCTTTCCTGTGAGGAGGATGAACAGGGGAACAAAACCTGCGGAGGCATGCCGGGTGGCGATCCGTGTCAAAGTGAATTTGACTGTTCGTTCTTCGGTACGTGCCAGTACCTCACGGAGGAAGATCCTTCCTGTTCTGCAGAGTGCACTTTTGCCGAAGCTGTGGGAGCCGGGGCACAGGAGAACGTCTGCGGGAACGGAGTTGTCAGTGAAGGAGAGGAGTGTGACGACGGCAACGCGCAGGGTGGTGATGGGTGCAGCTCCTTGTGCATTCTGGAACATTTCTGCGGTGACGGAAAAGTTGAAGGGGATGAGCAGTGTGATGACGGGAACGTACAGGATGGCGATGGCTGCAGTACGCTTTGTATGGCAGAGGGGAGTGGTAGCGGCGGGAGTGGACTGGCTCAGGAAATCTCGGAGGATGTCCCTCACGAGCGAACACAGGAGAGGAAAGTTTCTCTGGGAATCTGCGGAAACAGTATGGTCGAGCAGGGCGAGGAATGTGACTTCGGTTCCCTGAATTCCGATACCACGCCAAATGCCTGCCGCAGGGACTGTGCGAATCCGTACTGCGGAGATATGATCATTGATGCCCGGGAACAGTGCGATGATGGGACAGATAACTCGAATACGAGACCAAACGCGTGCAGAAAGAACTGCGCGCTTCCTTCCTGCGGGGATGGAACCATCGATACGGGAGAGGACTGTGACGGTGGCAACAACTGCGGGCAAAACTGCAGGTTCGTCCTCCTGCAGGGTGTTTGCGGCAATGGCGTGCGGGAACTGACGGAAGACTGTGATGACGGTAACACGGTTTCCGGGGACGGCTGCAGTCTGCTCTGCAAAATAGAGCCGAAGATCATGGGGCTTGCTGTCTGCGGCAACGGGAGGAAGGAAGGCCGGGAACAGTGTGACGACGGGAACCTCCTGGATGGCGATGGCTGCAGCCCCGTGTGTATGGTGCAGGCGGTTCTGGGAGCTCCGCGACAGCAGACGCAGGTTGCCGGCGAGAGCGGAGTTTCGACAGTGGCACTCCCGCAGGTGCAGCAAGAGCCGACTGGCGCGCAGCCTCAGATGATTGTGTTCAGCCAGTCGAGTGCAGGACAGGAGCAGGTGCAGTCGTCAGCTGCGGGGGGGGAGCAGCCTGCGACAATTCCCCAAGTTGCACAGATTGATGCAACACAGCTGAATCAGTGGTTGCTGCTTGCGCAACTGCAGCAGCAGTACAGGCAGCAGCTCGCGCAGAGCATCATTCCTCTATCTGCGGAGCACACGCCCGTGGGGAACACGGGGCCCGCTCTGCTTGTGGTGATCTCCGCGGGGGCGGCTGCGGGTGTGGGGTATGTGCGAAAGAAGAAATAAACGAAATAAAGGCAATAAAGGAAATAGAGAAACTTCGTTTGATCGTTCACTCGTTCCTCGTTTAAACGAGCCAACGAGAAAACGAGCCAACGGAGCAGATATGCCGCGATGTTCTATTGCATATTCGTTGGTGGCAGAACTCAGCGGCACTTTTCCGGCACCTCCAGTTTCTGCAGTGCCTGGAAGAATGGCCCATACGTGTTCTGCGCGCTCCAGACGGTGAACCCGCAGAGACCGGCATCGTAGACAGCCGTCATCTGGTCCTGCATGTCCTCTTCATCTGTGTAGTAGCCCTGAATCCAGGGGCGCAGCTTCCAGGAATGCTCTCCCAGAAGTTCCTTGTATCCCTGGAGCGTCCGGTACACGAGGTAGTACATGCGGCTGCCCGGATGCTTTGACGGGTAGTAGTATGCCCCCTGTGCGAATGTAGAGGGATATGCCATGGGGGAGATGACATCCACGAGAGGGGCGAACCGTGCGATGTCCTGCCCCAGCGGTTCGAAGTTCACAGGGAAGTTCCAGCCGAGGATGGCGTAGGTGGAGATGCCGATCTTCGTGTCTGTCCCCAGTTCTGCAACAGTCTCCCGCGACATCTTCAGGAACTTCTCTATCTGGTCTGCCTTTTCCGTCCCCGAGAGACCTACAGAGCGCAGAGGGTACTCCGTGGGGTACCGGATGTAGTCGAAATTAATCTCGTCTACGCCCGATGCGATCACATCCCTCAGGATTTCCCTGTTGTACGCAAGCACCGTCTCGTGCCCCGGAATCACCCACACGGCGCCCAGTCCTTTGCCTGTGTACACGTTCTTGATCTGTGTTTCGGGTTTGCGTGCCGCGAGGGAGGAATCCTTGGCGACAATAAAGCGCGCAATGGTGTAGAGCCCATTGTTCTTCGTTTCCTGGATGATCGCCGGGAGGTCGTACACCGGGCGCACTGTGCCCATTTCCTGTGCGAGAGGCGCATTGCTCCCGAAGTACACGTACGATCCCTTCACATCGAACACGAACGCATTGCCGTGAGAAGACGTGAGCGATGCGAAGGTGTCTGCCCGCTTTGCCTCTCTGCCCGTGCTCCCGGACGTGAGGTACACCCCTCGTTGGTTGTGCGGCTGTCGCACGAATACTTCCTGTACGGGAGGTCCATTGTCGATGAAGAGGTCGATCTCCTCCTGCTGTACTTCCGGTACTGATGGCGGGATGATTTCTTCACGGACGCGCACGCTCTCCGGAATTTCCTGCTCCGCTTCTTCTCTTTGTTCTATTTCTCCCGTTCCCTTTTCATCGGGGCACGCTTCCGCGCAGAACTCTACAAACACTTCCACGTGCTGTGTGCAGAATTCTTCGCAGAGGAACACATTGACCTCCGTATCGTCGATATCTTTCTCGTCTTCCGTCATTCCTGCAGGTGCCGCCGCATGCATCTGCTCCTGGGGGGAGGGGAGTGCCTGCTCTGTGCGTGAAACTGCGATCACCGATCCCGCCGCTATGCACGCCATCATGAAGAGGCCCGTTGCCATCTCCTCCCAGAATCCGTATGCAGGCACGGCGCTCTCTGCGAGCAGTTTCGCATGCATTTCAGACCGGAGGTCGTGAATGGTATTTTCGGGTATGTACCCCATTTTGCAGGTATATATGCGGATTCTCTAAATATTATTATAACATATTTTAGTATATTAATCAAAAACTTAGGGGGAAGAGCGTTTCACTCTTAGCGGTCTAAAGCATGTCATCCCGATTGTCATGGTGAGGTGCCCCGAACGCAGTGAGGGGTCTCGAACCATGATGTTTCCTCTTTGGCAGTGCTCAAGATGACGTGCTTTCCATAGAGCTCTAAGACCGGCCCAGCTTGAGAGAAATCCAAAAATCTTGTATAATGTTTTGATTAACTGTAATCATGCCCATGCCGAACCCCCCGAAAGACGACGGTGCGCAGAAGGGCGCACAGAAACCAATAAACCTGGCAGTACAGAAGGCGATGCCCACAGGCACGCAGGTACACGATGCGCTTATGGCACCGATAGATGCGGACCTCACGACGGAGAACCTGCAGACACTGGATGCAAAGTATGCAGGGGAAACACCCGATGAGCGCAGGAAGCGGTCGGATCGCTACAAGCTTGCGCTGCAGAAGTACGACATTGCGTTTCTTGCCTGGGTGAATGGTCTCAATGAGAAGGTGAATCAGTTCAGGCAATCGGTCCTCGCCTATGCCGAAAAGAAGAGCGGACAGATAGACGTGGACAAGATGACGAATCTTGAATCTCAGATTTCCAATCTCACAGGCGAATGAGTACCGCTGCTCCAGGGAACGGCCTGCCAGAAATTTCGCCAGAGAAGGAGCCAGTGCCCTCTCTCAGTGCTTTTGAGAAAATAGAGTATGCATCCAAGGAACTGCTCCCCGCAGTGGAGGCAGCGATGCTCCGCGATGGCAAGCTCAAGCAGTTCGAGATGAAACAGGATACAAGAGAAGTGAATCTTCTCGCACACGAGGTAGTGGATGGAGATGTCCTGAGGGCGGACAAGGAAGTGAAGAATGCGATGGAGAGGATAAACAAGATCAATGAAGCAGCCGTCGTGGTGAATTTGGAAATGCCAAACGATGTCGACATGTCTCTCACGTTCAAAACGCAGGAGGAACTCATCAACTTCCTCATGAAGTACAAGCAAATAACGGGCAGCAGTACCGTCGCTTAGCGTTTCGTGGCGAAGCTGAGACTCAGAGTCAGCACGAGCAGAGCACACGGCAGCAGGAGCTGTCTGTCGAACGATTGCCCATTCAGGAGGAAAACAGCGTTGCTGGTGAAGAGGTAGACGAAGAGGATTGCGGCAAGGGAGGGAAGGCCCCAGAGGAGTCCCCATCGGTATCCTTTATTTCCTGTGGGACGAAAGAGGAGGAAAAGGGAGGTGAAGAGCGCGAGCGGGAGGATGACGCCAAACGATCCTCCAGTGAATATTGCGTGCAAAGCAGCTGCCAGTGTTCCTTCCTGCAACCCTATGCCGAGGTCATATGATCCGTGCGGGGAGAGAGGGAGTCCTCTTGCCAGAGCGAAGAGAGGCCAGAGGAGAGAGAGGCAGAGAGCTAGCAGTGCTGCGTACGCATCCTGTTTCCGTTCCTGAGGATGCTCCCACCAGTGCGCCCCGAGCATCAGGAGCCAGGGAAGAAGACAGAAGGGCAGACCCTCAGCTTTCGTCCAAACACATGCACTCACGAAGAGCGCGGAGAGGAGGAGCCACCGCTGTCCGCTTGTTTTTGAGGAAAGAAAGAATGTTGTGAGTGAGAGGAGTGCGAAGAGGGTGAGGGGGATGTCCGCATAGCCGCCTCCCAGGTGCATGGCGAAGAGGGGAGTGGTTATGATCAGTGTGACAGCGAGGAGCGCGGCGGTTTTTCCTCCGAGTGACCGGAGCATGAGGAAAAGTGCAAGCAGCGCGCTGAGCGAGAGAAGGAAGTGAATGGCATTCGCTGCACGGTCGCTCCACTTCCGCTGCCCCTGTTCCACGGTGATCTGGAGTGCATGGTAGAGGAAGGGGTAGTGAGGTTTGAGGATGTGTTCATGAGACTCCGCGAGGACGAGTTTCTTCTCCAGGAAAGAAACTTTGGACCGCATGTTCCAGTTCACCGCACTGTCGTAGTGGAAAGTGGGGAGAAACAATGAGTGAGAGATGCTGTATGCAGCGGTGAAGAGCAGGAGGAGTGAGCAGAGAATGAGAATGGATGTTGGAGTGGTACTCTCCGGCTTCACGGGAAGAGAAAAGATTTTTTTCGTCTTTCCAAAGAGTGTGATCCCCATGAAGAGGATGTGAGATGCAATGATGCTTAGGGGTGTGAGGGCAATGCCGAAAACTGTGAGGAGAAGAATGAGGATTGTACTGCTCACCGCGGTGACAGGGAGAGAGAGTGCAATTTTAATGGAGCCCTTCTTCAAGCCAAAAACAGAGAGGACACACCATCCTTCCAGAAGGAGGAGTGCTGTCATGCCGAGGAAGGCGAGAAGAGAGAGCATCAAGGTTGAAGGGAGAAGAGTTCTGAACCGTCCGCAAATGTTTTCACCCTTGTTGCAGCATGCTCAATGTTCCTGCAGCGAAGGAAGCTATTGTCATACGACCAGTCATACGCATTCCGGACAAGTACGTGCTTCGCATCTTGCGCAATGACTGATGGGAAGATCGCGTACTGCAGGAGCACAGGGAAGTAACTGTTGCCGTCTGTGCAGAGGCGCACTGTCTGTATGTCGTTTTCCCGGAGGAAAGATGCAATCTCGTACACAGAGCCTGCGGCTGCGTATGTGTGAGCTTGTGTCCACTCCTTTGTGTTTGCGTATGTCATGCGGAGAAGATCTGCAGTGAATCTGCCGTTGCTCAGGAGCACTCCTGCAAGAGCGATCACGAGAGCGATGCGGTTCTTCCTGAGAATGAGTGTTCCGGCAAGGAGGAGGAAGAGTATGCCCGTGAGAAGTGCGGCGGAGGAATGTCCAAAGATGCGGTATCCCTCCAGGCGGTGGTACGAGGAGGGAGCGAAAGGTTCCGGTGCGAGGTACTGACGAACCCCTCCGGCCCGGACAGTTGCATCTGTGAGCTGGACGGAATGAATGGCTTGCTCCTCTTCTTTCTTCGTGAGGAAGTGCATGCGGAGTTTCTGCGTCCCGGCTCTCCAGCCACGCGTGTGAGAGAGGGGGATAAGTGCTTCACCTTCGTCATCTGGTGGAAGCTCCGCGAAGAGAGTATCCCTGGGATTGAGAGTATCTCCTTCCCGCAGGAACAGAATGTACACATCGATGGGATTCTCTGAGGAATACCGGATGCGCAGCGTGTTTCCAGCACCCTCTACATCTGTGGATGCATGGGCTGCATTTCCCGAGATCACCTGCTGCAGACGGTCCATACTTGCTGCAGAGGGCTGCACAGAAATTTCTGCTGCAAAGCATATTTGTGCGGAGAGGGCGAGAGCGAGCAGGAGCCGAATCACTGCTGCATTGTACCCCCTAATTTCCTCTGTGCCTGCACGTCGGCGGGGTCCAGCTCCAGCACGCGTCTGTATTCGCTCAGTGCGTTCTCCTTCTGCTTCCTGTATTCGTAGATGAGACCAAGATTGTAGTGCACGGAAGGAATGTTCGGATCAAGAGCATTCGCCTTCTGCAAATCCGTGAACGCAGCTTCCACGTCACCGAGGAGGAGCTTCAGGCCACCGAGCTGCGCATACACATTTGCATCTTCCGGCCGGAAAGTAAGGACTCTCTCATACGATCGTATGGCCTCTGCCGATCTTCCCTGCACGGCGTAGAGTTTCCCAAGGTTGAAGAGCGCGCGGTGGTTCTCCTTGACCCTGATGGACTCTTCGAAGAGAGCTGTGGCATCCGCGTACTGCTTATTCTGAGCCAGGATGCCTCCAAGGTTGTTGTACGCGACATACGAATTGCTGCTTGCTGCGACAGCATTGCGAAAGAGCGTCTCGCTGCTGCGCCAGGTGCCGGCCTGACGGAAACCAAGGATGCCGAAAAGAATGACGATAGGGAGCCAGTACTGCCATTTGCGCTCTGTGATATGTGCTCCAACGAAGAGCAGCACGCCAAGTCCTGCGAGGTATACGTAGCGGTCGGAGGCGAAGTAGAGGTCGTAGCTTCCTGCATCTCCTCCTTTCATGACATTGGTGAGGGAGGGTGCGAGCATACACAGAAAGAAGAACCACGATGCAAGGGGAAATCGCGTGCGCTTCCGTACTTTCCATGCAATGGCAGTGATGAGAATGATGATGACAGCGCCGGTGAGGATGCGCGGGTGGAAGAAGCCAGCCGTATCCGTGAACGGATAGAAAATGGAAAGGTTCGTGGGGATGAAGTACTTGAGGAGGTAGAACGGGATGGAGACAAACGAGAGGAAGAGGGGGATAAGGGGTTCTGTGGCCTGAGCTTCTTTCCCGAAGAGCGCAACGATGCCAAAGAGGATAGAGAGGACGAAGTAGGGGAGTTTGCTTTTCAGGTTTCTCCTGTCGACGGGCACACCGTTCAGCCAGTCTATGATGAGGAGAATGACGGGGAGAGGGGCGATAGACACCTTGGAGAGCAGCCCGCACAGGAACGAGAGCAGACTAAGCTTCTTCCATGATGTGAGGTATCCGAGCAGTGCGAGGAGAAAGAAGAACGAAGCGAGCAGATCTTTTCTCGCGCTCGCCCAGGCAACCGCTTCTGCGTTGATGGGATGGAGAGCGAAGAGGAGTCCGGCGATGAGTGCCGCTTTCCTGTTCAGAAGCTTTGTGAAGATGCAGTACACCAGTACTGCATTGCCTGTGTGCAGGAGAATGTTCGTGAGATGGTAGACTGCGGGATTCAGTTTGAAGAGTGTGTACTCGATTTGGTGTGTGAGCAGCGTGAGCGGAATGTAGAGTTCCGGATCGTACGTAGTGAAGATCTGGAGGAGGTGTGTAAAAGTGAGACCGCGGATTTTCGGATTGTCGATGATCAGCAGCTCGTCATCAAAGAGCAGAAACTCAAAACCTGCTGCCTGCAGGTACACGAGAAGGCATGCAAGGATAATGCAAGCAACAGGGAGAAAACGCCATTCTTTCAGTCGTGTCAGCATGGGGCAATGGTACAGGAATCTTTCGCTAGAAGGCGAGTATGGCTGCAAACTCGCCAAGGGTGCCGAGCATACCCGCCTCTACGGCACCTGCTGCCGCAACTTCTGCCCCCACAGCGGCTTCCGCTGCCCCTGTTGCAACTACTGTTCCTGTCTCGGCACCAACAGCTGCCGCTGCTGTGCCTGTTTCCACCCCTGTCACTGCCGTGACTTCGCTCCCAACGCCTGCCATTGTTTCAGTGACAAGCGGTGCACCTCCTGCTTCTGTAGCACCTGCGATAGTTGTTTCAGTGCCGTAGAGATCCGGGACAGGACCGAAGTCAATCGGGAAATCAGGAACAGGTCCGAAATCGATCGGGAAATCAGGGACAGGACCAAACATTCCTGGACCCGTAATATCAGGTACCGGTCCGAATATCCCTGATGTCTCTACACCGGGCATAGGCATGGGGGAAAGAAGAAGAAATTATACACCCTCTTTCATTGCGCTTTTCAATACATCCTGCAGGTGTGCAAGACAAACTGCAGAGAAACAGAATGGTGCAAAAAGATGCGGAAATCCTACAGAGCGGCTGCCTTCTGATGCGTCTTTGGGCGCATCCAGTAGATGCTGCTTGCAAAGATGACACCGGTGACGACATCAATTGCGGACCAGAGTGCGCGCGGGAACTGGAAAGATTCAATGGGATTGAAAATTACTGCAATGGCAGCAAATGTCCACACCCAGAGATTGCGCTTCTCCTGATTCGAACGAATGGCGAGGAGGATGGCGAAAAGACAGACAACCCAGTTGAGGATTTGAAAGTACACGTAGGGGTTTCCTTTGAGTGCCCAGAAGAGCATCGCGGTGGCAATGATGCGCGGAATGTCCAGGGAACCGGGCCATTCCTTGTTGGAGAAGTTGTAAGTCATGGGAAAACTGTATCGTCGCACGATTTTTGTGTCCACGATGATGGCTTGCCATAAGTCTCTTCCGCATATTGGTTGTATTTCAGTAACTCCTCTGCGGGAGGTGGAGCTTCTTCTCTGAGAAGTGGGGACTGCTTATCTTTTCTTTCGGCTTACAAAAGCCAAAAAACTCTCTTCAGAGCAGTTCGGAGTATGTACTGAGTGCCAAAATGTTGTGTGAGTTTATTCTCACGGCATGCGCCAGCCACTCCTTGCATCCCAGGCACTGGAGACAGTGGTAGCCGATACCGGGCATATTCGACGTGCGATGCAAGAAGGATTGACCGAGCACATCGAGATGAGCATTCTGACTGCTGCACAAAATGCAAGACGCCTCTTCGGGTACCAAAGCATCCTGGATATTACGGATGACGCAGAAACACCCGATGAACTCTTGGATTTGAAAGCGGAAGCGCTTGATGCTTTAGACAGAGACCCGCGGCTCTCGGAATATATGCAGGCGACGTGAAATAGTAGGTGTGGCTTCATGAGCTTGTATGAGCTGGGCTCTTCGACTCCACTTCGACAAGCTCAGTGTCGTTTAATCCTTTCATCAAAATCAAGTTTCGAGGATAAGCGAAGGACCGTGAGCGGGCGGAGCCGAATGGTGCCCCGGACCCTCCTTCGCGCTTCGCGCTACGGATGGGCAAGCAGGAATCGTAATGGCTTGCCATGAGCGAGTCACGTCGCTCGCGAGCGACGTGACGAGTCGAATGGTGCCCCGGACAGGAGTCGAACCTGTGGCCTACAGCTTAGAAGGCTGCCGCTCTATCCAACTGAGCTACCGGGGCATGTGCACTATGACTATAACGATATGATACGAACGAGCGAACCTTTTTATCACGGCTGCGAGGCCGCAGCCTGGGCCAACTGAGCTACCGGGGCCTACCAACAATTATATCACGAAGAATCGGCTTGCTCATGCCAAATTTAGACGGTTCCCCTTGGCAGCACAGTCCTTCCCACTTAAGATGGTGGCTACATGAGCTATAAGCGCATCATGCTGAAACTCTCCGGCGAAGCACTTTCCAAAGAAGGGGAGCAGGGTATTGATCATGAGAGTGTGATGGATTTGGCCAAGGAGATTCAGTCTGTTGCAAAGAAGGGAATACAGATTGTCATTGTTGTCGGAGGAGGGAACATTTGGCGCTGGCGCGACACCACAGAGAGCGGTATAGAGCGTACGGCCAGTGATGCCATCGGCATGCTCGCCACCATCATGAACAGCGTCGCTTTGCAGTCTGCTCTGGAATTTCTCAGCCTCGATACCCGCGTCTGCTCCGCGATCAATGTCCCGCAGCTCGCAGAACCTTTTATCCGTCGCCGCGCGCTTCGCCACCTGGAGAAGGGGCGGATCGTCATTTGTGCGGGAGGGACGGGCAACCCGTACTTCACAACTGACTCTGCTGCAGCCCTGAGGGCTTCCGAGCTGCAGTGCGATATCCTCCTGAAGGCGACGAATGTCGAAGGCGTGTATGACAAAGATCCGGACGAGCACAAAGATGCCAAATTGTACTCTTCCCTGAAATACTCGGAAGCAATCTCCCAGAATCTCCGGATTATGGATCAGGCAGCGTTCAGCCTCTGCATGGAGCAGAAACTGCCTATTCGCGTTTTCAATTCCGGCAGCAAGGGCAATCTCCTCAGCGCAGCTCAGGGCAAAAATATTGGTACGCTCGTCAGCAGCTAATTTTTCCCACCTCTCTCTATGGATCCACGCGTCGCTTCTTTCCATCAGCAGTCGGCAAAGGTGCTGGAACATCTGCATGCAGAGTATGCGAAATTGCAGACCGGCCGTGCGAATGCCGCAATCGTAGATCACGTACTGGTGGATGCCTACGGGCAGAAGCAGGAATTGCGTTCCGTTGCCGGTGTTTCTGTGCAGGATGCGCGCTCCCTCGTCATCCAGCCGTGGGACAGGGAAATCCTCTCGCAGGTGGAAGCTGCTCTCAATGAGCTGGATCTGGGGACATCTCCGGTGAACGACGGCGTGGTGATCCGTATCAATCTGCCCCCCATGACAGAGGACCGCAGGAAGGAGATGACTAAAGTAGTCCAGAAATTGGCGGAAGAAGCGCGGATTTCCATCCGCCAGCAGCGTCAGGCTGTGCACGACAAGCTCAAGGCCGAAGAGAATGACGAAGACCAGCGCTATACGCTCCTGGAGCAGCTGGAGAAAGGTGTGAAGGAGGCAAATGAGAAGATCGATGAGAGCAGGAAGAAGAAGGAGGGGGAAATCATGACGGTGTGAGGGGTTTCGTAACCCCTTTCTGTTGCAGGAACGGCAAAAATACTCTACAAACATTAACTACGCTTTTTTCTGTGTCTGAGCATTTTCACTCTGCAGGCAATAGAAATCCAAGGTTACCATTGGATCCCGAATGCGCAACGGGAGGAAAAGAGTTTACTGGTTCGGAGGCACAGGCCGGGCACCTGGCAGCAGCGGTCACGTTGGGATTGCAGGAAGCATCGAGTGGAAGGTGGTCTGTTTCAAAAGTGAATAAAAACCCGCATGGTTTTGTGTTCCATAATTGCGCCGTTGCAGCGAGTGCACCACAGTCCATCCAGAGACATGTTCGTGACGTTGTGGAACTCTGTGGGTGCTTCGATATGTCTGTTCCTGTGCAGACAGCACGCACTCTCCAGCAGGTAAATGTGAGTGAGGCGGCGGATATTGCCTGTCGTGTAGAAACGAACACCGCCCGCAAAGAGTTAGATGGACTTCTGAGCATTCTGGCTGAGGATGGAGAAACCATTCCTTTCTACGAACAGGATCATGCAGCAGTCCGCAATTGGATACAGATGGTAGCAGGGAAGGTGCGTAACCAGGTCATCGCATTCTTGAAAAGTGGGTTAAGAGAACCTGAGTGTAGTGAAGAAATTTCAGGAAAAACTGAGGAAATCGCCCGCATCATGTTTGCCACCAGCATGGCTCTCACGGAGATCGATGTGCTTCTGCAGAAGGCTCTTGGAGAGAGCGGTCACCACTACGACGAAGTGGGCTTCTCTGTGCTCGGAGTGGTACTCAATGAAATCCGCGACGCTATTCTTGCACGGGTTCTCGCGGAAATTGCTTCCTGGTGGCCAGGAAAGTTCCCTGTGCAGGATTTCAACGCACATCTGCAGAGGTATTCCGCCAATGTCCGTGAGTTGCGGCCAAACCGTCTGCGGACTAACGATAACCAGGAGCACAAATTCCGGAATGTTGTTGCCGAGCGGCTTCCGATTTCTGAAAGTTCACTGAACGGTGCGGTAAAAACACTGCAACAGATCCTTACACTGCCGCGACTTTCCAATACGCTCCGGGAATCCAGCCTGTATATGCAGGGGCAGGAAATGCCTCAGGATGATGCCTACTATCCACATGGTTATGTTTCAGTGCTCACGCCAATAGACAGAAGATGGTACGGGCACTATGCAGTGGATGGAGCAAAGAGACGCCAGACCATTGGTTTGTATGATTCGGACAGTCACGAAACGCATGCATTCTCTGCGATGTATCCTGTTGACAATCCATTTTATGCTACGAAGGGGTACCTCAATTTCCACATTTCTCATGGCAATACCGTTTTTCCTGTTTCTTCCAATCATCTTGCCCCCCGCCTACCTTACACGGACATCCAGCGTCTTGAGGAACCAGTCATTGTAGCTGCGAGAGTGCTCAATATGCAGATGAGGCAGCGTGCGGTGCAGTACAGGGAGTTATTTGAGAGAGCCGGGGAAGTGAGTCCACTCATTTTTGTGGACAGGCCCGATGATGAAATTGTCCTCTTTCCATCCAATGAGCAGCTGGACTACGACATTCCGCCCCTTCTGGGTTCCACTATGCATCTCCCGCAGGCAAAAGCGGCGGAAACAATGACACGCTGCGGTGCAGCGATTGCCCCAGGTAACTGGTCTTCGGTTTGCCAGCCCGTTCTGGAGCAGAAGATACAGGAGAGGACTCAGTTGCATGTTGAAGAACCTAAGACAGCACAGACTGCGGTACAAACAGCTATAGCAAGAGAAGTAGATCCTGTTGCAGAGGAACAGGCGCGGTTACGGAGGGAACTGCGCGGGTTCACAGCGCCAACGCTCCAGGACTTTCTTCGTATACTCGGGGATGTAGATGGAGTGGAGGAAGTGGTACATCAGTCAAAACCGGGCAAGGGTAGCGGCAGCCATAAGGAGATTGTAGTTACCTTCAGCGACGGAAGAACCACAAAACAGACTACTTGGAGAAAAATCCAGAGATCCGACGCGAAGGTCACCTGGCCCACGCTCTTCAAAATGATCACACCGGATAAGCTCGATATCCCACTCGAGGAGTTTCTTGCAGTTGTACAGGCCAACGGGCATCTGAAACCCGCTCGGAAAAGTAACTCTGCTACAAGGGGCGCAAATAATGTGTAAGACACGGACATTCACGCTACAATCCATCTGTGCAGACACCGAAGATCGCCGTTCTCTCGTTCCCCGGAAACAACTGCGAAGTGGAATCCATCCGCGCCGTGAGGCGCGCAGGAATGGACGCCCTCTATTTCCGCTGGAATGACGATACGGAGAAACTTAAAGACGTGGATGGTTACTTCATCCCCGGGGGATTCAGCTACGAAGACCGGGGAAGGGCGGGGATGGTGGCCGCGAGAGATCCCCTCATGGATTTCATCCGCTCAGAAGCGAAGGAGGGTAAGCCCGTGATCGGGAACTGCAACGGAGCACAGATTCTTGTGGAGAGCGGGCTCATACCGCTCGGGGAGCAGCTCCAGATGTGCCTTGCACGCAACGTTGTGGGGGGGGAGGCAGTGGGGTTCTTGAACGAGTGGGTCTTCATCACACCGACGTGCGCGAGGAACCGCTGCGTGACCTCTGACTGGGAAGGCGTGATGACGTTGCCGATTGCACATGGTGAAGGGCGCTTTGTCACGAAGGATTCCGGCCTTATAGACGAACTTCGGAAGAACGACCAAATCGCTTTCTCGTACTGCGATGCACAGGGCAATGTCTCCGAGGATCCGGTCACCACTCCCAACGGGTCCGCTTTTGCCATTGCCGGCATCTGCAATCCGGCGGGGAACGTGGTCGCCCTCATGCCGCATCCCGAGCGTACGGAGGGGGGAAGCCCATACTTTGTATCTCTGAAGCGCTGGGTGCAGAACAAGGTGCGACCCACATTCCATGAGATTTCCCGCAAAGGCACTGGTTTCACCGTGGGAGAGAAGGCCGCAGGTGCAGTGGAAATTTTCATCGACACGCTGATCGTGAACAACGAAGAACACACCGTGGAACAGGCGGCACATCGGTTGCTCCCGTCCCTGAAATTGAGGCAGTTGCGCTACCTCGCGCTCGGAACGGGCGATCCGCGCACAGTGCTCGGTACCATCTCCCTCTTCAATCCAAACAAAGAAGTTGCGTATATCCGCAGAGGAGGCACGGTATGCAAGTGGAATGCAGATGCAAAGCAAGAGCAGCCAGTGACTGATTTTCCATTCAAGCAGGGTATAAAGCTCCTCCGCAGAGATGAACCAGATACAGGTGCGGCCATCCTCGGGAAGGGGAGTGAAACAGGTGTGTGCTATGTGTGCAGAGAGGTTTCCGAGGGAGATCTCCTGGAGAAGGAAACCCTGGAGGTATTCGCCAATCCGCACGCCGCAAGCCTGAGCCGACTGCACTAATGGAACGCAGCATCGTCCTGCTCGCGCATAACATCCGCTCCCTCTGGAACGTGGGATCCTTCTTCCGCACGGCAGACGCGTTTGGCGTGGCGAAGCTGTACCTCACCGGTTACACAGGGCTCCCGCCAAGGAGGGAGATCAGCAAAACAGCCCTTGGGGCCGATGAGTGGATCCCATGGGAATACAGGGAAGATCCGAAGGAGGTGATCACCGAGCTGAGAGAGAAGGGATGGAACATAGTTGCTCTGGAGATCACGGAAGACGCGCAGGACATTGCGAAGTACTCTCCGCCGGAGAAAGTCTGTCTGCTTGTAGGGCACGAAGTAACAGGCGTTCCAAAAGATCTTCTCTCTCTTTGTGATGATCGTGTGCAGATTCCGATGCAGGGGAAGAAAGAATCACTGAACGTTGCCGTAGCAGCGGGCATCGCTCTGCACCACTTCCGCGCTACTTCTTCCTGAAGACCACAGCACTGTTTTTGTAGTCGATGGCTACGAAGGAACCTTCGGGGATTTTGCCTTCAATAATTTGCAGGGAGAGTTCGTCCAGGATCTCATTCTGGATGAGGCGCTTGAGGGGACGGGCACCGAACGCAGGATCGTACCCTGCGTTTGCCAGATGTCCCTTGAGGGCTTCTGTCACTTCTATTCTGATTCCTTTCTTCTCCAGGCGCTGTGCTACGCGCTGGATCTGCAATTCCACAATTTGTGCAATTTGCTCTTTAGTGAGGGCGTCAAAGATGATGATGTCATCTATCCTGTTCAGGAATTCAGGGCGGAAATGCGCTTTAAGGACTCTGTTGACTTCACCTTCCGGCGAAAACACGGCAGAGAGAACTTTCCCCTCAGTTTTTCCTTTCTCTTCCGCGTACTTGAGCAGGATGTCGCCGCCGAGGTTACTTGTCATGATGACGACCGTGTTCTTGAAATCCACTGTCCGTCCCTTGGCATCGGTGAGCCTTCCATCGTCGAGCACCTGCAGCAGAATGTTGAAAACCTCGGGATGTGCTTTCTCTATCTCATCAAGCAGAACCACCGTATAGGGGTGTCTGCGGACTGCCTCAGTCAGCTGGCCTCCTTCCTCATATCCTACATACCCCGGAGGGGAACCGACGAGACGCGCGATGGAGTGCTTCTCTGCGTACTCCGACATGTCGATTCGCGTAATCATCTTCTCGTCATGGAAGAGGAACTGTGCGAGGGCCTTGGCAAGCTCCGTTTTGCCTACGCCGGTCGGCCCCAGGAAGATGAAAGAGCCGATGGGCCTCTCCTCCTCCTGTATGCCTGCCCGCGAGCGCCGGATGGCGTTGGAAACGGCTGTTATCGCACGTTTCTGGCCGATGACGCGATTGCCGATCTCCTGTTCCATGGATGCGAGTTTGTGGCTCTCCTCCGTCATCAGGCGCGACACAGGGATACCGGTCCACCGGGAAACAACCTGCGCAATGTGCTCCTCGATCACTTCTTCATTAAGAATGGGATTTCCCTTCTGGATCTTCGCGAGCTCGCTCTTTGAGGAAACAATTTTCTTCTCGAGATCGGGAATGTTGCCGTAGCGGATTTCTGCAACCCTCTGTAAGTCTCCGCTGCGTTCTGCCTGTTCTGCCTCTGCCTTCAACGCGTCAATTTCCCTGCCGGATTTCTTGATCACGTCGATAACTTTCTTCTCATTCTGCCAGCGGACTTCAAGTTCTTTTTGCTGTTCCTTAAGCTCTGCAAGCTCTTTCTCTATGTTCTTCAGCCGTTTCTTGGAAGCTTCGTCCTTCTCCTTCTTCAGAGCCTCCCGTTCCACTTCCAGCTGTCTGATCTGGCGGTCGAGCTTATCGAGCTCCGTCGGCTTGCTGTCCAACTCAATCCGCAGGACAGATGCTGCTTCATCCATGAGATCGATGGCTTTGTCCGGCAGGAAACGATCGGTGATGTAACGGTCGGAGAGGGTGACAGCAGCGACCACAGCGTTGTCCTGGATGCGCACTCCGTGGTGTACCTCATACTTCTCTTTGATTCCGCGGAGTATGGAAATGGCGTCTTTCAGCGAGGGCGGCTCCACCATCACGGGCTGGAAACGCCGCTCGAGGGCTGCGTCTTTCTCAATGTATTTGCGGTATTCCTTGAGAGTCGTCGCGCCGATGGTGCGGATAGCCCCACGTGCGAGGGAGGGCTTGAGCATGTTTCCGGCATCCACAGAGCCTTCTGCCGCTCCCGCGCCCACAATAGTATGGAGTTCATCGATGAAGAGGATGATGCCTCCTTCTGAGGCTTCTATCTCCCTGAGGAGCGCTTTCAGGCGGTCCTCGAACTCGCCGCGGTACTTCGTTCCTGCCAGCATTGCTCCGAGATCCAGAGTGAGCACTCTCTTCCCCTTCAGAGGATCGGGGACGTCTCCGTCCACAATCTTCTTGGCAAGACCTTCGACAATCGCCGTCTTCCCCGTGCCGGGCTCGCCGACGAGGACAGGATTGTTCTTCGTCCGGCGTGAGAGGATCTGCATGATCCGGCGGATTTCATCATCCCGCCCGATCACCGGATCGATCTTGCCATCCCGTGCAAGCCGCGTGAAATCCTGTGTGTACTTTTCGAGTACCTGGTATTTCCCTTCCGGATCACGATCCGTGACGCGCTGACTGCCACGCAGTTCCCTGAGTACTTCAAGCACTTCTTTCTTCTTGAGAGGGAGAACTTTCTGCACTTCCTCCTGATCAAGCAGCGCGAGGAAGAGATGCTCCGTGGAGATGTATTCATCTTTCAGTTTCCCCGCTTCGCTCTCTGCCTGGTCAAATATTTTCTTGAGATCCTGTGTGAGGTAGGGTTGCGTGCCTCCAGTGACTTTCGGCAATGCGGAGAGTGCTTTTTTCACTCTCTCTGAAACAGCATCCGGGTTGTGCTCCAGTTTCTGAAGCAGCGTGGGGACAAGACCTTCCTTCTGGTTGAGGAGGATGAGGAGCACGTGGAGCGGGCCGAGGGCCTGTTGCCCCAGCGTGGCCGCCAGTTCCAGAGTACCCTGAACGGCTTCTGCCGCTTTGGTGGTATACCGCTCGAAGTTCATTGGCACTCTCTATTATAGAGTGCCAATTTCGCAGCGTCAACGATTTCTCAGCGCCAAAATAACGCAGGGGAAGGCTTAACGCACCTTCTTGAACTTCTCGAGCTCTGTGTGGCCGAGGGCACCGAACATCATGAGCATCAGCACGACGACGGCAATCGAGCCGACAACAGGGACGAGGCTCACGACCCGGAGAACCACGTACACGCCTACCGAAGCGAGGAAGAAGAAGAACGTCTTCCATTTCTTCTGATACCGCACCTGAATCCACTCAGCGAGAAGGATGGCTGTGAGAGCTTTTGCGAAAACGAGTGAGAAGATGTAGAGCACGCCGAGGAAGAGGCCAATGGGAATGCCAATGATGGTGATGAAGAAGGCGAGGACAACAAACGGTGCAGCAATAAGATACAGGAACCCGTACCACAGGCTCATCATCGGTGCTTTCTGCAGCCGCTTTGCTCCGTCCATGAAGTACGTCTTCGTGAGCAGGATCATGAGGAGAATGAAGAACGAGGCGGAGAGCAGGCTGTAGCCGGCGATGGCAATAAGCCCTGCGCGGAATGCATCAAATGCTGTCTGTCGGAGTTCACCCGGCATCCCAAGAGCAAGGCTTTCGTCGTACTCTGTTTTCCCCTGCACGGTTGCGCTGCCGAAGTAGTACAGGCCCTGCGGCTGCCAGTAGTGCACATCCTGCTGGAAATACGCTGTGTTGCTGATTTTCAGATCCTTGGATGAAAGAATGGTGTTCCCCTCGACACGGCCGGAGAAGCGGACGACATCCCCCCGTATGTCCGCATCTCCCCCGACAGTCCCGGAAACTTTCACGGAGCCGCCGTACGTGTGGAGTGACCCTTCTATGGTGCCATCGATAACAAGGTCCCCGCCGTACATACGCACATCTCCCTGAATGATTGCTCCTTCTGCGATGGTGAGGTCTCCCCCGAAGAGGATGAGATCATCCACAACGGTAGATGACACAGTGACCTGCCCACCTGCAATCCGAAGATCATCTCCAACGGCGCCTGATATATTCAATTCTCCGCCTGCAACTGTGAGATCCTGCTCAATATCGCCCTGAACCGTTACCTCTCCTCCAACGACGAAGAGATCCCCTTCAATATCCTCCTGCACATTCACAATGCCCCCCGCTGCATACGTATCGTCATTCAGAGGGATGACAATGGTGAGTTCCTCTTCCGCCATGAGAAAATCAGCAGAGACCGGTGCTGCAACGCCAAGCAGAAGTACACCAAGTATGGGGGAAAGAAATTTCTTCATGGGGAAGGTGGGGAAGTGCACTCTACTGTACGATGGCAGATTCTGTTTCGCAAATTAGACGCATTCGACAGGATCAATGTCCACTACAACATCAGTGAGATCGAGCGAGGCCAGAGCGCGCACGGGTGACGCTCCGCGCAGGAGAACATGCCAGACTTTCCCCCCGCTAAAGAGCGTTGGTGCACAACTGATATGCAGAATATCCGTATTGTTCTTTGCGGCATCCGCAAGCGCTTTTGCGCGTACTGCTGCCCCCTCTCCGCGTACGAGCAATCGTACCATTGCAGATGCCGGCGGATACTGCGTGAACTTCCGCAGTTTCAGTTCGCTCTCCAGATACTCTTCCGTACGGTGGTTTGCAGCGAACAGTACTTCGGGCGCTTCCGGCCGGAACGTCTGAATGATCACTTCGCCGGGTTTTGAACGTCCGCTCCTTCCCGTGAGCTGGGTTAGCAGCTGGAAGATGCGCTCTCCGGCGCGGAAGTGGGGAAGAGAGAGTCCCACGTCCGCGATGAGCACGGCTGCAAGTGTCACTTCCGGGAGGTCGAGGCCTTTTACAACCGATTGAGTGCCGAGGAGGATGTCTGCCTGCCTCTCACGCATCTTCTTCAGGAGAAGGCGCATGTGCTCAGGGTGGAGCAGCGTGTCTCTGTCTGCACGGAGGACACGTGCCTGCGGGAAGAGCTGTTCCAGGATTTTTTCGATGCGCTGCGTTCCGGCACCCACCTCATGTAACCGCGTTGAATGACAGTGCGGGCACTGCACCGGTACGTCTATGGTGAGGTTTGTCGTGTGGTCAACGAGCAGGGATTTCCCTCCTGCTGCCCTGTGGACGGTGAAAGGAAGCTGGGAATCGGGTGAAGTAATGCGGCGTCGGCAATCGAGACAGAGAAGAGCGGTGGCTATGCCTCTCCTGTTGAGAAACAAAACGGATTGTTCACCCCGCAAAAGCCGGTCATGTATTGCTTCAAGGAGAGGTGGGGAGAAGGGGTAGACACTTCCGAACGAGACGTCTGCGAGATCCACAATCCGCACCGCAGGCATCTTCTGGTTCCCATATCGGTCGGGAAGTCTGGCAAGGTGGTACGTACCATTCTTCGCCCGATCCCATGACTCCAGAGAGGGGGTTGCTGAGCCAAGCACCAGTTTGGCATTCGCGAAGGAGCAGAGGGCCTCCGCCGTCTCCCGTGCATGGTAACGCGGTGTCTGTTCGTTCTTGTATGTCCATTCATGCTCTTCATCCATGATCACAAGCCCAAGGTTGGAAAGGGGAGAGAAGAGTGCGCTCCTGGAGCCGATGATGAGATCGATATTCCCCGCACGGATACTCCTCCACGCTGCCTTTCTGGCAGATGCTGTGAGACGGCTGTGGATGACACAGATACGCTCCGGTGGCAGAAGTTCCTGGAAGCGCCGGATGCAGTGCTCCGTGAGGAGAATTTCTGGTACGAGGAGGATGGCCGATCTCCCTGATGTGATGGTCTGCGCAATCAATTCTGCGTACACCTCTGTTTTTCCGCTCGCCGTCACACCGAAGAGCAGTGACGGCCGGCGGTCGTCCCGGAGAGACTGCGCGACTTCCTTCTGCATGGGGGTCAGGCCAGGCCATGCAATTTCTGAGGGAATGGATGTCTGCATATTTTCCTTCCTCACTTCCCTGAGGAGGATTCCTTTCTTCTCGAGATTCCTGAGCGTTGTGAGCGAGCAACCTGTCGCCTCACGGAGTGCGGATGCTTCCATTCCGGTTTTCCCCTGAAGGAACTCCACAAGGACCCGTTGTGTCTTCCCACGGAGGGCACCGGTGGGCGCATCGGTGAGTGAGTAGATTTGGACTTCTTTGGGAAGGAGATCTCTCCAGGAATCTGCGGGAAGGAACACCCGTACAGCCTGCCGGAGACTGCAGTAGTACTTCTCTGCCATCCAGCGCAGAGTCTGGATGAGCGCAGCGGGGAGGAGCGGCTCTGCACTCAGTGTCCGCATGATTCCCTTCACATCAAACGACCGTTCCCGCTTCTCATTCAGCGCAATGACAATGCCTTCAGCCGTTCTATTGCGCAGGGGAACGAGTACAGGTGCGCCGATTGTCACCGATCCCTCAGGCGCCTCGTATGTGAGCCCGTTTGCGATCCCTGCGGACTTTGAAGCGGTGAGAACCGTGCACTCCATAGGGAACCTATCATGCGCCAGGAGGAAGAGAAGGGCCAGTTTGACTCGTAAGTTTTCCCGACTGGCATAGCTTCAGCCTTCGCCCCGCGGTTGCGGGGCTACGGCCGGCAGCCTCGCACCAGAACGCGCTTCGCACGCTCGGTACGGGGTGCAGTCATTATCCGGCTCACGGCGTTCGCCGCATGCTGATCTGCATTGGCTGTCGAGTCCGCCTTGGCGGACGAGCAATAAAAACAGAAGCACTCTAGCCATTCCGGTCTTTCTTCAGCATACTACATCACACTCGGGGCGTAGCTCAGTTGGCTAGAGTGCCTGCTTTGGGAGCAGGAGGTCGCTGGTTCGAGTCCAGTCGCCCCGACCAATCCCACATCACATGGTATACTTCCTGCATGATCGTCCGTGCGTTTGGGAAATTCGCCATGGGCTTCCTTGCATTGATTGCCGGGTTCTTCATTCTCTCCCTCTCCTGCGGAGATGACGGGTGTGGAAGGGCTATTTCTTCCGTGCTCTCAGAAGTGAAGCAGGAGGAAACTGCAAACATCATCATTACCTCTCCGGGAGAGAATACTGTAGTAGAAAGTCCTTTTCAGGTGAAAGGCACTGCCCGCGTGTTCGAGGGAAAAGTGTTTTTTGAACTTTCGGATGCTCTCGGCTTTGTCCTCGCTCAAGGGTCACTCCCTACACAGGGCGAAAACGTGCGGAAGCTGCTCCCTTTTGAGGGATCTATTCTCTATTCCACACCCAATGCTCCAACCGGGACACTCACATTGTTTGACCGCTCGCCCAAGGACGATAGTATGATGGATGCTGTTTCCGTGCAGATCATCCTGAATACGGGTTCGCCGACTACTCCTCCCCAGCATGAATAAGTACTGGTTCAGACCGAAGAGCTACGGGTACGGGTTCTACCCCATCTCCTGGGAAGGATGGCTGGCGATATTTGTCATGCTGCTCCTCATCGTTCTCTCAGGACTTATCAATGGAATATTTGAAGAAGGAACGACAGCGGAGCAGGGGATACGATTTGTTTTGGATATGTTCTTCATTGCCAGCATTTCCACGCTTTTCTTTGAGCGTAAGATGAAAGAACCGCTCCAGTGGCGTTGGGGCAGGAAGTAATCACAGGACTCCTGCATGGTTATACTCCGTAGATTTGTGTTGCAGGCAACTGTTGCTGCAATTGCTGAATCTGCTGCTGAGGAATGCGGTTCCCGTTGAGGTACAGACGTTCCAGGTTCCGGAGCGCGCCCAGCGATCGCGGCAGCGACTCGAGCGCATTGCCGCTGATATTGAGTATGCGGAGATTCTGCATATTTCCCATTCCTTCCGGCAGATTCCTGAGCGCATTGCTGCTGACATCCAGGTACTCAAGGTTGGTGAGGTTGCTCATACTCTCAGGGAGTATTCCCAGGGAATTCCCGACGACGGAGAGCCACCGGAGATCATGAAGGTCGCCGACAGAGGGGGGAAGTTCCCTGATTTTGTTGAAGCTCAGATTCAGGTGCTTGAGATACTTGAGCGTTCCGATCTCATTCGGGAGGGAATCCCGGTTCCCATCGGGGATGGAAATGCCACAGGCACGCTCTGGCTGCTGCAGCGCCGTCTCAATATCTTTGAACACAGCCTCCGGCGGGCAGAAGAGGCCGGGGAAAGGCGAGGGTGCAGCGGAGGCCTGTACTGTAGCGCTTTCCTTCGAGAGAACATCTGCCACTTCGTGGACTATCCATCCGATATTTCCGTTATTCTCGACCATGTACTGCATGGTAGAGCCGTCCGCACTGAACTGTGGAAGGCCGAGAATGCGGTCATAGAATTCAGTCTCTTTGCCATCGATGACTGCAAGCGCCCGCTCCATGCCTGTGAGCGGATCTACCGCCCTCGCAGCATACGCCACAAGAAGGCCATCCGGACTGAATACAGGTTGTCCGACGCTCTTGTACGGGAAGTGACTGACCCCATCGATCACCATCTGCTGCAGCGTCTTCCCATCGAGTTCCACACTCAGCGGGTACGCAAGGCGTTTGCCGTCTGAGCTGAAGGTGAGGCTGGATTTCCCGGCAGCGGAGAGGAGAGATTGCACAATGGTCGCAGAGGGGTTGTGTATGGTCTCTCTCCCGGTTTGTAACTCGTGGAGAACGAGCTGCGCTGCATTCCCTGCCTGCCGCAGGAGTGCGACCTGATCTCTGTGCGGGCTCGCTTCGAGCAGGAAACCGGCAATATTCTTCTCTCCGTATTCGGTGCCGCCCGTGTAAAACTTTCTGCTTGGATCGCTGTATGCATACGTTCCGTTACTGAAGTTATAGAGGAACTCCGGTCCAACTTCACTCAGGAGTTGCTGCATAACCGCCCCGTTCCTCACGACATTCCACACACTGCCTCTGCGGGCTGCAAACGCATACTGACTGCCGTCCGGGCTGAACTGCAAGCCTCGGATATCATCATAGGAACCCCCTTCTTCGTTATTGATCACGGCATACCAGCGGTTGTCCCTCCTGCCGAGGAATCCGAAGGATTGTCCGTTTTCGCTGAATGCAAGATCGAGGATTTCGTCATACGGGAAACTCATGACACCGTCCGCGATGGCGAAGTAAGTGTACGCACGCTTTGCAAGTGCACGGTTCGCCATATCTGAAAAAATGCGTACACATCCTGTAGAACTGCATCCTCCCGGCGTTGTGAGCTCGCTCCCTATATTGGCCGCCTGTGCGACAATGTATGCGACACGCGATCCATCCGGACTGATGAAGGGATTGTGGATCACATCAAACTGCTCTCCTTCTTTCCCACCGATGACAACAAGAGGTTTCTTGCTCTTCCAGGCGGGGAAAACCAACTGCCCATTCGGCATAAACTGCAGTACCTCTTCCGAGAGGGAACGGAGGTAAGCTGCCGGAATTCCTGCAGTGATGTAACGCTTTCCTTCCAAAGGTATCCCATTCTGGTATACCGAGGGGCCGAAATCCTTGTACGACGCGATTTCCTGCCCGTTGCGTATGATCTTCATCATCGCTCCATCGAGGGCTATGTAGGCAAAATTCTTCGCATCAGGGCTCACGACAGGTGTGCTGACCTGATCGTAGAGCTTTCCGGCTTTCTCCCCCATAACGACAAATTCCCTGTATCCCTCCAGCGTGTGCCTGCCGACGCTGAACACGGATTGTCCTTTTACCTGCGTATCAACGATGTTCAGGAGCTGATCCTGGAATTCGATGCCACTGAGTCTCCTTGCTATACCAAGGAGTTTATTTCCCCCCTGCATCACCTGCCCAAAGCCTCCCGGATCTCCGTACGACTGTGTTCCGGCGGGGCCAGAAACCATGCTCGGTGAGTCGGGCAGGGGAGAAGGGAGTCCTGGGTTTTCGGTGCCTTCACGAAGATCATCCCAGAAGTCACGCACGCTGAACGTTCCCTCCTCCTGATCTTCTTGAATGGGAGCAGCACTATTTTCCTGTCCCTGGGATACAGCATCTGTCGGGGATGCGGGCAATGTCCTTTCCGATCTCTCCGTTTGCTTCTCGCGAGAGAGCAGATTGAAGATATGCCATTTCCTCAGATTGAGTGACTGCACGATTTTCTCCATCGTAGAGGCATCTGTGCCTTCCACGGCAAATTGAGTATCCTTGTTGATCCACGCGGCAATGACCAGGTTCACGAGAATGAGGATGCCTATCCAGAATGCGATCATCGCAAGCCGTGGCCAGCGTCTCTTCTTCTGAGGATCAGATGGCCCCTGCGGAGGAACATGGTATGTGTGTTGCTGTGAGAGCAGCATAATTATTTATATTATAACATATATGCTATATTTGGGCAATATTGGATGATTTGGCATATATTAGTACAATCCAACTGTGAAAAAACCCTATTTCCTCCTCACAGGTGCTGTTCTGCTTCTCTCTGCCTGCACATGGTTTTCCCCAGTGGAAACAGTGGAAGTGTGGGATTTTGATCGCTGCATCTCTGAAGGTGGTCTCGTAGTGGCAGAACCGCCGAAGTGTCTTGTGGGGGAAGAAGAACATCCTCTCTCAAACACTGGAGGAATCTTGGAAGTTCCCGCAATGCATGAGTGGTCTGACGAAGCGTTTTTCGATGCTCTCCGCGCACTCGATGAACCTCTGGATTTCACATGGGATGTAGATATTCCTCTCGTAGGAGAACTGGGGAAAACAGCGGTGATTCATGGTGAACTGGTGTACTTCTTCCAGTACCCGACGGGAGAAGCAGCACAGGCAGAGAAAGAGAGTATGGAGAGCCTTGGGCAGAGAACAGACGGATCATTCATTCACTGGGGCGAGGAAGTGCATTACTTCCAGAAACAGCGTGTCCTCGCTGTCTACGTCGGTTCAAACGCGGAGATAACGGAATTGCTGGACCGGGCTGCGCAGGAGGAGTGATGCGGTATACTGCTTCTGTGGAACTCTACACACCCCTCGCACAGGTTCTCAAGACGAAGAGAGACTACATAGAAGCTCTGGGAGGAATGGGCCTGCATACGGTGGAGGATTTGCTGCTCTATTTGCCGAGGACGCATGAAGATCTCACGGAGATGTCTACAATAGAGAGTGCCCGTCTCCATGAGAAAGTGAGTATCCGCGGGACTGTACATGCGCTCAAACTCATCCGTACGCGAAGCCATAAAATGCTGGTGAAAGGGAATTTCACAGATACAGAGGGTTCGGAAGCTGAGGTTGTCTGGTTCAATCAGCCACACATCACCCGTATGCTCACGGATGGGGAAGAGGTAGTGCTCACGGGCAAGCTGATTCTGCACGGGAAGAAAGTGCAGTTTCAAAGTCCGCAGTTCGAATCGACAAAAATACGTGGACAGAACCTTGTGCATGCAGGAAGGCTGGTTCCGGTGTATCCCCAACATGAGATTATTACGAGCAAGTGGCTGCGGGAAAAAATAACATTGATCAAAGATGCGATAACGGAGATTCCTGAAACTCTTCCGGAAGCCGTGCTGGAAGAGGAGCATCTCCTTCCCCGCAGTGATGCTATCTATGCGCTCCATTTTCCAGATGATGCCTCCCAGGTCGAGCGTGCCCTGCAGCGGATGGAGTTTGAGGAGATGTACCAAGTGCAGAAGGAAGCTTTAGAACGGAAAAGAGAATGGCAGGGGAGAACACAGGAGCGGCTGAAGATTCCTATGGACATAGAACTCATCCGGGCACTCTTCGCGTCTCTGCGCTTCACGCCGACGAACAGCCAGAAGATTGCCATTTACGAGATACTCAAAGACATGGAGCAGAGCAGACCCATGTCGAGGCTCCTTGAGGGGGATGTGGGCTCCGGGAAAACTCTCGTCGCAACGGCTGTGATGGCGAATGTCATACGACACGGCGGCCAGTGCGCTCTCATGGTTCCTACGGAAGTCCTCGCGAAGCAGCACGTGCAGAGCATTGGAGAAACACTCATACATTTCTACACCTATCTGCAAGGGAAGGAGGGCGGTACTAAGATGCATCACCCCACTGTCGCATTGCTCACAGGTTCTGTTCCAAAGAGGGAGGCGGAAGATGCCCGCATGCGCCTGGCTGCCGGCACAGTCGATCTTGTGATAGGAACACATGCGCTGATACAGGAAGCAGTGCAGTTCAGAGATTTGAAGCTGGTGATAGTGGATGAGCAGCATCGATTCGGGGTGATGCAGCGTCAGCGGCTTGTGGAGAAGGGGAGTCCACACTTCCTCTCCATGACAGCAACGCCCATCCCGCGGACTCTCGCACTCACCGCCTACGGCCATCATGATCTCTCAGTTCTCCTGGAGAAGCCCGGGAACAGGAAGCCCATTCAAACCAAAGTCGTCCCGCCTGCGGGGCGAAAGACGGTGGAGCTCTTCATTGATCGTCAAATCGAGGGGGGAAGGCAGGTGTTTGTCATCTGCCCTCTCATCACTGAATCGGAGAACGAGGAAATGGCAGAGATCAAGAGCGTGGAGCAGGAGGCAGCACGCCTGAAAGTGAGTTTTCCCCGAAGATGCATCGCTATGTTGCACGGGAAGATGACGCCGGCTGAGAAAGAGGAAACCATGAGAGAGTTCAAGGCAAAGCGGAGCGACATTCTCGTTTCCACATCTGTGATTGAAGTTGGTATTGACGTGCCGAATGCATCCATCATCATCATCGAAGGATCAGAGCGGTTTGGGTTGGCTCAGCTCCATCAGTTCCGCGGCCGTGTAGGCAGGGACGAACACAAGAGCCACTGCTTCCTCTTCACAACAACTCCGGAACAGTCACGGTCACAGAGACTCAAGGCGATGGAGATGTTCCATGACGGCTTTAAGCTCGCGGAGATTGATTTACAGATTCGTGGTCCCGGTGAGCTCTACGGGCTCAGGCAGAGCGGCATTCCCGAGTTTCACCTTTCCGGTCTCTTGAACCCGGAGCTCGTCGTGAGGGCAAGGAGGGCTGCAGAGAAACACCTCAGCAAGGTTTAGATATTGACAATACCAGTGAGATAGTTAGGATGTTGCCACAATGTACAGATCGCACTCCCTCACCGCAGGCACTTGTAGTGAGTCCAGCCGAACTATGATGATGCAAATGATGATGCGCTCCATGCGAGGGTTGTCTGCTGCATAAACTGCTCACAAGCTGAATCCCAGACCCTCGCACGAAGCGGGGGTTTTTTGTATCTCTTCCTTTTTTTTCACAATGCGTACCACACCAACACTCAGGTACTTCGTCTCAGAGACGTACGGAAAGAACACGCCGGATCCCACGGAAGCCGTGGTGGATGCCGATGTGCACCTCGAAACCGATCTCTCCGTGATGGAAGATGCCCTTACGCACGGAGATGAAGAGGAAATCCGCCTCCTCGGTGGGGGGTTCCCCACGAAGATCAACAGCCGGGGGCGGGAAGTAGCGCTTCCGCGCCACCTCGCAGGCATCATGGAGAATTGGCATGATGCGTATGCAGAAGTTCTGAGAGACCATGGGGTTTGGAACGGTCTCTTCATCAACTTCGCACCGAGGGACAAGCGATACCGGAATGGGCCGCCGTTCTATGAGGTGGAGACGGATAGCGGCCTTCGTATTGTGACGACATTCCCGGGAGACATGCTTGCTGGCATTCGTGAGCATGTACACCGCATCATGGAGATACCGAATGAGAGAAATCCCCTGTTCTCAGATTTCGACCAGTTCCGCTCCAGGAATGCTCATAGATATCTTCGTCGCAATCACGGGTACCCAACAAAGCCTTTAGCTGATGGGGAAGCAGATGATGTTCTCAGCACCACGTATTTTGGCAACGGTGTGGAAGGGTTACGCCTGAAGTTCGTCGATATCTACGGAAACATGCTATTCGAGGACGACGCAGCCGTCAGAAGAAAATTGCAACAGATTGCAGTGAGCGGAGAGAGAGGTGCCACCGTGAGTGTTTCGAATGGAACTGCAACGCAATCAAAACGAGGGGAAGTTGCCCATTCGCTCACGGAAGGGACAGATGGAGCGATCCTCGTGTATCCCAATGGGAGGAACATCGATGTGGTACGCAAATGGAGAGAGGGGGAATCTTCAACATTCACCACAGAGAATTCTGCGTACAGGCTGCTTGGCAGCCCCGAGGAATTGCACTCCGGTCTCCACATCCGGTTTCAGGATGGAACAAGTTCCGAGGAACTGCGAACGCGAGCTGAAAACCTGCTTGTCACTTCGTAATGTTTTTAGCTTTATTTCAAGCGGTGAACTGATAGAATAGCGGGGAAATTTCCACCTTTGAGTATGACGAACGGTCAACAGCCACCTGTCGGTGGTACACCACCCCTGCCTCCTCCACCCCCGCAGGGCGCTTCGAAACCGGTCCGTCCTGGGGATCAAATCCCTACAGGCGGTTTGGATCCTACACAGGTTTTCTCTTCGCCCCCTCCGCCACCCCCACAAGCCGCTGCTGGAGCTCAACCGGGAGTAGCCGCAGGTGGTCAGCCGGCTGGCGCACAGCCTCCACAGGATCAAGGGCCTCCGCCGCCCCCACCAGGCGTGGCAGCCACAAAGGAAATGGGCTACGACGATGAGGATATCCGGGTGCTTGGTGAGGTTGGAAATTACCGGTTTTCGAGCATCTCCTCACTGCTCACCAACAACAACATTGCGGTGCCCACACACCCCGAGACACGGTTTGACGAGCAGAGATTCCTCACACTCCTCCGTGGGAGCATTTCTCTCACACGTGACGAGAAGTGGCGCATTATTCAGGCCATTCCCAAGCTCAGCCAGTTCCAGATAGACGAACTCCAGAAGATCCTTGACGAGGAAAAACGGAAGTTCTCTGAACTTTCTCCCAAACATTTGCTGCAACTCATGAAACTGGAGCAGAAGCACTCAGAAGACTGGAAGGATTTGCAGAGCATTTCTGTACAGCAGAACGCACAGGCGAGTGAGCAGCAGCAGGCAGAGGAGATCCGGAAGCAGCTTGGACTGTAGTGCATTCGTTACTCGTTATCTCGTTCGCTCGTTACACGCTGAACGAGACACGGCGCCGTTTCCATATGCAGAGATTCACAGAGACTGTTTTGCGTGACGAGTTTTCATGAACAAACGACGCCGTATCGAACAACAAGAAAACGAGCGAACGAGGAAACGTGCTACACGTTCAGCCTGTAGAGAACGAATGCAGCAATACCAAGTATGCTGAGAATTGCAGCGGAGAGCTTTCCGCCTCCGAGAGCTTTCTGAAGGCTGGTACAGAGGAGGAAGAGAAACGCTGCCAGTGTGAACGAGAGGACAATGGGTGAGAACGGAGGCAGAAGAGCTTCTACGTACGGTATCCGGAAAGGAAGGCTTCTCGTGTATTGGTACCCGCCAAGCATGTAGACCGCGCAGTACCATGCGAGCAGCCATCCCGCGTAGAGGCGGAGCGTATCTGTGAAAGGGAAGTACGTTTTCTTACTTTTCTTCGGTGAGCGGGGCTTTTTCACTTCTGCTTGTTCGCTGGTATTTTCCTCTTCTGGTAGGGGAGCAGGAGGAGGTGGAGCCTGCTTCATTTCCGCTTTGCCTTCCAGGACGAGATTGGGAGTGAGAGGTGATTGCGGGAAATCCGTCACCCCCTCCTGCACTGCCTTCTTTTCCTGGAGAGTTGCCTCATGCAACTCTTGTGGTAAGAGATCCATTTCCTTCAGCGCCTGCCTTGCTGTGTCCGTGTTCACCGCATCGATCGTTCCTCTCACGGGTTGGCCTTCCTGATTGTAGGCTGAGTAGAAAAACAGCATAGATGGATTGTACCAGAGTGGTTTCCCTTGCTCTACCCTGCCGGGTGAAGGTTCTGTGTGATGTACTCCACTGCCTGCTTGAGAGAGGTGTGTGCTCGTACTTCAAAATGTCTTCCGTTCGTCCAGCTCCTAAATCCTATGACTTCCTCACCCTCCTCGCGTATGGTGCCGTCCGCGACGCCAAGAGCCTGGAGGCTCTCACCATCTAGATTCACCTCGACCGGCCCCTCATGCAAGAGTTCGAAGGGCGCCGAATTCATTTCGAGGTGCCAGTAGTGCGTTGATGTAGCTCCAAAAGATGTGAACCACCAGTTACGGTGAACAGAAACACAGAACCCAATATGGGAAGAACAGTACTCCTGCGTCCAGTTCTCGGCGGAGAATTCCTCCTTTGCCATGTCTTTCTGACGCTCGAGGAATGCAGGCGAAGGTGACCGCGCCGATGCCTTTGCGGAAGTACTTGTAGAGGAACTTATTTGATTCGCTGCAGGAGAGGAAGGAAGTGTTTCTTTCTGGCTGGAACTCACTCCTGCCTCATTCGGAGGGTTCGAATCTGATAGTACAGTTGAACTTGCTGTTCCTACCTCTTCTTCCAAACTTACACTTTCGTTTCCCTGGAGGGAAACCGAATCAACACGCATAATCATCGCATCACTCTCAATAGTAGGCCGAATGGCGCCGACAACGACCACACTCTCACCGACATACCCATTGAGATCGGCAGTCTCGCTCTCCAGAAGAATGAATCTTCCATCGGGAAGTGAGAGTTTGTGTGTCCCTTCCATGTAAATGCTGATGCCCAGAGGCCTGACAGTACCGGAGTAAGAAACATTATTTGTCTCCCGGATAATGCGCTCGCTCTCGGAAGAAAACTGCGCTCCCGACGAACTTTCTGACTCACTTGCATCCGATGGCGCTGTTTGTTCCCTGCATCCTGCGAACAGTAATGCTGGGAAAACGGCAATGACGAGGAAACGCCTCATGTATTTCACGCGGGAATTGGGAATGGAGTATACCCGGAAAACAGGCAGCACAAGAAGTAATTCCCCGCGGAATTCAAGTATAAAGAAATCGGGGGAGTATCTGCTCCCCCGATTTTGGTACCAAGAGATTACAGAAGACTATCGATGGCTGCTTTCAGATTCGCATAGGGCTGTGCGCCGGAAATGTAGCCGAACTCTTTAGTTTTGTTGTTGTAAACAAATGTCCCGGGTGTCCCCTTTACCCCTGAATTCGATCCTGCCGACATCTGCTGACCAATGAACTCGCTGAACTTTCCGCTTTCAAAACACTCTGTGAATTTCGATGCACTGGCACCGGCTTCCTGTGCGTAGGAAGCGAGACTTGCCTTGTCCGCACCTTTCTCAAATACGAGGTCCGTGAATTCCCAGAACGCGTCGTTCCCTGCGTCTTCTGCAACACATTCAGCCGCAAGAGCTGCCGGCATCGCGTTGGGATGGAAGGGGAGAGGATAGTGCCTGAACACCCAGTTCACTTTGTCTCCGTACTCGTCGAGTGCCTGGAGCATGGTGGGATGGTGACGCGCGCAGAAAGGACACTCAAAATCTGTGTATTCAATGAGTGAAATAGTCGCCTTGGAATTGCCGCGGATATGATCCTCCGAAGCATCCGGAGCAACCACATCCTGAGGCTCAGGTTCCTGGGCCGGTTGCTGTGCTGCCTGTGCCTGCTGTTGCCCCGCTGAGGGGGAAGGGCGGACTGCGTCGTTCGAAGTGCCCATGGCAATGCCATAGCCGACAATCACACCAACGAGTGCCATCGAAATACCGAACCATGGGTTAGAAGGAATATTGGAATCAGACATAGAACAGAGGGAAAAGTGCCAACACTCTAGTGGATATTCCCCGCTGAATCGACCTATTTTTGCCTTACTATGGAGCTGGATTTCTATTCCAGATAGGCATACTCGTTCCTCACATACGCAGGAAGCTCCTTATAGCGCGAGAGAATGAGATTTTCCTTCACTGAGCCATCGGCATAATTCACCCGCTGGATCCAGACAATTTCGTTTTTCATCACTTGTCTGTCGTTTATGAGCATGCCTTCCGGCGCATTGGTGCTGAAGTACGGTCCCTGCAATTCCACGGTTCGCCCATCAGGTGTCCCATAGAAGTTCACCACTGCTTCATAGCCATCGTCGTATGCCTGTATGAGCAGTGGTTGCTCTGTATCATTCAGGAATGTTAAGTCCTGTGTACCTGGGAATATCGTTGCATCGATCCCAACGCCATACTTCTTGTAGTAACTCACGTACAGACTGTGGGCTCTCCGTTCCACAACAGGAAATCCTGCGTTCACAATTGCACGGTACACAGTGGTGGATGCCTGGCAAATGCCCCCACCCGGTGCCGGCTTGAGCTGGTCTCCTTCGAATATGACCTGCGCCATGCGCCATCCTCGGCTCTCCGTCACAGGACCCCCCAGAGTGCTGTTGAAGGAAAATGTCGCACCAGGAGGAACAATCGTATTGTTCACATGGTCGCGCAGCGCTTTCCGGACGTTCAACGCGCGTGCGTTCGTTGAACCTGCGAAATTTGAGCGGCCAGTTGCTAGAAGAGTGAGTGTGCCAAGATTTTCTTCTGTTTCGTTTGTAACAGAACCGGGGATATTTTTTAGCTTGAGAGTGATGTTCTCTTCGCCATTATTCAATGCCTGCATGAGGAGTGTGATGCTCTCAGCCACATCGAGCTGCTCTCCTTTTTTCGCAACGCCGCTCGTTTCAGCCCTCACAGTCTCTTCATTCTTGGAAATTCCCGTGATCACAATATTTTCCGGGGCATACATTCCTGAGATCGAAAATTCCCGGAAGAAGCGCTCAATTTTATTCTTATCGATTCCAAAATGAGCATCCGTGAGCGAGAACTGCGGCTTCAGCCACAGGGGGTGTGCATTGAGAGTGAAATGAATGATACTCAATTCTTTCTCTTCTGAATTGGCAATGCGGAGTCGTACGCTGTTTCGAAAGTATGCTTGCCGCTCCGCAATAGCATTCTGAAGCAGGCTCAGGGGGGGAGTGACGACTCCATGCCGGAAGAGCCGCCGACGTAATCTCTCAGCTATGCGATATTGCATGGAGTTCGTTTCGGGCGATACCGCCTCAGCGAGGATAGTAGGAACTCCAAAACTCTGTTGCGACGCAAGAAGCCGCAACGTAGAGCCATCTTGCATTCTCGGAGCGAAAAAAGCGAGCGTGAAAACGCTCAGAAGTGAGAAGTACGTTGCAAGGATGTGTCTACGTGTGTGTTTCATTCGAGCCTCTTTTTGTTGAATTTTCTCTTTATAGTATTATACAATATTTTGACTAAATAATCAACTGCTCCTCCGATTCTTGTCACTGAAAAATCCGTAGGTCTGAGTACACTGCTTACATGCAGCAGGAACTCTTGCAGCATTTGGCTACGTTCGTAGGGTTCCACTCAGTTTCAGACAGAACGGAGGAAAAAGAGCGTGCTCTTCAGTGGGTTGAAGAAACATTTCTCTTCACATCGCATGCTGCAGTGCACCGCGGTGCTGTTTCCGGTGCACCGTACGTGTACCTCGAACATCCGCATCCTGATTTCCTCTGGTTTGCTCACGTTGATGTCGTTCCAGGTTCTCCTGAGCAGTTTACAATGAGAATAGAGGGGGGGAGAGCATACGGCCGAGGTACGAAAGATATGAAAGGAGGCGCAGTACCTTTCCTCCTGGCTTACAAGCACCTCACCGAAGAGGGAATACAGCCAAGAACAAGCATCCTCCTCACCAGTGACGAAGAAACGGCTGGTCCCACTATTCCGCACTTGCTGGACCGGGGCGTTCTCCACACCCCTGTGGCGTTCACGCCGGATACCGGCAGTAAACCCGGCATCATTACGGAGCACAAGGGTGTCGTATGGGCTGAACTCAAGGCAAAAGGGAGCGGCGGGCACGCATCATCGCCATGGGAGAGCAAAAACCCCATATGGGTGCTGAACAGTGCTTTGCAGGTCCTGCGTGACACGTTCCCTCCAGGCTGCGAGAGTGATTGGAGGGTGACTGTTGTCCCGACGACTCTTGCGGGGAGCAACGCGCGCAATCAGATACCGGAAGAAGTGACATGCGGCATAGACATCCGCTTCCCGCTCTCAGAATGCAGCACAGCAGAGGAAACCCTTGCACTCGTCCGGAAGGTGCTCCCGGCTGACTGTGAACTGCATGAAGTGCGGAGTGCCGGGCCCCTCCTCACAGATGCAAATCATCCGATGGTGCAGATGGTGAAATCACTGGCGGAGGAGAGTGAGGGTCGTTCCGTGGAAATCATCCGTGAGCACGGAGGGACCGATGCCCGCTACTTTTGTGAGAGAGGGATACCTGCCTTCCTCTACGGACCCGTTGGCGGCAACATCCATGCGAGGGATGAGTGGGTTTCCATCCCTTCACTTCTTAAGCAGTACGAAATAAGCCGTAAACTCCTGCAGACACTTGCATGAGCCACCGGGCACCAGAACACATCACTGGAAGTACATCTCCACATCTATAGGAACTTCGTCATCGAAGCCCGCAGAGTCATTCAGATTGAACGCACTCAACCTGAGAACATAGTGTGCAGTAACATACTCCTTCGTGATTCCAGCGGGGAAGGAGATGAAGTTTGTGACACCACGAATAGTGAGCTCTCCATTCACAACGTAGGATGTGCCATCCATATGTTCTATGCTGGATGAGAAGAACGTTGCAAGGGGATATTCATCTGCCCCAAGAAATTCTCCCGAGAGGAGGTAGGAAGTGAATTCAGGATCCTCTGTAGTAAGGCTTTGGAGAGGAACGGCAAACCCCGCAATTGCTGTAGTAAAATCTGAAGGGCTCACGGGGTTGAGTGCGAACTGCAGCTGAAAATCTCCAAAATTCGCATCGTAGGAGAGATCTCCCTTCCTGGCGGTGAGAGCAATGGAACTCCTTTCCCTGTCGCTGATGAGTACAAGATCCTCCCCTTCTTCCGCAGGGGGCTCCGGTGTCGTTTGCTCTTCCACCGCTGCCGGTTGTCCCTGCTCAGGCGGGGGAGTCTCCTCCTTTTCTTTCACGCCAAAGAGTGAGCACGAAGTGAGCAAGAGGGTACAGAGCACAATGAGGAGCTTTTGGTACTTCACAGAAGGATGGGGAAGCTGAGTGTACAGTATACCACTGGTCTCAATTATTCCAATTTTCAAACCACAGTAATGCAGAATATGCTAGCTGTGGTGGAGCTGGGGGGAATTGAACCCCCGACCTTCTGATTGCGAACCAGACGCTCTAGCCAGCTGAGCTACAGCCCCGTACCAGATGCAGGTTACCATGAGAACGCATCGCTGTCCTGCAAAGTAGGACGAGTATAATTGGGCATCGGTACGGGGCAAGCCCCAAAGGAGCACACAGCACAGGGTTCATCTGAGGAATCTATCTTTGCAGGTTGAAAATTCCTTGTTAGAGTGATGTCGGTTGGTACGCCAGCAAGTTCCTTTGGCACCAGAAGCAAAACGATCTTTTCTCCACATTGTTGGCCCGGTAGCTCAGTTGGTAGAGCACTCGCCTGAAGAGCGAGGTGTCGCCAGTTCGATCCTGGCCTGGGCCACCATCCGGTTTCGTCCCTTTGGGACTACGCCGGGATGTTTTGAGATGTCGCAAGCTTGCCCGGCGTAGCTCCGAGCGGAGCGAGGAGCGAAGTCGGGTTCGATCCTGGCCTGGGCCACCAGCAATATACAGACGTCTGACCGAAGAAATCATATCTATGCTCCTCCTCTGAACCCCTTACGGCGGTTCCAGCTGCTCATTGGTACCTGAGCAGCAATATCTGCATCTCCATCTGTCTCTGCATCGCGGGCTGCAGCAATGTTTGCTGCTCTCTCTTGTTCCATCTGTAACTCAAACGCCCTGCATTCCGCCCGCAATTTATTTATAATTCTCTCCGGATCTCGAGCCAGCATGCCCACATACTCATCACCCACTTCATGTACAACAAATCTCTGGCCTCTGTTCAGTATTTTCACCATCGCGGCACGTACGGCATCGTCACCACCTCGAAGGGCACCAGACAGTAATTGTATCTCTCCGACAACTGCATAGTACTCCTCTGGATAGACAACCGTATCCACATCCGCTTCTCCTGGGGATTCTTCCACTGCGGCCACTGCAGCAGATTCTGCGTTGTCATTCATAACAGAATTGTTCAATATTAGCCTGGCATGTCAATAACTTCCTACAGGTACTCTTCGACACGGATATCGCCAATAGAGACCTGTGATTTCTCGTCCATGCCTTCATGGCGCAATGCCCGAAGGAGACCGATGCGCTCACAGACGTCCCTGAATCTCCGTATGGCGCTCTCACTTCCGAAGTCGGTCATGACGGTGAACTGCTCAAGGCGTTTCCCGTAGATGCGGAATATCTTGTCCTTCTGCTTCTCTATGCGGTACGCGCCCATCTTACTGCTCTCCATGTGCGGCCGGAGAACCTGCAGAACTTCGTCTTCTGGCTCAGTGCGGACACTCTTCTGTCTCTCACGCTCTGCAAGAACAATGGGCAGGAGCAATTTCTTCAGCTTTGCAATGTTCTCAGTGGTCGCTGCCGATACAGCAAGGGCTACCTCAATATCCTTTTGTCTGAGGGCCTTGAGAAGAGAAGATACTTTCCCGGGGATGAGATCTATTTTATTGAGAATCACCACTTCTCGTCTTGCTCCGAGAATGGGGGAGTGCGATTCCAGCTCCTTTCTCACCGTGTGGTAATTCTGTACAAGCACATCCGGATCTGGTTCTCCACTTTCAAGACACCGCTCAACATCGAGCACGTGGAGCAACAGACTGCATCGCTCTATGTGTTTAAGAAACCGGTGTCCGAGTCCCTTTCCCTTGTGAGCGCCTTCTATGAGACCTGGAACATCACAGGCAACGAATGACCGATCATCCACATGCACAACCCCGAGATTGGGGACAATGGTCGTGAACTCATAGTCGGCAATCTTCGGTCGTGCTGAGCTGATAACGGAGATAATGGTGGACTTGCCGGAACTCGGGAATCCTATGATACCAACGTCCGCAACAAGCTTGAGTTCCAGCTTCAGCTTTCTGCGCTGACCCGGTTCCCCCTTCTCTGCAAAGTCCGGCCGTTGCCGTGTAGCACTCTTGAAGTGAGCATTGCCGTACCCGCCCCTGCCGCCGGAAACGAGAAGCACCTGGTCTCCGGGTTGCGCGAGGTCGGCAGTGAGTCCCTTGGAAGCTGGCTGACCCTTTTCATCTCTTTCCGTGATGACGGTGCCGGGAGGAACGGAAAGATACAGATCGTCCCCCGCCTTTCCATACCTGTTGCCCCCCTCTCCCGCATTGCCATCCTTTGCCCTGTACGCTTTCCTAGAGGTGAAATTGCTCAAGGTGTCTGTATTGGGATCTGCTTTCATGTAGATGTTCCCTCCGTTCCCTCCGTTTCCTCCGTCCGGTCCACCCTTCGGCACGTACTTCTCACGCCGCCACCCAACGCATCCGTTGCCGCCGGATCCGCCCGTTACATCGATGACAGCTTCATCCAGAAACATATGCCACAGTGTCGCGGTTTTGTGTCCGGGATACCAGAATATTGCTATAAATATAGAATTATTGTATAATATATTTACTACTCCCAAACACAGAGAGAATGGATTACGACCGACTCGATAGATTCACACCAGCATTCTATAACGTGATGCAGGGGGCAGTGTCCCGCAGCGAGCGTAAACAGAGCAAGAAGAGAAGGAAGGGACGGCTATTTTGGAGGAAGAAGGAATAGAGAAAAGACTCTCCCTTCTGTAGAGGGATGCTGGGCATCTCTTTTTACAAAATATCATGGGACGGTTGACGCAGAGAAGCTAGCACTCTACACTCAAGAGTGCTAACACTCTTTCCCACACCTGCATGTCTAAAGTTATTGGCATAGATCTTGGAACAACGAACTCCTGCGTTGCCGTCATAGAGGGCGGTGAGCCGGTGGTCATTCCCAACGCGGAAGGGAATCGCACCACTCCCTCTGTTGTTGCATTTAAGAATGACGAGATACTCACAGGTATCGCTGCGAAGAGGCAGGCAGTCACAAATCCGGAGAACACCATTTACTCATCGAAACGTTTCGTCGGCCGCCGCTTCAGCGAAGTGAGGAAGGAAGCGGAGCACATGCCATTTACGGTGAAGGAAGGAAAGGAAGGACGCGCTGTGATCGTAGTGCAGGGAAAAGAGATGCTGCCCCAGGAAATTTCCGCAAAGGTTCTCCAGAAGCTGAAGAAGGATGCGGAAGCATACCTTGGAACCACGGTGGATAAGGCGGTGATCACCGTTCCTGCGTACTTCGATGACTCACAGAGGCAGGCAACGAAGAATGCCGGTGAGATTGCGGGCCTGGAGGTCTTGCGCATAATCAATGAGCCTACGGCTGCATCGCTCGCGTACGGTTTGGATAAAGGCCATGAACACAAGATTGCCGTGTACGATCTCGGTGGGGGAACATTCGATGTCTCCATTCTTGAACTTGCAGAAGGAGTGTTCGAAGTCCTCTCGACCAATGGAGACACTCACCTCGGAGGAGACGACTTTGATCAGGTCATCATCGAGTGGATCTTAAGCGAATTTAAAAAAGACCAGGGAGTAGACCTCAGCAAAGACAGGATTGCCCTGCAGAGGCTCAAGGAAGCAGCAGAGAAAGCGAAGATAGAGCTCAGTTCCCAGAACGAAACGGACATTAATCTTCCGTTCATCACAGCAGACAACACCGGACCCAAACATTTAAATCTCAAGCTGAGCAGAGCGAAGCTCGAGGCTCTGGTTGCCGATCTCATCGAGAAGACCGTAAAACCCTGTGAATTAGCTCTCAAGGATGCCGGGCTCACAAAGAGTGGCATCGATGAAGTCGTCCTCGTCGGAGGGATGACACGGATGCCTGCCGTACAGGCGAAAGTGAAAAAACTTTTCGGCAGAGAACCTCACAAAGGAGTGAATCCGGATGAGGTGGTCGCAATCGGTGCAGCAATCCAGGCTGGAGTTATGGGTGGAGATATCGACAGAGATATTGTCCTCGTCGATGTCACCCCGCTCTCACTCGGCATTGAGACACTCGGCGGCGTCGCAACGAAACTCATAGAACGGAATACGAAAATCCCGACGAACAAGAGCCAGATTTTCTCAACGGCAGCGGACAATCAGCCATCTGTGGAAGTGCATATTGTGCAGGGGGAACGCGAGATGGCTTCAGATAATAAGTCTCTCGGACGATTTATCCTGGACGGCATAGCCACTGCTCCGCGGGGGATCCCGCAGATCGAAGTTTCCTTCGACATCGACACGAACGGCATCCTCAATGTGAAAGCGAAAGATAAGGGAACGGGGAAGGAGCAGCACATCACCATTCAGGGTTCTACAGGTCTCTCTGATGAGGAAATTGAGAAGATGAAGAAGGATGCAGAGATGCATGCTGAGGAAGACAGGAAGAAGAAGGAAAAAGTGGATGTACGGAACAATGCCGATGCGCTCATCTTCAACCTGGAAAAGCAAATGCGGGAACACGATGCAAAGATCACGGATAGCGTGAAGAAGAAAGTGAATGAGAAAATGAATATAGTCAAAGACCTGTTGAAGAAGGAAGACACATCCGCCGAAGAGCTCAAGAAGGCTACGGAAGAACTTGCAACCGAAGCGCAGGAGATCGGAAAGATCATCTATGAGGAAGCACAGAAAGCGGAGCAGAAGGGGGGAGCTGAGAAGAAGGGGAAGGACAATATCGTGGACGCGGAAGTGGTGGATGAGAAAGAGGAAAAGAGGAAGAAAAAGTAAGCCTCTGCTCCTTCGTTACCCGTTCGCTCGTTCCCTCGTTCGTAACATAACGAGTGACGAGCAAACGAGCCACCGCTCCATCGGCTCAGAGCTTTGATCCCACCAGCTTCGCAAGCTCCACCAGCCTGTTGCTGTAGCCCCATTCGTTGTCGTACCAGGCGATCACCTTCACGATCGTCACGCCTTTCTCGGTATGCACCTTGGTAGACGGCGCATCAATAATTGCGCTGCGGCTGTCTCCGATAAAATCGCTGAGAACCAGTTCACGCTCTTCATACCCGAGAATGCCTTTCATCGGGCCTTTGGCTGCCTTTTTGAACGCGGCATTCACCGCCTCTGCGTCCGTCTTCTTCGTTACGACGACGGTAAGATCCGTGATGCTCCCGGTGGGAGTAGGCACACGAATAGCCATGCCATCCAGTTTCCCCGCGAGTTCCGGGAGTACGAGCCCGACGGCGGTAGCGGCACCCGTGGACGTAGGAACCATGTTGATGGCAGCGGCTCTCGCACGGCGGAGATCTTTATGCGGCAGATCGAGAAGCTGCTGGTCATTGGTGTAGCTGTGGATGGTGGTCATGAAGCCCTGCTGAATCTTGAAGTTCTCATGAAGAACCTTTGCCATAGGTGCAAGACAATTCGTGGTGCAGGAAGCATTGGAGAGCACATCCATTTTCCTGGAGTTGTACGTTTTCTCGTTCACTCCCATGCAGAATGTGCCGTCGACATTTCCTTTCGCAGGTGCGGAAATGATAACTTTCTTGGCGCCGCCTTTCAGGTGGAGTGCCGCATCCTCTCTCTTTCGGAACACTCCCGTGCACTCTAAGACAACATCCACCTTCAGGTCTCTGTGCGGGAGCTTAGTCGGATCCTTCTCTGCAGTCATTGTCACGCCATCAAAAGCTTTGGGGTTGTTGTACGTTCTGTACGTGGAGTCGAACTGGAAGAGATGCTTAAGAGTCTTATCGTCCGTAAGGTCATTAATAAGCACCACATGCATCGTCGGGTGCTGCTCGAGAATGATGCGAAGGGCCTGCCTTCCTATACGGCCGAAGCCATTAATGGCAATGTTCATATTGGTGGGGGAAGTTGCGCTGATTATAGCAATTCTGCACGCGAGAGCAGCCCCTTTTGGCATACGATACGGAATGGCTCCACGAAGCCATCTTGTTCTTGCACTTCGGAAAGAGAGGACTATAGTCGCTCCCTTTGCTCTTTCACAGAGCAGTGAAACTTCCTCAATCCGGTGCTACCAGAAGGATGTCTAAAAGACACTGGTGCCCTTCCCATAGAAGCTACTGTCATGCGATGCCTGTGGAATAGGGGGGCATCGTTGGCAGTACCTTCCTTGGGGAAGTATAGGAGCAATGGATTTTCTTTGAAGGAGCGAACCATGGTCCGGAAAACAGCAATCGTGTTGATGGCTCTGTGTTTCGTTGTTTTGGTCTCAAGGACGTTCGGGGACAAGACGAAGCCGAAAGTGCCGAGTCCCCCGGGCTTTCCCGATGGCCAGTTCAAATCCTTTCCGAAGGCTGAAAAGCCGAAGGAAGGGAAAGTGGATGTGCTCTTCACCCCCACGGCTGCACAAATCCGGGTGTGGAAAGCTCAGAAATGGGTGACCGTGAAGGAATTACCCATGCATCCCAATCTGGAGCGTGACAGCGCAGGCATTCCTTACAACCACAAAGAAATGGCACAGTACTTCGAGTGGGAAAAAGAGGAAAAGCCGCCTGCACAACAGGTGATTTTCGTGATCATACAACAGAAGAGGCTCTCTCTTGGCCGCGATATCCACTCTGGTGAAATTGTGGCTGGTATGTTCATCGTCAATTTCTATCACTGCCTCGTAGATCCCAAGTCCGCGACAGTGGTGAAAGAGGATGCGGGAGCAAACGTCGTGTACTTCCGAAAGCAGAAAAAGGAGGAAGTGCCAAAGCTCCCACCCGATGCAGAGCTGAGAAAAGCCTGACCAACCAATTGCTCCTTTCCACAGGTACCCCGAGGAGCAAGCCCGCCGTCCACTCTGTGACGGCGGGCAGGTTTAGAGTGCCAAGAATTCCTTCTGCATGAGGAGCGTGTCTCCCTCCAGAAGAGGGGACTCACACACCACTGTTCCTCCTATTCTCCTCTTTTTGAGAACCTTCAGGAAATCCTTCCACTTCGCGTCACTCTTCTTCAATGGCAGATGCTTCCTCTCTCCTTTCGCCGTGTACTCAATGCCTGAGAAGTGCATGTGCATGCTTGAAAGAGACTTCTTGCCGAGGTGCTTCTGGTACAGATCGAACATCGCATTCCACTCTTTCCCGGAGTTCCATCCTCCATTCGTCCTTGCGTGCATGTGCGCAGGATCTATGCAGGGGTAGATGGAAAATTCCTTGCTGAGCCTGAGCACTTCTTCCAATGTCCCGAACTGCGTGGGTTTGCCCATGGTCTCAAAAGCCAGATTCACATGCGGAAAAAGCTTCTTCCTGTGCTTCAGTATCTCTCCTGTTGCCCTGCGGACGTGCTCGTACGCATCCGAAGGGTCCATCCCGAGGTAAAATGCGGGATGGACGCACACGGAGTGCGCCCCGCAGAGCTCTGCCATACAGAGAGCATCGAGAATCCTCTTCTTGCTGGCCTCAAGCTTCGCCTTCTCCGGCGTATTCAGATTGATGTAGTACGGAGCATGGACAGTGAGATACATCTCCAGTGCCTCTGCGGTCTCCCGGATCTCCTTCATGCGCTCAGTGCTCTTCGGCACCTGCTGCACCCACTCAAGCTCCATAGCGGAGATGCCAAGCTTCTTTGCATGCCTCAGTCCTTCCACCGTCCCTCCCGCTCCGGGAGTGGAAAGAGGTGTTCCCGCCACTGCAAAATGCAACATAGTAGTGGTAGTGTAACCCCGTGCCCCCCTCACAGGAAATCATCGACCGCACTTTCCACTCAAAGCTGGGAGGAGCGGCGTACCATGCAGTGGAGATACTGCTTGATGCCGGATTTGAAGCCTGGTGGGTCGGCGGCAGCGTGCGGGATATGCTTCTGGGAGAAATTCCGAAGGAGATCGATATCGCAACCAGCGCCACTCCAGCGGACATCACGAAGCTTTTTCCGAAGAATGACGGCACCTCCGCAGCCTTAGGTGCGGTGGTTGTTTCTTACAAAGGGCAGATATTTGAACTCACAACATTCCGGCAGGAACACGAGCTGAGTAACGGCCGTCTTCCTGCATCCATTGCCTTCTGTGACAGGAAAACCGATGCGCAGCGTCGTGACATTACGATCAATTGCGTGTACTTCCACCCCATTTCCGGGGAGATTTTCGATCCATACGGAGGGGAGCATGATCTCACAGAGCGTCTCATCCGCTTCATTGGCGATCCCGGAACACGCATCCGACACGATGCGCTGCGCCTTCTCCGCGCCATCCGTTTCCGTGCCCGTATTGACGGCCAGTACCACCCGGAGACCTACCAGGCTCTCCACAAGCATGCGGGCCTCATCCGCATCCTCTCCAGTAACCGGAGGCTTGAGGAGTTGGAAAAAATGCTCCTTGGGCCACGACCAAACCGGGCATTCGAGGACATGTGGGAAACCGATGTCATAGAACATCTCATTCCTGAGCTGCATAAGTGCAAGGGTGTTGCACAGCCGGCGGATTTCCATAAGGAAGGAGACGTGTGGGACCACACCATGCTGGCGATTGCGTCTTTCACCGAGGACCATGGTCCGGATGTCCGGTGGGCCACCCTCCTTCATGACATTGGAAAAACAGAAACATTCCTTCTCAAGGAACGGATCCGGTTCGACCATCATGCGAGTACATCTGCTGATATCGCGCGGAAGGTTCTGCAGCGGCTCCAGTGCCCGGGGAAGCGCATAGAGAGAGTGGATTGGACTATCCGTCATCACATGATGATGAGCACGTTTTTCGACATGGATAACGAGCGGAAATCCCACTGGTACTTCCATCCCTGGTTCACAGATCTCCTCCAGCTCTTCTGGCTGGATATCGCAGGCACAGAGCCTCCAGAATACATCCTGTATAACAGGATTATTAAGGACTACAACAACTTCCTGAACACGCATCCTCTCCCACCCAAACCTCTCCTGAGCGGTGAGCAGGTCATGGAACTCCTCGGCATGCCTCCGGGGGAAAAAGTAGGGGAAATTATGAGAACACTCTACGATGCACAAATCAGGAAAGAGATCACCAGCAAGGCTGAAGCAGTGGCACTCCTAAAAAAACGATTCTCGTAAGTACGTATGTACTTCTTCAAACGACACCGACGGGAGTTGCTCATTGCCGCCTTCTTCCTTGCCGTGGGCTTCCTGATGTACGGAGCTTCGCTCAGGAATGAATTTGTCGACTACGATGACACAAGACTTGTTCTACAGAACCCTCTCATCCGGGAAATATCGTTCCGGAACCTTCTCGCCATTCTCACTTCCTATGAGGAAGTGCTCTACACACCGTTCCTCTTTCTCAGTTTCCAGATTGATTACGCAATAAGTGGTTTCCATCCCTCCTTCTACCATCTGCACAGTCTCCTCCTCCACATTGGAAGTTCTCTTCTCGCTTTCGCAATACTCCGCCACTTCATGAAGAGCAGGAGCTTCTCCCTCCTTTTTGCCCTTCTCTTCCTCGTACATCCGCTCAATACAGAAGCTGTTGCCTGGGTGAGTGCGCGCAAGGATCTCCTTGCCGGGCTGTTCTGCCTCCTGGCAATCTTCCTCTACCTACGATACGAAGAGAGCAGGAGCAGCAAGATCTACTACGGAAGTTTCCTCGCATTCGCAGCCGGACTTGCATCCAAGCCGTCTATTCTCGCTCTCCCTTTCCTCCTCATCGTTCTCGACTACTACAGGATGAGCAGAGAGAAACGGATGCATTGGACGGAGTATGCGCCTTTCTTCGCACTGAGCCTGGCATTCGGGGCAATAGGACTCTTCGGCGACACACAGCTCACGCTCCTCCATTCTTCCAGCATTGCAGAGAAATTCCTGATGGCGGGAAAGAGCAGCATGTTCCTCCTCTACAAAATGTTTCTGCCGCTGCATCTCAGCGTCATCTATCCCTACACAGATGCCATCTCATTCTTCTCGGTGGACTTCTTCCTCCCTCTCCTCTTTCTCATCCTTCTTCTTTCCGCTGCATGGCGTATCCGCAGATCTTCTCCCGAACTGCTCTTTGGTCTTACCTGGTTTCTGATCATGCTTGCTCCGACGTTTGCGAGTTTCCAGATAGGAGAGAATTTTGGAGATGTTTACTTCGCCGCAGACCGCTACGCGTACGTGCCGATGATCGGCATTCTCCTGGGACTGGGTATGCTTCTGGAGAAACGCGTTCCACAGAGGTTTACAAAACCTCTCCTTGGCTCTCTCTCGGTTATCATCATCGTCTTCGCATTTCTCGCAGCAAACCAGGCTGCGGTATGGCGCACAAGCAGAACACTCTTCCAGAATGTCATCCGTCACTATCCTGATGCGCAGGCTGCTCACAACAACATTGGAGTGTACTTCTACGAGAGGGGACTGCTTTCCAGCGCTATTGAGTCCTACAAGAAGTCCATTGCTATCCGCCCCACAGCTTCTGCCTACGGAAATCTCGGGCAGGCATACATGGACAGCGGAGGCCTGAACGAAGCCATAGATGCGTTTGAGAACACTCTTGAGCTCAATCCGTTGCACGCCGGAGCGCAGCTGAACATTGGTGTCGCTTACTCGAAGAGGGCAATGCATAAAGAAGCCCTTGAGGCCTATCGGCTTGCATCACTTCTAGACGCAGCTTCTCCGGTTCCCTTCATCAATATGGGCCTCACCTATGAGCAACTTGGGGAAGCTGCTCTCGCGAGGGAGGCCTACGAAACAGCGCTGAAGAGGGATCCGGGCCTCACACAGCTCTCCGGGAAAATAGAAGAGCTCACACGGAGCGCTGAGTAGTACACAGAGAGGGGAATTTGATGTATAATATACAGAAACAAACATATGGAACAATTCGGCATTTCAGCAGATATGGTCGGCAGAATCCTTCTCGCGGGGTTCCTGGGAGCACTCGCAGGCATAGAGCGGGATATTTCCGGCAAGCCCTCCGGCTTGCGCACATGCATGGTGATCGCGATCAGCTCCTGCCTCATTACCATCCTCGCAATCGATGTCTTCACTCAAATGAGCGACCGCATCGATTTTACTCATGTAATAGCAGCCATTGTGAGCGGTGTTGGTTTCCTCGGAGCAGGAGTGATTCTTCATAACAGAACAGATGTGCGTGGTCTGACAACGGCAGCCGACATCTGGCTCGTTGCTGCCATCGGCATAGCCGTAGGTGCAAGAATGTACATACTTGCTGTGTTCGTTTCGCTCTTCACCCTTGCCGCGCTCGTAGGGCTTTCACCCATCAGTTATTTCCTCGCAACTATCGGAAGAGAACGGAACAGTAAATGGGAGAAGGAGGATGGGAAAACAGACAAGTGAGGTGTCCGATATCAGATAGCTGTGACCTTTGTTCCCAGTGGCTCTTTCTTTTCCAATTCTCTCCTCGCTTCACCGCCGAAGTACCCCATCTTCGCTCTTGCCTGCTCCCGGAGGTACATGATCTGCTCGTACTTACTTGCAATATTTGGTACGAAATGCAGCCGCATCACCGTTTCCTGCACTTCAAGGATGATTGTTCCAAAGCGAAGAAGATTCTGCATGATGCCGTTCTGGCTCTTCTCGATATCCTGCATCATCCAGAGATCAACACTCAGATGGTCATCGAGTGTGATGAGCGTTTTCTTGATGCGGTGGACCTTCTTATCCGTCACAACCACCACATAGAGAAGATAGCGGTAGAAGCGGACAAGGAATTCGAAATACACAAGGACAAAGAAAAGCGTCAGAAGCGAGAGCGCCAGGCGGCGCGTGAGATCATCTTCAATGAACGTCATGAAGAATATGGAGTATCCGATGCCAAAAACCACCGTGTTCCACAGAAGGAGTTTCGCGACTGGCCAGAGCATGCGTATCCAGTGCTGGTGAAATTGGAATTGAAACGTCTCTCCAGCATCCTTTCCCTGGAAATCAAGATTGCTCAGCCGTGAACAGTCTCGGGCAATCACCATAGGAAGCTGTAGAAGAAGAAAATAACTCCAATGAGAAATGCCGCATGAAGGATAGCGAGCACCCGCATGGCTCCAATGGTGAAGTATCGGGAGAAAGGGAGATCGGGCTCCGTGAGGAAACAGATGCGGACTGTTTTCTTATAGAAAATTCTCCACATGATCCACTCGAGGAGGACGATGACAACAGACCAGCCGAGGAGAGCTTCGACGAAGTCCATAGTAACCTTGCATTATCCTCGGTTTGGTTTTCCGGTGCAACGAGAATCGCCCGTTTCCAGAAATCCCATTCGAAGGCTCAAAGGACAACTTTCATTGACATTCCTCATGAAACGAATTATAAGACATGTCCCAATGGGCGATTTTCTTCACATTACAGGCAGCGAAGGCGAGGTAGACGTTGTCGTGGACACAGAGGAACTCCCGGCATCATCAAGCGACAGGCAGAGCACTCTGACTGAGACATTTGGAAAGGAGCGAGATCGAATCCAGCAAGCATGCCATGTGCGAGTATTGGTAGACGCACGAGCCAATTCAAAGACACCGGCCGAAACTATTCTTGATCTCCTGATGATTCTGAAAGGAAGAGTGTGCGCTCTTGTCCATGGGAAGGCTTGCTCCGTTGTCTTCGAACTCAGTGGATTTCTTCGTGAGAAGCTTCGTGCAATGAAAATAGAAAACCACTATCCACCTCCAGCAGACAAAGTTGACGAAGATAGAGAGGTATGACTACAGGCCGAATGCCATAGAACCTTGTAGGATTGCTGGCGTCCTGCAGCAAATTGACGCGTTTCTCAGGACAAGGAAAGTTAAAGACGCACTGGAGACCCCCGGGTACCGTGCATCAGAGCTTCTTTCCCTCTTCCACAAGCCATTATCAACCATGTTGATGTGTTCCGTGACCGGCTGCCGGAAGGCACTCGGCAGAAGTGGAAAGTCCGCTTTGAAATTAATTTCCGGTCTAACCCTGCTGCTCTTACAGGTGCCCTGGATGGAGGTAGGACCATCTCTTCGCATAACCAAGCGAAGAAGTTTAAAAATAAGGGTGAACAAGATTTGGATGGTGGGCCAGGGTGGACTTGAACCACCGACCGCCGGTTTATAAGTCCGGGGCTCTAACCAACTGAGCTACTGGCCCATGTATGCCTCAGTGTACCGCAAATACCGCACGTGAAAAACACAGGGCCTCTCCCAGCATCTGGTAGACAGAACACTTACTTTTCCTGTGTCACCTCGACGGTGAGCGAGTGGGCGATGCCAGCAAGAACCACGTTCACTGTATGCGTACCAAGAGACTTGATGGGTTCTGCCACGGTGATGGCATCTTCCTTCACTGCAACTTTGAGCTGCTTCTTGATTTCATCCGCAATAAGCTTCTCTGCGACTGCAGCATAGAGCTTTCCGGTCTTCGTCGCTTTCTTGGCAATGGTGATCTTCTTTCCCTGTATCTGGGAACCACCAGCCTGCTGTGCAGCAACTTCTGCCGCTTTCTCCATTGCCCGACGGCGGATCTGCTCTGCATACCTGCGGCGGACGGTGGGAGTAGCAACGAGTGCCATTCGGTTCGGGAGGAGCTTATTCATGGCATACCCATCACCCACGATGAGCAAATCGTTCTTTTTTCCGATGCCTGGGAGGTCTTCAAGTAAGAGAATTTCCATAGGATTTTTCCGAAAGCCGAGAAAGTTTACTCGGGTAAAGAACCCTTGTCAACGGTATTGTTTGAGGCAGAGAAATGGCTTCTCACTGCCATTCAGAGGGAGAGAAAAGCCAGGGAATAACCGAAAGCCAGCTCTTCCCAGGCATGAATTCACGATCCTCCTTCAGGTACCACCTGTGGAGCGTGAGGAAGCGGTCCGAATGAAGCGAAGGCCTGCCCAAACGCACTCCATTCAGGCGGGTATTGTACGCGAACGTGTAGAGAGGGGAGTAGAGGAAAATAGCCGGTACATCCTGCTTCAGTACTTCCTCGAGATCCTGCAGAGCTTCTTCCTGCTCTTTGCTGTCCTTCGCTTCCCGTATCACTTCAAGCAGAGAATCCGCTTTGAGAGAGGAATACTGTGAAAGATTGTAGGCATCGATGCGGAGATCGGATCTCTTCCCCGTAAATTGCTGGATGCCGCTGCTGTGCCAATAGGGAAAACTGTCAAGGTTATCCAGCAGGGATTGGCCGAACAGCAGAATGTCGTAATCACGGTTGATAAGTTTTTCTTCAAATTCGGACCGTTTCTCGGGCATCTCGATGCCAACATGCACCCCGAGTTGAGCCCATTGTCTCTGAATTTCCTCAGCTATTTCCCCATACTGTGGGGGACGGCTGCTCGTGAGAAGTTTAAGCGAGAGCTTCTCCCCCTTGTCGTTGACACGAATGTCCGTGGGATCGGTGGAGAGCCGGCGCCTGAGGAATCCTTTCTCAAGATACAGATCAGAAACCATGATTCTCTCTTCGGGAGGGAGAATTTCCACCCGGGAAGCAATGAACTGTTCGAGAAGTTTCTGCTCCAGTGAAGCCAGTTTGTAGTCCCGGGGGTTGGTTGTTCTCCAAAGGTAGAATGAATCAACGATGCCCTTCTTCGGGTCTTCCAGGCGGAGGAGGTTATTCCCCAGCCTGATACTCCCTGTCCCACCGTGTGTTGGAAGTGCCACGCGCCAAGTACCTGTTTGTGTGGCGGCCTCAATAGGTATGTCATTGAGCTTTGCTCCTATCTGCACATCCAGGAGTGAGCCGGTCACTATGAGCGAGGCACCTGTATCCAAGTACACTATCGGCTCCATGGAGAGGGGACCGACACTGTTTGCTTCCCATAGTTCCAGGAGGCGCTGGAGGCGAACCTTCTCCGGGAGATGCCAATCCGAGGAAAAGAGGGCACCCTGTGCCAGTAGAGGATCGTACTGGTACCGCCAGTCAGCGTTATCTATTTCCAGGAGAGGAGTATCTGTAATGACAATTTCGTTCACAGCACTGACGATTGCCTGCTTGTTTGTTCCCAACTGCAGACCGAGACGCAGTTCCCGGTCAGAGAGAATTTCCCGGTCGAGATTGAAGAACAGAGCTACATACTGCGGGAGCGTGTAGTTCACTGCCTGGAAGCTCCGCGGAACGACTGGCTCCCCCTTCTCATTCCGCGGGACAAGGCGGACACCATCCAAATTACGGATATCAGAAAGGAGCGTGTTGTAATCCGGGAAGACACGGAAGATGACCCGTTCGAGATGGTAGAAAGGCTCAAGCGGCCTGGAGAAACGCTCCAGAGTTATTTCTACACTCAAATCGGTCTGCACGAGTCCGCGGAATGCATAGGGACCGGCACCCACAGGCTCAAAACCAAAATCGAGCGCCTGGTCAAATTTCCCGGCAGGAACACCCTCAAAAGGCTCTCGGGGGACAAGACCGAGCGTCAGATTGCTCGCGAAGAACCGATAGGGCTTCTCCAGTGTGAACTTCACCGTACGCTCATCTGCTTTTTCAATGGTCACACCGAGAAAATTCTGATGGAGAAGGCTATTGGGAAAATCCGGGTCTTGAATAGACTGGAAAGTAAAGAGAACATCATCAGCGGTCACGGGGTGCGGATGCTCCGGTGTTGCATCGTGCCACTCGAGATTCTCCCGGAGACGTACTGTGTAGACCTTATTATCCTGTGAGACCTGGAGCACTCCCAAGTCATCTTCAACCTTTCTCGTTTCAGGGTTGTATTTCTGCAAGCCTGCGAAAACGAGTGAGACAATGTCACGGTTCACATCGTTCGTGACGGTAAACCATGGTATGAGAGGCTGGAGCTCACCGATGGAACCTTCGATGTACGTTCCCCCGCGATCGGGCACGAGCACAGTGCTCTCTACATAAAACCTCCTCAGAAGCACAGCTGCGCTCAGGAAGAAGAGGACGAGAAAGAGGAGGAGGATCGTCCGTTCGTGCTTGGCAAAAACTCGGAAAACTCGAAACATGCTCTGCAGAGTATAGCGGAGATTCCTGAGAGAATCACCGGACTCTTAGTAGATATACCACCGGAGAACAGAAAGCGCAAAAAAAGCGACACTGAGCCAAATGCTCGCTTTGTAGATCACTTTTTCCGCACCTCTGCGTTGTACAAAGTTGGAGGCACCGCTGCCACCGAATGTTGCCGAAAGACCTGATGCACGGTGCTGCACAAGAATCGCGAACACGAGGAGCACAGAGACAATGCTGTGGAGAATATTCATCGGCAGGGAGTGTAGGGAGAAGCTCGCATACAAGCAACAGTATGCTACACTTTTGGCCCTACGGGTGGTTAGCTCCGGCCTTCGTCCGCTGAAAGCGGACTACAACCGGCAAGCAGTTGGTCTCTCACGAAACTTTCGCACAAGCGGGTGGTTAGCTCAGTTGGTCTAGAGCGTCTGGTTTACACCCAGAAGGTCACAGGTTCGACTCCTGTACCACCCACCACACTTCGCTCTTCGCTTCGCGAAGAGCTTCGCGTGTCAGGCCAGGTGAACAGCGAGCGAAATGTGCCCCGCGAAGCGCGGAGCGCGAAGTGGGGCACAATGAAAAAAGAAGCGACAAATACTCGATTGTCTGCCACTCATACAGCAGGTACTGCCCCGCTGGTGTCTGGACTCACGAAGACTCCGCCGTCCAGTACTCTGTCTCGAACGCTACTAACTAATGTTGCGACAAATAGCCCAGCTTGAACTGGTGACTCTCCTGAACGAAGACGGAGCTGTTTCTGCATACCAAAGACAAGCGCAGCCTCGACTACTGTCAAAGATGGAGAATTGTCTAACGTTCCTTCGGCCCAATGGGTCAGCTCTACAATCCTGTTTGGTGTCAACTCTCTCATCCCCTGAACTACCTCATCCCGACGGGCTCTGCCATGAACAACAAGCTGTCTCAGGTGTTCTGCAAGTGAGTCAATTTCATCTCCTGCTGCAGGCTTGTTCATAAAAGAGTTGGGGAATGACAACAGTATAATACTGTATTGATACTAGATGTCAATGTGGTATTCCTGGCTTATTAGAGACGAGAATGAAATTAGCATCGTTATAGTCTCATATATACTCTGGCTTGATACACTGTGGCAGAAAGTCTTGGAGTCTCCCTTCCACCAATTTTTAATCCATCGCCTGGAAACCCACTATCTGCCTGAATAATACTACACAAGACTGTTGACAATTAATCTACTAAGACTTATATTCATCTCCTTTTGCGTGCTTCCCCTAAATTTGCATGTCCTGCGCCAATTCTCGCATAAAGACGATTGCAGCCCTGGTGGGTTGTGCGCTGCTCATTACAGTCGTTCACAGCGTGCTCATTGCTCCTCCAGCTGAGGGGGTATTTGCCGCCTCAACAGAATGCGCGGACGGCATAGACAACGATTTCGACGGGAAAATTGACTACCCCCAAGACTCGCAATGTCTCTCCCTGCATGATGAGTCCGAAGGCCCGACAGGGAAAGGACTCTTCGTCGATATCACAGACGGGCTCAAAACAGTGAAGGCAAACGGTCACATGACCTACACCATCTCACTCAACAGCGACAGGGAAGAGAACCGGAATATCGATGTGCAGTTCTTCATTCCCCACCAAACGAACCTCATCTCTTCCTCCAACGGCGGAGACAACATAGGAGATTACGTCGTCTGGCGGAATGTCACGGTGTACCCGGGACAAACCCGGAAGCTGTATGTGAACGTGAATATCAAACCCCGCGCTGAGCAGGATCTGATGGTTGTGGCGAAGGTCTATGCCGAGGGTGAAGAAGCAACAGACATCACACGCATTGAAGGAATAGCGGATGACCCGACCGACCAGAGTGTCCCGCCTCTCAGGCTCTCTGTCAGTGACGGAAAGGCGTATGCAGAGCCGGACGAGAAGCTCACCTACCGCATCGTTGTAGACAATACGAAGGGTCCGAGCCGCGTCTTCCGTCTGCGGACAGACCTCTCGGTTTTCCTGAGTTTCATCAATGCTACAGAGAACCCACGAGTAGACAGAAGTATTGTGGAGTGGGGCAGCCAACAGATCGAAGCGGGAGAGATACGAGAGTACTACCTCTCGGCACGTGTAGACCGTGGAGCACCCGATAACGTAGCCATTCAGTTCAAAGTGTCTTCAGGTCCCTCTCTCGCAAAGGACACAACCGGCGTGTACACCGGCACCCTCGGATCGACGATCGACGTATCCATCTCCGATGGACTGGAGAGTGTGGTGAAAGGCGATACAGTGACATACACGATTGCCATCCGGAACAATTCGAACAACCTCGCAACCGAGGTGAGCGTGAATACCGCTCTCCCGAATTACATGGAATTCGTATCCGCAGAGGAGGGGGGACAGTGGACAGGAACGAATGTCCGCTGGGTAGGCCTCACTGTGAGTCCGCACGGCAGCAGGACTTTGCGTGTTTCAGGGCGGGTTCGCAGCGACGCACCCCTTGGAGAACGCATGCGTGCAAGCACGGAGGTACTGGGCCATGTTGCCGTGGATACGACACACGTCTCCGATGAGCGCCGAGCCGGAGGAGGCGGCATAGCTCTTGCCCCAATGGCAACAACCAGCAACACACCCATTCTGCTTCGCAAGACTGCAGACCGCAGTGAAGTGCGCCCGGGAGATACCGTGAGTTACTCCATCTTCCTTCGGAATACCACAAACCAGCCGTTCCACAACATTGCAGTTCAGGATCGCATCGATACCCGGTTCATGCAGGTGATAGGCTCCCCCTATGGCCAGCTGCAGGGAGACCGTCTGTCGTGGACAGTGCCGCGACTTGCACCCGGAGAAGAATGGAGCGTGCGGTATACCGCCCGCGTCTCACCGAACCTGCCGAATGGACAGATGATCAACAACGTTGTATCTGTCAGCGGTGATGGCATAGAAACGCTCTCCCTGAATGAGCGTGTCTACACTTCCAGCATGAGTGTCATCACGGAACTTCCCCCATCAGGTATAGGATTTGGGAGCATATTTGTGAGCCTCACAGGAATAATGAGTGCCCTTTCTGCCGCACTCCAGAGACGCAAGTTCTTCCTCTGAGTACGTCCTTCCTTCGATTATAAAAAGCCCGGATTCTCCGGGCTTTATTTAGTATCGAAGCAGTAGTGCTCTTCCTTAAGAGAGCGACGCAAAAATCTCTGTCATGAGATCGACAATATTGGAGAAGCTCAACTCAAACGGAATATCGAGCAGATTTGTGATGAAACGCACGAGGAAAAAAGCGATGAAAGACACAAAGAGTCCAATGACTGCAAACCGGATAGTGTGTACCGCACGTTTAATCTTCTCCTCGTTTCCAGCGGAGAGAATGAAGGAAATGCCTCCAAAAATAATGTAAATGAGACACAGAATTGTGGCAGCTATGAGACCTAGCGCCACAAAGGTTGCGACTATTTCGATGACACTCGCATTCTCTAATAGATCTCGAAGCATACGCGTGGGGGAAGAAATTAAGAAGAAGCTTGAGAAGGCTCTATGACCTTCAGATTAACACGTTTAGAAGAATTGCTTCCAATGATGCGCAGCAAGGTGCGGAGAGCTTTGATAGTCTGGCCCCCTTTCCCAATGAGTTTCCCCATATCTCTCTCGCTTACCTGAATAGTATGCAAAATGCCCAAATCATCCTCAACGGATTCAATCTTGAGCTCTTTCACATCCTCAACAAGCGACTCAAGAACGTACTGGAGGAAACTTGCGCCTGGGAGCTCAGCAGCTGTCATACTTCGCGTAGTGTATTACTCTTCCTTCCCTTTGTCACCCACATCCGCCTGCCCCTTACTTTCCTCTGGAGCCTTCTCTTCTTTTGCGGGTTCTGCAGGTGCCTTCTTGGACTTCCGCTTTGCGTATGTCTTAAAGTACTTCTCCAGCCCTTTCATACCATGCTTCGAAAGAAGACGTGCCACTGTGTTGCTCGGTTTGGCACCAAGGGAAACCCAGTGAGTGATACGTTCCTCATTGAACTTTAACTCCACTGGATCGTGCGCGGGGAGGTAGAAACCGAGCATTTCCTTAAAACGCCCCTTCACCGGTGCAGAGTGTTCTGCAACCACAAGCCTGAATGTAGGTTCATTGCCGCGGCCGGTACGCTGGAGTCGTATGACAAGCATAGAACGTTTTGGCTCATAGAGAGCCAGCCCGCAGAGTCTAAGCAAGCACCAGGCGGTTCGCAAGCCAAAAAGATGTAAATTACGCTTTCCGTTCCATCCGAATCATCCGGATCTGTTCCACGACTATCCCTTCGCAGACAACACGCAGAAACGAGAGAAGATCCTCCGACCGCTGCTGGCACTCCTGGCTGGCAATAGAATGAACACAGGCTATCGTCAGAACACCATCCCTGAATTTCTGAGGATGGAGATCGTTCTCAAAATCCTGTAAATGGCCAGCAATCCACTCCCGGGCTTTGAATATCACCAGAGCAGCATTGGCATGTTCTGTGAGTCCGCGCTTCCTCAGCACCTTTGGCAGCAGAGAGCGAATATGTTCCACAGACGCAGCATACATCATCCACAGGCCTCCTGCAGAAGAGAGAGCGTTTCCTCAGCAGCGCTCTGCCACGAGAAAGAATGCGGAATTGCCGCGGGAGGCGGGAGATTCCTCAGAGCATGTGCAAATGCATGAACAGTGGGTTCAACGAGCAGAGCGCCGGGTGGTGCAAGTTCGGCAATTGCCGAACTGTTCGTAGCGATCACAGGGCAACCGCACGCAACTGCCTCCAGCAGAGGGAGACCGAAACCCTCATAGAGGGAAGGAGTCACCATGGCCGATGCAGCACTGTAGAGTGCCGGGAGATGTTCGTCCGGAACGGAGGAGAGAAGAATGATACCGTCTGAGAACGAAAGATTCTTCGTTTCCTTCCCCTCCGAGACAAGCACGAGATCTGCCTGAGGATGCGCCTCTGCGTAGGCATCGAGAAGAAGCTGCACATTCTTGTGCTCTTTGGCATTGCCGACGTAGAGGAAGAACTCGCGCTTGAAGCCGTACCTGCGTCGCATTTCCTGCTGTTCTGCTTCGGAACGGGGAGAGAACTGTGAAGAAACCCCCTCATGGATGACCGTCATCTTGTCTGCTATGTCCTCCCCGTAGGCACGGGAAATCTCCTGCGCTGTAAAGGCACTCACGGCAATAATCCGCTCTGCCCTGTGCACTGACCGTCTCATTAGAAAGTGATATGCCCTGCGTTTGAGGAACGATGCCTGGTTGGGATAGCGGTGCAGAATGAGATCATGAATGGTCACGACGAACGGCACCGGGCACCGGAGAGGCACGTTGAAATGCGGAGAGAAGAGAAGCTCTATGCCGCTCTCACGGAAAAGCGAGGGCATCCGGAGCTGCTCAGCCACCGAATAGTGAGGGATATCGGCCTCCACGATCGTGCACACCCCCGCGAGATCCTTCAGCCACTCTTCGTCGCGGGAACGGACGAAGAGGGTAAACCGGGAATCGGTTGCTTTCGAGAGAAGAGCGGGAACGAGCTCACGTGTGTAGCGGCCAATGCCGGAATGTCCCAAAGAAAAACGGCAATCGATTCCTATCTCAGCCATAGGCGGTTACCATCATACCCTGATGCACATAGCCGATGCACTGCAGGAGGCAACACTCCCTGCCCTCGAGAGAGAGGTGCTGCTTGCATCCCTCCTCAAGAAGAATAGAGCCTGGATTCTCGCACATGGCGAGCATGCTCTGAGCACAGCAGAGGAGCACACATTCCATGCATGGGTTTTACGGAGAAAGAACCATGAACCCATTGCGTACATCACCGGTGAGAAGGAGTTCTTCGGCCGGACATTCCATGTGACACCCGATGTCCTCATCCCACGGCCGGAAACAGAAGAGCTCGTACGAATCACTCTCAGCCAACTTTCAGGGGGAGAAAGCGGAATCGCCGATGCCAACACAGACATCGTGGTATTCACGCATCGGTTTCGGGAGAAGACACCTGAAGTTTTCGTAGACATCGGGACGGGAAGCGGATGCATCGCCATTACACTCGCACTGGAAACCCGGTATCCGGTCATTGCCACGGACGTAAGCAACGCAGCCCTCTCTGTCGCACAGGACAACGCAGAGCTCCTCAGCGTTCCCGACCGTATCACCTTCCGCAAAGGGAACCTCCTCAAACCCGTACGTGATCTCCGCTCACCATTCTTCCTTGTCTCCAATCCGCCGTACATTCCGGATGCGGAGATACCCATGCCGGATGTGATGGAGTATGAACCGCACCTCTCACTCTTTGCAGGACCGGAGGGTATGGGAGTCCTCCAGCCGCTCATAGAGCAGGCAATGGAGCATCCATACTGCACGGGATTCGCACTCGAATGCCGGAGATTCCAGGCAGAGAAACTGCAGGAGATTCTCTAGAGGGCTCCTGATTTCCGTGCTACCTTGGGGTGCGTGAAGAAACTCCTGAAGTCCCTTGGCCCCGTCAGCGCAATCATCGGAGCGCAATGGGGCGACGAAGGAAAGGGGAAAGCCACGGACATCCTCTCCGAACACTACGATGTGATCGCCCGCGCGTGCGGCGGAGCAAACGCAGGACACACCATCGTCATCGACGGGAAGAAACACATTTTCCACCTGCTGCCTTCCGGCTGCATGCACGAGGGGAAGACGGTGGTGATAGGGGCGGGGCTTGTGCTCCACCTCCCGACCCTGCTCGAGGAGATACAGACACTGAAAACCCATGGTATTGAAGTACTGAACCGCCTTTTCATTTCCCCCGAAGCCCACATTCTCTTCGATTTTCACAAGGAGATCGATGGCGTAATGGAACGAATGCGCGAAGAGAAGAGGGGGCAGGGGATCGGCACCACCAAGCGTGGGATTGGTCCTGCTTACATGGATAAAGCCGCGCGAATCGGCATCCGCATGGAACAACTCGGATGCGATCTCACCGGTGAACTCACCCAGAGGAGGGACCAGGTGAAGAACATGTACGGTATAGACATCGATGTGAAGCTGGAAATAGATAACCTTCGCAGAGCCGCATCTCTCCTGCAGAACCGCATCGTTGATACCATTGACCTGCTGCACGAGTTACTTGAGGAGGGAAAAACGCTCCTCGTGGAAGGCGCACAGGCAACGCTGCTCGATATTGATCACGGAACATATCCATTCGTCACGAGCAGTTCCACCACGGCAGCAGGAGCGCTGCAGGGGCTCGGTATTGCTCCGAAGATGCTCACTTCCTGCATTGGCGTTGCCAAGGCCTACTGCACACGCGTGGGTTCCGGACCTTTCCTCACGGAGATGCAGGGCGAGCTTGCGGAGCGCATACGGAAGAGGGGAGGAGAGTACGGCGCAACCACCGGCCGCCCCCGGCGCTGCGGCTGGCTCCACCTGCCGGATCTCATCCGCACAGCCCGCATCAACGGCTACACACACTGGAACATCACCAAACTCGATGTGCTCGACAGCGAAGAGCAGATTTGCGTAGGGACAGGGAAGCGTTCTTCCGCAGAAGCGGAGTACGCAGTGCTCCCGGGCTGGCAGGAATCCACTGTGGGGCTGACGAAATTCAGCGCACTGCCCAAGAACGCGCAGAAGTACATCGAATTCATCGAGGAACAAACAGGCATTCCTGCAGCCCTCATCGGCACCGGGCAGGCCCGGGAACAGATGATTATCAGGAGTTGACAAATGAGGAGTAACATGGATAATGCTACCCTATGTTTGGTGCGCTCCGTTGCACTGTTGGCATTCTCCGCCCCGTTGAGATAGAAGCCAGTCGGCAAATCGCTCACGTAATCGAAGCATCAGGCAATACCCTCCATGTTGGGGAAGCTGAGTTCTGTGCCCAGCTTGATCAGGCTGTTGAGCATGTTCGTGACATGACCGTGGAAGCCGCCACGGAACTCGGCATGAGGGTGAGCATTACTGGCTACCAGCTGCACGAGCACCTGAACTCCCTCCACGTCATGGGGAGGAAGCGTGCGAGGAATGTGCTGGAAAATACACTCCTTGTTTCCGTGAATCCTTCACCAACTGAGTTCAGTTTCGTCACCGGGCTCAAAGGACATCCTCTCCGGCGTACAGTCATTGCGTTTACCTCGGCAGAAACTCTCATGGATATGTCGCTACTACTCGGAACAGCACAAACACCTGTTTTTGGCTCAGGGGAAGAGGGGACCATCCATACGGTACCGCGCATCTTCAGCGTGTATATTCCACCGAACGAAGACCAGGCTGCAGACAGATTCCAACAGAATAAAACTGTTGTTTCGAGCGCCCTTACGTACCCGCACATCGATCTGCAGGCGAAAGAAAGAACGGACTACATGGCCCTTAGAAAAATGGACGGGGACTGCCCGGAATCGCAGCCTGAGTACCGTGGTTACTTCGTTGAGCCGTACACAGACAAGAGAGGACGCGCAGGACATGCTGCGTAACCTACCATTCTCTCTCCCCCCACTTCAGCTTCTCGCGGAGCCTCCCGAAAAAGGTATCCTGCTTGCGACGGAGGAACTGCACCGTTTCACCGCACGCACAGGCAATGATGGTATCGCCGTTCTTCAGGGGAATGTAGACCTGCCCGTCCAACGTGAGCACGACTTCCGCATCCTGGAACTTGTTCTGCTTCGTGAGCACTTCCACCTTCACTTCCTGATTGCTCGGGAACACCACTGGTTTCTGGCTGAAACTGTGGGGATTGATGGGTGTGAGGATCGTGGCGGAGAGGAATGGATGCACGATAGGGCCCCCTGCGGCGAGTGAGTACGCTGTGGAACCCGTAGGGGTGGAGATAATGAGGCCATCGGCATGGAAGGACGTGAGGAGCTCCCCATTCACGTAGGTCCGTAAGTCTACGAGGCGCGCTATGGTGCCCTGAGCTATCACAGCCTCATTCAATGCAAAACCGTTATAGAGTTCCTTGCCGCCTCTCAAAGCCCGGACCGCGAGGACATAGCGTTTTTCTATTGTTCCTTCTCCATTTATGAGAGCAGGCAGCAAACGCTCGGCTTCCTCCAGTTCAGTTTCTGCGAGAAAACCCACTGTTCCGCGATTGATACTGAGAATGGGGGTAGAGAACGTCTCTAACTCCCGTACAGCACGGAGGATGGTGCCATCTCCGCCGATCACAATGAGAAGGTCAAGATCCTCCTCCTTCTTGTACGGCTTCAAATGGCTCGCACTTTTCACCTCCTCTGTTCTCTTTGCATCAACAAGTACTTCAATGCCCATGTTCGTGAGGATTTTTATCACTCTCTCCACAGCCTCATGCTTGTAGCTGAGTCCTGATTTCACGGTTACTCCAACCCGCTTGTACTTCATACTGTCATTGTAGCTGCTTTACCGCTGCAAGGAAGTAATCGACAGTACGTTTCCAGGAAAAATGCGCCGCCCGGGAAGGGCCGGAGAGCCGCAAATTCGCCTGGAGATCCCTGCTTTTAAGCAACCGCTGCAGCCCTTCTGCAATAGCCTCTGTGCTCTCCGGATCCACGAGAACGGCACATTCTCCTGTCACTTCAGGAAGACTGCCCCTGCTCGAAGTGAGGACAGGAATGCCTCGCTGCAACGCATCGAGCACCTGCATGCCAAACCCCTCATAGAGGGACGGAAGGGCGAGGATGTCACACGTGGAAAGAAGCGCGTTGTACTCTTCCGGGGAAACAAACCCCCTCCATTCCACACCGGGGGTTCTCTCCGCTGCATCGAGAATTTTTCTATTCTTCCAGCCACGGCTTCCCACAAGCAAAAGCCTGTACTGATCGCGCAGAGTCTTGGGGAGGCTGGAGTATGCATGAATGAGACGCAGCTGATTCTTGCGCGGGCAGAGAGTGGCAGCGCAGAGAATCGTGTGGTGATCCGGTTGATTGAACAAAGGCTCCGCCACCATGGGGCCCGCGTAGATCACTGTAATATCCTTGGGATCAAGAAAGCGAAAGCGCTCCAGAAGATCGGATTTGGTGGACTCGCTCACGGCACAGATATGTTTTGCATACTTCAGAGTGCGCTGGAGCGTCAGCCTTTCGATCATTGTCGCCTTGCGTTCGTGTGGCTCATGTCTGAAAGCGATGAGATCGTGCACGACCGGTACAAAGGGAACGGAGGACCGGGCGAGAAAAGGGACAATGTAGCTCGTGGGACTGATGTACAAGTCATAGTCCGATCGTTTCCTCAGGGAGGCAACCGCCCGTCTGTGCCACCGCAAACCGGAAGGCAGAACACTCTTACGAGGGGAATGTTCCTCCCATTCTGACGGAAGAGCGGAATCGGTGAAGAGGAGAACCTCATGGCCACGCCTCAGAAGTTCAGAAACAAACCCGTACACCCACTGGCCTTTCCCCGTGCGTTTCTCTCTGCAGGCTTCCCGGACGTCTATGGCAAACTTCATGGCACCAGTCTAGACACGTCGCCGTTTTCCTTCAAACTCAAGAGAATACGAGAAAGAGAGGAAACGGAGGATCTAGTGCCACCGACACCGGGATGCTATGCTGAATACATGGCTAAGACGTTCCTGCGCAAAGTTGCTTCCCTGGAGCTCGAAGAGCAAATACTCAATGCCGGTGCAGCTGTGGCACTCGTCGGCGTGTTCTTCCCATGGGTCGGAGGGGAATGGCTGGGAGGAGAAACGGTGGCATACCCGGGATTTCGGTTCTACACCAGTTTCCTCGGCATCGCAGTATTCTTCCTCGAACTCTTCGTCCTCCTCATCACCATTATCCCGCTCACAGGAGGACCTGCGCTCGTCCGCAGACACAACCGGAATGCAGCCCGGCTGCTCGCAACTTCACAGGCTACTATTCTCATTCTCGCCTCACTCTCCGTCCTCACGAAGACAACATTGGAATTCGCCCGTATGGAACTGCGATTTGGCATTTACGTCTCGCTCATTGGAAGCCTCGTTGCCCTCCTGTATTCATTCCTCCGCTACCAGGACCAGAAAAGGAGGGAAGTGCAGGATTTGTTCCAGCACCCCGAAGAAGCGCTCCTCGTTCCTTTGCGGCCTCTCCCTCCACAATCTTCTGTACAAACAGCTCTCCCGACAGAACCACCTCCCCCTCCGGAAGCACCGCAACCGGAAGAGCATCGTACACATCCCCACCTATGAGTGACCAGCAGTACATTGATGATGACTTCGTGTACGTAGATCCTTCGAAGCGTGCAGTGCTCGGGAAGGTGGAGTGGCAGCCAAGCGGGAATCCGAAGAAAATGGAGAAGAAACTGGCTGACGACGACGAAGAGGAAGAAACAACCAAAGAGAGGAAACGGCGGAAGAAGAAACAGTACTACCCGTGGGGAACGTACCGCACCATGAAGAAGCTCTTTCGCGTTGAAGGGAAGGAAAAAGAAATAGAGAACTACAAACCGCTCGAAGAAGCGATGGGTCTTGCACTCAGGGAAACCTACTGGGATTAGAGCCAGCTACTAGCTTTCAGCTTATTAGCTTCATTAGCTGCATTAGGGATTCGGATTTGATACCTTGTTCCTTCCTAATGAAGCTATAAGCCTAAATAAGCTGAAAGCTCATCATGGCCTACTGACGCAGCAGAGTCTCAATCGCTCTCACATCATTCTTCGACCCTATGATAATGGGAGTGCGTGCATCCACCTTCTCGATCTTCCTGTCGAGAATGGGATTCTTTCCATCGGAAGAGGCACCGCCTGCCTGCTCCATGAGATACGAGAACGGTCCGCACTCAAAGACGAGGCGAAGCTTCCCCTCCGGGTACTTGCTTCCGCCGACATTGGTAAAAATACCCTGCCCTTTGCTGATGATGTGATGGATGTCTGCAACCATGCAACCGGAATACCGGAGGGTTTTCTCTTCCTTCAGCCACTGCATCATCGCTTTTCTATAGGACTCATTCTCATTGATTGCCCGGAGATTCCCCGGACTGTAATTCTTCGCATCATCCCCCACACCTAGAAATTCCCGGAGCACGACGTATTCACCCACGTCGTTGAGGAGAAATTCGTGCACACCGTTCCCCGTGGAGTAGACGAGGATCGTACGGGGACCGTAGAGAACGTAGAGCGCAGCAACCTGGTCACGGGGTTTCCTCCCCAGAACATCCCCTTCGTAGATGCCGACAATGGTGCCAATGGCGAAGTTCGTGTCCACGAGAGAAGAGCCGTCCAGAGGATCGAACACGACGCTGTAGGGGGCGTCGGACGAAAGCTCCACGATGTCTTTCTGCTCTTCAGAAATATAGCTACGGACGAGGTTTGTCTCGCTGAGGAACCGCTTGAGAATATCGTCGCTCAACACATCGAGCTTGAGCTGCTCCTCCCCATACTTATTCTTGTCTCCACTCAAGCCGGTATCTGTAGTCTGGATGGCATAGCTGATGTACTTCGTCGCACGGGAAATATCGACAATGAGGTGGCGAAGATCATGGGGGACCTTCGCTTTCTGAAACAGATGAAAATTCAGGGATTCTCTCTCTGGTGCCGAGAAACGTGACATGGCCATAGGTGAAGAGGTTTAGAGGAACGAACCAACTTTCATGACCATTTCCGTTACGCGCATCGCATATCCCCACTCATTGTCATACCAGGCAAGCAGCTGGAGGGAATTGCCATCAACGACTTTGGTGAACGCTGCATCCACAATGGAAGAATGCGGATCTGTCTGAAAATCGATGGAAACGAGCTGATCACTTGAGACGGAGAGGATATCTTTGAGCGGAGGTTTGCCTGCGGCATCCCGGAGGTTCCTGAGGACGTCTTCCACCTCGGCATTTTTCTTAAGCGTAAATGCCATATAGGAGCAGCTGACTGTCGGAACAGGCACGCGGAAAGCCATCCCGTCGATTTTCCCCTTGAGTTCGGGGAAGATGACCGCACAGGCCTTCACGGCGCCAGTCTTCGTCGGAATCATAGAGAGAGTGGCAGCACGCGCACGACGGAAATCGTTGTCTTCCTGCGCCTTGTTATCCAGCAGGTTCTGGGTGGCAGTGAACGCATGAACAGAGCATACCAGCAGATGCTCTACGCCATATTTCTCGTGAATCACCTTAATCACGGGGGCAATGCTGTTTGTAGTACAGGAGGCGTTCGATACTATTTTCATATCCCCGGTGAGGTCCTTGTCATTCACTCCGATCACGAAGGTGGGAGTATCGTCTTTCATTGGCGCAGTCACAATCACACGCTTCGCTCCAGCATCCAAATGGCCTCTTGCCGTTTCCGCCTTCGTGAAGTGGCCGGTGGATTCCACAACAATGCTCACTCCAAGCTCTTTCCAGGGACACTTAGCGGGATCGCGTTCCTTCACGATCCGAACCTTTTTGCCATTCACAGCGATGTTGTTCTCATCCACTACCGTAACTTCTCCCGGGAATTTCCCATGGAGCGAGTCGTACTTCAGTAGGTACGCGCGCATATCCGCCGCGGAAGATGCGTTAATGGCAACGACTTCCACATCTTTTGGGAAACTCTGAGCAAACTGCCGGTGGACGTTGCGTCCTATCCGACCGTATCCATTTATTGCGACTTTGATCATTGTGCACTCATAATACGCATCGTCTTCCAACTTGCAAGTGCAAGAGAAGCACTTCGTGACACCAAAACACAAATAGCTACTTTCTGGCTTACATCAGCCAAAAACGCCAATGAGTATCCCGAGGAACGCGAAGAAAGCACCAATGATCCACAGGCGCATGGTGACCTTGCTCTCTCCCCATTCGAGCGCCTCGAAATGGTGATGGATGGGGGCTGCTTTGAACACCTTTTTCCCACCGCGAAGCTTTTTGCTCGTGAGCTGGACGATGACAGAGAGCATTTCAATCACGAACACAAATCCTACGAGCGGGAGAACAAGAATGCTGTCGGTCATGAGTGCTATGACTCCCAGCATGCCTCCGAGAGCGAGAGAACCGGTATCTCCCATGAAGAAGAGCGCAGGAGGAACATTGTGCCACAGGAATGCCGCCACCGCCCCCACGGTCACCGTACAGAAACCTGCGAGAATGATATTGCCATTGAGATAGGCAAGAATTCCGAAAGAGAGAAAAGCAATCACGAGAAGACCACCTGCCAGTCCATCGAGACCATCCGTCACGTTCACCGCATTCGCCGTACCAACAAGGATGAACATGAAGATAGGCACGTACCACCACCCCACACGGACATCGCCGTAGAAGGGCACATGAATTTGATCATAGCCGAGTTTCACACTGAACCACCACGCACCAATGAGGCTGATGAGCAGGAGAAACAGGATCTTCGGCAGAACATCCAGCCCCTTCCTCTTCCCGAGACCGCAGATGTTCCAGTAATCATCCACCGCACCGAGCAATCCCATGGAGAGGAGCGTGAAGAGCGGAAGGTACACTTCGCCGCGCTGGAGGAGGGAGTGATCCACAAGCCCCAAGAGAGCGAGTGTGCGGGAGAAGAATACCGTGAGAAGAATGGAAGACCAGACGAGTATGCCGCCCATCGTCGGCGTGCCGAACTTATCCTTGTGGTACTTACGGAAAATCGTCGCATCCCGCCCATCAACCGTCTCAACCCTGAGCTGTTTCCCAAGGCGATTACGCCGCAGGAAGGAGACAAACCATGGCGTTGCAGCTAGACCGATGACAAACGCAAAAAAAGCGTAGCCGAGCATGGCGAGAACAGATATTTCTGGACGGGGAGGGATGTCGAAAAACATGGAAGTAGACTACAGGATACCCCTTCGCGTTTACAACGCTATCAATAGATAGCAGAGCAGCAGCGATTTTTGGCTTGAGGAAACTGTTTCTCTGGAGCAGTTGATTTACAATAGCAACTTGGCATCAGCAGGAAGGAGATGCAATCCCTACACACCCGTAGGCTTGTGTACCTTATCGACATCATAAAACCGCATCTGTTCCTTCTTAAACATGAGTTCTATACGTCCCGTAGGCCCGTTTCTGTGCTTGCGTATGTAGAGATCGGTGAGACCCGGACGGTCGCTGTCTTCCTCGTAGTAATCTTCTCTGTACATCATGAGCACAACGTCGGCATCCTGCTCAATAGATCCTGATTCACGGAGATCGGAAAGCTGCGGGATATTGCCCGGGCGGTTCTCTACGGCGCGAGAGAGCTGCGAGAGGGCAAGAATAGGCACATGGAGCTCCCTGCCAAGCTGTTTTAAGGAACGGGAAATCTCCGAGATTTCCTGCACGCGATTTCCTGCATAGCTCATATTCCCCGTGCTCATGAGCTGGAGGTAGTCGATGACAAGGAGATCCAAACCATGCTCCATCTGCAACCTGCGGGCCTTTGCGCGCAATTCGGGAAGAGAGGAAGCAACGGAGTCATCGATGAAAATGTTCGATTTGCTCAGCTCATCCATAATGGGGCCCATATTCTGGAAATCACTGTCCTCCAGCTTGCCGCGCTGTAGTTTCCAGGAGTCGACTCCGAGCATGGAAGCAAACAAGCGGTCCACCAGCTGCTCCTTGCTCATTTCCAGCGAAAAAATGCCAATGCTCTTGTGGTGCTTGATCGCGGCGTTCTGTGCAATATTGAGCGCAAGGCTCGTTTTCCCCATGCTCGGACGGGCGGCGATGACAATGAGATCGCTCGGCTGGAACCCCGAGAGCTTGTTGTCGAGTGCCTGATACCCCGAAGGAACACCCTTCATGGCCTCCTCATCCTTCGATTCATGCATTTCAGCGAATTTCTCATAGCGCTGGTCAAGAATGGTGCGGATATGGACGAATTTGTCCTTCAGGAACATGTTCGTGATCTGGAAGATGGTTTTTTCAACTTCGTCAAGCAACTCCGGCACGGAGCGCGCTTCCTCAAAACCCAGACCCTTAATTTTCTCTCCCGCAGAAATAATGCGTCTGTGCACAGCCTTCGTTTTCACGATCTGCCCATATTGGTAAATGTGAGAAGATGTAGGAACATCGGCAGCCAATCCCGCAAGGAATGAGCTCCCTCCAATCTCCTGGATCTTCTTGTCATTCGAGAGTTTGTTGCTGACTGTCACGAAATCAATGACTTCGTGTTCCATGTGCAAATCGTACATTGCCTGAAAGATGATGCGGTACATGGGATCGTAGAAATCCTCGGGTTTGAGGAAATCACTGACTTTAATGATCGCATCGGGATCCATGAGGAGCGCACCAAGGACTGTACGCTCAGCATCCGTAGAGTGCGGCTGAGTACTGATGGATGCCGGGGGAGTGGCTTTCACTGGCATAGTGCTATGGGAGGAAACGCATTCTGCCTCTCTAGACCCTCCGACGCAATGCATCCGCCTTTGCGCGTAAGCACAAGTGCGTTCTCACGCGCGGGTGGATTGTGGAAGCGATGTGGAAAAATCAGCCATGCACCACGCCGCCCTGAGGAGAACCCTCCCGTACACTACACACGCTCAGCAACCTTCCGGATTTCCTTCTCTATGGCATGTGCGAGCTTGGGATTCCCCACGAGGAAATCCCGGGCCTGCTCCCGCCCCTGTCCCAGCGTTTCCTCGCCGAAGCGGAAATACGTGCCCGACTTCTGGAGGACAGAGTGCCGCACTCCCAAGTCGAGGATATCGCCCTCGCGGCTGATGCCGCGGTTGTAGATGATGTCGAATTCCGCCTGGCGGAACGGCGGCGCAACTTTGTTCTTCACGACTTTGACCCTCGTACGGTTCCCGACAACTTCCTGAGTCACGCCTTCTCCGGAAGAAGTCTTCTCCAGAATTTTATCGATACGCCGGACATCCAGACGGAGCGACGAATAGAACTTCAGCGCCTGGCCGCCCGCCGTGGTCTCCGGATTGCCGAACATCACGCCGATCTTCATGCGGATCTGGTTGATGAAAATCACCGTGCAACCTGTCTTGCTCACAATGGCAGTGAGCTTACGCAGCGCCTGGCTCATGAGCCGTGCCTGAAGACCCATGTGGCTGTCGCCCATCATGCCGTCTATTTCCGCCTGCGGCGTGAGTGCGGCAACGGAGTCGATCACCACGACACCAATGGCACCGGAACGGACGAGCGTCTCGGCAATCTCGAGAGCCTGCTCACCGTTATCCGGCTGGGACACGAGGAGATTATCGATATCCACACCGATGCGCTTGGCATACTGCACATCTAAAGCGTGCTCCGCATCGATGAACGCCGCACGACCGCCCTTCTTCTGTACTTCTGCTATGGCATGCAGGGAGAGCGTGGTTTTCCCGGAGGACTCCGGCCCGAAAATTTCGATGATCCTCCCTTCAGGAATGCCGCCGCCGAGTGCGAGATCGAGCGAGGGAGACCCGGAAGAGAACTTCGGAATGTCACGAAGGGCGTGCTCATCCATTTTCATGATGGCGCCTTCACCGTACTGCTTCTCTATTTGGGCGAGTGCGGCTTTGATCGCTTCATCTTTCGGATCAAGTTTCTTGGGAGCTTCTTTGGAGGATGAGGATGCATGGATCATGGGAGTTTTCGTGGGAGATGCTTTGATCATGGTAGGAGAGGAAAAGGAAATAGGGAAGGTGAATGTTCGTACACCACTATAGACAAATCCTTACTTCACTCAAAAATATTGCACTTGCAAAGCAAATAGAAAATGGTGGTGTACCAGTGTACACCTGCAGAAAAAACTAGTGCAGTGGCTGACACGTCCCGCTGTCTGTCTCCATATCTGTCACTTCACAGAAGAACCCCGCAGGACAGAGCACGCCGGCAGGACCGCCGCATGGTTTGGCAGGACCCACTGCTCCTGTTCCTGTCACAGCCTCCGAACTCTCTGCCCGGGAGAGGAACTGCACAGAAGCGAGGACAGAGACCCACTCTTCCCGCAATTTCTCAGGATTCGGATAGTCGCGTGGTGTGAAGAGGAACGTGACCATCATCTCCTCACGCAGGACATACACCGCCTGGTTCCCGTTCTGTTCGTTCACGATGCGCACACCGGGAAAGCCGTCGACCACGAGCGATTCCCCGAGAGAAGTTTCGCCCGGTGCGGGTCCTTCATCGATGGTGAGAACAGGGCGCTCCATACCTTCTGCAAAGAACTGCACCTGGCCGCCTTCGTTGCGTTGCTGCCACGAGAGGGGAGTGGTAAGGGAGAGATCCAACTGCCGGATCCCCCAGTCCCTGGTCGTCGATTCTATGTCCACAATGGAATCCACCACGAAGACAGGGAGGAGCTTACTGTCTACATTCGGCTCGAGGGTGCCGCGGAGCGTCACCATTTTCCGCTCGTAGTTCCGGAGCGTCACGACAGTGCTCTCCACAAAATAGAGCTCCTTCTCACCCTGCATAAGCACATGGGTACCACGCCGTACAAGCGAAAGTTCTGTGGGAAGCAACACTCCCGAGAATGTCTGGATTCCCTCCGGAAGCGGAGGACGCTCAGGACCCCCACCCTCACAGGAGGCAAGAAACACTGCCACGAGGAGGAGCCCCGGGAAAAACTTCATAGGAGTCTTCTACAGTTACTTCTTCGAAGCGTCGAAAGCGTACACCGCACGACCAACACGCTTGAAGTACGGCATCTTCTGAAGGTTGAGGGAGATAGTTCCCACTTTCACCGTGCGCTGTTTGGCAACCTCGACGATGATCTCTTTCTTACTGAGGGGACCCTTCTCCTCCAGAATCTTCTCTATGACATCTGCCACTGTTCCCGGTTCGTAGCCCCACTCACGGAGAGCGTAGAGCCCACGCCCGACGAGCACGAACTGCGGATAGCGGATGAGTTCATTGTGCACCGCCTGCACCGTGACGTTCTTATGATCGAACGCCGCCTCGCGGATGCGGTTCGCAATCTCCATGAAGTGCAGAGGTTCCCCCGCCTTCTTGAGAATGATTTCCACTTTGTCGCGGATGCTCCGCGGGCGAACGAAGCGCCAGTCGGTAAGCCCCCACCCCTCCGAAATTTCTTTGAGTCTCTCATCGATGGTAAGACAGCTGACAATGAGTTCACGGCTCGGAGTACGGCCTTCAAAGAGGTTGAGAGATTGGATCGCAGAGACAAGTTCATCTGTCTGCATGCAGGACTTCCTCTTCTTCAGGATCTTCACGATGTTATTCACAATGAGGGAAATATCTTCCATGGACAGAGAGTCCAACCTCCAGAAAGGCCAGAACGTGTTGCTCTTGGAACCCCGCTGCAGTTCGCTGTCGATGGAGAAGGAAAGGCGCAGCACTGCACCATCCACATCTTTACTGTCCTGAATGCGCTTGAGCACGGAACTGATGAGCGTGTTCTCTGCCATCACTCCGCCATGAGCCTGCAGAATGTTCTTTGCCAGACCATTCACTTCTTCGAGGCGGGTCGTCCGCACGGTGCGCCTCAACTTTCCGAGAGCAATACTCTCGATCTGACGGATGCGTTCCCTCGTCACATTGAAGTGCTTGCCAATTTTCTCCAGTGTTTGCTTTTGGGTCCCCTGGAGGGCGAAGCGCTTCTTAATAACAGTCGCTTCCTTGTCCGTGAGGACCAGGAAGAGATTACTCAGCAACTCATCAAGATTTAAGACAAGCTGCTTGCTTTGAGCTTTCTGCTGAGCAAAAGCGGTTTGTGCGGCGAGATCAGACATAGGTGCTAGGGAAGAGAACAACCCTCGTTTTACCAAAAAATTGACAGAATTGAAAGTTACGTGAAAGGTTTGAGTAGACGCATATGCAGAGTTATGGCATATACTCTTTTTCTGGTATGCAGAGGTGTTCAAGGAGCAAAGGATGTTACTTTAATGATATTTATCTATTTGTCAATATTTTCCCCAGATCTTTTCCCTCGCTCGATGTACGTCAAAAGAAGTTGACATGCTGCAGCGGCATCCCCATCCACCCCCCTCTGGGCAACAGTGGTGTAGCGCTCATCGAGCAATGTGACAGTGAGGCCGGATTTCTGAAGCAAATCGACAATCGAGCGGACGAAAGAACACTGCGCACCCTCCTCGCCAGAAGGCAGGAGAGGGAGTCCGCACACCACGAGATCGACGGACTTCTCTGCCGCCAGTTTCCGCACATGGGCAATGAGATCTTCCGTCTTTCCGTGGCGGAGTGTCGTGAGCGCAACAGGAACTCCCGTCTCGCCGCTCGCAAAGGCCAGGCCTGTGCGTCGCATGCCGATATCGAGAGAGAGAACATTCATTATTTCTTCGCTCCCGCCACCAAGCGTGCCATGCGCGCCTTCCTCCGTGCAGCGGTATTGGGATGGAGAATGCGTTTCTTCACTGCTGTGTCGATGGAACTGTAGATTTGCGGCAGAAGCTTCTCCGCCTCCTCTCTCTTTCCTTCTTTCATGAGATCAATGATCTTTCGCAACATGGTCTTCATGTTCGTCTTAAAAGGAAGGAGACGCTTTCGACGCGTTTCGTTCTGGCGGGATCTCTTGATGGCAGATTGAATCAGTGGCATAGAAGCTGGGAAAGAGTAGGGGAGGGGCAAATGTGCGTCAAATGAAAAGTAGCTTGTAGTGAGTAGCTTGTAGAAAATCCAAAATCCAAAGTGGCAAAGGTTTGCCACACTACAACCTACAACCTACAAGCTACTCACTAAGCTCATCCCGCTTTCTCCCCGACTTGATTGACGGAATGCCGTTTTTTCGCTTGTATATGCACATATGTGTGGGATCTTCGGATACGTTGGAACGCGGATAAACGCAGGCCAGCTCGTTGTCGATGGCTTAAAGAACCTCGAGTACCGTGGGTACGATTCCTGGGGAGTCGCCTGCAAAAATGAGCAGGGGGACATTATCGTGGAGAAAGACATCGGGAAAATCAGCACCGTGGATTCCAGGCAATTCTCCCAGAGATGCACTCAGGCCCTCGCTCACACCCGGTGGGCAACGCACGGCGGTGTAACCAAGAAGAACGCACACCCGCACTTGAGCACCGACCGCACCATTGCGGTAGTGCACAACGGCATCATTGAGAACTACCAGGAATTGCGTGACGAACTGAAGAACAAGGGGCACTCCTTCCTTTCGGAAACAGATACGGAGATCATCCCGCACCTCATAGAAGAGGAGATGAAGTCCACGGAGGATTTCGCTTCTGCCGTACGCAGAGCCTGCAAGAAATTCAAGGGGCGCTACGCTCTGCTCGCCATGCACACCACCTCGCAGACACTCGTTGCGGCAAGAACGGGTTCGCCCCTGATCGTCGGTGTCGGATATGAAGACGGGCCTCGCCCTGAGCGAGGAGCAGAGCGACGAGTCGAAGGGTACTTCATCGCTTCGGACATTCCCGCTTTCATGGCATACACCCGGACCGTGCAGTACTTAGACGACGGAGAGATGGTAGTGACGGACGGGAAGAACGTCATTTTCACAGATATTGAAAACGGCAAAGAGAGGCCCAAGCGTGAGATTGAAATCACCTGGACAGTGGAGCAGGCTCAGAAGGGTGACTTCGAGCACTTCATGCTCAAGGAAATCATGGAGCAGAAGGAGAGCATTGCCAGAGCCGTGAATCAGGATGAGGAGCAGATCCTCACACTTGCAGAGGCAATCCGCAATGCCAAAGGGACCTTCCTCGTCGCCTGCGGTACAGCGGGCAAAGCATGCATGGCCTCGGAGTACTTCTTCTCCGTCATAGCAGGTCACCACGTGAACTTTGCACCTGCAAGTGAGTTCAAACTCTACCACCACTTCCTGCAGCCCGAGAGCCTGCTCATTGTGGTAAGCCAGAGCGGGGAAACCGCAGACTCACTGGAAGCAATGAAAGTCGCGAAGTCCAAAGGAGCCAAAGTGCTTGCCATTGTGAATGTGAAAGGCTCGACCATCGACCGCGAAGCAGACTACTCCCTCCGCATCAACGCAGGCCCGGAACGTGCTGTAGCTTCCACCAAGGCACTCACGGGGCAACTCGCCGTCCTCATGCTCATCGCGTATGCCATGGCAGGCAAACTCAAGAATGGGAAGACACTCCTCCTGGAGACGTCGTCCATGATCAACGATATGTTAAACCCGCGCTACATCGAACGCATCGAGAATCTGGCAGAGCGGATCAAGACCAAGGAAGATCTCTACATCATCGGGAAGAGCTGGAACTTCCCCATGGCCCTGGAGAGTGCCATTAAGATTCAGGAAGTCAGTTACATTCACGCAGAAGGGTTCGCCGGCGGAGAACTGAAGCACGGACCCATCGCCCTTATAGAGGAGGGGACTCCCTGCATCGCTCTCATGGGGAACGACGAAGTGACGACGGACATCCTCAGCAACACCATAGAGCTCAAAGCCCGCGGCGCGTTCACCATCGGCGTTGCGCCACAGCGCAATGAAGCATTCGATGAGTGGCTGAAGGTACCGGACGCCGGGCATGCACAGGCTCTCGTGAACATCATCCCCATTCAGATCCTCTCGTACTTCCTTGCTGTGAAGAGGGGGAAGGATCCGGACATGCCAAGGAACCTGGCAAAGAGTGTGACGGTGAAATAGGGTTAGGGTTAGGGTTAGGGTTTGGGTTTGGGATTTTGAAGATTAGGGAAGCTCTGAAAAATTACGGAAGCATGTCATAGTGAGCCTGTCGAATCCATGGCATGCGCCAAATTGTCGTAGTTCGTCAGGCTCACTATGACAATTTGGGAGTTTTTCAGAGCTTCCTTAGTAGTTTTGGGATTGAGCATTTGAATTTACCAAACCCTAACCCTAACCCTCATCCGGCGGAATGCCGTAGTACTTGAAGAGGAAAGCAGCAACATCTTTGAAGACCGGGGCCGCAGTCACAGAACCGTACTCACGGTTGCGCGGACGGTCGATCTTCACCAGGATCACGAACTTCGGATCATGCGGGGGCGCGTACCCTGCGAAGGAAGCGATGGAGGAACCCGTCCCCGTCTCATACCGGCCACCGGGACCGGCAATCTGGCTCGTCCCCGTCTTCCCAGCGATGCGATACCCAGACACTTTGCCCCCTTTGGCATACCCCTGGTTCACGCCGCTCACGAGCATCGCAGTAATGGTATCGGAAGTCTCCGGCGTGATGACCTGGTCAACGACATGCGGCTTCATAACCTCCACGGTACCATCATTTTTTATGACGCTGTCGATGATCGTGGGACGCAGGAGCCGGCCACCGTTCGCGAGAGCGGAGTACGCCGTCACCATCTGGAGGGGGGTGGCAGAGACCCCCTGGCCGAAGGCCGCAGTTGCGAGCAGGGCATTGCTCCAGTTCCGCCACGGGAGGATATCTCCTGGCAGCTCATCTTCCAGCTCTATACCTGTGATATGCCCGAAACCGAATCCGTACAGCATGCGATGGAAGAGCTTGCGACCCAGCTTCAGAGACACTTGCGTCATACAGGTGTTGATGGAGAACTCCAGACACTGTGTCATGGTCACGAGGCCAAATTCCCGGTTGAACGCATTGCGGATGGTGTACTCATCCACTTCCACCGGCTTGTCATCCAGGTAAGTGTCCGTCGGCGTCACCTCCCCCTGGTCGAGAGCGATAGCCATGGTAACGGGTTTCAGCACCGAACCTGGCTCGTAGATTTCCTGGATTGTCTTATTGAGGTACGCGCCGACCCCGATGTTATTCTCGAACTTGAGCCAGATATCTGGACGGTCTGTGGGAAATACCTCGCGGCGGCTGTTCTCACCGATGTACAGGTAGTAGCGGACGATATCTTCCAGATCGTAATACTTCTGAAGTTCTTTCACAGCTTCCTGTTTCTGCGATGAGAGCGACTGGAACCCCTCCTCCGTGAACAGATCTGCCCAGTACGCCTTGAGGATGAACTGCCTGTTTTCCGGATGGTAGAGCTCCACCACAATGCCGCGCCTCTGCTGCTCATCGAGATATATTGGAAAGCGCTCGTAGACGACGCCATAGTTATTGGCATCGAAGAGGGGGGCATTCGCCATAGCAATGATACGTCCTGTGAACGGATCCATAACGATCACCTGGGCACTGTCTGCTTCATACTCCCTGACCGCTTCGTCCAGGATACGTTCCACCTCATGCTGAACATAGCGATCGATGGTCAGGATAACCGTATCACCATCCTTCGGATCGATGATGCGCTGCTCGGCGGTGAGAATCTGACCCCCCGTCGGGTCATTCACCGTACGAATGAGACCTTCCTGTCCGTGGAGTTGCGGATCATACGTGCGCTCAATCCCATACTGCGCTTCCTGGTTCGTATTCAGGAAACCCACAACATGCGATGCAATCGTTCCATCGGGATAGAAGCGCCAGTGCTCTGGAATGAGCGCAATACTCCAGAGCGGATCTGTAACCCTCTGAGCAGCTTCCGTCGTCGGTGCCTGCTTGCGGAGCTCCTGTGTCTCGCGGGCAGACGCCTGCTGAATTTCACGTATTTTGGAAGAAAGCAGAGGCGGCAAACGGCGCATGACAGGAACGTACCGCAGAGGACGACTCCGCAGCATGCGCCTGAGCACATCCGGATCGATCTCCAGCACATCTGCGAGTTTGCGGGCGGTTCCGGAAACCTTGTCCTGGTCCACCTCTTCCGGATTCGCAAACACGAGTTGCACATCCTCTTCGGCATACACACCTTGAATGCCGAGATCGCGCACAAGATTCATCTGCACCTTGTCGGCACCGTAGAGAAGCGGCACGAAGGTCACACGTTTCTCGGAAATGCGCTTTTCGATGTTTCTCGCAAACAGCCTGCGCACCTCAGTGACATCAATGATCTCCTCTGCTTTCACCATGGGGAGTTCCCCGGGAACCGGCTCAAGAACGAGCCCCGTCCCCGACAGAGGCAAACGCTCCAGTGGGTCAAAGGCAAAGGAGTAAAAAGACATGAGTTCGCGCGGGCAGTTGTCATCCCCCCCTGAACAGAGTGCATGGGAGTCTTCTGTCACAAGCACGTCTGCAAGTTGCTCTGCAACGAAGGCTGGATCATCCGTGATGAGGGGATCAACGTAGACCAGATCAAGGGTGGTATTGGTGGCGAGGATACTTGTCTCTCCGCTCTTACTGTTTCTGCTCAGGATCTCTCCACGCTTTGCGGGGAGCACAACGCCGCCGAAATGCTGTGCCTGTGCAAGCTCGTGGTACTCGGCTCCCCGGAGAATCTGCAACTCCATGAGGCGGGAGAGAATCACCAGCCCGCAGACGAGGAGAACGCCGTACACAATGAACAAGCGCTGTTTAACCAGGCGTTTTCTCTGTGTTTCTGAGATGGAGTAACTGCTTTGGGCTGCCACTCCACGAAGCATAGCATAGAAGCCAAATTCATGGTAAAATGTCCTGATGGTCGAAACAGACACACAGAAAGAAGACTGGGATCACTACCCCTGGGAAAAACTTGACGGCAGAAACCTGCTGGACGCTCTCGAGCGATTCACAGTGGAGAAAGGTATCTCCGATATCCACATCTCCCCGGAGAAAGAATTCGTGCGCCTGGAAATTCGTCTGCACGGCGTGCTCCTCCCCCTTGCGAAACTGGGGACACGGAGCTACATAGACCTCGTACGGCGTGTGAAGTTCCGTTCCAAGCTGAAGCTGAATGTGACGAACATCCCGCAGGACGGCCAGTACACATTTGAAGCAACCGGACGCATAGTGAACGTCCGTGTTGCATGCATCCCTTCGCGGTTCGGCGAGACCTACACCCTCCGTCTCCTCGACCCGAAGAAGGGGCTCGTACCGCTCGAGACTCTGGGATTTCCCAAGGCCATCCACGAGAAGCTTGCGGAGCTCGTGAAACTCCCCAATGGTTTGATACTCGTCACCGGTCCGACTGGTTCAGGGAAAACAACCACCCTCTACTCGCTGCTCATCACGATTGTCGGGAAAGAGCGGAACATCATCACACTCGAGGATCCCATCGAATATGAGCTCCCGGGAATTGTGCAAAGCCAGGTCGACCCTGACCACGACTACGACTTCGCCAGAGGACTCCGTTCCATTCTGCGCCATGACCCTAACGTCGTACTCGTAGGTGAGATCCGCGATATGGAAACAGCACAGACTGCAATCGACGCGTCACTCACGGGCCACCTCGTCCTTTCCACGCTCCACACGAACAACGCCATAGAGGCTATCCCGCGCTTCCTCTCCATGGGAGTGAGCCCCTACACCTTCGCGCCGTCGCTCCGCGCCATCCTCGCACAACGTCTTGTGCGCACACTCACAGACGAATGCAAAGCTGACGGGGCACAGTGCGACCCCGCGGACCACAACACCTACAACGGCGTGAAGGCGGTCCCCGAACTCCTCATCGCAACCAAGGAAATCCGGGAACTCATCCTCATGAACGAACCGGCATCAGCAATTGAGAAAGTAGCAAAGGAGCAAGGATTCATGGACATGCGTGACTGGGGGAAAATTTTCGTGCAGAACAAGATCACGAACGCGTCTGAAGTGATGCGCGTGACAATGTAGGGTTAGGGATAGTGTTAGGATTTGGACTTTGGATTGAGCCTCTTTTTGACTTTGGAATTTCTGAAAACTGTACGCTGCCAGCTTTTAGCTCTCAGTAAGGAAGAAAGAATGAAGTATGGACACCTACACTTTTCAAATCCTAAGCCCTAACCCTATCCCTAGCCCTCACCCCAATCTCCCTTGCCAAAGGAGGGGATTTGCTCGTACCATACTCTTCCTCTATGCGCAGGAGGCACCGCTACCTGAACCGGCAGTACGGAGGTTACGAGACACAGCCAAAGCTGCGCCGGAAGATCATGGGGATCGCCATCCTCGCGCTTGCCCTCTTCCTCCTTGGCAAATGGACATTTGCATACTTCGGAGTCGGTAACGAAATCCATCGTCACGGCACGCTGCTCACTATGGAGAGACTCAACAGCGTACAGGTCTCGATAGAAGGAGGGGAACTCCGGCAGGCAGAGAATGAACAGAAACTCTTTCCCAACGACCGCATCACCACCGGCATGAGTGGGCGTGCGATGCTGACATTTTTTGATGGTTCAGCTGTTCACCTGAACGAACTCAGTGATCTCACGATTGAGGAAAGTTTCTCCGGAGAGAAAGAGTCCGTTCTCTCCCTCTTCCTCCGGGAAGGGAGTATCTGGCTCTCGGCTCCGGTGAGGGAATCGTTCAGCGGTTCTATCGTCCGCACCGTGGCAACTCCCAAGATGGAAGTCTCCCTCCCCCCCGGGACAGAGAGTGTCATCACCCCCGGATCCATTGTCGTTTTTGCAGCGGAGGGTATTGGCACAACCATTCGCACCGAGAGAGGGCTGATTCCTGTCATCGTAGGAGAAGGACAGAAACTGGTACTGCCCTCCGATCTCTCCCCAAACGATGATCTCTACGCCTTCCGATCTCCTCTCGACCCCACTGCAATACAGTCTCCATTTATACAGGAGAGCCGTGCCCTGTACGCGGGGAGAGCAACCGTAACCCCGGGGGAAGAATCGCTCTCTTCCGAACCTGAGCTTGCACCGGAAGAACAGGATGAAACGCTCGTTGTCCTCGCACCAGAGAACGATACACTCCTCACTTCAAGCACCGTGGAAGTACAAGGCAAAGTAGGGAAAGACATCACTCGCGTGCGGGTGAACGGATACAACGCCCCGATCGACAGAGGCAACGGCACGTTCTCCCTTGAGCTCGCACTTCCCGATGAAGACGAAGTCGAAATAGTCATTGTGGCGCTCTCCGAAGAGGATACCGCAGTGAGCGAAGTGCGTCGCAAGGTGCTGCGTGACCGCGAACCTCCTCCGCCACCAAGCATTGTAAGTCCTGCCTCTGCAGGACAGACCTACCGCACGAGCAGCGAACGATTCACCATAGAGGGAAAAGCGTCGCCGGACACCGTCGGCATTGTGGTGAACGACTACCGGCTGCAACTCTACGAACCAGGGAAGACAACTTGGTCCTACCTTGCAAGCACGAACATCAACAATCTGCGCCCCGGGAAGAACACCTACGCTGTGGTTGCCATCAACAGAGGTGGGTACCGCAGCGATCCCGCCATCCTCACCATTCTGCTTGAACCGGGGCCGGAAGGAGTGGTGGGAGAAGGAGGAGAGGAATCAGCAGCGCCAATAACGGAAGAGAACTCAGAGGAGGAAACAGCACCTCCTGCACCTGCACCCACTCTGCCAAGCAACAGCCCGCTCATGCCTGGAAGTCTGAAAGTCATTGGCCCTGCGCCGGAAGCATTCCTGAATGCAACGGGGAGCTCCTTCCTGATTGAAGGAACAACAGCACCGGAAACAGACTCCCTCTGGGTCAACGACTACCGACTGCGTCTCTATGAACCCGGAAAGACCACATGGAACTACATCGCTGACACGGACCTCGGCACATTGCACCGCGGAAGGAACGTCTACGCCATCATCACACGCGACAGCCGCGGGCGTATTCTCGATGAACTCCAGTACGTGGTGGAATTCCGACCGGGGAGCAATTAAGCGGGAGGCTGGATGTTGAATGCCTGGAGGGCATCAAGGAGTGAAACCGGAAGCGGTGCTTCAACGGCGATCTCTTTCAGTTTCATAGGGGAGAAGAACGTAAGCTTCCAGGCATGGAGACAGAGGGACTGTATCTTCCGCTGCTTCGTCAGCTCCGCACTCCGGGAAGATGAGTATGCGGTGTCCCCCAGAATGGGATAGCCAACCGAACTTAAATGCACACGAATCTGGTGCGTACGGCCAGTGTGAAGCTGACACCGCAGGAGAGAAGCGTCACCGATGCTCTCGAGCGTCCGGTACGTCGTCTTCGCTTCGCGGCTCACGGACGTGCGGAGAACGGACATCTTGGTTCTGTCTGTGAGATTGCGGCCTATGGGGGCATCGATCACGGCCTTGGGAGGATCCGGCTGCCCCGCAACGAGCGCGAGGTACTCTTTCGTCACGTCGCGTTTCTCAAACTGCTTCTGCAGCCGACTGTGTGCATCGGGCGTCTTCCCTATAAGCAGACACCCCGTCGTTTCCTTATCGAGCCTGTGCACGAGAACGCCCTCACTGGAGAAGGGGAGCGTACGCTCCGTAAAGAGGTGAGCAACTCCATGCAGGATAGTAGGTGTGCCCGGGGACATTCCCGCACCGGGATGGACAGAAATCCCCGCGGGTTTGTTGATCACCAGACAGTCTTCATCCTCATAGAGAACCGGCAAATGCAAATCCACTGGTGTAATGCTCGCTTCATCCGGAAATGTCTCCACCCCATCAAGCTGAAAAACAGCATCTCCTTCTTTGAGCCGGTGCGCTGGTTTGCAGACCTCCTCACCATTCACCTCCACCCACCCCATCTTGATCATCCTCTGGATGCGTGACCGGCTCAGCTGCGGACTCTGGTCCGCGAGAAAGGAGTCGAGGCGCTGCGGATCTGTAACAGTCCACTGGGAGGGCATGGCACTATTGTGCAGCCCGCAGCCCCTGAAAGCTACTGTATCTTTGTTGCCTTGAGCCTGCTTCTTTGAGTGAAGTAGGTTGTAGCTTGTAGCTTGTAGGAATGAACAAAGCATCAAGTTTAAAACTGCATCCTGAAGACCTTTTGCTTTCAGTACTTTGGATTTCCTACAAACTACCACCTACAAGCTACAACCTACAATCTACAAGAAACGCAAAAAGGCTCGTAAGGGAACGCTGGAAGCTTGAGCCCGAAACGGGTACCCTGTGCACTATGAAGAACGATGACCTCATCACACGCGGCGTCGTACGAGTGATCCCTGAAGATCTTGCCCGAGAAAAACTAGCATCGGGTAAGAGACTCCGCATCTACAACGGTATCGATCCCACAGGCAATAAATTGCACATCGGTCATACGGTTCAGCTGAGAAAACTGAAGGCGTTTTCCGAAGCTGGTCATGACGTGATTTTCCTTATCGGGAGCTTTACAGCAATGATAGGGGATCCCTCCGGACGCGACGAAGCACGTATTCCACTCACGCGCGAACAGATTGAGGAAAATTTTAAAACCTACAAGCAGCAAGCGAGCAAAGTACTGGACTTTGGGAAGATTACCGTTGTGTACAACCACGAATGGCTGGAGAAGCTCGGCGGGCGGGAACTCCTGAAACTTGCGAGCTTCTTCACGAAGCAACAAATGGAGCAGCGCGACATGTTCGTGCGACGCGAAGAGGAGGGCAAACCCATCTTCATCAATGAATTTCTCTACCCGCTCCTTCAGGGATACGATTCTGCGCATCTGGATGTGGACTGTGAACTGGGAGCCACCGATCAGGAATTCAATATGCTGGCTGGCCGCACACTTCAAAAAGCTCTAGGCAAGCGGGAAAAATTCGTGCTGACCACAAAAATTATCGAAGGGACTGATGGTCGCAAGATGAGTAAGACGTACGACAACTGCATATACCTCGAAGATCTGCCAGATGACATGTTCGGCAAAGTGATGTCCGTGAGAGACGAGCTGATGGCGACGTACTTCGAGTGCTGCACAGACATGCCAATGGACGAAGTAAAGAAGATTCTGAAAGGGAACCCCCGTGATGCGAAAGCAAGGCTCGCCAGAGAGATTGTCACTCTCTACCACGGCACGGGAGCGGCGGATGCGGCAGAGAAGGAATTTGAGAGTGTCTTTAAGAAAGGAGAGCTGCCGAAGAACATGCCAGAAGCAACTTTCAATGCCGATGACGATTTCCTCCAGATTTTAATAGATAAAGGACTTGTTTCTTCAAAATCTGAGGCAAGAAGATTAGTTGAGCAGGGTGGACTTACAATCGACGGTACAGTCATTAAAGAAATACAATCTGACTGGGGTGCAGAGTTCGCCAAGCACGCATTTAAGGATGCTTATATTGTTAAAGTAGGGAAACGGAAATTCCTTAAAATCAAATTCCATGAAAAATAAATACACATGCAAATTTGTCGTCAAGATTTTCCTGATTTACATTTTCCCGTTTCTTATCATCTCCACACTCACTTTCCCTTTTGGGGAAAGAACTGTCTATAAATTCGACGCACATCTATCAAAAACATTTTCTGGCAACGCTATTGCTGTAAAAGGAACATTCTGGGTTAAGCCCGAAAAGATTGAGGAGATTCAGTGGTCATCAAATATTTCGACCAGTTTCCATTTAGGACTGCGTAATGAAGAACCATTGCATAAACTACTCAATGTTCCAAATGATTTTTTCGACCAATTAACCTGCTTTAAGAACAAAACATTTTACATTCTAGAATCAGGAAACCAGCTTCAAGATGTTGACAATATCAAACTTGAAATAACCTATCAGGAGTCAAAATATCTTATCGAGCCAAACACAGAAAAATGCTTCGATCAAGGTCCCCCTGTTCTCTTCTACCTTGCAGAAATTAGATACGATTTTGAAAAAACAAAAAATGATATTTTAGAGAAGGGAGCAAACAACGAGCTTTCTTCGAAAATCGAAATTCGTTATACGGAAAGACCAAAATATTGGTCCCTATTGCCATTTTTATATTTCACCATTTACACACTTTGGTGGACACTAATGCTGTTATGGAATAAAACACACGACACATTCTTCCCAAAGATTAATAATCCAAATAATAAAATCCCTCACTCCCGCTCCGGTATGAGGATGAGGAACGCCGCACAGCAGATGAAGTAGAGCGCCGCGATGCTGTACCAGAAGTACCGCCACCATTTCGAGTGCACGCTCTGCACTCCTACAGCGAGGAAGTAGGCAAAGGGCAGAAGAATGAGAATGGAGTAGCGGAAATCCTGCGACGGGCTGAAAGGCGCGCGCTGTCTGTAGAGCGCGTGAGCAAACATGATCATGATGGTACTGAACCAGAGAGGCAACGTCTCGTACCACCTATAACGCACGGATTTGTAGAACCCCATGAGCAGGGGAATGAGGAGCAACGAGGCAAAGAGGAGCATCCCCGAAGCCCAGAGAGTGACAGAGTCCCCGAAGACGTACCTGCCGAAGAATGCACTCTTCATCCAGTACTCCCAGAAGTAGTCGCGGCCTCTGAAAGGATCCCAGAGGTAGTTGTACGGATCCCTCACCACGCGGAGAGGATTGAACTCGGTGAGCGACTCAAGTGAGGTATCAACGATGAGATTATCCACCATCAAATTGAGGTTCTGCACAATGAACGTGTTGTCCTCCTGAATGAACCGCAAGGTGTAAAACCACCCCGTGGTGAGAAGAACGATGAGGAACCCTATTCCCCCCAAACGAAACTTCTTCTTCCAGCCCATGCCCCTCTTCAGGAGCAGGCAAGTATACCCCACAGGAAGGAGGAGCAGAGTATTACTCTTGGTCAGGAGACCCAGCACAATGGCTGCGATGCAGAGAAACCAGTACTTGTCCTTCGCATGCGACCACCACAGCAGCAGAAAAGCCAGCGCCGCAAAAGCAAGGAACTGATAGAGCGCGTCGTTATTGATGCGAGCAGCGAAGAGGATAAGCCCCGGTTGCAGAGCAATGACAAGGAGGTAGAGCAACCGCTCAAAAAACTGCTCCCGCTTCGGGAAAAGGAGGAAACACGAAGAGAACACAATGGAGAGTGTCCCCAGAGAGAGCAGGAGCGAGAAAGCCTGCACATCCCGCATAACAAGGTAGGGAATATTACTCAGTATCTGCTCTGCCTTCACAATGATCGCGATGAGGTAGTAGTAGAGGGGAGGATGGTAGAACGCCCACCCGCTCGTGGAGAGCGGGAGAGAGAATGCATGGTTCAGCAGGTAGTACGCATACTCCATATTCGACCAGGGATCCTCCGCACGCATGCCGGCAAGTGTCATGCAGTAGTACCGGAACCGCAGATAGAGCCCAACAAGAAACACTCCCCAGAGCACCGCCTCCGATCTCGACTTGCAGTAGCGCCGTGCGAAGCTCAGGACATAGAGACCGAGAACAAGGAACACGAGCAAATGCAGCACGAGCAGAATAGGATCACTGTGCGCAATGAACATGTGCACCTTCGCTATCCCCCCGTCGTTCGACACCTCAACGAAAAAAGAGTTATCCCCCCGTTTCAGGTACGGGGAGAGATCGAAGGTTTCTCCATACCAGTAATCACAGAACGGGAACCACTCTGCGGGGAGTTTCTGCCCGTTGATTGTCATGCCATTGATACAGTTGTCCGGAATGAACTGGAAACGGGCTGAAGGCGAAAATGTGAAATTCGCAACGAAAGAAACTTCATAGTTCCCGACTGGCATTTCGGCCTCGAACATACTGTCAAACGCCTGCCACTCCTTCTCGCCAGCCACTCTATAGAGCCCATGTGAGTACTCCGGCAGCACGGAACGGTACAGAATCCCTATGGCAAAGAGTGCCACAAGCAGCATCACAGTATTTGCTACGAATGACCGGTGCAGGGATAACTTCTTCATGCTTGGGAAAAGGGTACGGTTGCGGCAGAGGATGTCAATACGTGCCTTCAGTCCGCATGGCTATTTCTGGAGAAAGGGAAGCCCCGCAATGAAAATGACATTGCCGACGAGCAAGAGGGTGAGGAGAACATAACATCCAATTCTCACAGGCTTCGAACGGTCGCCGATGCCCACAAGGAGGAAGTAGGCAAACGGGACGATAACAATCATGGAATAGCGGAAATCCTGGGAGGAACTGAAGGGTGCGTACTGACGGTAGGCAGCGTGCGCCAGGAGTACTGTGAGTGCAGTGAACCAGAGAGGGAATGTCTCATACCGCCGCTTGCGGACACTGGAGAAAAATCCCATGAAGAGGAATGGCAGAAGGAGCATAGCAAGGAAAAGGATGACGGATCCGACGACTTCAGCACGTTCTCCATAGGGGTATTCCCCGAAGAACGCGCTCTTCACCCAGTACTCCCAGAAATGATCGCGCCAATTCTCGTCGCCCCACGAACTGTTGAACGGCACTTTGATCACGCGAACAGGATTGAACTCTGTCAGCATATTCACAGAACTATCCACGGCCAGCCCTGAACTCAAGTGCGTGAGATTCTGCACGATGGAAGTATTGTCTTCCTGCAAGAATCGCAGAGCATAGAACCATCCCGTCAGACACCCGATGATGAACAGCCCGCCTACGCCAAGGAGAAGCTTCTGCTTCCACCGGATGTTCCTCCGGAGGAGAAGACAGGCATAGACGAGCGGGAGGAGAATGAACGTCGTGCTCTTGGAGAGCAAACCAAGCACCACGGCACCGATGCAGAGGAACCAGTACTTCTTGCGAGGGTCCTTCCACCACGCGAGTATGAGAGCCAATGTGGCGAAGGCAAAGAACTGGTAGAGAACATCGTTATTGATGCGGGCAGTGAAGTAGACAAAACTCGGAAGGAAACTGATGGGCAGGAGGAAGAAAAGACGCTCCTTGAGCTGCTCCCGCCTGGGAAAGAGCTGAAGGCACGTCCAGAAAATGAAAATCAGCATCCCCACCGTCAGCAGGAAGGAGAAGATCTGGAGATCCCGGAGGAGCACATGGCGCAAGTTCGTGAACATCATATCCACGCGCATCCAGAGAGCAGAGAGGTAGTAGTAGAGCGGTGGATGGTAGAACTCCCAACCAGCCGTGGAGTGGGGGAGGGCAAACCTGTGATCCAGCAGGTACTGAATGTATTCGATGTGCCCTTCAGAATCGTGCCCGCGTACCTCGTACCGGGTGATGAAGAAATAGTAGATACGGAGGAAGACACTCGCAGCAAACACTGTAAAGAGAACGATTTCTGATCTCTTCTTGCAGAACATGCGACCGGCGCGCCAAAGGTACACTGCTGTGGCCAGGAGGAGCAGGAAACGGAGGAAGATACTCATGGGTTCCGATTGTGCGATGGAAATCTTCAGCTTGGAGTATCCGCCATCGTTCTTCAGCTTCACCTGAAAGATATTCTCCCCGCGCCGCAGGTACGACGAGAGATCGAGTGTTTGACCGAACCAGTAATCACAGAGAGGAAACAACTCTGCGGGCAACGCAATGCGATTGATGGACATTCCCTCAACACAGTCGTCCGGGATGAAGAGAAAACGTGAGGGGAGCAACGCTCCGACACGCATGAGAAACTTCAGCTCAGGGAACACCTGCTCCGGCGTGTCCATGCCAAACGGATATTCGTACTCCTGCCATTCGTCTGCACTGTACAACCGATATTCCCCCTGCGAATACGTAGGCTCCATGGCGTGGAATGCACTTGCAAGCAGGAGCAGCGCGGCAAGGAACAGCGCAGAATCAAAAACAAAAGATTGCTTGAGTGAAAGTTTCCTCATCGCGGAAGGGTTGGAGGGAGCATCGCGTCGACGGCGTACGATGTCAAGAGCTTCTGATGCCACGCTACGCCGATTTCCCAGCAAAATATTCTCCATTCTCAAGCTCGTCCCAGTAGGCGCTCAGGAGTACACTACTCCCATGAAAAGTTCACTTGCCCGGAAGAAATGTGCCCCCTGTGAAGGGGATGTACAGCCGCTCTCCCCAGAGCAGGTGCTCCATTTCATGCCAGAAACCCCGGACTGGCAGGCAGACCCCGAAGTCTCGGTGATTGCACGCACCTTCGAATGCAAAAATTTCCGGAAAGTAATGGTATTTGTGAACCGCGTCGCGGATCTCGCGGAGGCGGAAGGACACCACCCCGGCATCTTTATCCATGACTACAGGAATGTGACAATCTCTCTCACCACGCATGCCATCGGCGGCCTCTCGGAGAACGATTTCATCATGGCCGCGAAGATCGACGCAATGACCCGGTAAGACAAACGGCTATGGGCGAACGCTACAACTTCACAGACTCCGGCTGGGATGCAGAGGAGAAACTGGCGCTTGCGCAGTACCTCCTCGCTGAGATGCAGGCGTTTTTAGATGGGCAGCCGGAAGGCGAGAGCCTGCGGCGCGGAAAGCTGCTCGATCCACACGGCAGAGACTGTTCCTACCTCCTTGGGGGAGCGGAAGACGCTCTCATACGCCACAGGGTGGAAGACACAGCCGAGACATTCCGGCAGCTCATTGCAGACCTCACTGAAATGCAGGTTGGCGCAGCGAACGCACCACTCCCAGACGAAGAATGTCTCAGTTAGAACACACGCTCGAACACGAGCGTCGGCACCGTTGCAGCTGCTCCGACTATGAGGAGCGCGATGAGGAGTGCAAGGCCGATGCAGCGGGCATCCTTGGACATAAGGAAAATATGATGACATAAATCATGTTCATGTCAAGTACTCATCTCCAGACTTTCAGCTATCAGCTGTCAGCTTTTAGCTTTCAGAAAATCCCAAGACCAAAAACTTAGGTTTTCAATACTAAATCTGCAAACCCTCAGTGCTTAAGCCCTCAGACCTGCTAAAAGCTATACGCTGGAAGCTACAAGCTCCGTCTCACTACACATTCGACGTGTGCGCGTCGTACGCATGCCGGGCAATAGCTGCAAGCACCTCCATGATCGACTGCCCACGCTCATGGAGATCTGGGACTTTGAGGAGGTTCCCCAGGATGAGCTTGTCCTCAATCACCCGATTCTGCAGCTGCTGTGCTATCTCCGCCGCATGATCCGATGCGAGGAAGAGCCACCAGGGTTTGCCGATGTGTACCTGCCCCCGGGCATCGACAGTTGTATCCAGCTTGTAGGAAAGGGGAATGAAGCCGAGGAGCTTCGCTCTGTGGCGATACACCATACGGAGACCGCTCTCACCTGTCTCAATGTGCACCACACTTTTGTCAGACTGCACGAGCGCCTTCGCGAGTTCCTCGAGATGCGCGCGGGTGTGCACGGAACGTGCGAGCGCCCCTGCGAGTTCCTCTGCAGTGAGCAGGAGAGCATTTCCCTCCGGACGCGAGATGTCGATAGGCTCCGCAACGAGATCCCCGGGATCGGAAGGCGGAGATTCTTCCTCCGCAGAGGAACTCCCTGCACCCTGCTCTCCCGAAGGAGGAGGGGAGAAGAGCGGGGGCTCCGATGATTGTTGCTGCCGGAAAGAGGGCGGCGAGGAAACGGAAGAACCGGCAGAAGACGATGAGGCACGCTGCAGAGGTGCATCACCCGAGACAACCGGCGTTTCCGTGCGCCAGAAGGAAGGCGAGGAGACCATGCCGGAAACCTCTACATCCGACGTCGCATACGCAGCCTGGATGAAACGCGGGAACGCCCCACAGGGAACAGGCAGGAGCGCACCTACCACCACGCCGGTGAACACAGCTCTTCGCACAGACATAGTGTACGCCCGGAGTGTGGCAGCACAACATCGGGAGTACATGTCTCAACCCCGATGCCCGCTGTATACTTCCTTCGATGCGCACACTCCTCGTTGCCATACTCCTCCTCTCTCTCCTGTTCCCCCAAGCACTCTTCGCGGCTGCAGGACCATTCTGGGGAACAGACTCGTTCGTCGACAGCATGCTCAAACGGCGGGAGGAACGGAGAGAAGCCCGCGCAAAGGAGAGATTCGATACACCGCCACAACTGCACCCGGTGCGCATCGGCTGGAACATCATCACGAAACCTTCCTCACCACGCAGGCGCCGGAACGTCTTCCCTGCCCTTATCACCGGAGTCATCGATGGGAGCGTCGTTGTCGTGTACCTCCCCGAAGGAGGCAATGCGGAAGTACGTCTCCTCGGAGTGGAGGCACCGGAGATCGTGCGGCCGGAGGATGGAGTGGAATGTTTCGCACTGGAAGCACGGGACCATCTGCGGGAAACATTCGCCGGTACAAGCGTGGTTCTGGAGCGTGACAAGCGGTACAACCGTGACAGCTACGGCAGACAAATCCGCTACGTGCGCTCCGGAAGCCAGGACATAGGGGCCTGGATGATCTGGAACGGATACGCATTTGCCGATACCAGTAGCCCGCACCTGCGCCTGAGCGACTACGAGGACCTCCAGGCAAATGCGCTGCGGCACGAGCGGGGACTGTGGGGATACGGCTGTCAGTACAACGATGCACTCGAGGAGGTGCCAGTACTTGAGTAGCTGGTAGTTTGTAGCTTGTAGTACTGTTCTGTTGTTCTTCTGAACCTTGGATTTCCTCCCCTCTACAAACTACAAGCTACAACCTACTTGCTCGCAGACACCGAACGTTCCATAAATTCAAAGAGAATAATATTGTTGACTCCCTTGCATAGGAGTGTATCTTTCTCCTCCTTTTGACATTTCCTCTCCCGTTATGAACGCAAAAACTCTCACCGCCAGCCTCATTGGCTCTCTCTTCCTCTTTCCGATGAGTGCGGCAGCATTTGAAACCCGCAGGGGTTACTCGGATTTCTGGGATCGCACCTTCGTAGAGAACTCGGTTGACCTGGCAGACAGAGTGAAGGAACTGGAAACTGCTCTGCAAAGCCACCAGCAGAAAATGGATCAGCACGAGAAGGAATATGCCATCCTGCTTGAAGGACTGCAGTACGAGAAATCCACCCTGGAACGGGGGCGGGAAGCACTCGATCAGGCAGCCGCAAACAACGAACTCATTGAGCGAGACATTTTAAGCCGCTTTGCCCTCGTCGGCGCACCGAATCATCTGAAGCGCTGGAGACTGCAGAAGAGCCTGCGTAATGCAGAAGCAATCCTCTCGGAAGACAAGGCATTCCTCTACCAGGATCTCGAGCAGCGTGAAACCCTCCTGGCAACCGAGACGACAAAGATCCAGCGCAAGTATGCCTCTGAACGCAGGAAGCTCCAGAAGGAGGAATCTTTTCTGAAGAGAGAAATTGCCGCCCTGCAGGGTGTGACCAACTACGCGAAGACGGACCGCCGCAATGTGTTCCTTGGTTCCATCCTCAAGCCCGAGCGGGAAGATTTCCTCTTCCCACGGAGACTCGAGCACTCGGTGCAACAGGCACGGCGTGCTGAGCAGATGAAAGCAGCGGTGAAGAGTGCCAAGACAGACAATTACCTCACACGCGTGCAGCCGGAAGTGCAGAACGGCCTCGAAGCGGAGCTCGCAGACAAGGAACTGGAGCAACTGAAGATGTTTGAGAAGGCATTGGCAGAGAGCCTAGGTTCCAATCTCTCACCGGAAGAGCTCAAGCGCCTCTACCTCCAGCTGTTCATGCAGGGGAACTGATCCCTCGACATTCGAAGTTCCTCAAACGCCCGGGGCCCCGGGCGTTTTTTTATCCTTCATCTCATAAGACAGCTGCCTCTCCTAGTAGAGTCCGGCAATCCCGGCAACGTCCCCCGTATGGAGATCACGCTTCTTCGTCTCTCCCTCAGTGGAGAACCGGTACATCGTTTCCTCCGTACAACTGTCATCGGGATGCCCCATGCCGAGACTGTGCCCCAGCTCGTGCGTGGAGATATTCTCGTAGTCCATTTTTCCAGCTTCCCCGGCTTCGCTCCAGGCAAAATCCACTTCATCGTAGACCTGATCCGTCTCCACAAGTTCCCGAGCGCTAGGAGCACCACCGAAGACCCCCCATGTGATGGTGACGGCAATGACGCCCGGCTCGGCAATGTTGCCGAAGTAGATTTCATTCACGCCGTCGGGACTGACTTCATCTGCAACGAGGGGAGCAGCAGTGAGAGAACCCTCACCAAGAATATTCGCAGATGCTGCATCCTCCCACTTCTGGATGTTCAGAGCGGTATTAGCGAGGAGGAAGGAGTCCGTGAGACCATTGCTATTCGCAGGATTGAGCACCCACGGTTCCGCTGCGCGCCACTTCGCACCCTTCGCAAGGAGCGCAGAGCACTTGCTCGCACCGCTTTTGCCACCACCGGGATTAGCCGGCTTCGCTGCTTCTCTGCGGTGGATAATCATCATGCCCTCCACAGACTTCCCATCGACTACCGCTGTCCCGAGACTGAAGACATCCGGCGCCACCTCCAGTGCGTGCGCAGGGATAGTGACACTCACTCCGGAGCGGGTGTTGGTTGCCGTCACCCTTGTGGTATTTGGTTTGGCGAACGCCGATCCTGCAATAATCACGCTGCAGAACATACAAGCAACGTATACGATGTCCTTTTTTGTTCTGTGTTCCATAGAGAAGAGGGGAATGGAGGATTTCATTTTGCTATCCTCTTTATCCACCTGCAACTCTTTCGCAATGCATACATGCGTACTTTGCAGCAAGGAGAACAGAAAAATTGACACATCTCCCATACAAGGTGATAATCTGTATCCAGTCTGCATTTCTTTCGAAATGCCTTTTGCAGGCTGGATTTGGTCTTTGACAGCATGGTGTTCCCGTAGGCAGCAATCTGTGCACACACCTGTGTGTAGGCTGCTGCATACGGGAGTCGAGAAACGTAGTATCTACTCCATTGTGCATTATTCACTTCTTGGAAAGGAGACTGAACGAACGCTGAGAAGAGAGCTACACGTACGATAGCTCTGTTCTCTCAGGATGAAGTGTGCAGCAACTACTGGACCGTTTTTGAACCGGGCGGTTTTAGCCGCCTACCAACAACCGGGCAGTGAAAATCTGCCCCCAGAATGAGGAAGAAGTCATGAGTCAGACGACAACGCTCCGTGGTCCTTCGCTGTTCATCGCACAGGGCTGGGGCAAGAAAGGCTGGTCCAACTTGAAAGAGTGCGCGCAGAGTGCTGCCGCACTCGGCTACAAAGGCCTGCAGGCAACCCTGTGGACCGGCGGGGCCATCGATACCAAACTGGCAGCCGAGAGCAAAACCTACTGCGACGAACAGCAGGGAATCGCCACGGGAGAAGGCTGCCCCATCGTGGAGCTGGCCAACCATGTGGAAGGGCAGCTCATGCGGTGCGGTACGGCCTACCGGCCGCAGTTCCGCGCGTTCGCGCCGGAGGAGATGGGGGATGACTGGAACGCCATCTCGCAGTGGGCCGCCTACCGCATGAAGCTGAGCGCCTCCGCGGCGCGCAACTTCGGCTTCGACCGGCTCGCCGCGTTCCCGGGTACGAGCATCTTCCACACGATGTACGAGTGGCCGCAGCGCCCGAAGGGCCTGGTGACCGCCGCGTTCAACGCGCTGGCCGCCGCTTGGAGGCCGGTGTTCGAGCACGGCGACGAGGTCGGCGTGGCGTACGCCTTCGAACTGCACCCGATGGAGGACCTGATGGACGGGTCCACCTTCAACCGGTTCAAGCGCCACACCGGCAACCGCAAGAGCGCGAAGATCCTGCTGGACCTGAGCCACCGCAAGGTGGCCGCGTGCCCGCAGGACGCCATGGAGCAGTTCATCCGCAACCACGCGGAAGACATCGCGATGTTTCACGTCAAGGACGGCGAATTCATCGCGACGGCGGAGAGCGACGCGTACGGCAGCTTCCTGCCGTGGAGCGAGCGCCCCGGGTGCTTCCGCTCCACCGGCGACGGCCAGATCGACTACCAGCGGATCTTCGACCTGCTGGGCCGCGAACTGAAGCTGGGGCTGTGGGCCACAGTGGAGTGGGAAGACTGCCGCGGCAAGGGGTGGACGCAGGGGACACGCGAGGCGGTGCACTTCGTGAACGCCTGGCTGAACCAGACCCCGCCGCCCGCGAAGACCATGCCGGAAGCCTCCGGCGAGACCTTCGACGACTTCGTCGGCGGCGGCGAGGCAAACCCCGTGCTGCTGGCCGAGATCCTCGGGATCTCCGTGGATCAGGTCAACACGGAGGAGCCGGCGGCGTAACCCTGTGCCCGGCACTCGACAACCATGCTGAACCAATAGCCCGCTACCGAAAGGCAGCGGGCTATTCAGCAAACAAAGAATTCTTTTCATATTGGGAACAGAATGCATCGGCTATGATTCCCATCGCTCATGGGCCAGCTCAAGACACTCCCCAACATCGGCAAGAAGATGGAAAAGCATCTCAGCGAAATCGGCGTTTCCACGTTGAACGATTTGAAGAAGATGGGAGCACTGGAAGCGTGGAGGCGCATCCGCGCGAAAGACCCCCAAAAGGACTGCTGCATCTGCGCCCTCTATGCGTTGGAAGGAGCAATCATGGGCATCCGCTGGCACGAGCTCCCGGAGAAAGTGAAAGAGGCACTGAGGGAGAAGGCAAACGAAGAACGAACAGCCAGTTTCTAGCTTTCAGCTTTCAGTAAGTTCAAATGCATAAACCTCTAAGACTCAAATCTGAAAGCTATCTCCTGAAAGCTGAAGACCAAAAACCATTCACCCCCACACCCTCCACCTGTTATACTCCACGCATGAACTCAGAAACCAGCAACGAAGAAGAATCGGGAGGAGAACCGCAGCACCACCGCCGGAGACGGCAGAGAACACGAACCCGCGTACGCGGTGAAATTCGGAAAGCAGCACGGAACGAAATCTCCGAATATCATATCTACCACTCCATCGCGAAGCGCCTGAAAAACGAGCACAACCGGAAGGTGCTCGAGGAAATTGCGGAGCAGGAGAAAGAGCACTACGCACAGTGGGCGAAGATCCTCGGGAAAGAGATTCCTCCCTCGCACCTCAAGATCTGGTTCTACACCACCTTATGCTCGCTGCTCGGCTTGAGCTTCAGCCTCAAGCTCATGGAGAAAGGAGAGGGACTCTCGCAGCAGCTCTACAAGGAACTCTCCGGCGAATACCCGGAAGCACTCGAAATATTCAAAGACGAACAGAAGCACGAAGAGAAACTCTTGAGCATGATCGACGAGCACCTCCTGCAGTACATGAGCTCGTTCGTCCTCGGCCTCAATGACGCTCTCGTGGAACTCACCGGCGCACTCGCCGGTCTCACGCTCGCACTCAATGACACGAAGCTCATTGCCATTGTCGGACTCATCACCGGCATCGCTGCTTCGTTCTCCATGGCGGCATCGGAGTATCTCTCCACGGAAGAGGAGGGGGAGGGGAATCCGCTGCAGGCGAGCATCATCACGGGGATCGCCTACATCATCACCGTCTTCATTCTCGTCACACCGTTCCTGATTGTAGGAAACGTGTACAAAGCATTGGCCTGCACACTGGTTCTCGCCATTCTCATCATCTTCATCTTCACGTTCTACACATCCGTAGCAAAAGGCATTGCATTCAAGCGGCGCTTCTTCAAAATGGCAACGATCAGCCTCGGCGTCGCGGCCCTGAGCTTTGGCGTGAGCATCGTGGTGAAGAAAATCTTCGGGGTGGAGTAGCTGAGGAAACAAAAGAAATAGAAGAGTAAGAGGAAACAGAGGAAGGAAACAAATCCTCTCACTCCTCTGTTTCCTCTGTTTCTTTCGTCGTTCCATTGCGTAGCAAAGCAAGAAAGGAGATACACTACAACCACGGAACCCTCATCCCCCGAAACCGGCTGCTGCCCGCGCTTTGACCCTGCCCCCTGGAACGAGAAGGAAATAACGTGGAAAGAAAAGCTCTTCACGAAAGACCGAGTCCGTGCTCTCTTCCACATTCCCCTCAACTTCGGGAAAGTGATCGTGCGGTGCATGAAATCCATTGAAGCAGCGAAGGCCATGGAACTCCCTCCCCTCTGCCTCTCCGATGAAGACTCCCCGTGGGGGAGCGACCTCTACATTGCCGTGTCGAAGGATGTCCCCGGTCTGCACATGGCACGGATTTCCGGGACCTTCCTCACGAAGGTATTCGAAGGACCATTCAAGAACACCCCGAAGTGGGCGAAGGAGATGGAAGAGTACGTGAAGGGAAAGGGCAGGGAACTGCAGAAGATCTACTTCTTCTACACCACCTGTCCCAGGTGCGCGAAAGTGTACGGGAAGAACTCTGTGGTGCTCCTGGCGCAGGTCAGGTAGACCCGAGTGCCTCCAGCTCATCCATCAGTGTCTCCGCATCCTGCAGATATTGCAGTGCAAGTCCTTCGTCCTGCTCTGCAGATGCACGGGCTTCACTGAGCTTCTGCTCCGCCTGCCTGAAGAGAACAGTGGCTTCCTCACTCTCCAGAGATTTCTGCCGGAGAGACTCCAGCCGTGCTTCTGCAACGGTCAGAATTCCCATAAAGGCAGAACCCGACTTGCTCTGTGTCTGCGACTGCTGCACTGCAGGCTGGAAGCGCATCTCGGTAGACCCGGCAGCAGGGACAGTATCCGCCTCCGCAGGTTCTTTGTTCTGCAATGTCCGCATCTGCGTACTCTCAGGAGCACCTTCTCCACCCGCTGCCTGACCCTCCGCCGGTTTCTCCCGTTTTGCAGGAGCTGTCAAACCATCCGTGTCCTGCTGCAAAGGAACCTCTCGCTCTTCCTGCGGTTCTGCTTCCTGGCGCACCCCTCCCTGCGGCGGAGGAGAGGAGACCATCTTCCGCCTCTCCTGCTGCACAGCATCATCCTGCAACACCGCAGGTTCCTGATCACCTCCCTCATGCTGGAGTTTCACAAAGAAAGGAAAAATAGGAACAGAGACTGCATCTTCTTCCTCAGAAAGAGACTCCTCCACCGCCTGCGGAACAAGTGCTTTCTCCCCCCACTGCTGCGTATTTGCCAGAATGATCAGTGTCACAACCAGCAGAGGAGCATAGAGCGGAATCATCCGCGGGAAAGACCACGGAGAAAATACACGCTCTGCCTTCCTGACCGGATGTGCGCGCATGAACGACTTCAGCTCCCTGTGAGTTTTTCTTTTCTCTCTGGCGCTGAGGCTGATGGTACTTGCTGTACTCATGAGTGCGGGGTTTACTTGCTGCATACGTGAGGTATGACGTACAGGAGCTGCCTTCCTTTCAGCAACAATCGCTCCCTTCAGCTCCCCGCGCTCCTGCGGGAGCAGGGAAATGTTCTTTGCGCGGCCGAAGAATGCACGGAGCTCTCTATCCATCGGGGAGGAGCATGCGTAATTTTTCCAGTCCCCGTGTGATGCGCACGGAGACGGCATTGGCAGAAATATTCAGCATCGCTGCGATTTCCGAAGGCTGCATTTCATCCACGTACCGCAGCACGAGGACTGTGCGGTATGGTTCGCGCACCTTCTGAAACACTTCCACGACTGCTTTCGCATCCAGAACAGTGGCCCAGTCCTTCCCGCTCTCTCCAGCAACATCAAACCCATCCTCCTGCAGACTCTCGAGAGAATCTGTCCTGCGCTTCTTCTGCCTGCGCACATGGTCGATGAGGCAGTTGTGTGCGGTACGGTAGAGGAACGGCCGGATATCCTGGATATCGTGCCCGGAAGCGAGGTACTCCCAGGTCTTCATGAACGCCTCCTGCATGAGATCTTTGGCAAGCTCGCGGTCGGACACCCGGAGGTAGCAGTGCCGGAAAATCGCGTCTGCGTAGAGGTCGTACGCTTTCTCAAATTCCTTCTGAAGCTGCGCACTGGAGGAAGAAAGCTTCATGGTTGACGGAAGCAGAGGAGAGAAAAATGTATCATATTTATTTTTTATGTCAATTGCCGGTAAGAGTTCCCGATGATGTGCGTCTCACAGAGTGATTATCTCTTTCCAACTTTCTCCATGATCTCCTACAGATCTCTCGCCGTGCTCTCGATCGGCTTGCTGTTCGCGCAGGCAATCGCCCCCCCCGCGAGTGCTGCCTCCCTCCGGGCAGAAAGAAACCAAACAACTTCCACCACACGACCGGCACTATCTGTACAACATCGGCCTCTGCACATTCCCACCCCCCAGCCGGATATCCTCCCGTCCATCTTCACAGTAGACGACGGAGACAGGGACTTCCGTACAAAGGGAAACTGGACAGTGGTCCCCTTTGCAGGCTGGCAATCTGATTTCCGGTTTGCAGAACCGCAGAAAAACAAGAAGAAAACTGCAACAGCGGAATGGAACTTTGCGCGTCTGCAACCGGGCACCTACGAAGTGCTCGCGACGTGGGACTCCTTCCCCGCACTCGCAACAAATGCGACGTACGAAATCACCACAGAGACAACGCCAACCATCCAAGCGGTTGCGAACCAGGCAAAGCCCCCTGTCGGCGATTCCTTCCTCGGCCGCACCTGGCAGCGCCTTGCTGAAATCAGACTCGACAAGGGAAGCAACGTGCGCGTGCATCTGAGTAACAGTGCAAACAGTTACGTGGTCGCCGACGGCATAGCGCTCAGACCCACAGGAACACCGGAGCGCGGGGCAGACCTCTCTTTCTCCGTACAGGGGCCCGAAAGCCTGACAGCCGGAGAGAAATTTGAGTACGTGCTCTCCGCAGCAAACAACGGTCCGCAAGATGCCTACAATGTTCAAATGAATCTTGTCTACAACCCGCGACTCGTGGAACCTCTCTTTTCCCAGCCGGAGGAAAGAGGAGGCTGTCACATTGAGAAACCGGGAGTGGGGGAGTACGCCCTCATTGTTTGTGATCTCGGCACTCTGCCAGCGAACGTCGCCACTGCAATACCCCTGACATTCCACATACAGAAGGAAGCACCCTGCGGGGCAACCATCGCCACCAAGGGCTCGGTCTCCGCAGAGAAACCGCAGGACCCCAAGCCGAACAATAACTTCGGCTACACGAAAGCATTGATCGAATGCGACCAACCGCAGGAAGCGGATCTCTCGCTTTCGGTGTCGTACGACGACCGCACAACACCCGGCGGACAGGTGAAGTACAGCATCGACCTCGCAAACGCCGGCCCCAAGACATCGCAGAACACCCTTGTCATCCTTTCCAATCCTTCTATGTGGCTGCACTACGACGCTGCGGTATCGGACTCCCGCTGCAAAGAAATCGTCCGGCCAGTGTACGACGTGCCCGGCGAAGAGGCTGAGGAATTCTCCCATGCCATTCTCTGCGCCTTCGGCGACATGGGCCCACACATCGGAACCGTGGCACCGCTCGTGTTCAAAGTAGACCCGGATACACAGTGCAACGGAACAGTACGGGGCCTCTTTGAAGCTGATTCGGATACGAACGACCCGAACCCGAGTAACAACAATGCAGATACCAAGGTGCTCGTAGAGTGCGATCCACTGCCCGCATCCGGCATAACCGTGCAGGAGATGCCGCTCGCGGCCTCCGATACAGCGAAGGCAGGACAGAAGAACATTCTGCTCTCACGCGTGGAGATACAGGCGAATGAAGCGCAGGACATCCTCCTCACCGGACTTCTCTTCGGAGAGGAAACCAACCCCCGCAATTTGGGAAACGTGCAGAACTACGCCCTCTGGGCTGACACAAACGGGGACAATGTTGTGGATACCATTCTCCAGAGGAATGTATCTGTATCCAACCTCTCACAGATTCGCTTCGGTGACATGACGGGAGGGGGATTCGTCATTCCAGCCGCTACGAAAACCGCCTTTGAGGTCCATGGCGATGTCGCACCGGTACTGCGGTCCGAGAGCATCCAGCTCACACTCGGCACTGCTGCACGCGTGTACATAGAAGCAGAGGAATTAGACGAAGGAACGAGCCTCACAGGCATCGAAACCGACAACATGTGCACTGCCGATCACTGCCAGATACACGTGCATACGGCAGACTCCACACTCTGGCATTTGGAACAATAGGAGCACTGAGAAAACGAAAAAGCCCTCCTTGTGAGGGCTTTTTGACGTACTACCATCCGAATGTCTTCCGGATCACATCGAAAAGCGTTTTGCGCGTGATCACCTCGTGGACCTGAAATCGGACGACGGCAACCAGAGAGCGCTCAGTGGAACGGTAGCGCTCCGCCACCTCCCGTGCGTTCGCGAAACCAGCTTGCACCGCTTCCTTCTCCGGAACAGCATCAAGAGGATGCACTTGTGTGTTCTGCAGTACCGTTGCCCGCCTCTCCCCTGCGCTCGTGAGAACCCGTATCTCCTCACCGGCATCGAATCCGTACAAATGCTCAGCGTACGGAACGACGCACACCACTTCCTGCCCCTCCTCTGCATCCAGCGGTTTCCCATTGGAGAGGGAAAATCTCTTCATTATGAGATGCAAAATACTCCGAACACGCATTCTGTCAATTACCTGCGGCGTTTCGCCACAGGCTGAGACTTCTTTGCATCCAACAGGACAAGGAGTTCCCTGCGAACATCACCATTCCTGATCTTTTCTATGAGTATTGTTGCATGCGTGTACGCACCACCCTCTATGCAGTCCATTGCCGCTTTCGCAAACTCTCTCTGCGTCCTTGGGGGGCCACCATGTTTGAAGAAATTCGTCATGAGCGCAAAAAAATACTCTCACTCTGCAGAAAGGAAAGGGGAAACAGGGCAATCATATCCATCACTGCGCAGCATGCCCCACCGGCAGCACGTACAGAGGCTTGTGGTCTCCCGGAAGGAAGAGATCACCCTGCAGACGCGCATCGTTGAACGCCCCGACCGGCACGCTCCCGAGGCCCAGAGCCACCGCCTGCAGGAGCAGATTCTGTGCCGCGTGGCCCGCCTCCAGATGCACGTAGCGTTCCGCACGTTCCCCGTACTTCTGCGCCGTGCGCTCCACCACTCCCGTGATGAGGAACACCGCTGCAGCATCATCCACGGATGCCTGCCCCAGGGAACTGCGGGCAATCACATCGCGCACATCGGCCTTCTCCCGCAGCGTGAGGATGTGCCCGCGCGGACTATAGTGGTAGAACCCCTGCGGGAGAGCGACATAGATTTCCAGAGGGTAGAGTGCGCCTGCAGAGGGAACCGTGCGCCCGCCCTGCTCACTCGTGATGCCCTGCAGCGCCCACAGTAATTGCGATACTTCGCCCACTGTCAGTTCTTTCTCCGTGAACACGCGCACCGAACGGCGCTGCAGCAGTGCCTCTTCCACCGAAAGTCCCCCGCGTTTCGCAGGCGGCGGCAGAGAAATGGTTGCACCGGGCTCCATAGTGCGGGGAACAGGAAGAGAGGTATCAGTGTACCCTCCGCCGCTGCACGCCGCGAGCGGCAACAGGAGAAGAAGAATGTTCCACCTTGCCTTCATGGGCACATCCTACACCTCTAGGAAGAAGACTGCTGCGGCTGCCACCCCTTGGTAAACCCCCTCCCGCACACTTCCTCGAACGTCTTGCCCTCCGGAATGAGATCGCACATCACGAACTTGCACGCGCTCCCCGTTACCTCCTCACACTCTTCCTCCGAAGGGTAGGAGAGGGGAGCATCCTGCACCTGCGGCTGACGCTTTGCGGTGAAGACAAGCCCGACGTACCCAAATACAAGGAGGAAGACGATGATGTAGAGGCCAAAACGCTTTGTATGCATGCAGACACTCTACTGCGAAGGCGGAGACCGCGCTACTGCATCTGCGCAACGAGGAGCTGCAGTAACGAGTGGCGCGTGAGCCCCTGCATTTCTGAGAGTAACTGCGCCTGCTGCTCAAAAACGAGAGCGGCAGCCTCGGAAATTCCCTCTATGGTCACAAGCACTCTCGCGGAAACAACAAATGACATAGATTCATAGACCCTGGCTGCATGCTCAGGAGTTTTCGCCCTCCCCATTTCCCCACTCGCACAGATGATAGCCCTGTTGCCGCTTCTCACCGTGACCTCAATGGCAGTGAAAAGTTGGTTGCCTGCGAATTTCTCAGGGATATCCATGGCGGACCACTACAGCCTCACACCTGTTTCAAGTAAAGGAATTGCCGAAGAATTTCTGAAAGGAAACTGCACCACCCCGCGTAGTAGTGGGTGAGATTCCGGATACTCATCTTCTATTTCTATCACTTTCTTTCATCACACTATGAACCTTTCAAAGATATCACTCCTGGTCGTGCCGCTCCTCGCTCTCAGCCTGCTCATCGGCACCTCCACTGCAGAAGCATTCGGCGGCAGGGGAGGGGGAATGCAGGGGGGCATGCGCGGCGGACCCGGCTTCGGTTTTGGACCCGGCGGACAGGGCGACAACGTCACTGTACAGATCACCAAGCTTGAAAACGGCATTCAGACAACCGTGACCACAGATGATACGGACGTGCTGGAACAGCTCCATGCACAGGCAGACCGCTCTGTGCTCATGCAGTCGATCCAGCACACCGTGACGAACCTTGGAAACGGCGTGCAGATCGAGATCACATCGGACAATGCCGAGGCAGTCACGATGATCCAGTCACGTGAGCAGCCCGAAGGGAGACCGCGCGCAGACGATGTCACGTTCTCACAGGAGAACATTGAAAGCGGCGTGCGCATCACCATCACGACAACGGACACCGAACAAGTGGAACGCATCCAGCAGATGGCCGCAGGGAAGAACGGCCTCGGAATGCGTGGCGGCCACATGGGGCACGGTCCCAAAGGCAGAGGGAACGGTATGGGAGGTTTTGGGAGAGGGGAATCTGGCGACTTCGGACGGTAAATGAATGGCCATTTCCTCTCACTGCAGGGAGAAACAACCTCCGCCTATGCGGAGGTTGTTGCTATACTGCAGCCGCAATACGCACGAATAGAAATGGATGACCACGATCTGCGCTCACAGAGTGACGGCGCCGCAGAGGATGCGGCGCTCGTCGCCGCTGCACTCAGAGACGTCAACGAATTTGAGAAGCTCGTCATGCGCTACGAAGCACCGCTCCTGCGCTACATCCTCCGCATTTCCAGCCTCAGCAGAGCCGACGCGCAGGATGTGCTGCAGGAAGTATTCATAAAAACCTGGCTGAATTTGAACGACTACCAGCCTGACCTCCCATTTAGGAGCTGGATCTACCGCATAGCACACAACACCCTCATCTCCACTGTCCGGAAACGCAGCGCACGCGGGATAGATAAGACAGTGGAACTTGATGTCACCCTTTTCGACCTCCCCTCAGAAGAACTGGGATTGGCAGACGAGCTCGACTGCAAGCACCGCGCCAAACACGTGAAGAACGTGCTGCAGATGCTGCCACTCCCGTACCGTGAAGTCCTCATCCTCCGGTACCTCGAAGGACACGACTACGACGCGATTTCCGATATCCTGCGCAAACCCCCCGGAACAATCGCTACACTGATTCACCGGGCGAAGAAGATGTTCCAGCAGCACTGGGAACGTTCCCATCCCCACTCCCATCCATGACACCCTCCAAGCTCTCCGCATCGGTCATCAAAAAAATCCAGGAGATGCATCTGCGCCCCCAAGCCCGCTCCATCGTTCTGCTCCGGCGCTCCCTCTTCTGGATCTTCTTCGTGCTCTCGGTCTTCATTGGCGCCAAGGCAGTAGCGTTCACCTTCCACATCGTCGCCATGGCCGACGTGCCCATGCTCTTTGAGCACCGGCCGCCGCCGCCACGCATGCTCATGCAAATGCTCCCTCTCTTCTGGGTTTCCTCCTTCCTCCTCTTTGTTGCGGTCGCAAGCTGGTCCCTCCAGCACACTCCCAAAGGGTACAAGTGGACGCTCCCGAAAATTCTCGCCGTGAACATCCTCCTCAGCGTCCTCATCGGGTACTTCTTCTACGCAACCGGCATCGCGCGCATGCTTGACCGGAAGATTCTCTCCGTCATCCGTCCGGGAATCTCCGCAGAACACTACCGCGAGCGCCTCTGGAACCACCCGCAGGAAGGATTCCTGCGCGGCACCATGAAAGAGAGGCAGGATGAAACGCACTTCCTGCTCCGCGACCCGCGCGGGCGGGAATGGCGCGTAGAAGTCGGATCGGGAGCCCTGGAAGAGGGGATAGAAGGCTCCGGCGTGTGGGTGCGCATGCGCGGTGAAATGACGGGACCGGGCGCGTTCCGCGCCGAAGGAATCATGCCGGATCTGCCTCCCCCTCCCTTCGGGAGACCGCCGGGGATGATGCGCCCGCCATGGAAAGAATAAAAATAGCGGGGTCTCTGTCAGGAGACCCCTATGAGCAGCCCTCAGCAACCAGGCAACGCACCCAGTTAGTGACACGTACTGCGACTTGCATCCCCTCAAGGCTGCCCACTCTGCAGACGGCCGCAACCGGACGCAGACTGGGCAGGTGGCTTGTTGTATGCCCCACTCTCGGCACTGTCAAGCGCACACTCCCCGAAATGAAGAATGGCAGGGACACTCCCCGTCCTTCTCCCTTGACTCCCCGCAGGTAGAAGAGAAGAATCCGCCCCTTGCGCACAAGACGCCCGCGCACCATTCACAGTATCCACGAGCACTCCAATGATTGAAACAGCGACAGATGAAACAGGCGAGCCACACGGGCGGCAAACGGACTCTCCCGCCGCAACTCCCGAAACCACTGACGAGTCTGCAATTCAGGCACTCCGCAAGCTCGATGGCATGATGCCCGAAATCACACAACTCGCGGAGGAGACCAAGGCAGGGAACATCCGGTTCCATGCAGAGGGACTCCGCGGTGCCGTGGGGAAAGCTCTCACGGACGTACCGGAGAGGCAGATGGATCCTCCTGAGCAGGATGCGCAGAAACCCGACGGACGCGACTGCCGGCTCCTCGCATGGGCGAAGGGCACACAGTACGATGCATCCATCCCGTTTGACGTGCAGGGGAGAATGATCAGCAACAACCGCACGTGGGCGGAGGATGTGATAGACGCAGAAGTTGCGGAACAATCACAGGGCCATGACAGGCTGACGAGGGAGACGAGGAACAACACCGCGTACAGGGTGCTCAAGGGACTCGCGAGGGCGTTCGACCCGCAGGACCATGGCACAGTCTTCCGCGTGTACGCCGAACCCTACCTGCGGGGCGCCGCGCGGCACTGCCTCGCATCCGGACACTGCGTCATCCCCGACAGAATATGCGGGGATGAGCTCCAGGCACTCCTCGCAGAAGCTGCGCTGCCGAAGACCCAGCCCACCGCGCTAAGGGCGCGCCCTGCGGATCCTGAGAGACTGGAAAGGAACGCGAGACTCGCACAGTGGACACGCCGTCACGGGCTCTGGGGCCAGAGCACGTTCCATCGCCAGGGCGCCATCATCAACACACACACCGAAAAGATGAGGGGTATTGCCGCAGGCATGTCTGGTACCGTGGGAACGCTGGAGAACGAAGACCTGCAGACAGCGGGGTACAGATCGCTCAAAGGGCTCGCCGTCCTCTTCGATCCTCTGGAGCACGGCGAAGACTTCTGGACATGGGCGGAACCCTACGTGCGCGCAGCCATGCAGCGCTGCAACGAGGCAGGGAACATGGTGATCCCCGAGAAGCCCGATGGGGAATTCCTCGCGGGTCTGCTCGCAAACACACTTGCCAATGCAACAGAACACCATCCCGACACTCCGCCCCCTGCGGACGATGCAACAGCACACACCGGATCTCCGCACGATGTTCCGGGAACAGCCGGTGCAGCTCCTCCACTGCCAGCAGATTCAAGCAGAGATGACTGGGCAACTGCCGGCACAGATACAGCACAGTTAGCATCTCATGTGCCTTCCTTCGATGCTCCGGGGGATGCCCCCTCCGCCGAAACCGATCCTAGTGTGCAGAGAACATCGGAAGACCCACCCGAAGATATGGAGCAGGACACACCGGAAGATCCGCCTGAAGATGCGGAGCAAGATCCTCCGGATGATCCCGATCCTGAACCACCCGCACGGGAACCCTCAGCAGAAGAAATTGAAGAAGGGAAGAGGCAACGGCGCTTCTGCCGGTTCGCCCGGGACGCCTTCGGCATTGAGGTGGACCAGGAAGATTACGCAGGAGCGGTGGAAGCCGTATGTGGCAAGCTTGAGAACCTCATCGGCAGCACCGTGAGCGCCATGCACATCCCGGGGAAGATCCGCGGCGGGAAGACGGCAGTCCGGAAAGAAGGGGCGCGCCTGATCCCGGAGATCGTCGTGAGGTACGATCCGCCCAATATTCCCGATGCGCAGGAGGCAAAGGGACGCTTCATCACGTATGTGAAAGACCGTCTGGTTCCGCAGCTGGAAGCATTTGTGAAGAGGTGACGGATGAGAAGACAGAAATCAGAAGGCAGCAGGTAGTTTTTTCATACTGCCTTCTGCCTTCTGACTTCCTCACAGGGGAAAGTGAAGATTGTTTGACAGTCCCCGGGCACACGCAGATACTCCCTCCCTTGCTCTTTGCTCAGCAACGCAAACGTAGGGAGTCACCTGACTTTCTTCTTTTGGGAGAGCACCCTCCCGCTCTGCAAGGAGAGACACTCTCTTTCCAGAGCGGAAGACGTCGCTTTTTCCCGGAAGGGGAAGCCAGTTCCCCTCCCTACACCATCTTACGAAGGAGGAAGATCTCCCATGCCACTGCAATCGCTCGTTCTCCAGCAGGCAGACTCGCCTCACATCCTGACGCTCGTCGCGGACGAAGGGGCCGTCTTCGGCAACTTCCGGATCCGAAAGCCCCAGGGCAACATGACCATCGAGATGGCGTGCCAGGGTGGCACGACACTCGAGGCGATCCAGGAAGCCTGGCAGAAAGCCGGGGAGAAATGGGTCGAGCAATTCCTGAAGAAGGATGCGGAGCCCTTCGAGGCGCTGCGGACGATCACGCTCGCCGACGGCTCGGTGATCGCGTGGTACCTGTGCCACGCGAAAACCAGCTCACCGGCGGACGTGCTGATGCACTGGCCGAGTACCTGGACCGAGGAGGACATCGGCCGGTACTACGGCTTCGCCGAAGGCGACTACTGCGGACCGGAAAGCGGAGAATAATCCTTCGAATGGGGGTGACGAAGGAGGGGAGAGGGGGGCAGAGCTTGTCTCTGCCCTCCGATTCCTCATGCGAAAAAACAGGACTCATCCTGGAAAACCCCCAGAAAAATGGAGTACTCTGACCCACTTACACATGCCAGTACGAAACCCTGTATTTGGTATGTGGAATGCTCTTTCACACCACCGGTTCTGTAAGAAATCTGCTCTTGTGTCCCACAAGGATGCAGAAGCAGAAACAACAGTTGAGAAATCGTGAAGAAAATTCCTGCGTTCGCAGGTGCCCGCTCCTCTCGGTGCGGGTTCTGTTCAAAAACCGGAGCATATGCTCCTCAGTGAAAGGATTTGGTGACTCATGGTTCAAACACCACGAGTGCTGAGCTACCGAGACTTCGGTCTCAAAGAAGACCCCTTCCCGTTTCTGAAGGGGCAACCGATCACCTTCCGGGGAATCGGCTGTGGTGAACCGCTCGCCTTCTCCTGCTACAACCCGGGTGAGAAGATCCTGGGGAAGGCGATGAACATCTGGCTGCCCATGGCCATGGCCTTCTGGCACACCATGCGCGGCCTGCTCGCGGACATGTTCGGCCCGGGCACAGCCGTCCGCCCGTGGGAAGGCCAGGACACCATGGAGAATGCGGAAAATCGTCTCCGCGTGGCGTTCTACTTCATGTGGATGCAGGGGATCCAGTTCTGGTGTTTCCACGACACCGACATCGTCCCCTACGGGAAAGACCTGAAGGAATTCCACGCCAACATCGACCGGATCGTCCCACTGATCCTGGAACTGCAGAAGCTCACCGGCATCCGCTGCGGGTGGGTGACGCAGAACCTCTTCAGCCATCCCATGTACTGCAAGGGCGCCGCCACCGGCACGCATCCCATCGTGTGGGCGCACGCCTTCGCGCAGACGAGGAAGATGCTGGAAGTGGGCAAGAAGATCGGTGCCCGTAACCACGTCTTCTGGGGCGGCAGAGAAGGGTACAACGAGCTGCTCCTCCTGCTGCTCGGCCTGGAACAGAAGAACCTCGCGAGGTTCCTCCAGATGGCCGTGCAGTACAGGAAGCAGATCGGGGCGACGGTGCAGTTTCTCATCGAACCGAAGCCCAAAGAGCCCACGGTCTCCCAGTACGACATGTGCATGATGGTCGTCTACGGGTTCCTGCGGCGGTTCGGCCTCGCGTCCCACTTCAAGGGCAACATCGAAGTGAACCATGCGCAGCTTGTGGACCTGCCCGTGGAGCACGAACTCACCGTGGCCGCCGATCTCGGGATGCTCGGCGGCATCGACGGCAACCAAGGGACATTCGGGGACGGCTGGGACACGGACGATTTCCTCGCCGACCCGATGATCGCGCTGCGCATCATGATCGTCGTGCTGAAGAACGGCGGACTCAGGCGCGGAGTGGTCAACTGGGACGCCAAGCCCCGGCGGGAGAGCTTCATGCCGGAAGACCTCTTCCGCACACACACGGCCGGCATGGATACGCTGGCCTACGGCCTCCGTGCCGCAGCCCTGCTCCAGCAGGAAGGAAGGCTTGAAGCCGTGATCGCGGAGCGGTACGCTCCCTGGCTCTCGGATCTGGGACGCGGGATTGCGGACGGCAGCATGGCCCCCGAGGCCATCTGCGAAGCCGCGTACGCCCACCAGCCTCAGCTCGGAACAGACATCCCGAGCAGCCACATCGAGAGCCACCGATACCTGCTCACGAGTGCCCTGCAGCGCTGCTGCGAGGGCGTCGGGAGCACGCACATCGAGCCGAAGTGGCGGCTGGCGAACTGAATGTCCAAGAAGTCGCAGGGCACTAAGCGCTTGTGCCTTGCTGACCAACTGAACGACTGATCGAACCGTTACGATGATTTCTCAACTGTGTCGTCCGGTCCCTGCGGTGCCAAAAGCACTGCGGGGACCGGACACGCTAAAAACGAGCGTAGATTTCTTACCGAACACACTCATCACTAGAACACCACCGTGTCTTCCTCCCCCCGGGCAGTCGGCACCTGCGAGAAGCGCCGGAGGATCCTCTCGCCGAGGGAAGGCCATACCTGCAGGAGGAGAGCGAGTGCATGCGCACTCCGCGGGCGCACGATCATCCGTTTTCTTCTGCCCGCCGCATCCAGAATGTCCGCTGCCAACTGCTGCGGATCGAGCCCCTCGCAATCAGTCCCGCCTGCCACACGCTCCTTCGCATCATCACGGATGGGTCCGGGGCATGCCAGCGTGAAGCTCACATCCGGGTGCTCCAGCCGGAGCTGCTCCGTCGCTGCGCGCACACCGTACTTCGCCACCGCGTAGCCACCGTAGTTCGGCGGAGCGATAAGCGAAGCGAGTGACCCCATGTTCACCACCCGTCCGTGCGTTTGCCGAAGGTAGGGGAGTGCCGCCCGCGTGACATTCATCAGGCTGGAAATGTTCTGATCTATGAGCGCTTTGATACCTTCCGGAGAACAGTCCAGCAGAGAGCCCCGAATCCCGGAGGAGCCGACAGTATTGAAGAGAGCATCAAGCCGGCCATACTTCTGCATTGAGTACCGCACAAGCTGCTCCGCCTGCAGGGGATCAGTAACATCCATGACGACACCGAACGCGCTGCGCTGCCTGCCGCGCAGTGTATCCACCGTTGCCTGCACGGTATCTCTGTTCCTGCCATTCACCACTGTGTGCGCTCCGCGCTCCGCTGACTGCTCCGCAAGCTCCCGGCCGATGCCGCGCGTGCTGCCGGTGACGATGACGCAACTGCCTTCGAGCCAGTCTCTCTTGTGCATAAGGGAGGGAGTTTAACACCGCACACACTTCCTGTAAGCAGAGAAGAGCAGAAAAACTTGTCATCCCCCGCGTCTCATACCCTTGTTCACCACTGCCACTGTCCTGGAGGTGGACCTTCCTGCGGCTTTTTCACGAGTACATCCACCGTGTTCTCCCCATGGGAAATACGCCTCAGCCCGTGCACAGTGCAGGTACCCGGCCCTCCCTCCCTGGTGCAGAGAACCTGGCTCAAGCGCAGCACAAACTCACAGGCAACCTTCACGGTGTACTGCCTCGCATGGTGCGCCGAACCCGACACTTTTCCCTCAAGCTGCTCACCACACTGCACCCGCGGGCACCTGCCACAGCGGTTCCTTGGGATGGGAACGGATTCGCCCGGTCGTAAACTCATAGGAATGAAGGAGGAAAAATTTACTTCTTCTTCTCGGTAATCTGCCCCGTCTCCCCGTTGCGCACGAAGCCAAGCAACTCACAGATCCTATTGATCGCCTCCACAGATACTGCTCCCACCCCGGACTTCGCCGTTATCGCACAGTCGGGACATCCCTGAAGTTCCGCGAGGGTACTCCACTCCTCGGCCTGCAGGAGCCTGTCTAATCCCGAGACGAGCCTCTTATCAAAACGCGTCCGGAACCTCCCAATGTCTATCTGCATGCGCACCTGAAGCGGCTGCTTCAGCGGATCATCTTCGCCTTTCCCCTCCAGGACAATATGCTCTGCTTCACAGAACGCAGCGAACGTCCCCGGAGAAATTTTACGCGTTTCTAAAACACCCTCCCGCTGCTCCTTCGGCATGCCTGCCGCCATGCGCATGGTCGCAGCCTGCTGCTCAGTCCACTGCTGTTCCTCTGGTATTTCCCCGGACATAGGAGGGGAAATGTACGCGCGGAGGGAGGGGAGGGCAAGGAACGATCACAGCGAAATAGCCTGCATCGGATCCTGCCAGTCCGGGAGCTCCTCCGGACGCTGCACGTAACCCTTCAGTTCCACTGCTTCACCGCGATGGACGGCGAAGTGCAGGTGCGGGCGCTCGCCGTCCGTCTCTTCCGAATACCCCTCCCCGAGCACACCGAGACGGTCGCCGGCGCGCAGCGCATCCGACACATTCACGGCAATGGATGTGAGGGAGAGGTGCCCGTAGAGCACGGTGACGGGTTCTCCCGCGAGCGAGCAGCGCTGCACGAGAACCCCGCCGTAGCCGCTCACCCAATCACGGAAGACGACTGAGCCGTTGCACGCGGCGCGCACGGTGACCTCATGCGGCTGCTCACCCTCCAGAAGTTCAAAATCGGTGCCCGTGTGGTAACCGGCGAACCGTTCGGGTTGCACCGGAGAAGTCTCTTTCTCTATTCGAATGCCGAACGGCTTCCTGGTGACGCGTTGCAAAGCATGCTCCAGCGGAGGCATCCAGCCCTCCCGCACAAGACGGAGGTGCTCCGCGAAGAATGCAGTCGTCTGACGCATGAAATCCTCCCACTGCGCAACGAACTCATGCTTCTCGCCTTCATAGGTGACGAAGGTGACATCCTTCCCCAGTCTTAGGAGTTCCGCATGAAGCTCCTCCGACCATTCGATCGGCACGCTCTCATCCTCCGTGCCATGGAAGAGAAGAACAGGATCTTCCATGTCCTTGAGGTACGTGCGGGAGGAGAGGCGGTCCCACACTTCCGGGTGCGTCTCGCGCGTCCCCAGCACTTCCTGCGTCCGTTCGCCCTCCAGCCTCCGGCTGCGCCACTTCGTGAAGTTGTCCCAGGCTCTGCTGCTCACCGGCGCGTAGAGCACCACCGCATCCACGAGGCCCGGCCGCGCCACGGCGATGTTGAGCGTGACCCCGCCGCCGAGGGAGTGCCCAAGCATACCAACATGTTCCGCATCAATCTGCGGGAGAGCCGCTGCACGCACCGCGAGAATCGCATTCGCGCTGTCCATGCTGTACTCCAGCCCTGCATCGTACGGGGACTCTTCATCTAGCAGGGGACTTGGGTCTGACTCCGCGTGCCCGCGGTAGTCCGTATGGAGCACGGCAAATCCCTGCCGCGCCAGGTAGTCCTGCTCACGCTTTAAGCCCCGGCCGTTCGTGTACTCGTCCGGATCGATATGGCCGTGGTTCAGCATTACGAGCGGAAACGGACCCTCTCCCTCCGGGATGTTCAGGATGCCGCTGATGAGGAGCCCGTTGCTGCGGTAGGAAATGTTGTAGCGCGTGTACGCGGCGTTCTCCTCCAGCACGGAAACGAGCGTGAGATCCGATCCTTCCAGACGCATCTGTGCAAAGTGCCCGAGCGAGAGCTCCGAAGGCGCCTGCTCCAGCGCCTGCGGCGCAGAAGATTCCTGCCGCACTACCGGCATTTCCGGCGCTTCCAACGGGGGAACAACCGGAGAAGTGCAGGAACCGAGGAGGAGAGCGGTACAGAGAAGGGGAGCGGCACGCATTGCGTGCATTGTACAGAGAACGAACGACAAAAGGCTGTGATCTGGATCGCAGAAAGAGGCGGAGCGGATGATTTTCTTTTTCATAGGGTTTACTGCATCCACCGCCGCAGGGAGAATGCATGGGAATCGCTTTGACGGGTACACGGCATCACCTAGAGTGGCCATCCTCAGTGGAAGCCATAGCAGAAAACCCACAGGCAGCACTCGAGTGGACAGACCCCTCCGACGAAGCACTCATGCGGGAGGGGAGGGGGGTGGACGAGCAGGAACTCAAGGAGAAAGAACGCCTGCTTACCGGGCTCGGGAAAGAGGGAAAAACAGATGACGTCCGCGAAACGCTCAGCGCGCTCTGCGAGCATCCGCTCCTCTCCCGCGGGAAAGAAAAAGCGCTTGCGGAGCACATTCAGAAGAAGAGGATCGCGTTCGTAGAAACACTGCAGGGAGCGGCATTCGGTGCTTGCTACAAGCAGAACATAGGCGAGCGTGCGAACCCATACCCCGCATTCCAGTGCTACGAGGATCTCAAATGGCTTCTCGATCAGATAAGGGACGGTGACGACGCGCAGCTCGCTGCAGAGGAGCAACTCGGAGAGCGGTATGAACTCGCTGTCACCCGCCGGAAAGCCGCGAGAGATATTCTGAGAGAATACAGAAGACTGCGGGACGAAATGGTCATGAAGAACCAGCGGCTCGTCGTCTCCATTGCGAAGCGGTACCGCGGACTCGGCCTGGACTTCCTCGATCTTATAAACGAGGGAAACGCCGGGCTCATACGTGCGGTGGACAAGTTTGAGCATGAGAGGGGATTCAAGTTCATTACATACGCCACGTGGTGGATACGGCAGTCAATCTCACGCGCGCTCTCGGATACCTCCCGCACCATAAGGCTCCCCGTGCACATCATAGAAGTCCTCTACAGAATGCGGCGCATTGAACAACAGTATGAGATTGTGAAAGGAAAGAAACCTCCGCTCACACATGTGGCGCAGGAAATGAACCTCACCGTGCATGAGGTGGAGCAACTCCGGCACATACGCAAGCATCCCGCACACCTCGACCAGATCGTCGGAACCGACGAAGACGGCTCCACACTGGGACAACTGCTGGAAGACAGGTCCGCACAGTCTGCGGACCACAATCTCCACAGAAAAGATGCAGCAGCAGCACTCCAATGCGTGGAAACATTCGTACGAGCACTGCCCGGCAGAAAGAACATCCGGGAAGCCGAAGTGGAGGCATACCTCTGGGCGAGCGGCCTGCAGGATGGCGAACGGAGGACCGCGAAAGCTGTTGCAAAAATCCTTGGTATCCCACGGGAGAGAGCAAAACAGTGGATCGGCAAAATTCGGCGGGTTGTGGAGGGGGAACCGGAGCTCCAGAAGCTGGCATCGCAATATTCGGCCGCCACACACGAATAATACAAAAAGTGCCTTCAGCCGGGAGCAGCGGCTGAAGGCGGGGCGTTCATTTACATCAGAGAAGACCTCTGCTCAGGTCACTTCTTGGCGAGGCTGATCAGCATTCGACGAGCTGACCGTACCTCCGGAACATCAGGTCGAGGTCACGCTCCCCGACCAGGTACTCGGCAACGTCCTCTGCACCGCCCTCGTAGCACCAGGGAGCGGCGTCTTCCGCAAGTTCGCGCGGAACGGGGACGAAGATCATGCGGCCAGGAAGCCGCTGGAACGAGATGCTCCCGTTGGACCGAAACCGCATCGGCAAGCGCACGATCGCCGCGCTCGTGATCCTCGGCAGTCCATGCGGAAGCATGACAGGGGTGCAGTCCGAGAGATTCTGACCGTCACCCGGGACAATCAGACGCCTCACAGCGAGCCGGGAGGAGCAGAAGTGGGCAACAAGCACCCTCGGCATTGCCACTTCGCCTCCATCCCCCACGCCTTCCGGCGTCACGCCCACCGTCACGAGCACATCTGCCTGTGCACCGTGGGTGAGCCCTGCTGCACGGGACCGACTCCTCGCGGAGTAGTCCTGGTTGACCAAGGCACGTAAACGTCCCATGGCCATTTCCTCCTTCCTGCAGTTTGCGATGCAAATGAACGGTAGGCACGGTATACCCTTTCCCGATTGGTGAGAAAAGCAATTACTCGGCTTATGGGAGAGGAAAACCCCCTCAGCGATTCCCGATGTAATCCCGCTCAGGCTCGCCCCACAGACACACAGGATGTGTGGATGCGGGGCTTTTTAAAGTATACGAACATAAATAATTGAGATTTGTCCAATCTCTGCTACATTCAACCACTTATGAACACCCCGGATATTCACCGTTCCGTCGACAGCACAAAGTTCGCCGGGCTCGGCCAGCGGTACTTCCACTACTGGGGAGACGACGAGTTGCACCTCGGCCACGACGAGCACCGGGATATACGCATCGCGCTCTGCAGAGTCCTCAAGCAGACCCCCACCGACGGCGTGATTGCGTTCTGCGGCACGGGCCCCCGCATTGCACTGAACAGGGACCTGGATTCCACACTCGTCGGCGGCCACCTCACAGACCACAGCGAACTCATCTTCTCAGATTTCTCCCAGGACATGCTCGTGCGGAGCGGCAGGACGGTGGAGGACATCAGCAGCACAGTCGCCTCCCGCTCACACCTTGTAATCCGTGACTTCTCCCGCAGGAACTTCTCTGCACGGTTCGACGCGCTCGTGGGAGAACGCATCCGGAACATCCGGACCGTCCACGACATGGATGCATTCATTGCATACATCAGAAATGAGATTGGCGTGCAGGAAATCTCCCGGCAGCAGCTCCCGGAGGACCACGGCCGTATCGATCCGCGCCTCGTCGCGAAACCGGACACCCAGCAGGGGCTGCACTTCGACAAAATCCTGCATGAGCAGCGTCCCCTCCGGCTCATCGTGGCAAATCTGCTCATCTCCGGTATGTTCGCCGTCACAGAGATGGACTTCCGCCGGAAGCTCGACCGGCTCCGGAAGCAATTCCCCCGGCAGATGACAGAGGAGAAATTCATCGACTGCCTTACCGCCTGGCACGAGCTCATCCTCGTGCTCAACGAGAAGGTAGGGAAGGAATTCATCGATGATGCGCTGCACGCAAACGAAGAGATCGACGGCAGCACGCCGGACATCTTCCTCTCCGCGGATGATACCGTCACCTACACGGGGCTGGAGGCCTTCGACCGCGTCCGGATGAAGAGGCTCAAATCCGGACTCCCCGAAGGAGTCTCCATGCGGGAAATCGACCGGGCACACTGGGATCATTCGCACGAGGAAATCCCGCACAAACACACCATCTCTGTCGCACTGGTATCGGGGAGAGAGGAGTAGGGGATACTCCGCCGATCACCATCTTCATCACTATGGCTGCTTCACATACTTGTAATAGCACGGCCCGCAGTAGTGCTTATTCCCCGGGACCCTCGCACCGCAGATTTTGCAGGGCCGGCCTCCGAACTTCTCGAAATCCTTCCTCTTCTGTTCCTGGGATTTTGAGTAGTTGTGTGAGTGTTTGCCGGGAACGGAAGACCCGTACTTCCCTCCGGTGAAGAGAATCTTGAGGATCCTGGCCACAGATGAACAGAATTTCTTCATCAAACGTATCAGGATTTCTTATACACATCCTTCCTGTTCCCAATCGCAACAACCGTTACCATCACAACCTTCTTATTGACAGAGTAGATGATACGGAACGGCCAGACCCGTAAAGACCGCAATCCCTCGAGCGGCCCCTGCAGCTTCTTCCCAATGAAAGGATCCTCCCGCAGGCTCTCTATACCGGCCATCACTCTCTGCTGATCCCTCTTCCGCAAAGACTCAAGAGACTTCTCAGCTTTCTTCGTCAGTTCAATCGTATACATGCCTAGAGCTTAAGCTGCTTTTTCACCGTTTCCAAGCTTGTGGTCTTCCCTGAGCGCACTTCTTTTAACCCTTCCTGGATGTCCTCCAGAAGTCCCGGGCTTGCCATGACCTCCAGGGTTTCTACCCAACCTTCAAAATCCTCGGTCGGCATCACAACAACTTTCGAAACACCGCCGTGTGTGATTTCAATGCATGCACCCGGCTTTCCGGCTTGTTCAATGAGCTTGAAAAGCTGCTTGCGCGCGTCGGTAGCTGACATACTTTTCATGATGTGTACATTATAACGTACACCCCACCCAAGAGCAAGCACCTACCATCACCAAACAGGGGAGTTTTCACTTGAGAAGGGCACTCCCTGTACTAAAATGCCGCACTCATGCCGCCCGCCCTCGACGACCCAACGCTCCCGGATACCCTTGCACAGGGAGCAATCGGCAGAACTGCGCGCTTCCTCGATATCGCAAGATCGGTGAGCGTCCGCCAGGCCGCAAGACATCTCGGGGGGCTCTGTGAAGACACTGCCACTGTGATGGATGCCGCCGTCTCCGAGCAGGTCATGAATCTGATGCACACGCCTGATGACGAAGTACTCGCGAACAACTGGAATGTGATTGCCCGCACAAATAAACTGCGCTTCCCCACACCCACACATCTCACGCAAGTGCAGAAACTGGAAGTGGAACTCTGCCGGAGAGCGCACAGGAAGCACGGCACGGATCTCGCTATAGACAAAGATTCCATACGCACTGTCCATAATGAGGCAGAGCGCCACATCGACCTGCAGCCACTGCTCGGGGACCAGGAGAAAGAGTACCTCGCCGCCAGTCACACGCGCGCTGTCATCGGGCACGTCATTACGCGAACCGCGGAAGATCTGGGACTCATGACCGTAGGGCACGTCCAGATAGCATCGCCGAAAGTTCTGCAGGAGAGCGGGCAGCTTGCCGGCGTACTGAAGCAGGCAAATGACATGGTGGTGAAAGCATTCGATGTGGAAGATCTGATCGCAGCAGACACCGTCGTAGACATGGCCATACAGATGGAACATGCCATGCGCAGAGCACTGCTCCATCTCGGCATCGCCCCCACCGTCACCTACAGGATACCGCCGGAACACCCTGAAGCACCCGTTTTCCGGTACAGCGGCGGGACGATCCGGAACGCGGGCGAAAGAGTAGGACGCAATGATCCCTGCCCCTGCAAAAGCGGCAAAAAACACAAAAATTGCTGCGGGAGGCCGCAGAATTAACGAAGAAAAACACGGAGAGCAGGAAACGCGTCCGATGCCCAAAATAAACCGCATTTCCCGTATTTACAGGAGCCCTTCCTGCGCGGTATACTGTATCTATCACGATGAGAGGCTATCCAAAGGGTCCCGTCCCGAGGTAATGCCTCTTTTCTTTATCTCTTCTTTTTGCTGTACGCCAATTTCGGCTTCAGATCGTTCATAAACACGATATCGGACATGAATTTGCGGTAGAGAGAAGAGTACTTCCTCCGGTTGGGGATCACCAGCTTGAGGAGCTTCTGTTTTCCTTTCAGATAATCGACGAGGCAGAAGAAATCGCCGTCGCCGGAGACAACCAGCGCCTGACTGTAATTCCGGAATTCAATCATCGCATAGAGCACAAGCTCCGCATCCACGTTCCCCTTCGCCTTGCCGGAAGGCAGGAGAAGAGTCGGCTTGAAGACGAGGATGTACCCGGCCTCCTGCAGGGAGGTGTAGAGAGATTCGTTCTCCGCGACAAACCCGATGAAGAGGAATGCCTTCGTGATGCGGAATTTATCCTTGAGGTATTTTCTGAAGCGCGCGAAATCAAGCTGCCAGCCGGAGTCACGGATGGCGAGATTGACGTTCTGACTGTCTATGAATGCGTAGTTGTTTCCTTTGGAACCCATATCTCAGTATTGTACTCCTTTCCTTCATAACTCACCACCCTTTACTCCTGATCAAACACTGCTGCGAGAGGCGGCAGAACTAGAGAAGTTTCTTTTCCCGCTCAAACACGAAAGAGCTTATAGAATAGCCTGCGAACGAGAATTTCCACCCTTGAGTATCGCCCTTTCGGATGGTGCTTCTCGCACAAAATTGCCAGATCTTTTTTAGGATTCTCCCGCCCAAAAATAGGAACAAACCATTTGCGGTAGTGCAGATGATGCACCTGCAGGTGCTCCTCTGTATCACACACGGCACACTTTCTGCCATGTATCCGAAACGCTTCTTCTCTCTTCTGTTCCCAGAGAGGAGAGCGGTAGTGCTCCCACATATCCTTCTTAGAGACACGAGTTCGCAAAAGCTCCTGAAGCCCATAAAGTACAAAGAAGACAAGAAGAATGGGGATGAAGCTCTTATCCATAGCAGACATGATAGCGCTCACTCCAACGACTCACACGCCTCCCCGTCGTTATCTCCATCCAGCCCATGGACATCTCTGCCCCTTCTACAATAGCGGCAAAAATACAAAAACTGCTGCGGAAGGCGGCAGAACTAGGCAATCTACTCTTCAAAAATGAAATAGTTTGTAGAAAAGCCTTCAAACACGAATCCCCAGCAGGGAGCACCAGCCCTTCGGATGATGCCTCTTGCAGAGAATTGCGAGATCCTTCTTAGGATTCTCCCGCCCGAAGAACCAATATCATTTAGCAGGATACACTAACGTAATTTTTTTTATGCTCTCCTGCAGACTATCCATCTCAAGCATAAGGTTCGAAATACGGTACCCGACAAGCGCAACAGTAGCCTTACCAGAAACAAGATCATTATAAATACCCATATACTCCATAAGGTCTTTTCGATACTTATTGGTTATGGAATATATTTCATTCGCAGAATTAGAAGCAAGCTCCTTTGCAACCCCATCCCATTTATTCAGCCAGACCTCCCTTGCATCGATGTCAGTAGACATTTCTAAAAGGCGAGATTCAAGATTTGAGCAGGCCTCCTCTGTACTAACTGGGGAAACAATTCGGCAATCCTTTGACTGTAAATCGCAAACTCGCGTACGTTTACCATTTATGCAGTGGGTCCATCCTGAACAATCCCAATCAGACCCACCGCACACTCTTGTCACCGTGCATGTTCTCACAATTTCAGGAGAAAAATCTTTAACAATACAATCAGAACTTAAAACGCACTCCCTAGACTGAGTGCCTGCAGTACAGGACCCCCAAGATTCACAATTCCAATCACCATCTTTGCATACTATTTCTCCGATCTTTTCGATCTCTGAAGCAGATTCTACCGCTTTCTCCGGTTGGACTATAGGAGTTGCTTGCACTCGAACTTCCCTTTCTTCTTCCGCACTTGAAACAGAGCTCATTTGCTCTTCCGGCTGATTCGTAACATCTTCGGTTTCTAAAATTAAGTATTTGTCGCCATTAAAGGAAATACACGAGTGCCTACCGTCCACGTACACATATGTTTTGACATCACAGGTAATTTCAAACTCAGGATTCTCACAGAGAAAAAATATTACCCCCTCTGATCTCTCATTTTTCTCGAACCCTTCAATGCAAGAAAGATCCACTGCGTTGCACCCAGCAAGCATTAATACTACCAATAACAATAAAACCCTATTCACCATTAAAAGGAATGGTAGCTCTCACTGGATTAGATTGTCTACCCCTTCCTCCCCACCACAATCTCCACATCAATATCTCCCTTTGCATATGTGTGGTAAGATTGCTTCATGTGGTTCAGGAAAAGACGTAAGGCACCAAGATTGAAACTTAGCGCATTCGAACACCTCCTTGTTGTTACTGGCTTTATCGTAGCTGCCCTAACAATGGAAGTTGTAACTATTGTTCATGAGAATGCCAAAACTCTAGGCCCAACTTGGTATAACATATACAGCATCGTCGTAATTTTAGGTTGGACTTATCTTATTGTCTTTTTGGCAAGAGAAATCGAAAGACTCTATAAGAAATAGATTCTGCGAGCTTTACGCAAGGGGAGAGTTCGGCTCCAGATGAATAAATTATTCTTTTTCACAAAATCTCTTTTTTGCATAAGCAATAATATCCTTCACAGCTGTGTAAAATTTATCTTCAGTAACCAAATGACAGAACCATACAAAAAGATTAATTGCAACAACACTAAGCAAATAAGCAGTTACCGCATACAATACTATTTCCCTAACTACACCTCCCCCATATACACCATGACCAATACTGATAAAGTATAACTCCATAAAACCGGAGCCATACAATATCGCAATGCATATGGCAATATTTTTTGCGAGTGAAACTAAAAACTTGAAAGGCGTATCTGATTTGACAGCTATTGATCCCTTAATAAGGGAATAAAAAACCAGAGAGCATCCAAAAAGGACAAAAGTTATATCTAGACTAGTAAGAGGAAGAAGAAAAAAAGCTAATACTGAACTTAACATTTCACTCCGCGATAAAGCGAAATCAAATTTGTGGATAACATCGTTAGCATCTGTCGCAAAAGACATATACATAACTTTCGGATACCCACGATCTTGATGAACTTGAATCATTTTGTCCCTTCTTGGAAGTTTCTCTCCTATTAATGCATTCACTGTATCAAATGGAACACAACCATTTGTGCCCGAAAAATCACCCACCGGCAATCTTTCTCTCGAAACCCACATACTCTTCTTCCTGAATCTGTCATTAATATCTCCTAACCCTCCCAAAGCAGACAATGCCTCGTCGGAAAAATCAGTAAATGCCGAATCGTAACTACTTGTCTTTGTTGACATCTGTTAAGGAAAATTCAAAAAATTCATTAAACAAGTTTTTACTTAACGACTCAGCATCTTTTAAAATCTTTCTCCCCATTTCTGACGTCGAATTTTTCTTGCTTACATTTAAGTCGAAAAACAAACTAGTCTCGGGTAAATCCTCAGCACGCAAAAATTCTGTACGATCTTCCAACATTGAACAAACTTCCCCCCTTCTCGCCACACCTGCGTTATATTCACACAAAAAATCATTCTTAATGAGATTCACAGAAAAAAGGAAATCGCTAAACTTACTCGAAAGAAACGTTACCTCGGGTTTTTTCAGAAAAAACTTTTCTCTAAGTTTGCAGACCGCATCTTCAAAAGACACATCCAATCCAACAACTCCAATCCTTTCAAACCCTATCTTCCTAATAAGCTGTGTTTCAAGCATCTGAGTATAAAGAGTATATATTTGCTCTGATTGCTTTAAAAAATCCTTTAAATACTTAGGATCTTCTAATACAAAAGTGAAACCTCCCTTATCCAATGCTAAAGTTGTACTCATTTTTCTATTAATCAAGGCAGTTTGATCAGCCCCCTCCTTCCAGCCACTAAAAAACTTACGGAGCAATTTATCAGTCATCCCATATTTTATCTCTGAAAAAATTGGCCTTATTTCATTCGGAGGAAGCAAAAGCCCAAATAAATTAACCAATTCCTGCATAAAGAAAGTATGAATCCCAATGTTTACATATGTCAACTTTCAAACCTGCAATCAATAGCCATTCTCTGCAATTGATTTTGTAAGCCTCCGAACGAGTATTTCTCGCATCAAAAGCAAAGGGAATATTTTACTTCCCGTGATATTTCTCATGAACTTCCTTCAATTGGGGGTTAGTCACATGCGTGTAAATCTGCGTCGTACTCAAATCCGCATGCCCCAGTAACTCCTGCACACTCCTTAAATCCGCTCCATTCCTCAGAAGATCCGTCGCGAAGGAATGCCGCAGCGTGTGCGGAGAAGGATCAGAGACCACTCCCGCAATGAGCGCGTATTTCTTCACTACGTTATAGATAGAGATGCGCGAAAGTCTGAATTCTTCTCCGGGGGGCATAGTCTCCTGCGCTTTCTCCATATTACGAATGAAGAGGGGAGTGAGATCATCTGTCCGCGCCTCCAGGTATGCCCGGAGGGAATCCACCGCCCGATCCGAGAGGAAGACCACCCGGATCTTTCCCCTTTTACCGCGAACTGAAATCTCTCTTGTGTCAAAGTTCAGATCCCGCACATTCAGACTCCGGAGTTCTGCAAGACGTAACCCCGTCGAAAAAAATAATTCCATAATCGCTTTGTCGCGCTTGCCGGTCCGGGTGGAAACGTCAGGGGACTCGAGGAGACGGGAGAGCTCCTCGCGCCGGAGGACTTTCACCTGCCGCTCCTCCTGCTTGAACCTCTGGATGCGGTCGGGCGCGTAAATGCCGTCCATTTCCTCATCCTGCAGCAAATACCGGAGGAAAGCCCGCAGGACGGTGAGGTGATAGTTCTTGGTGGTAATGCTCAGGGGCTTGCCGCTGCGCGCCTTGGCGCCGTGCAGTTTGGATTTAAGGGTCCGAATCACAGTTTTATCGATGTTTTTGGCATCGGAGACGCCTAAAAGGTCTAAAAGGAGGTTCAAAGAGCGCCGGTAATTGGCCACGGTGAGCGGAGATTTGTTCTCTTCCGCCTGGAGATAGACGATGTAGCGGTCCATGGCCTGTGAGAGTGCGTTTTCCATACTAGGGGACTGGTGAGAGAGGGGATTCCTGTCATCCTGAGCTCTGACGAAGGATGACAGAGGAGGGCAGAAAATATGTCGCACTTCGACAGTGCTCAGTGTGACATATTTTCTAAAAAGCTGAATGAACAAGAAATTTGGCAGGGGAGAAAGAAAAGAGGAGTTTTCCACATCCTTCCTATACTTAACATAATGCATTTTATGTTAAGAAGGAATTGACATGTGGAAAACTCTGGCCTTCTAAGATGGGCTAGAGGACCTGGAAGTCCGACTGGGAGGAGAGGTACTTCTCTATGTCGAAGTACTCACGCAGCGTGTAGTAGATGTGTCCGAGTGCTTCGCGCACGACTGCGCGGACTTCGAATGACAGAAGCGGTACCCTGCCCGCCGGCAGTGTACGAAGGTTCCCCCACTCCTGGAGCTCCGCGAGGTACTCGATGCGGGCGAGGTGGTAACGGTCGGAGATGGCAATAATAGAGGAGCAATCCCCGACTAGCTCCTTGGTGAAGGCCAGATTCTCCCAGGTCGAGGTGGCCTTATCCTCCAAAATCAGGTCTTCTGAGTCGATACCGAGCCTCATGGCCACTTTCTTCATGACGGCAGCCTCGCTCTCCTGGATCTGTGACCCTTTACCTCCGGTGAGAATAATGGTCTGGATACTCCCCTGGTGGTAGAGGTCGGCGGCAGCCTGCACCCGGCGCGTAATGCCGGGGCCCGCCTCCGAGCCTCCGCGCACGGCGGCGCCGAAGACGACGGCACAAATTGTGCCGCCCTGAGCTTGTCGAAGGGTGGCGCTGTCAGCATCCCCCAGGAACTGGGAGACGACGTGGAGCACGATGAGGAGGAACACTCCCCCACTGACGCCGAGGAGGCGCAGCACCGAGCGGATGAGCCAGCGGATGTGGGATTTCCCGGGAATCATCGGATGACTTCGATGGAAATACTGGAAGGAATATGCGGGACCAGGCGGTTCCAGGGCGGCCAGACGTGCACCTCCACGTTCTCCACCTCCGGGAGGTTCTTGATGATGCGCTGCGCGGTGTCCTTGTCCTTCCCGGTGACGAGATCACGCACTTTCTTGCCGAACCTGGCTCCCGTGGGGCTTAAGGGGTCGAGGATGTACTGCTCCGTGCCGGAGAGGTCCACCGTGAGCTTGATCCACGCGAGGTCATCGGCGTAGTCGATGACATGCGCGACAAGGCGGTCTAAGGTGAGCGTCTCCTCCAGAAGGCGCTTGCCGTCCTCCACGTGCTGCCGCAGTTCCTGGCTGAGGAGCGCGAGGACGTGCAGGGAATCGTAGGCATAGGCGGTGTAGACAACATCGCCCTCCATCGGCACGGATTTCACCGGCTGGCCGAGGAACTGCTCAGAAAGCTTGAAATTGTAGAAGATGGATTTTGTGAGTTCTTCGTAGTACAGAATCTCCATGTGCTCCTCCGCGTGCTCCGCATTGAAGAGATCCCGCTGCTCGTCCACGAGCTGCTTGGCCGAAGCGAGCAAATCCTGCTCCAGCTTCAGGCGGCCAACCTCCAGGTCTTCCTTATGCAGCACCGTGCGGAAATCCGTCTGCCCCCCCGAAGCAGGGCTGCGGTTCTCGGCGTACACGAGCTGCTGCTCCGATGGCGCGAGGCCGGGGAAATCCCAGCGCAGGCCCGCAGGAACATTGCCGCGGTCTCCGATCACTTCTCCATAGAGATCCAGATCATCGGCGGTCGCGCGCGCCGTCACTTCTTCCCCGGGAGCCACCACCACCGGTTCCTGGAGGCGGAAGACCATGCCTGCCTGGTTCATGACGCGCGTTCCCGTGCGCAGGGCATACTCGCTGTCGGACGTATTGATCACCGTCATGGCTGCCTCTGCACTCTTGCCAATGAACTCCTTGGAGATCTGGTCGAACGTGACGGCCTGGCTCACAGACACTTCGATGGGGATGAGTTCCATGGTCCGCACGCGGGAGGGAATTCCCTCTATCACCGCTCCCGAGAGCACGAGGAAGACATTCACCGTCTGCGAGATGGCGTCCTCCCGCGGCCAGACGCGTATTTCGCAGTTCGGGAGCAGGCGGAAGAGCACGAAGAGGAAGACAACGACACTCGTCAGAATGAGCACCCACACACGGAGCTTCGGGAGGCTGAGGAGCCCCATGGACTGCAGATTGCTACGCAGCTTCTGCTGCCAGATGTTCGGCGAGAACATGCGGACCGCCTCGTCTGCCTTGGGGTTCCCCCGCAGGAGGTGCTTTAAATCCGAGATACTGTCGATCACGCGGATGCCCTTGGAGCGGGCCGCAGCCATGAGCACGCGCTGGCGGGTGGCCAGGTGCACCCTGGCGCTCATGCGCTGCATGGCATCGAGGAACTGCACGCGCATCTTCTCATCGCGCGCGAGCACGGCATCCGGTCCGGTGAGGATGATAACAAGGCTCCCCTTCTCCCCCTCTATACGCGCAGCGAATGCCTCCCACGACTCCCCCTCCTCCGGAAAGAGAATGGTGAGATCGGTGAGGGGCGGAGACTTCGGCATAGGAGGAAGAATAGCAGAACGTCATGGTGAGCGGAGCCGAACCATGGCGTACCCTCCACACACGTCGTCCCTCGGCTCCGCTCGGGATGACGTGCTCCGCAACGCCCAGAAAAACATGCTGGAAGTAGAACTACTTCTTCTCCAGCGCCTTCAGTGCCGGCAGCACCTTCCCGGAAATGAGATCCATCATCGCCCCGCCCGCCGTGCTCACGAACGTGTAGGTTTTCAGGGAGTAGCCGTACCGCTCGTGGAAATCGAGGGTGTCGCCCCCGCCGATGATGGAAACCGCCTTGTTCTTCTTCGTCGCTCTGGCGATGGCTTCGGCAATGCGCTTGGTGGCGTGGGAGAACCGGTTGAGCTCGTGCATGCCGAGCGGCCCGTTCCACACGATAGTGCGCGACTTCTCGATGATCTCCACGTAGCGCTTCACCGTCACCGTGCCGATGTCGAAGATAGCCATGTCTCCGGCGATGTTCTCCACCGGAAGATCCAGCTTCTGTGCTTTTTCCGTCGCCTCCGTCGCCACCACAGCATCACGCGGGACAAGCACATCCGCCATTCCATCCTTCTCGCTCTCGAGCATGATCTCCTGCGCCTTCTCTATCCACTGCTCCTCGTATTTGGACTTGCCGACATCGAACCCGCGGGCAGCAATGAACGTGTTGGCGATGCATCCGCCGACGAGGATGCTGTCTGCTTTGTCCAGGAAGTGTTCAATGACAGGAACCTTCGTCTCCATCTTCGCGCCGCTCACAATGAGCGTGACGGGGTGGCGGGGATGCAGAAACACTTTGCTTAAGTTCTCCACCTCCTTCTGCGCCTGGAACCCCAGGTAGGCGGGGAGGAGCTCGGGGACTCCGGTCATGCTCGCGTGGTCGCGGTGGCAGTTCGTGAACGCATCGTTCACGTAGAGATCGGCGAGGGCAGCGAGCTTCTTGGCAAACGCCGGATCTTTCTTCTCCTTCTCCCCGGGTTCGAAGCGGAGGTTTTCCAGCAGGAGCACCTGCCCCGGCTTGAGCGCCGCCGCCTTCTTCTTCGCCTCCTCCCCTGCGCACGGTGCAGCAAAGTCCACCTCCGTTTTCAGGAGCTTCTTGAGGATGGGGACGAGCGGCTTCTGGCTGAGCACAGGATCCGCTTTGCCTTTCGGGCGGCCCTGGTGCGCCATGATGATGAGCGCAGCTCCTTTCTCCAGAATGTACTTCATGGTGGGAACCATGGCCTCGATTCGGCTCGTATCGACTACTTTCCCATTTTCCATGGGTACGTCAAATCCGGCACGGAGCAGAACTTTTTTGTTCTTGAGAGGAGCGTCTTTGAGGAGAGGATACTTTGGCATGAGTGCATTGTAAGTGAAGAAGGAATGATCATGCTTGCGAGAAGAGTAGACAGAATACCGTATGTGGAATGTGGTATGTCGTATGTCGGGAAATCTCAAGAAATACAAATCCAAAAAACGAAAATACACACCCCACATACGACATACGATATTCCATATTCACACCATCACCTCAACAAAGCCATCACGCTATCCGGCGAGGTATCTTCCAGGAAATATCCCATGCACTCCCCTCCCCTGTTCACCACAACATCCGCTCTCCCCTCCCCCGCCGTGGAAGCATCCAGAGCATCCAATAGCGGTAGAATGGCTTTCTGAAGCCGTAAACCCACAATGTAAGCCCGGCGGTCGAAGTGAAACATCTCGCTCAGGCGCCCGGGGAGCAGCTTGATGGAAGCGGGATACCGGCCCATGAACGCGTCGATCCCTTCCCTCGCAAAGTATGCATTCCATTCCCGCTGCAGCGCGGAAGCGCGGGGGTGCGCCCCGAGGACGCCGAAGAGTTCGCGGGCGGTGGAGGTGCGGGGTTTGGACATGGGAAACTGAGTGTATCGTATTTCGTATGTGGTATATCGTATATCGGGAATCACGAAGAAATAGAAACCCAAGGAACGAAGGCAAGCACCTACATACGACATACCACATACGACATACGGACCACCAATGTACTCAAAGATCCCCGACCACGTTATGCTATGGAGGTGATTACCGTGAACCAGCTCATCCTCCTCCCCTGCGCCGCACTCGCTGCATCGGTGTTTCTGCATGCCTGCGCACTCAAACTCTTCCCGGAACTCGGGCTCCTGGATTTCCCGCAGCGCTACGGCCTCTGGCGGAAGGCCATCCCCTACCCTACCGGTCTCGTTGCAGTCGTGCTCTTCCTCCTCTTCTTCTTCGCCATTCAGCCGCTCCTCGCAGACCCATGGTCCACGCAACACACGGGACTGGTGGTGAGCACGGTGCTGCTCGCGCTCGCAACCCTGCTCGATGACCGGAGGCAGCTCTCTGCAAAAGTGCGGCTGCAGGTGCAGGTGCTCTGCGCACTCATCATCTTCGGCACCGGCACGCGCATCTACTCGCTCACCAACCCCCTGGAATTCCTGGGGTTTGAACGCATCCAGCTCGACACGCTCGTCATCCCCTCCCCCCTCCTCTCCGATCCCTCCGTCGTAGGAGCGCTCTTCACCGTGCTGTGGCTGGGACTCACCATCAACGCACTCAACTGGTTCGATGGCATCCCGGGACAGGTGAGCGTGCTCGCCGTCATCGGATTCCTCACCATCGGAGGGCTCTCGCTCTCCCCGCGCGTCGGCCAGCCGGAACTCGCTCTCATGAGCTTTCTGCTCGCAGGCATCGCCGCGGGCGGACTCCTCTTCGATTTCCCTCCGGCGAAGGTACTCATGGGAGACAGCGGCGCCATGTTCTACGGACTGCTGCTCGGCGTGCTCACCATCTACGCGGGCGGCAAAGTGGCCACGGCATTCCTGGTGCTCGGCGTTCCGCTCATCGATTTTCTGATCGTCATCTTCCGGAGGATCATAAAACGCACACCCGTGATGCGCGGCGGCGGAAAGAACGAACACCTCCACCACCGTCTCCTCTCGAGAGGATGGTCGGAACGCCAGGTGATACTCCTCACGGCAGTGCTGGGATCGGTATTCGGCATTACGGCACTTTTCCTCACCACCGTAGAAAAATTCCTTGCCGCACTCGTGCTCTTCCTCATCATGGTGGGGCTCTCGCGCTATTCGAGGACGTAGGGTTAGGGATAGGGTTAGGGTTTAGGATATTTTGCGTTGAACTTTGAGCTTGGAGCTTTCAGCTTTCGGAAGGATCAAAGTCTTGAATACGCAAATCCAAAAGCAAAAGGATGTCCTATCCCTAACCCTATCCCTAACCCCAACCCCAACCCTATCCCCCACCCAAATGCTATACTGGAAGCTCCATGGACACCCCCCTCTACCACCTCATCGTCTACGTACCACACAAGGATGCAGACGCCATCCGCTCAGCGCTTGCTGAGGCGGGCGCCGGGAACATAGGACACTACGACAGCTGCTCCTTCTCCACCCCGGGCACCGGGCGTTTCCGCCCCGACAAGGATGCAGACCCTGCCATCGGGGCAGCCTGCCAGCTGACAGAGGTGAAAGAAGAACGCATCGAAGTCGTCGTTCCCAAAGCGACGCTCAAGGAAGTGCTGCACGCCGTCATCAAGGCACACCCGTACGAGGAACCAGCCATCCATGTCCTCCCCATGCTGGACTACCACGACCTGCTCTGATGCCGTACCATATGCGCACTATGAAACACGCACCTCTGCTTCGCACCGCAACCCTCCTCTTCTGCTTCTACCTCCTGCTCACTGCCTGCGGGAAGGAAGGAGGACAGACACCCGACGACGGACCGCCCCCTCCCCCCAGACCGGCACGGGGCGTACCGGATGACGTCCCGCTGTACCTGGAAGATTCCGACGCCAAGAAAGTAGACTACTCAGTGACTGACACGGACATCGTCCTGACAATGGAAACAATCAACGGTCCCCTGAGTCCCATCACGTACTACCGCGGTATTGAGCAGAACGGCTGGAAGATCGTGCAGGATACGGAGGACGCCGGAGGCACCCTCCGCGCCACCAAGAAAGACCGCGAACTCTCTGTCACCTTCGAAGCACTGCCCGGCGGAGGGGGAACGGTGATTGTGTTGAAAACTACGAAAGAGGGTTAGGGCTAGGGTTAGGGCTAGGGCTAGGGTTAGGGCTGGGATTTTTCCCTTTGGCTTTGTGTCTTCCAAAGCTTCAAACTCTTCAAAGCTGAAAGCTGTAAGCTCAAATCCAAAACACAACGTCCTAACCCTATCCCTAGCCCTACTGCCCGTAGGCCATCGGGCTGCTCATCGCAGGGTACGGCTGTGCCTGGATGACGATGGTAGTTCGCCCGCGCGGGAGCATGTACACCGTCGCTTCGCCTCCGCTGAAATCGAGAGCGGTGAGCACGCTCGGCCGGAACTCCGCATCTCCGTAGATGGCACGGAGATAGATGTCACGGTTCAGAGCAGGATTCGTAATGAGTGCCCCCTCCTCATCGGTGAGTTGCACGACCATCTGTTCCCATCCACGGCCCGAGTACGAACCGTCGTGCTGAATGCTGATGTCCTGCACTTGCTGCGGCCCCCCGATCACAGCGGAAATATCCCCCTGCGTCGCAACCTCCTCACGCCGCACAACAGTCTCCTGTGTGCGTGACACCTGGCGGCTGGAGAAGCGCGCGCGCGTGACGCGATCCTCCACGCGCTTCTGGCGATCCTGTGCGGCACGCTGCGACCGGGACATCCGGACAGCAGGCACTACTTCTTCCGCTTCCGGCTCACGCTGATACACGACCTGCTCAGGAGCTGCCGGTGCAAGCACCGGCGGAGTTTCCTTCTGTGCTGCCTCCACCTCTCCCTCCTGCACCTGCTTCTCCTTCCTCGACTGAATCCGCAGAGCAATGCGCTGCGAAAGGTTGAGCACGACAGGCTTCGGCTTCTCCACCACTTCCGTGGTGCCCGGAGTCACAGGCACAGGCAGGAAGTTCGACTGCACGTAGAGCATGGGGTGCACGGTGTACTGCTTGAGACGTTCACTGTGGAACCCCGCATCGACAGCTTCCGCGAGTGTCAGCCCGGCTTCGTTCGCCTCTGCATCGGTGAACGGCCAGTACGGATGGAACGGCGCACTCTCCCGGTCGATCTGGAAGTGGAGGTGCGGACCAGAGGCGTACCCGGACTGTCCTGAGTAGGCAATGTGCTCGCCCTTCTCCACCACTGTACCCACCGTCACGAGCGCAGCCTGCAAGTGCGCGTAGGCACTGTAGAGCGTGGTGGTTCTGTTTGGACGGTCCGGATCGGGCACGTTCGGGTGGCGGATGACGATAACGAGCCCGAATCCCCCACCCTGCTTCACTTCCTCCACAATACCGTTTGCCACCGCACGCACCGGCGATCCCATCGGCGCGCGAATATCCACACCGGGATGGCTGCCGGAGTTCTCTGCACCGGTCGAGTACGAACCGCGGTTCCCCACGGAGTAGAACCCCGCGGAAGTGGAGGCATTCTCCGTACGAAGCTGTGCAGACCGATCATACACAGGAAGAACAACAAGGAGATCCTGCGGCACCTGCCGGTACGTGTGCTCCTCGGCATTGCCTCCGTACGACGTCCAACGGCTGTAATCCGGCACCTTCTCAAGCGGAGTGACTGTCCCCGTATAGACGATGAGGCTATCATCTTCCTTGCCAAGGACCGATGCCAGGAAGAGGTACCATCCGTTCTGTCCTATCATATTTCCTATGAGGAACGCCCCCACCGAAAGTGTGGCAATCCAGAACGAGCTTCGCTGCTTTAAGAAGAATATAGGATGTGGCTCCCGCTTCGGGTGCAGCGGCGCAGAGGAAAACCCGTGCTTACGGCGTGGGACAAGGGATGTCATGTTTGATATTCGTTTTACTATATTATAACATTTTTTAGATTTGAAAACAATCGATCTAAACCCCATTATTTGGCTTAAAGATGCGGGAATCACGCATTCCTGCGGGCGCTCTCTTGCAAGCACGCTCTACGTGCAACCGATCAGTATTCTGCTCTCCGGGGACCTCGGATCTGGCAAAACGACGTTTCTCAACGGCTTCTCAGAAGCACTGGGCATACAGGGACATCTCCCCAGCCCGACGTTCGCTCTTGAACATCTGCACAAAACCGCTGACGGGAAACCATTTCTGCACATCGATCTCTACCGGCTCTCCGGCCCTCAGGCGGACGCCTTTATAGAGCAGACTGCCGATTTTCTCGGCTTCCGCTGTATCGAGTGGGCGCAGCACCTCCAAAAACCCCTGGAAGACCCGTACATCTCCATCCAGATTCTGGACAGAAACAGGCACAGAGGACATGAGCTCACCTGCGCCTTCCGCGACATGCCCCTCCCGGGAGACGCAGAGATCCTGCAGTGGCGCAGAGAAATGGCGCTGCCAGAACACATCGCCGCACACTGCGATACCGTGGCGTGCTTCGCGGTGCAGATGGGAACGTCCCTCATGCAGCGCGGCGATATCGTCCGCCTCGAAGCCCTGGAGAAAGCAGGTAAAATTCACGACCTCCTGCGCTTCATCGACTTCACCCCCGGAGCATCCCATGCAGGCGATATTCCAAATGAACCTGCAGTCTGGCAGGAAATCCGTCAGTTGCACTCGGGGAAACGCCACGAGCCAGCCTGTGCTTCGTTCCTCCGCACCAGAGGTTTTAGCGCACTCGCGGAGATCGTGGAAGTGCACGGCCTGCAGCTCCCGCCCAAAGAACGGAGAACGGTTGAGCAGAAACTGCTCTACTACGCGGACAAGCGGGTGAACCTCGACCAGGTGGTCACGCTGGACGAGCGGTTTGAAGATTTCTCCAAGCGCTACAACGGGAGCCGCTTCTCCAAAGACGCAGACATCTGGTACACGCAGGCGAAAGAGCTGGAGGAGGAACTGTTTGGAGGAAACCCTCCTCTCTAGGATTATTCCACCCTACAAACTACAACCTACAAACTACAAACTAGTAGCTTGTAGCTGGTAGCTTGTAGGAAGAACGAAAAGTTCAAATCCTAAAACCTGAACGGAATGAGCTCGTACTGCAGAATGCGAATCACCGTACTCGCCTCCACCCCCATCAGCGCAGGCGTGGCAACAACGAGGAGAACGGAGAGTGCAAGAGTGAGGAAGCAGAAGCGGTCCAGTCTGCTCCACCCCAGTGTATGCCGCGGATGCACCTGGTCGATGTAGTGGCGGACATGCGAAATGACCTTGAGGAAATCATGGAGGATCTTCGCTTTGGGAACGAGCAACCCCGCAGCCCGCACCACTGTCATCTCCGCGCGGAGAAGCCCGCTCAAACTCGCAAGACCGACCGTATGGTGGAAGTACACGGCAAAGACCACACCAACGCCAAGGAGCGCAATATCTACCAGACTCTCACGCACCATCCCCTCCATTGTCCGCCTCCACGAGAACCCGTGATGCTCGCGGTACTTCACATAATCCAACGCCATGTGCGCGATGATGAGCAGCCCAAAGACACCAAGATTCAGCAGTGAAGCGACGAGGATTGTCAGGACAAGATACCCTGCATGGAAAGCAGGGAGATCATCATGCACATGCGCGAAATGCCGCACGGAAGAGAGAGGTTTGGACATGTATATACATGTTATATTATACAATAATTTGCCCTATTTAACAATGCTTCCTGGACAGGAATCCCGCAGCAGAAAGCCGAAAACTCGGCATTTTGGGCTCCCCATCCTATTGCATTTGCCGATTCCTCCAAGGAAAATAGCAGCCTCCTATCCTCCTTTCCCCTCATTCCTGTATGGACCAGTGCGACACGTGCGGCCAGGAAGTCTGCGAAATGTGCGGCGGCTGCGGTTGTATAGGCAACAAGTGTAGTTGCGGTATGGACGATACCGACGGTGACGAAGAAGAACATGGCACCGACGAGGAAATGTAAACAACCGATCGCCGGAAGTACAGGTGCTCGATGTCTCTCCCAAAGACAAGGCTGCATGCGTTTTGAGATGCGCCCTCCCCTGCACCTCACTCATGGCTTTAAACCGGGAATTCTGATACAATAGAACCATGTCTGATGACGATTTCATCCAGAAAATACAGAAACAAGGCCAACTGACGGAGGAGGAGGAACGGAGCGCAGGCAAGCCCGTGGAAGGCGCAATGGAGGAAGAACACCGCAGTTTCCTCACCAAGCTCTCCGAGCTCATCGACAAGGGAGAGATCGACGTGAAAAATCCGGAATCCTTCCTCAATCAGGAGGTCTACAACAAGCTCGACGAGGAGTGGAGAGATAGAACAGACCTCACCCTCGTGAATATTGCAGATCAGATCAGGCTCATCGATGAATTTTACAGAGACAAGAACACACCCAATGCATGCCCGCAACTGCAGACGATGGTGGCGCAGCTCTGGCAGATGAAGCAGAGTATAGAAAAAGAGCATGATGTCTTTAAGTTCTAGCCCTCCCTCTCCTCCCCATGCCTACCCCGGAAATCCTCCACGAGCACATAGACAACCGTGTTGAGCAGATCGAAAAGACAGCGGACAAACTCAGGGAAGCGAGCGACGCAGTGAGCCGTGCAGAAGCACTGAAGCGACTTGCAGCACTGGAGAAGAAAGCGCCCGAAGAGCTGCTGGAACGCATGAAAGAAGTGACAGCGGCACAGCGGGAAGCGAAGAAGAACGGGGAACCGTTCATGGTGGCGTACACGCAGGAAATCCGCGCGGAAGGAGCGGCACTCGGCGCGGACCCCACGGAGTATGCGGCACTTCGCACCAGGCTGGAGCTCAGCAAGGAAGCCCTCGGGTAGTATGTAGTTTGTAGGTTGTAGCTTGTAGTGCAACTGCCTTTGCCTCTTTAGATTTTGGATTTCTTACAACCTACAAACTACCATCTACAACCTACCAGCTATGACCTGATAGTTTGTAATGCCGGACAAATCCACCGGATGCGTGAGTCTCCCCTCCACCACGACATCTGCCGCTTGGCATACTGGCGCGTTTTGGCTGCAATGAGTTCCCGGAGGGCTTTAAGATCATCGCAGGATCCCTCCATGTACGTCATGATCTCCCGGTACCCGTGGCTCTTCATGCCGGGGTTGTCTGCGGAGTACCCCTTCTTGAGGAGATCCTCCACTTCCTCCAGCCACCCCTCCTCAAACATCTTCTTCGTCCGCTCATCGATGCGCACGCAGAGCTCCTCCCGGTCCCACTGCATGCCGAAGATGAGCAGATCATACTCACTCACGTTCTCATCGGACCGCAGTTCCCTCTGCGGCACTGCTTCCGACTTCGGTGCTTTGAGCAGCTCGTAGATCTCCACTGCCCGCACGAGGTGCGGCTTGTTATTGCGGTGGATGGAATCCGCGGTCTCGGGATCTATCTCCTGCAGTCGTGCGAAGAGCGCCGCTCCCCCGTCCTGGTCGTACTCCTCTATCAGCCGTGCCCGCAGAACGGGATCCGGTACCGGCGCTAACGTCAGCGCATCGATCACACTGCTCACGTAAAGCATGGATCCCCCGACGAGCACAGGAACCGCTCCCCGCTTCTGCATGTTTTGGATCACCCTGCGCGCTTCCCCCTGGTACCACCCGGCAGCCGCCTCTTCCTTGGGATCGAGCACGTCGATGAGGTGATGGGGAATCCCCTGCATTTCCTTTGGAGTCACCTTCGCCGTCCCGATGTTTAAGTAGCAGTAGAGCTGCCGCGAATCGGCATTGATGATCTCCGCCTCTCTCCCCGTGGACACAATGGACTTCGCGAGTGCAATGGAGAACGCCGTCTTGCCGCTGGCGGTGGGACCGAGCACGACGATGAGCGGATGCTCTGCGGTAGCGAGGAGGCCGGTGACGTCGCGCTTCCAGTCTGAAGTCATCAGGAAATACTGTATCGGTTTGCTGACCAATCGGGAATGTAAACAATACATTACACATCCACCCGACCATATTCTCAGAATCATGCATACTGCCGTGAGGCAGGGAAAACCTGTATTATACTATGAACACTCCCCTCCCCTCCATGCACCCCAAAATCCAGTCGATAGCCAGTGACATCTCCCGCGGCAGGCTCACGCCGCAGAATTTCGTGATCCCGACCGTCATAGAGAAGACGCAGTTCGGGGAACGCGTGTACGACATCTACTCCCGCCTGCTCGAGGAGCGCATCATATTCCTCGGCACCCCGATCAACGACGACATCGCCAACTCCGTGATCGCGCAGCTCCTCTTCCTGGAGAAGGAGAACCCCAAGAAAGACATCACCCTCTATGTAAACTCCCCCGGCGGGCAGGTGACTTCCACTCTCGCCATGTACGACACCATGCAGTACGTGCAGCCGGACATTTCCACGGTCTGCCTGGGCATGGCAGCGAGCGGCGGAGCAATCATCCTCATGGGAGGCCAGAAAGGGAAACGCTTCGCACTCGAGCACTCGGAAATCATGATTCACCAGCCGCTCGGCGGTACGGAGGGACAGGCAACGGATATCGCCATCCATGCCGACCACATCATCCAGACGAAAGACCTCTTAAACCAGCTCATCGCCAAGCACTCGGGCCAGAAGCTCGAGAAGGTGAAGATCGACACCGAGCGCGACAAGTTCATGAAGGCCGAGGACGCACTGAAGTACGGCCTCATCGACAGGATCGTGAAGAAGCACGAGGAAGTGAAGAAGTAACATTTGCTCGTGCTCTCGTTCACTCGTTGCTCGTTCGAACGAGCCAACGAGCAAACGAGTCAACAAAAAGAGAGCCCCTCCGGAAAGGAACTCTCTTTTTTATTATGTACGAATCCACCTACTCCTTCTTCTCGCAGCTGCCGCAGCAGCTGGTCATCTTCACAACAAGCACGTAGAGAATCAGCCACACAAACGCATTGATGGCTGCGCCCATCACATCCGGCAGAGCAACTCCGCCGAGGATCGGCTTGAGGAGCATACCGACGGGGATGGAACCGATGGCGACACCGGCTGCCCATGCCCCGATCTCCGGGTACATGCCGACGGCAAGCAGTGCTCCGCCCACGATCATGAGTGCGGGAAGAATGAACGCCCAGAGAGCGCCGAGTGGCTCCAGAGGTCCAAGGCCCTCCATCACCATGCCTTTGAAGGCAGTGAATGTCATGAAGTGCGAAAGACCGATGAGGAGTAAGGAAACGCCGAAGGACACGCGGACACAGAATGCCGCTGCCCCTCTGGCAGTTTTGGGACAACAGATCATCATAGGAATCGGGGAAAGGGTACAGGGAATTGCAGGAATGTATTGTGGAGAAGCCTACGGCAGGGCACAAGTGATTTGAATCACAAGAACGCCTTCTGTCCAATATAAAACAAATCGCGTATCCTACGGCAAAATGCTGACGCAAATTCGCCAGACACCGCTCGGCCGCAGGGGAATCCTCCGCACCAACCACGGGGAGATCCAGACGCCGTTCTTCATGCCCGTGGGAACAGCCGGCGCCATGCGCGGCATCACGCACAGAGACCTCCTGGAACTCGGTGCACAGATCCTCCTCTGCAACACCTACCACCTCCACATCCAACCCGGAGAGAATGTGATAGAGCAGGCCGGCGGACTGCACAAATTCGTACACTGGGGGAAACCCATCCTCACCGACTCCGGCGGGTACCAGGTGTTCTCCATGCGGCACCTGAACAAGATCGTGAAAGACGGTGTGCACTTCCGTTCCCACGTGAACGGCGACGCACTCTTCCTCGGACCCGAGAGCGCCATGCGCATCCAGCACGCTCTCGGCGCGGACATCATCATGTGCTTCGATCACTGCCCGCCGTCCAAATCCAGCCGCAAAGAAATTGAACAGGCGGTGGAACGCACGCTGCGCTGGGCAAAGGAGTGCAAGAAGTGGCACGAGGAACTCAGCAGGAAATCCCCGCATCCCCCCCTCCTCTTCGGCATCGTGCAGGGGGGAGTGGAGCGGAACCTGCGTGAGAAGTGCACAGAGGAGCTCATCGCCATGGAGTTCGACGGATACGCCATCGGCGGGCTGGCCGTGGGCGAGCAGCCGGATGAGATGTTCGGCATCATTGATTCTGTGAGCCCGCTCCTCCCGGAAGAAAAACCGCGCTACCTCATGGGCGTGGGCATGATCGACCAACTCCGGATGAGCGTATCCAAAGGCATGGACATGTTCGACTGTGTCCTCCCCATGCGCCTCGCACGGCACGGGCACATCCTGCTCTCAGACGGCTCCGATCTCCGCATCACCCGGAGCGAGTACAGGGAAGCGCATATTCCCATAGATGCAGACTCCCCCTCCCCCCTCAGCCGCACGCACCTGAGGAGCTACCTGCACCACCTCTTCAAAGCAGGAGAGCGGCTGGCGGAAACCATCGCATGCATGCAGAATCTCGGCGTGACACTCAAAGCCATGCAGGAGCTGCGCAGCGAGATGGATGGAATGAATATCGAGCATTGAATATCATATGTGGGAATCCCCACATACGACATACGATATTCCACATTCAAAGTTTCGGTGCTTCTTTCTTTGCACCGGAAACCGTCGCTCCACCGATCGCCTTGATTTTCGTCACTTCGATCTCCGTGAACCCCTGGCGATGTCCGTGCGTGCGGCGGTAGCGCTTGCGGCGGCGCATTTTGTAGACACGGATCTTGTCTCCTTTCGCGTGACGGAGCACCTTCACCTCCACAGCGGCACCTGCAACGTACGGCGTGCCGACCTTCATGTCGCCTTCGCCTTTGACAAGCAGCAGCACCTTGTCGAAAGACAGGGACTTCCCCTCCTCTGCTGGGAGAGAGGGTACGCGGAGCTTGTCCCCTTCGGAAACCTTCTCCTGAAAGCCTGCGATGTCGACAACGGCGAACATGGAACTGTATCTTGAATGACCGCGGCAGTGTACGGAACAAAGACGACGAGAGGCAAGGAAATTTAGTACTTCTTAGTGGCGAAAATGCACAAAGATCCTCCCGTGGTTCTTGTCATCTTTCTCCAGCCGATGGTAGAGCTCCTTAATATGCGGCTGGTTTAAGAACCGGAGAACACGCCTCTTGAGCTGCCCCGAGCCCTTGCCGGGAATGATCTCCACAAGCGGGATACGCTTCTCGCACGCATCGCGCATCACTCTCCCCAGTTCTTCAGAAATCGCCTTCCCGTTCTGGAAGATATCGTGGAGATCGAGAACAAGTTTCGACATGCACCAAGTGTAGAAGAGGCGGAGGAAGAACGCATGCACTTTCACTCACCCAACTATTTGCATTCCTCCCGTCAGCAATGCTAACGTGCCGCAAATTTTTGAACTGGGAGGAGTGCTCAGTAATTGACAAATCATAAGGTTTATTGTTGAATATCAACTGATCTTTTTGACATCGTCGCCCTTACATTTTCGCAGGCGGACTGGAGGTATGCCGTACCTGTAGTCCCCCTTCGAACGTGGAATGTCTCTTGTGGTCAAGAAAGGAATTTAAACCATGAGAAGAAGAACTGCAACCGCAGCGACAGGAACAGCGACGATGGCACCACCCCCCGCTCCGCAACGGACGGGGCTCACGCCGGAGCAGGAACTGGCGAACTGGCTAATCACCTCAGGGAACCTGAGGCGGTTGGCCGGCGAGCTTGCCAGGCACCGGCTGGAGATCAAGAAGTCCCCGTGGCAAAACGGGGGAATGTGCATCCAGCGCTTCGGACTCCCGAGCAGCGTCGTGGACGCCTACCGGCTGGACGGCCGTCGGCTCCTCACGAGCCAGGTCTCCTGGCAGGGAGGGCAGCTCGCGCTGGAAGGCGCGTGCCGGGTCCTCCTCTCCGAGGCGGACATGAACACGCTCTTCGCCGAATACTGCCCGGAACTCACGTGATCGCAAACTGATCTGACTCTCAACACTTCAAGAACGGACTCAAGGACATTCCACGAAAAGGGAACACTCTCTGCACTGCTCTTCGGAACGGTGCAGAGAGTTGCTTTGCGCAAAAAAACGGGGGCCCAAGCGAGCCCCCCCGTCGCAAGCCACGGTTTCTGCCCTCTACACCGGCGACCACGGGCCGCCGGCGAGCGGATCCCCATCGGAAGGCACATCCTCTCCGCGCCGGAGACGGCGTGCGCGCCTGCGCCGCCAGTAGTCCACTGCAAACATGCCAAGGACTATGAGCAGCACCAGTAGATCGGACCATTTCATGGCAGAACTCCTTATACAGAAGGATCAGTAGTGACCATTGACTAAGCAGAATCTTGGTGCGGGCACACGCGCAAGTCCAGCACTCTCCCCTGGAATCTTCCCGAGGAGATCATCATCCCCCTGGCATACCCAAGCCATCGTCCGAATAATTGACTTTAAAACAATAATAAAGTTTTATAGTACTATGCCACCGGAAACAACAGGGGTGCATCTCGAAAGCGGGAGCGACTTTCCCGACGATAACAATGCGCAAGTCTTCCTGAAGAGACTCGCTCCCCATGGGACGTTCGTGCATGCGGAACCCATGAAACCGGGACGGAACGTCATCATCGTCAAGCTCTACCACGGCATTCCCGAAGACATCGAAACCTTCGCGAGATACCCCGAGATGCTCGACCGCTATATCGCACACCAGGACGCCGCATTCGATGCATTCAAAGCTATCAATCTCAGCGCCGGCAAGTCCGGGCGCTTCGTGATGGAGCGATACGCAACACCCCTGCGGGAACTCCCGGAAGACTGTCAGCATGCTCTGCGACAGGCAGCGGCCCTGCAGAGCAGCCGGTCCCGGGGAAATACGACCGTACTGGAAGAAGCGCGGCAGCGCATATTGGCGCGCCACCCGCGTGCACGCGACGACCTGCAGGCGCTGAATGCAGCGCAGAGATTCTCCGCTCTCTGCTTCGAGCGGCTCCCCCACTTCATCCTCCCCGGGCACTCCCCCAAGAGGAAGGGCGCCATCCCCTACCTGAACGCAGAACTGCAGAAGCTCGTGCAAAAGGCACTTGGAGGAACGCTGCAGGACGCAGACCTCGCTTCCCTCGCTGAGCAGGCACACACCATCGTGCTCGAAGACCACCAGCTGGACCACGAGTTCGTCCGGGAGCAGGTGCAGAGCTGTCCCCCGGAAGTGCATACAGTCGCCATAGGGTACGGAGGCGTTCACACCGCGTTCGGCCACCAGCCCCGCCCGCAGGAAGTCTCGCAGGCGCCGCTGGAACAGTACCTCGGAGACTGCCGCCTCTTCGTCTTCGAACCGCACGGATACCAGGAGTGCAGCGTGATCCCCCCCAAAGAAGCACCCGCCATGCTCCTCCCGCAGTCCGTGACAGTGGAGGCTTTGCAGACAGCCATCCAATGGGAAGTGCAACGCCTCCAGATGCAAAACCTCGGAACCGGACAGATAGTGGTGCAGTAGCTCCTACTCCTGCGTCTGACCTAAAAATATCGCGGTCATGGTGCCCTGAATGTCATCGGGATTTTCTATGAGCAGGCGCCTGAGTGCCGCCGTGCAGTCTGCTCTGGTCGTGCGGACGGGAACATTCTCCGGCGTTGCGCGCTCCGCCGCTATCTCCAGCGCGGTTGCTTCCACCCAGCTGCGCAGCGTCCAGGAGAGACCGGACTCCGGTTCTTCCAACACTGCCGGGGCTTCCCCCCCTACGCGCTGCAGACGTGGCGTGAAGATGTGCGGTTCCTGTCCGTCCCTCCCTTCAAAGAGCCGGAGCATGCGCGTGCGCATACCGTACTCATTTTCAATGAGACTCCACAGAGCTTCTGCACAGTCCGTACGGCGTACCCGCACGGGAGCAGTGCGCGGAGTCGCCCGCCGCGAGGCAAGCAGGAGTGACCGGCACTCGTGCCATGTCATGAGCGTCTCCATGAGATCATACGGCGCACCGATGATGACCGAGGGCCACCGGTCCCCGATTTTTTGGACATCCGCTTCGTAGCGAACTGTCTGGTGCTGCTTTCCCATAGAAAAATAAAATACAATTCTTAAGGATATTGTCAATTCTTCGGCAGCCTTTGCGCAGAGAGTAGATTTTTGCTCTCTTTCACTGTATTTTGCGTTCTGCAAGCGGTTTCATTGGGGCGTAGCCAAGCGGTAAGGCAGCGGGTTTTGGTCCCGCCATACGGGGGTTCGAATCCCTCCGCCCCAGCCACGAACCACTCGCCTTCGGGCTCGGGTTCGTGGCGGCGCCATCAGGAAACACACAAATTCCATAGCGAGTGGTGAGTGTCCAGAACCCGACCGGGTACCCGAACGGAGTGAGTGGTTCCCGGGAGTGGTGCTGGGCAAATGAGGGGCGTACAATCCGCTGCCTATGTCTTTCTGGTACGTCTACGTTCTGCGCAGTTCAAAAGATCACGATTTCTATGTAGGGTCTACCAATAATCTGAAGCGCCGGATGCAGCAGCATCAGCGGGGAGAGAACATTTCCACAGCAAAACGACTGCCTGTTGAACTCATGTTCTTTGAGGGACACCGTTCCAAAGATGATGCACTACGACGTGAAAAATATTTCAAGACGACAAAGGGCAGAACTACACTGCGGCAGATGCTACGGGGTAGCCTGGAGAGTAAAATGTAGTTGTGCGTGTAAAGCGACCCACTTGCCCTCAATTCCATAGACCTTCTGGCTCTGGTGGGAATGGCCACTCCTTTCTCGTGCCCTCGTTGCCAATTTCAGTTAATTGCTCGTGAGTTAAACCAAATTTCTCTGCTACTTCTCTTTCATATTCATCTTGTTTAAGTTTGATTAAAGTCTCCCGTTCCCCGAATTGCCTTGAATAAAGATCATGGTCAAATTCGTTACGCATATCTGCGTACTTCGGATCATTAGGATCAAGTATTTTTAAACTCCGAGTAATTTCGAGACGCGCCCTATCCTGTGCGCGGATATATTCATCCCAGATAGTCATTCTTTCATTTTCAGATAAGCCATTGATTGTTGGCTCCGTTTCAATTACTTCTTCGTTGTTCTGAATGTTGGGCGTACATCCAGTCATTGCAATCAGAGCCACAAATAATACACTTAAATATCTTTGCATGTTGCAATGATAGCACAGACCCACGTGCCTTCTGCTACCTTATGAAAGGACTCTCAAAGAGCCTCAAAATTCCTCTTAAAACTTGCTGCCAGACCCGACTACACAGCCAGAATACAATGACATCAAACAGCCCAACCAAAGTCGCATGTCTCCAGACGGAGGGATGAGAAGTTTACCCTGAGCGAGTCCGTCCTGAGCATGTCGAAGGGCGGACGAGCCGAACGGGAATCCCTCCGCCCCAGCCACGGCTTGTGGAAGCGATAATCAAGCCCATTGGCTCATATGCTCGTTTACTCCCCGACGATTGATAACTGCATCAAATGAATCCTGACGTGTCACCATTCTCGGCTTATCTTCGTTAGTAAGGTCAGCCAGACACTGTCTCCCGAGTTCAATTTTCAATTCCGCTACAGCACAATCCGGAACCTCGACATGAATGGACATGATTCGATCAGGATCAGTAGAATCAACATCGGATTGATGAGTGCCAAATATATTTGCGGTACTTTGCCCTGGCCTTTGCTGATATCGTTCCAAGATTGATTGAGCATTTGAAACATGTCGAAAAGGAAGGTTGAACGAAAGCAATGTCATGCCATTAGCACGGTGTTCAATCGCAGCGTGCAAAAGAATCCCAACATCCTGTATTCTCGATAAAACATCCTTCTCCGTCTCTGCGATCTGCCGAGTCGTAACGAGTGCAGGAACAGCTCGTGCCACCGTACCGATCTCACGGAGTCTGCGCGCCATTATCGCTGTACCAGTTTCTGAAACATCAACCATCGCATCTGCGAGAGGAGGGATACCTTTCCTCTTGCTCCTTACACACCGTTCCGTTTGCCCATGGCTCAGCAGAACTCTGTATGCATCATCCGGATACCCTTTTTTAGCAAAATATATCCTCAGGAGTTCAGGACACTCTGTTGCAATTGTCGGATGCATCTGTTCAGGGAACAAGCCTTGAAGAGTATGAACGTCACTCTCTTGGGGAACTGCCAACTTATGTTCCATCTCCCTCCCCACAGTTTTTTTTCCAAATGGCAAGAGGCAGACTACATGGAGTTCAGCTAATAGGTCCCGGAAATAGTTTATTAGGTAATCTGTGCCCATGATCACTGCATCAATCTCAAGACCGAGATACCGTGCAGCATCTATTCTCTCTTCAAGAGTAAAACTGACTTCAGGGAACTTTGATGACACAACACAATCTGCATTGTGCGCTAGCGTTCCTTGAAAAAAGCCGGCTCCATTCTCATTACAGAGATCCTGAGCCATTCCTTCAACGCTGCCGGTCGGTAGACCAATCAAAATGTTCCTTGGCATATAATAGTGGGATTATTACATATATTTAATATTGACGCAAGTAGTACGGTTTTGGCATACATATGCCGAGAGATCGCTGAGCATAGCTGCATAGAACCTCAGAATTTCCCTCAAAAGGTGGCAGGATATCAATGGAGAATCTACTGGCCGCATTATGTGTATAATCATTTTCATGTCTCGACGCAGACGATCGAATTATATTTCCAAAAATGGCTTTTCGCCGTCTACAAATAGATTTGTAGGAAGCACCTTGCATTCGATCGTATTTCTTCTAGTTACATACGTTCCTTATCAGATTTGGGGAACTAAAATGTTTACCGAAATTTGGTTCTATATCACGCAAGCCTTTGCCTATTGGTTTGTTGGATTTTTCCTTCGTAAGATTGGATTCTGGGTGTATTAGCCGACCATGCAGCTTCAGGAAAATGTAGAATCCACTATTTTTGCATAGAAAGAGCATTTACAGCGAAATTTAGCTGAGAAAGGGGGTAAAAAGTGTCCTCTTTTTTCCCCTTTTCCAGCCGAAATCACCCTGCAAAAAAATCCCCGACCTTTTGAAAGTATATTTAAGAGGAAAACTTGACATTCGTCATTAAATATCTATTATTACGCCCTTTTATTCCTGTCCACCCCTTTTCATGGTCACGGGGAAAAAACGTGCACTCGCATCGCTGTGTCTTCTGGGGATCATTGCGATTCACTGCGAGTGGATCAGCGCGCTTGCCATACCGGAGCCACTTCTCTCGGTTCCGAAAGCGGAGGCATCCGGCACGGAGTGCAGTGACAACATCGACAATGACGGAGACGGGAAAGTAGATGCTCTTATCGAGCTCGATGCATACAACGGCGAAACGCGGTCCTGGACAGGAGACACGGCGGGCATCCGCTCTTTCGTAAACGGCATAGCGGCACAGCGGGGATACACCCAGATCTCCACGGATTGGCATGGCCAGGGAATGGTGAACAACGACAGTACCACCGCGGCAAAAGTCTGTGAGTGGGCAGGTTTTTCCACCGTGGAACTGAGAGATTGTTACGAATTCGGACCGGGAGCGGGAGGCCGGTGCAACTTCACTTCCTGCGGCGACAACACCATGGGGAAATGGAATTCCTCCATGAACAACATCCAGATCACCTGCGCCTGCGGCACCACGTGGCTCGCTTCCCTCACCTGCCGCCACCGGCTCCCCGCCTGCAGCGACGGCGTGGATAACGACGGGGACGGAAGCATAGACTCAAATGATAGTGGATGCGCCACTTCCCGCGATGACAACGAGAGGGCGCACGATCCCGATTGTACGGACCCAAATGACAACACTGAGAGAGTGGCACAGTGCAACGACGGTCTGGATAACGACGGAGATGGTGCGACAGACTTGAATGATTACAGCTGCAGCTCAGGCACCGACGACGACGAGACAAATCCGAAGTCCGAGTGCCAGGATGGGTTGGATAATGACAGCAACGGGCTCACGGACTACCCGAATGATCCGGGGTGCAGCTCAAAGCAGGACAATGACGAAGACGGCTTCGACCAGCAGTGCGGCGACGGAGTGGACAACGACGGCGACGGCGCCACGGATTACCCCAATGATTTCAGCTGCAGCTCAAGCACAGATAACGACGAGACGAACCCGAAGGCAGAGTGCGGCGACGGGATGGATAACGACGGGAACGGGCTCATCGACTTCCCGAATGATCCGGGATGCAGTACCAAGCAGGACAACGATGAAGACGGGTACGACGCACAGTGCAGTGATGGGCTCGATAACGATGGAGACGGAGCGACAGATTTCTCCGGAGGAGACTTTAGCTGCAGTTCCGGTTCCGATAACGACGAGACGAACCCGAAAGCACTCTGCCAGGACGGACTGGATAACGACGGAGATGGCCTCACGGACTTCCCGAATGATCCGGGATGCAGCTCTAAGCAGGACAACGACGAATACAACGCGCCGGTGAACGATGCGGACTGCGTAGGCATCTCCGCTCCGTCTTCGGTGATCGCCGGGAGCACATTCAATGGAACCATCACCATGCGCAACACCGGCACCAGCACATGGACAAGCAGCAGCCTCTACAGGATCGGTACCCAAAACCCGCAGGACAACACCAGATGGGGAGCCAATAACAGAGCGGCAATCTCCCCTTCGACGGTTGCCCCGGGGCAGTCCACCGTGTCCACGTACCCCGCCACCGCTCCGAGCACACCCGGCACCTACAGCTTCGACTGGAAAATGGTGCAGGACGGCACAGAGTGGTTCGGCGAAACGTGCACCAAATCCATCCAGGTCACACCCGCCCCGCAGTGCAGCGACGGGCTGGATAACGACGGGGACGGCGCGATGGATTTCTCCGGAGGAGACTTTAGTTGCAGTTCAGCCACAGATACTGATGAGACAAATCCGAAGTCCGAATGTCAGGACGGGTTGGATAATGACGGGAACGGGATCATAGACTTCCCGAATGATCCGGGATGCAGCTCTAAGCAGGATAACGACGAGGACGGCTTTGACCCGCAGTGCAGCGACGGGCTGGATAATGACGGCGACGGCGCCACGGACTTCTCCGGAGGAGACTTTAGTTGCAGTTCCAGTTCCGATAACGACGAGACGAACCCGAAGGCACAGTGCCAGGACGGACTGGATAACGACAGTGACGGCCTCATCGACTTCCCGAACGACCCCGGGTGCAGCAGCAAACAGGATAATGTTGAATCACCGCAGAACGTTGCAACGCTGACCGTGAGCAAATCCGGCCCCGCAACTGCAATACCAGGTGATACCCTCATTTATTCGGTCGTGGTGCAAAACACGTCCAGCATCCCCGCATCACAAGTCGAAGTGGTGGATCCTGCGCATGGCACCAACGGTCAGACGGTATTCCAGCCGTCGCAGAGTTCATCGCAGTGTGTCGGACAGGGCGGGGCTATTTGCTATCTTCCTTCCCTGGGCCCAAACCAGACAGTGACACTGACTCTCGCCTTCAGGACGCAGAACATCAACTGCGGAGAAGCGATCAACAATATCGCGATTGCCGGCGCACAGTACGTCCCCGAGGTGACGAGTAACATCGTCACTACGCGCATGGAATGCGACCAGTGCAGCGACGGAGAAGACAATGACGGGGACGGAGCAACGGACTACCCGGATGACTTCAGCTGCAGCTCTGATACGGACGACGATGAGACAAATCCGAAGTCTGAATGTCAGGACGGGTTGGATAATGACGGGAACGGGCTCATCGATTTCCCGAATGATCCGGGATGCAGCTCCAAGCAGGATAACGACGAGGACGGCTTTGACCCGCAGTGCAACGACGGGCTGGATAACGACGGAGACGGAGCGACGGATTTCTCCGGAGGAGACTTTAGCTGCAGTTCGGCAACCGATAACGACGAGACGAACCCGAAGGCACAGTGCCAGGATGGGCTGGATAACGACGGGAACGGACTCATAGACTTCCCAAACGATCCGGGGTGCAGCTCGCAGCAGGATAACGTGGAGCAGGGAGGCATCCTGCAGGCAGATCTCTCTATTACAAAGAGCGGCCCCGTGAGCGTGATGCGTGGGAGCACAGTCATCTACACGATAACCGCGACAAATAACGGACCGCACACGGCACAGAACGTGACCATAGGAGATAACGTTCCAAGCGGCCTCCAGTTCAATGCAGCCCAGAGTGACAGCAACTGCGCACTCGTTGCGAACACTGTGCGCTGCAACAATATCACGCTCAGTAGCGGACAGAGCGAAACGGTGAACATCGCCTTCACGGTGCCAACCACTGTCGCATGCAACTCCACCATCCAGAATGTCGCCTCTGTCTCCGCCTCCACTACCGACACGAACCCGGCAAATAACCAGAGCCAGACTGTGAGTACCACGGTGAACTGCCCCCCGCCGCAGGCGGACCTGCGCATCGCAAAGACCGGACCGAGCACCGTCGTGCGGGGAAACACTGTGAGTTACACGCTCACTGCCACGAATGACGGTCCGGATACCGCGACGAATGTCGCAGTGCAGGATCCCATTCCTTCCAGCCTCACCTTCAACCAGAGCGCTTCAAGCAGCAGCTGCGTGCAGAATGGCACGAATATCATCTGCAACAACTTCAGCCTCACAAGCAGCCAGAGCCGGACCTTCACCGTTGTTTTCAACGTTCCTTCGACGTACACCTGCAACGGCACGATCCAGAACAGTGCCTCCGTTGCTTCCTCCACCACCGACCCGAACTCAGGGAATAACCAGAGCCAGACTGTGAGCACTTCGGTCACCTGTCCCCCGCCGCAGGCGGACTTACGCATTGCGAAGACCGGACCGAGCACTGTCGTGCGGGGGAACACCGTGAGTTACACGCTCACCGCAACGAACGGAGGACCGGATACCGCAACGAACGTGACGGTGCAGGATCCCATTCCTTCCGGCCTCACCTTTAATCCGAGCGCCTCAAGCACGAGCTGTGTGCAGAATGGCAGCAACGTGCTGTGCAATAACCTCACACTCGTAAACGGACAGAGCCAGAACTTCACGGTCGCTTTCAGCGTGCCTTCGACGTACACCTGCAACGGCACGATCCAGAACAGTGCCTCCGTTGCTTCCTCCACCACCGACCCGAACTCAGGGAATAACCAGAGCCAGACTGTGAGCACTTCGGTCACCTGTCCCCCGCCGCAGGCAGACCTGCGCGTCGCGAAGACCGGCCCGAGCACCGTCGTCCGCGGCGGCACCGTGAGTTACACGCTCACCGCAACGAATGACGGGCCGGATACCGCGACGAATGTGGCAGTGCAGGATCCTATCCCAAGCGGACTCGTCTTCAACCAGGGAGCATCCAGCTCCTCCTGCGTGCAGAACGGAGGAAACATCCTCTGCAATAACCTCACACTCGTAAACGGACAGAGCCAGAACTTCACTGTCGCATTCGATGTGCCCGCGACGTACACATGCAACGGTACAATCCAGAACAGTGCTTCCGTCTCCGCCTCGGCAACCGACCCGAATCCGGCAAATAACCAGAGCCAGACGGTCAGCACCACCGTGCAGTGCCCGGTGTATAATGCTGATCTCACCATTATAAAGGATGGCCCTCTCACAGTGGGACGCAACCAGACAGTGAGTTACACCATCATTGCGGTGAATAACGGACCGCAAACCGCGCAGAGCGTGGTGGTCACCGACCCCATCCCCACAGGACTCACCTTCAACGCCTCTGCCTCCAGCCCGGAATGTGCACAGGTCGGTGCGAGCATCCGCTGCTCCGGCTTCAACCTGACAAGCGGGCAGAGCAAGAACCTCACCGTTGCCTTCATTGTCCCGGTGACGGCGGCATGCGATTCCATGATCCTGAACACAGCCTCCATCACTTCCTCCACTACCGACCCGAACACGGGGAACAACCAGAGCGCCAACATTAACACGCGGGTGGACTGCACCCTCGGAGAGTGGATCACGCTCGACAGCGTGCACATCGACGGCTGCAACGTCACCATCGACTACGAGAAGAATTTCACGACCTGCGCACACATGCGGATGGCGGATCCTCCGGGTTCCATGCTGAACACGACCAATTCCCTGTGCGCAAACCAGGGACCAGTGACCGTGAGCATCAACCAGTTCACGCAGGATCTGGTGCCCGGCCTGGATGTCTACCTCTGCCATGGGAATAACTGCAGTAACGTGCAGAGCAACGTCGTTACAGTCACAGGAGGCGGAACGTGCCAGACAGGTGCAGACGTTTCCGTGAGCAAGACCGGACCGAGCACCGTGGCACGCGGGAACACTGTGAGTTACACGCTCACCGCCCTGAACAGCGGACCGGACACGGCAACGAATGTCATAGTGCAGGATCCGATCCCCGCAGGCCTCACCTTCAACCAGGGAGCATCCAGCTCCTCCTGCGTGCAGAACGGCACGAACATTCTCTGCAACAACTTCACTCTTGTAAGCGGGCAGAGCCAGAACTTCACCGTTGCCTTCAACGTGCCTTCGACCGCTGTGTGTAACAGCGTCATCCAGAACACCTCGAGCGTCTCTGCGGCAACCACCGACCCGAACCCGGCCAATAATCAGAGCCAGACCATCTCTACTACCGTGCAGTGCCCGGCGGCCCAGGCGGATGTCACCGTGAGCAAGACAGGACCGAGCACCGTGACCCGCGGCAACACCGTGAGTTACACGCTCACCGCCCTGAATAACGGGCCGGATACGGCGACGAATGTTGCGGTGCAGGATCCGATCCCCGCAGGCCTTACTTTCAACCAGAGCGCCTCAAGCGCAGGCTGCGTGCAGAACGGCACGAACATCCTCTGCAATAACCTCACACTCGTAAACGGACAGAGCCAGAACTTCACGGTCGCCTTCAATGTGCCTTCGACCGCTGTGTGTAACAGCGTCATCCAGAACACCGCCTCCGTCTCCACCTCCGCAACTGATCCGAATCCGGCCAACAACCAGAGCCAGACTGTCTCGACCACGGTGCAGTGCCAGGCGGACCAGGCAGACCTGCAGCTCGCGAAGACCGGACCCGCCACAGTGAACCCGGGACAGACAGCCGTCTACACACTCACCCTCACGAACGCCGGACCGGCTGCAGCGGCAACCGTCTCTGTCACCGATGCGCTCCCCTCCTACATGAGCTTCAACGCGGCACAGTCGGACAGCCGCTGCACAGTCCCCAATCCACTTACGCCGAACATTGTGGCATGCACACTCGCCTCCCTCCCGGCGGGAAGCACAGAGAGCTTCAGCATCACCGTGGATATCGCACAGGCCGCAACCTGCAACATGCCGCTCGTGAACAGTGCAAGCGCGACCTCCGCCACACAGGACCCGAACAGTTCCAATAACACCAACCGGAGCGTCTCCTCCACCGTGCAGTGCCCTGTGGCCCAGGCAGATGTCACGGTGAGCAAGACCGGACCGAGCACCGTGACCCGCGGGAACGCCGTGAGCTACACGCTCACCGCCCTGAATAACGGGCCGGATACGGCAACGAACGTTGTGGTAGAAGATCCCATCCCAAGCGGACTGACCTTCAACCAGAGCGCCTCAAGCGCGGGCTGCGTGCAGAACGGAGCAAACATCCTCTGCAATAACCTCACGCTCACAAACGGACAGAGCCAGAACTTCACGGTGACGTTCAATGTGCCGACAACGTACACGTGCAACGGCATGATCCAGAACACCGCCTCCGTCTCCACCTCCGCAACCGATCCGAACCCAGGAAACAACCAGAGCCAGACCGTGAGCACCACCGTGCAGTGCCCCACATCGGGCTGCATCGACGTGACGAAGGAAGCATATGACGAAAACGGGCAGCTCCTGTCACCCGTTCCGCAGGAATTCACCATGCTCCTGGACGGAGGAGTGGATGGTCTCATGACAGACTCCGGCGGCCATGGAAGATTTACGAATGTCCCGGTGGGGTCACACAACGTGAGCGAGATTATCCCGGCCGGATGGCTGCTCTTCTCCAAGAACCCGCCGAGCGGCAATGTCTCCGTGCAGGCGGGATCCACCTGCGCGAGCGTGACGTTCAAGAACCGCGAGCAGCCCGTTCTTCCGTTCCTCACCATAGAGAAGACGGATAACCGCACCACCGTCTCGAAGGGCGAGACACTGGTCTACACCATTACCGTGCACAACTCCTCGAACGTGGACGCCCTGGATGTCGCCGTGGGAGACCTGCTCCCCTACCAGACGACGTACGTCTCCTCCTCCAACGGAGGCGTGTACCAGGACCCGCTCATCATCTGGAACAACCTCACCATCCCGGCAGGCGGCCAACTGCAGCTCACCCTCACGGTCCAGGTGAAGAGTACCGTGCAACCGGGAGACAACATCGTGAACATGGTACAGATCCACCACGGACAGACAGCCATTGACCAGACGACGGTCGTGGACTCCCCGGTGTTCGGATGCATCGACATCGTGAAGGAAGCATACGATGCGAGTAACCAGCCGATTCCTTCCGTGCCGCAGTTCACATTTGAGCTCGACGGAGGAGTACAGACCACGGTGAATAATTCCCTCGGTCTCGCACGATTCCAGAACGTGGCAATCGGTTCGCACACGGTGAGTGAAATAGTGCCTTCGAGCTGGATACTGTTCTCCATCACTCCCGCAAACGGCATCGTGAGCGTCGGCAGCGGCCCGACATGCTCCACCGTCCTCTTCAAAGACAAGCAGAGGATACAGGGAGCAGACGTCTCCGTGACGAAGAGCGGCCCGCTGACAGTAACGCGCGGCACCACCGTGAGCTACACGCTCAGGGCAACGAACGACGGACCGGATTCCGCCATGAACGTATTGGTGGAAGATCCGATCCCTGCAGGACTCACCTTCAACGCTGGCGCCTCGAGTGCAGACTGTCTGCAGAGCGGAAACTCCGTTCTGTGTGATAATCTGACGCTGAGCAACGGACAGAGCCACAACTTCACCGTCGCCTTCAACGTCCCGGCGACGTACACCTGCAACGGTACGATCCAGAATGCCGCTTCTGTCTCAAGCTCGACGACAGACCCCTACCTGGTGAACAACCAGAGCCAGACGATCTCCACCACTGTGCTGTGCCCGGTGGAGGAAGCTGATCTCTCCCTCACCAAAACCGGCCCGAGCACCGTCGTGCGCGGGAATACCGTGAGCTACACGCTCACCGCCCTGAATAACGGGCCGGATACGGCAACGAGTGTGGTGGTGGAAGACCCGGTGCCAGCGGGACTCACCTTTGACCCGAACAGTTCGACTGCAGGCTGTGTCCTCAGCAGCAACATCGTGCGTTGTGACAACCTGACCCTGACAGACAGCCAGAGCAGGAGTTTCGTGCTGGTGTTCAATGTGCCCGCAACGTACACCTGCAACGGGGTAGTACAGAATGACGCCTCCATCTCCTCCTCCGTCACAGATCCGAACCTGAGTAACAACCAGAGCCAGACCATCTCTACCACCGTGCAATGCCCGGTGGAGGAAGCTGATCTCTCCGTCACCAAGACCGGACCGAGCACCGTGGCACGCGGGAACATCATAAGTTACACGCTCACCGCCCTGAATAACGGACCGGATACGGCGACGAATGTGGTGGTAACAGATTCCGTCCCGGCAGGACTCACCTTCAACTCCAATGCATCGAGCACCTCCTGCATCCTCAACGGCGGGAACGTACTCTGCAATAACTTCACGCTCACAGACGGACAGAGCCGCAACTTCACGGTCGCCTTCAATGTCCCAACAACGTACACGTGCAACGGAGTAGTGCAGAACATAGCAAGCGTCTCCGCAGCAACAACGGACCCGAACCCGGGCAACAACCAGAGCCAGACCGTGAGCACCACCGTGCAGTGCCCGGTGGCTCAGGCGGATGTCACCGTGAGCAAGAACGGTCCGGGGACCGTGGTCCGCGGAAACACCGTGAGCTACACGCTCACCGCCCTGAATAATGGGCCGGATACGGCAACGAACGTGGTGGTGGAAGATCCAATTCCAAGCGGACTGACCTTCAACCAGAGCGCCTCGAGCGCGGGCTGCGTGCAGAACGGAGCAAACATTCTCTGCAATAACCTCACGCTTACAAGCGGACAGAGCCAGAACTTCACCGTGGCCTTCAACGTGCCGGCAACGTACACATGCAACGGCATGATCCAGAACGCCGCCTCCATTTCCACCTCCGCAACCGATCCGAATCCGGCGAATAACCAGAGCCAGACCATCTCTACCACCGTGCAGTGCACGCTCCCGCAGGCAGACCTGCAGCTTGAGAAGACCGGACCTTCCACAGCGAACCCCGGAGGGACAGATGTCTACACGCTCACCCTCACGAACGCGGGACCGGATGCCGCAGCAAACATCGAAGTGACAGACGTACTGCCCGCATTTATGAGCTTCAACGCGGCACAGTCAGACAACCGCTGCGCAGCCGTTCCGGCAACACCGAGCATCGTGGAGTGCACGCTCTCCTCGCTCGCGGCAGGAGATACGGAGAGCTTCAGTATCACCGTGAACATCTCACAGACCGCAACCTGCAACATGCCGCTCGTGAACAGCGCAAGCGCGGTCTCCAGTACGGAGGACCCGAACGACGCCAACAATACTCACCAGAGCGTCTCCACCACCGTGCAGTGCCAGGTAGCCCAGGCAGACGTTTCCGTGACCAAGTCAGGAGCTTCCACCACTCCGCGCGGCGCGAGCATCAGCTACACCCTCAGGGCGACGAATAACGGACCGGATACGGCGACGAACGTCGTAGTGGAAGATCCGGTGCCAGCAGGGCTCACCTTCAACCCGGGCGCTTCCAGTGCAGGTTGTGTGCTCAACGGCAACAACGTGCTGTGCAATAACCTCACGCTCACAAGCGGGCAGAGCCAGAACTTCACCGTGACATTCGATATCCCGAGCAGCTTCACCTGCGGCGGAGTCATAGAGAACGAAGCAACGGTCTCCACTTCCGCAACCGACCCGAATCCAGCCAATAATATTAGCCAGACTGTCTCTACCACAGTGGACTGTTCCCATGAGTACACCGATGTGGGGATAGAGAAGATCGGCCCGAGCACCGTGCTCCAGGGCGGTACCATCAGTTACAGCGTGACCGTGACGAATAACGGCCCCGCCACCGCACAGGGAGTGACGATCAACGATCCTGTGCCCGCAGGCCTCACGTTCAATCCCACCGCATCGGATCCTTCCTGCGTGCAGAACGGAGTGAACATCCTCTGCAACAACATTGCACTGAGTAACGGCCAGCAGCGCACGGTGACCGTGGCCTTCAATGTTCCGCAGGGTGCACAGTGCGGCACCGTGTTCACCAACAGAGCAACAGTCTCGACTTCCACGACAGATCCGAACTCAGCCAACAACACGAGCGCACAGGTGCAGACCGCGGTGGACTGCCCCGTGCTTGAGGCAGACCTCGACATTGTGAAGACCGGCCGCACCCAGATTCCGCGCGATGAGACACTCATCTACATGGTGCAGGTGCTCAACCGCGGACCGGACACCGCACAGGATGTCATCGTGACCGATGCTATTCCTGCAGGACTTACCTTCAATGCCGGCCAGTCGGATAGCACCTGCGCGCAGGTGGGAACGGATATTGTCTGTACCGGTCCCGCACTGCCTGCAAGCCTGCAGTGGAGCGTCAACATTGCGTTTGACATCAACCAGAGCGTGCAGTGCGCTGCGATCATCGAGAACCAGGCCACGGTCGCAAGCACCACCCAGGATCCGGTGAGCTCGAATAACACAAGCGCAGTCGTCGGCACGGTTGTGGAGTGCCCGGGTGGCGAAATGAGCATCAGCAAGACCGGCCCCTCCACTGTGCTGCGCGGCGAGAAGGTGACATACAACATCACTGTCACCAATAACTCGGCGACAACGCAGATCCTGAATTCCCTCGTCTTCGACCAGACACCGGCACATTCAACGTTCGTGCCGGCAGACAGCACACCGGGCTGCTATGTCCCGCAGAACTTCCCCGACGTGTTCTGCCCGGCAGAGAACATTCCTGTGGGTGACACGCGCGACATTGTCCTCACATTCGAAGTCGGCGACACCGCCCCATGCGACAGCTTCATCAGCAACATCGCAGACGCCTGGGCAGATAACGCGAGCACCACCTGGAGCAACGAAGTGCTCACGCAGGTCATCTGCTCCGCGACGGACACGGATATCGGCATCAGCAAGACCGGCCCCGCCACGGTGACCCGCGGGAATCTCCTCACCTACGTACTCACAGTCACAAACAGCGGACCGGGTGACGCCACAGGAGTGGAGATCGCCGATCCTATCCCCGCCGGACTCACCTTCAATGCCGGTGGCAGCTCCGCCGGATGCCAGGTGAACGGAGCAGAAGTTGTCTGCAGCGGCATCAACCTCGTGAGCGGAGACAGCGTGGACCTCACACTCGCCTTCTCTACGAGCAGTGCCATTTCCTGCGGCTCCTCTGTCCACAACCAGGCACGCGTGCAGAGCACGCCACAGGGTGATCCGAATCCGCAGAATAATCTCAGCCAGATTGTCTCCACTACGGTGAACTGCCCGGCACAGACCGCAGATCTCTCCATCACGAAGACCGGCCCGCAAACCGCCATGCGCGGCAGCACCGTCACGTACACCGTGACTGCAACGAATGCCGGACCGGATACCGCAACGAACGTGGTGATCGCAGACACCATCCCCAGCATCCCGCATGAGACACTGGCAGTGATGGTCCCGCTGGTCTTCAACCCGGCACAGTCCGACCCCGCGTGCGTCGTGAACGGACCCAACGTCCTCTGTGACAACTTCACGCTGGATGCGGGCGACGACAGGACGGTGCTGATTTCCTTCACCATCCCGGACACCGGCGAATGCTCCTCTATCATCAACAACCAGGCGACTGTCTCCGCTTCCTCCACAGATCCAAACCCGCTGGACAACGCGAGCCAGCAGGTACAGACAACCGTGGAATGCCCGGTGACAGATGCGGACCTCACCATCAGCAAGACCGGCCAGCCGATTGTGGAACCCGGCCACCGTGTGAGCTTTGACCTCACGGCAACGAACCTCGGACCGAGTACGGCAACGAATGTGACGATGGCTGACCCCATCCCCACGGTACTGAATTCCCTCGGCCAGCCCGTGCCACTCACGTTCGATCCCGCAGCCTCAGACCCGGGATGCGTGGTGAACGGAGGAAACATCCTCTGCAACAACTTCAGCCTGACAAGCGGCCAAAGCAAGACCATGACCGTCTCCTTCACCGTCCCGGCAGAAGCACGGTGCGATGCTTCCATCAGCAACCAGGCGACAGTCTCCGGCTCCTCCACCGACCCGAACCCGGCCAACAACACCAGCAACACCGTGACGGCGAGAGTGTACTGCCCGGTGCTGGAAGCCGACCTCGGCATCGTCAAGATGGGCCGCGACCGGATTCCACGCGGAGAGACTCTCCTCTACACGCTGCAGGTCTTCAACTACGGGCCGGAGAGCGCTGCGGACGTAACTTACACGGACCCCATCCCCACCGGACTCACCTTCAATGCCGGCCAGTCGGACAGCAGCTGCCAGCAGGTCGGGAACAACATTGTCTGCACGAAGCTGGCACTCTCTGACGGCATGCAGCAGTCCGTCACCATCGCCTTCGATATCGGCTCGAGCGTTGCCTGCGGATCCTTCATTACGAATACAGCCACTGTCTCCTCCACCACGCAGGACCCGAACGCAGCAAACAACGCCAGCCTGTCCGTGCAGACCTTCGTAGAGTGCCCGGCAGACCAGGTGCTCATAGAGAAGACGGGCTCTTCCTCCGTGGTCCGGGGTGAGAAGATCACCTACGACATCACCGTGACGAACAGCGGCTCATTCACCGTGCTGAATGCGAGCATCTTCGACACAGTGCCGCCGAATCTGACATACATCCCGGCGGAGAGTTCCCAGGATTGCTCCTACGTCGGCACAGCGAACCCACCGGTTGTCTTCTGTTCCCCGGCAAATCTGACACAGGGACAGCAGAGGCAGGTGACACTCGTCTTCCAGGTTGAACAGACGGCTTCCTGCGGCGGCGTCATCAGCAACATCGCCGACGTATGGTCAGACAATGCCGATCCGAACTGGAGTAATGAGGTGCTCACGCACATCCAGTGCCCTGCGGTGACCTTCACCATCGAGAAGACGGACAACCTGACCACCGTGGCTCCGGGAGAGACCATCACCTACCAAGTCAGTGTGACGAACACATCCGCCGTGGACGCAACCAACGTGGAAGTGATTGACACACTGCCTTCGAACGTCACGTACGTCGCGGCATCAGACAGCGGCACATTCGACGGAACCAGAGTGACCTGGGATAACCTCAGCATCGGCGCAGGAGACACGAAAGTGCTCTCACTCACCGTCTCTGTGAATTCAGGAGCACAGGAAGGAACGCTGATCACGAACACGGCTTCCGTGGTGAACGGACCCACTGCTTTGGACCAGACGACAGTTGTCGGTGAGCTCACGTTTGCAATCAGTAAGAGCGACGGGAGAACAGGCGCAAACGCAGGCGAGACGCTCATCTACACCATCACAGTGGAAAACACCTCCAGCACGGACGCAAACAGTGTGACAGTGAGAGATACGCTGCCCGCAAACGTCACGTACGTGAGCAGTGACAACGGCGGCACACACAGCAGTGGGGTGGCACAGTGGACAGGACTCTCCATTCCGGCGGGCCAGACACTCACGCTCCACCTCACGGTGACCATCAACGCAGCCGCACCGGGCGGCACGACGCTCACGAACACCGTCCAGATTGTCGGAGGTCCGAGCGCAACCGATACCACCATCGTGAACGGCGGAAGCCAGTACGGATGCATCGATGTGGTGAAGGAAGTCTTCAACGTCGATGGCTCTCCCATGACACCCGTTCCACAGGAATTCACTTTCCTGCTCGACGGCGGCGTGGACAGCTTCATGACGGATGGGAGCGGCCATGGACGGTTCACGAATGTCCCCGTGGCATCGCACAACGTTGCCGAAATCATTCCGTTCGGATGGCTGCTCTTTGAAAAGAGTCCCGCCAACGGCTACGTGCAGGTACAGCCGGGCCCGAACTGCTCCACCATCACCTTCAAGAACCGCAAGCAGCCCGATCCTCCGTTCCTCACGATAGAGAAGACGGACAACCGGACCACCGTGTCTCCGGGAGAAACCCTGGTCTACACCGTCACAGTGCGGAACTCCTCCAATGTCGACGCCATCGATGTGAGCGTGGGTGACCTGCTCCCGATGCAGACCACATACATCTCTTCCTCCGACGGAGGCGTGTACCAGGATCCGCTCATCATCTGGTACGGTCTCACCGTCCCGGCAGGCGGAGAGAAGGAGCTCACGCTCACCGTGCAGGTGAAACCGAATGCACAGAACGGCGAGCAGATCGTGAACATGGCGCAGATCCACCACGGCCTCACCGCCATTGACTACACGACAGTGACTATCATCGAGCACATAGGTTGCATCGACATTGTGAAGGAGACGTTCGACACGAACAGCCAGCCCATCACACCGGTGGCGCAGTTCACCTTCAAGCTGGATGGAGGCACGCAGACAACAGCGAACAACTCGCTCGGACGCGCACAGTTCCTGAACGTGCCGACAGGCACGCACACAGTCAGTGAAATAGTGCCTCCAAGCTGGCAGCTGCTCTCTGTAACACCGCCAAACGGCCTCATTACGGTGAGCGAAAGCACCACCTGCTCCACTGTGCTCTTCAAGAACAAGCAGCAGCTCAACGGCATCGACTTCGTCATGAGCAAGACGGATAACCGCACCACTGTGACAACGGGAGAGACGCTGACCTACACCATCACAGTGGAGAACACCTCCGCGAAGAACGCTACCGGCGTCACTGTTCTGGATACGCTCCCTGCGAACACCACATTCGTGAGCGCCAGTAACGGCGGCACGCACAGCAGCGGCACCGTGACATGGAACAATCTCACCGTGAATGCGAACAGCACGATCACTCTTACCATCACGGCAACGGTGAATACGGGAACGGCGGAAGGCACGGTGCTCACCAACAACGCGAGCATCCCGAACAAGACTTCCGCGGTGGACACGACGACTGTCTCCTCGCAGCAGCCGACCTTCACCATCAGCAAGACGGATAACCTCACAACCGCCACGCCCGGTCAGACGCTGACCTACACCATCACGATCAACAACACCTCGGCATTCGCTGCCTCCAATGTCACTGTCACCGACACATTGCCAAGCCAGGTGACCTACGTCTCCTCCTCTGATAGCGGCACCGTGAACGGGCAGGTTGTTACCTGGACAGGAGTCTCCATCGCAGCCGGCGGACAGAAGCAGCTCACCATACAGGGAACAGTGAACAGCGGTACAGCGAACGGCACGGTGCTCACGAACACCGCACAGATTCAGAACGGACCGTCCGCAGTGGACACCACAACCGTCTCGAGCACCCAGCCGACGCTGACGATCAGCAAGACGGACAACCGCACCACTGTCACGCCGGGTGAGTCGCTCACATACATCATCACCGTACAGAACACCTCGACGACCACCGCAACGAATGTGAGTGTGGGTGACCAGCTCCCGGGGAACACGACCTTCGTCTCCGCTTCGAACGGAGGAACGCTCAACGGACAGGTGGTGACCTGGAACAACCTCACTGTGAATGCGAGTTCCAGCCTCACGCTCACGCTGCAGGCAACGGTGAACTCCAGCACACCGAACGGCACCGTGCTCACGAACGTCACCCAGATCGCCGGCGGTATGAGTGCAACGGATACCACGACAGTGCAGGGCGGCACACCGGATCCGAACAACGTCACCATCGACCTCACAGATGACCGCGATCCTGTGGATGCAGGCGAATCCTTCTGCTACACCGTCCGAGTCACGAACCTGAACTCCTCGCAGCTCACCAACCAGACCGTCACACAGACCCTGGATGGCGACACCGAGTACCAGTCCTCCTCGCAGGGTGGATCGCACTCCAGCAACATCATCACGTGGAATAGCATCACACTCCCCGCCAACGGAACAGTGACCATGAACTCCTGCGTCAGCGTGGACGATGACACGGATAAGGACATTCTGAGTTCCCAGGCCTTCATCAGCAGCAAGAGCGACACCGAGACCACGCGCGTAGGAGACTTTGTCGACGGCGACACAGACTGTGAAGTCCAGAGCATTTCCGACTCTCCGGATCCAGTGGCACCGGGCGAGGAAATCAGTTACAGCATCCGCGTGCGGAATGGCCGCTCCGGCAGCACATCCACCAATGGAACATCCACGCTGTTTGATATCGTCGCCTTCCTGGACAACGACGTAGAGTTCCTCTCGGCGAGCGACGGAGGAGACGACGATAACGGCCGTGAAGTGGAATGGCAGGACATTCGCCTCCGCCGCGGCGAGAGCGACTCCGTGAGCCTCACCGTCCGTGTGAAGGACACCGCCAGAGACGAACGCGTACGCATCCGTGTGCAGTGCGAGGACGATGAGGAGTACGAGAACACGCGCCTCGAAGGTGAAGGCGAGCCAAGCGACGGCAAGATACAGGCGAGCATCGACAAGCGCGCAAGCCGCCAGGAAGCCAAACCCGGAGATACCGTGACCTACACTGTCACCCTCCGGAACCTCACCAACCGCGAAGCGAAGAACGTGACTATTGAGGACAGATTCAACGCAGGCTCCATCTCCATCCAGGATGCCGGAGGCGGCAAGGTGGTCGGCAACGGAATCGATTGGACACTCCCAACGCTCGGAGCGAATGACACACGCATCTTCACGTACCACGTCCGCATAGGACCGGACATGCGCCACGGCCAGATCATCAGCAACAGTGTCATCGCAAAGAGCTCCGACTTCGACCGCTCCCCGACAGACATGGAGGAGGTACGCATTCTCACCGAGCTGCCACAGACAGGTATGAGCGGCTTCGGGGACTCCTTCGAGAGCACGACGCAGAATCTCAGGCCCACCAAGGTCATCCTGAACACTACGGACACCTCAGCAGCCATGCAATTCATCCTGTGGACGAGCATCATCTCCATCGGCATTCTCGGAGGAAGCTTCGCCGGGAGACGCATGTTCTTCTAGAACAACAACGAATACTCCATGGGAGCCCCGCGGAGGACAGGAAGCGGGGCTTTTTATTGTGAGCCGGTATTGTATTTCCTTATAAGGATAGTTTGTTTTCTTTATTTTCATCAAGAAGACATTTTAGTATAATTTATGCATGATTCGTTTCATCATTTTCGCACTACTTCTTCTCCCTACAGTTGCGTTTGCCACCGAAAGCGTATCTCAAAATGTTAGAAACAGGCTTTGTTCTCGAGTCGAAAGAAGCTTCTTCGACAACGAAATACTGCTCAATAGAGTGAACAGGCGTATCCAGGGCCGCTTTGGATTTGTTTGTGATGTGAAGTATGTGCCCAAGAAGGAAAATAGTGATACCGATGGTTATGAAGGATGGCTAGAACACCAAGTACTAGGCGCAACATATCGAGCTCCAAAAAACTGGCAGTTTCAACTCTGGGGAGGTTCTGTTGACAAAATTTGGAACAACTCTGCCACAATCCGAATAAACGACAATCCATACTTCGATTCCAGTCTTAGGGCAAAATTCGGTGCAAGAATCCCCGAGAAAGATGAAGCTGTATTAGAAATGAAAAGAAATATCTGGCCTTACGGCTTTCCGGAAGCGCAAACACCACAGGGGCAAGAAATTAGAAAATTTGAAGGGCTTGATAAGGTCGATATTCGATTTTTAGATTCCAATCAATTAACCATTGATGAGAGAAAAGCATTCTCACTTGAGTACCTTAAAACAGACCAGAGATACACTGACAAATACGGGAAACCTGCAGAAATGATGTACAAACTTGTCTGGACAGCAAACCCTTGGCAGATGTTTGCTGTTGAGCTTGAGGACGAAAAAAGTTCGTACGAAGAAACATCGAAAGTCCTGCAACGGATACTTCCGACTATCGATATATATTCTCCTATTGCTTTCAACTGTGTCGACAACTGCATTTTTGGGTACAGATCCAATCTAGCAACATCGCAATACTGGCAATATCACTTTAGCTGGATATCCACATTAGGAGCATTTACCATCGCCGAAATTGTTCAAAATGGTAACGGTACAGCACAAATAGCTATCGCTCGTGCAAAAGCTGAAGAAAAACAATTTGCTAAAAGTGAATTTGAACAGCAGATTCAAAAAAGTAAGTGGCTGTTGGAAGAATATCCTTTTCAGGGATGTACACAATCGCCATGCAGCAAACAACACAAAAATGCCTCAACAACCACAAGTGTAGAATACCGACAGGCAGGACCTTGGTTGTTTGCCATTATTTTTACCATTGCGAATGATGCCAACGATCGCTCTCAAGCTACAGAGGAATACATAAAATTTATGGACTCACTCGAATTTGATCCTGATATCGAACACTTGCTTGATATTCCCTCTGCTGATAGAGGCAAAGAATGGTCATCTTATTAGGGGAAGAACCACCTTACCGTAAGCGCAACTCTTGATCAGATGCTTCCGCTCATGTCTGCACCTTCCCCCACTACATACTCCTTCACGAGTTCCGGAATCCTTTTTATGGCTTCCTGTAGCGCTTTTTTCTCCTCCTCGGTCGGTACGCTGAGCACCCATGTAGCGAGGTCTGTCTCCGGAGGCTGCGCGCCGAGCCCGATGCGCAGGCGCGCGTAGTGTTCACCAAATTTCTCATCGAGAGACTTGAGCCCGTTATGCGTGCCCGGCCCCCCTTTCCCGCGCAGACGGACCTCCCCGAGCGGGAGATCGACGTCGTCACAGAGCACAAGCATCTGACTGCTCGAATCAAGCTCGAAGAACTTCATAAGCTTCTCCACGGCATTCCCGGAGAGATTCATGTACGTCTGAGGTTTGACGAGAAGCGCCGGCACCGTGACAATCCGTGCCTCCTGCACAAAGGAAAGATACTTCTGCTTCTCCTGCCACTCCCCTTCTCCGAACGCCTCCGAGAGAGCATCCACCGCCTGAAACCCCACATTGTGCCGCGTGTGTTCGTACTGCCTGCCAGGATTCCCGAGCCCGATGATGACGAGAGTGGGTTTCACGCACCCGTAGTGTACCCGCTTAACACAAGTCATCAAACGCGCGGCGCAGACGCTCCACGGCCTGCCTGCTCTCCTCCTCGGAAACCTGTGCTCCCGGCTCGTGTGCTATGTGATTCCGGAGCTTATGGGCCGCCCAGACAGCATCGACATTGGTGAAGCGCGGCCCCGCGACTTTCAGCTTCTCACCAAGGGACCCCTCGTACCCAAGCAGAGCCAGCGCCTTATCCAGAATGCTGTCTGCCTCGAGAACGCGCCGCGCAGTGTCACCGATCCTTGCGAGCGCATTCCACTGGTCTAAAAACATCTTCTTCTGCATCCGCGAAAGCTTCCTGCGCCTGTGGAGCTTCATGGTGAGACCGGCAAAGAACACGGCGAGAATGACGAGGGCGATGAGGATGAGGAAAGGCAGTTCCATCACCCTCTTCCGGAAGAATCTTCCTCCTCCTCAAAACCCCCAAGCTGCACCTCCCTCGCAATGAGAGTGCTGAGAATGTCCTGCACGTGCTTCGCATCTTTCAGATTCTTCGAGTGCAGGTAGGCCTCCATGTTCTTGAGAATAATCCCCTCGATCCTGCGCGGTTTGGAAACGTTGTCCAGAGAAATGACGCTGCCCGTCGATATCTTCTCCACACTGATCGTACCGTAGCGAAGCAACGTATTGGTAATCCCCTGAATCTCATAGCTCACACCCTGGATGTCGCTGTAGAGCACCCGGGAGGACTGCCGGTGGAACCACCCGTGCCACGCCACATCGATAATCCCCATGTCCGTGATGATCCACGCATCAAGGTAGTAGTCGAAGAAGTTACGGAGCCACCAGATGAGAGAGATCACACTCCACACGGAGATGGCATAGAATACCGTCTTGAACGGCGCCTGGTACAGGAGCACCCAGCACGCCAAAAAAGAAGCAGAGGGCCAGAAGAGGAACTTCAGCCCCAGCAGCCAGTGTTTGTGTACGACCAGATGCAGTATCTCATCGTCCTCAAGATGCCGGGCAAACAGGCGTCGGTTCAGATTCAGCACACATGCAGTGTACAGCATGGAAAGCTTGGGTACACGCTATACAGCCCCGCGCGCCTCCCCTATACTGGGAAAGATGCAGCCAAAAAAGCACAGCCTCTGGTTCCACCTGTTCGATGTCATCCTCAATATCGTCATTATCGTGGCAATTGTGGTGGTCATCCGTACCTTCCTGGTCTCGCCGTTCCAGGTGGAAGGGAGCTCCATGTCCGACACGCTGGAGCACAAGCAGTACATCATCATCAATAAGCTCGCCTACCACATCGGCGACCCCAAGCGCGGGGACGTTGTCGTCTTCCGCCCCCCGAACGACAGGAAAAAACACTACGTGAAGCGCATCATCGGCCTGCCAGGCGACACCGTCACACTGGAGGGCGGCTACGTCTTTCTGCAGGAGAGCGGCGAAGGAGAGAAAGCCAAGCTCCGCGAGTCGTACCTGAGCGAGCGAAACGCGGGCAAAACGTACCAGCACCCCCCAACCAGCGGAGACATGAACGATATCTCGTTCCGCATCCCTGAGGGCGAGTACTTCCTCCTCGGAGACAACCGGCAGGGCAGCCTGGATTCACGCAGCTTCACCGACGAAGGTGGAGATCCCTCCCCGTTCGTCGATCAAAAAGACATTAAAGGCCTCGTCTGGTTCATTGCACTCCCTGTGACAAAGATTCATGCACTGGAGGCGCCGGAGTACGGGCTCTAGGGAATGGGGTTAGGGTTAGGGTTTGGGTTCGGACGAGGAATTTCGAATGGTTGCTTCGTGCTTTGCCACTTGGTATTTGGATTTCCCCAACCCAAACCCTAACCCCAATCCTATTTAATGCCACTTTTCCTTGCACTCCCACACTCGCTCCAGTAAGATACTCCCTGCCTCTTCCAGAGGCTTTTTAGAGAAGCACATGGATAAGATCCGTAACTACATCACTGACGCACTGCAGGAGCTGCATCACGTCCGCTGGCCGACCCGCCACCAGGCAGTCCGGCTGTCCGGAATCGTGGTGGGATTCGTCGCAGCCAGTACAGCCGTATTCGGCGCTGTGGACTTCGGCCTCTCCCAAGCCGTTACACTCCTCCTCTCCCTCACCTAGCCATGGTAAAGCAGGACCCCAATGCCGGACAGAACTGGTATGTTGTGCACACGTATGCAGGGTACGAAGATGCTGTGAAGCAGGCACTGGTGCAACGCGTGGAATCCATGGGCATGCAGGACTATATCTTCGACATACAAGTCCCCAAGGAGAAACAACTCACCTTCCGCAAGGGTGAACCGGTGGAGGAGGAAAAGAAACTCTTCCCGGGGTATGTGCTCGTGTACATGATCGTCACCGACGAGAGCTGGTACCTCGTGAGGAACACCCCCAATGTCACGGGATTTGTCGGATCAGGGAACATCCCTGTCCCTGTCACTCCGGAGGAGTACGGTGTGATCGAGCGCCGCGTAGGTGAGCAGGAGGCGAAGTTCAAAAGTGACTTCCAGGTTGGCGATCTCGTCGTCATCATCGATGGACCATTCAAGAACTACGAAGGAACGGTGGACAGCGTGGACGTGAACAAAGGCAAGATCACCGTCATGGTGCTCATCTTCGACCGGGAAACCCCGGTGGAACTCGACTTCACACAGGCACAGAAAAAGTGAGCGATAAGCAATTAGCGGTTAGCAGCGAATAGCTAGCCGCTACTAATCGCTACGCGCTACACGCTGACCACTCACCGCCGCCTCCATGACACCAAGTATACGAGAAGACTAGGCGTATACTCATCCTGCATGCCGGCTTTCTCCATTCACGTCACCGGCCAGGTACAAGGAGTGTTCTTCCGCTCAACCACTCAGGAGAAAGCGAGAGCTCTCAGGCTCACCGGCTGGGTGAGGAACACCAGGCAGGGGGGCGTGGAAATTCACGCAGAGGGAGATATAGAAGATCTCCACGCACTGGAGGAATGGTGCCGCCACGGTCCGACGTCCGCAACAGTGGACTCGGTGACCGTGCAGAAGGTGGAGGAACAGCATTTCCCGGAGTTCAATATTGTGCTGTGAGCAATGAGCGAATAGCGGTTAGCGTGTAGTACTCACCGCTAAGCGCTACTCGCTACACGCTCATCGCATTCCAATTTTCTCACCCTCCCTGGCAGAAAAACGGAGAGCCCAATGAGTTCAACGATCTGCCCCGCCGTGAACCCGAGAGCCAGGCTGTAGACACCGTAGTGCGGGGCAAGGAGCGCTGCAATCGCTATCGCTGCCACGCCGTTGAAGATGCTGAAGAAGGCGGGAGTCACAGTATGCTTGAGCGCGTAGAACGACCGAAGGAGCAAATGGTTAATGCTCTCAAACGGAATGCTGAGTGCATACAGAGCAAGACAGACTGTGAACACAGGGAGCACGTGCTGCAGGTGAACAAGCCACGCAGCGACAGGGGCAAGTGCAGCGAGGCATGCCGCACCGGGAATGGTGAGGATGAGGAGAATGAGCACCCCCTTCCGCAGATAAATCCAGAACCGGTGGAACTCCTTCTGCGAGGCCGCCTGGCTTAAGAGAGAGAACGCTGATTGCGCAAGTGCAATACCTGCAATGCCGACAACCACCGACTGGAAATTCCGCGCATAGGCGTTCACCGTCACAGATCCCGCTTCGAGACCGGAGGCAACGGTATCAAAGAGCAGGAGCTCCAGTTGCAGTGCGCCCAGCGCAACCATGCGCGGGAGCATGAGCCTGCCCATCGTGGGGAGATCGGGATGCCAGAGAATGCTCCGCGGGCGGAAACCCGTGGCCAGCACGCCGAGGAAACGCAGAAGCACATAGGCGATCGCACCGCAGAGTGTGCCGTAGATAGGCCCGAACTGCCCGTAGAGCGGTGTGAGGTAGAGCGTCCCGAGAATAGTACCGAGCGTGTAGAGGATGGGCGTGATGCCATACACCCAGTACCGCTGCACGGTGATGAGGTATTGCCCAAAAGCATTCCCGAATACGAAGAGAAAATTCGTGAGGAGTGCTATGCGCCCAAACTGGATATAGAGCTGCAGCGAGTCCCCTGTAAACCGCGTCAGGGCGGGAGCGATCTGCGGGAAAAAGGCAGCAAACACCAGGGCGAGCACTCCGAAAACGAGTGCAGCCACCGCTACCACGGAACTGAGGAGACGGTTCATCTGCTGCTGATCGTCCTGCGCCTTGTACTGCGCGAGGAAGGGGACGAGAGCCACGGAGAATCCTGCCATGATGCACATCTGAAAGAGGAGGTCACTCGGGCGGAATGCCGCGATGTACACATCTACTGTGTCGAGACCCGGGAATGTCTGCGCGAGCACGCGGTCACGCAGGAGCCCGGCGAGAGACGCGCCCAATTGTGTGAGAGCCAGCACAGCAGCACCGCCGAGGATACGCTGCTGCGAGAGAAGAGAGGAAACCCGCTTGTGCACGGCGCTGAGCATACCAAGAATAGATATAAGGATATAGCTGCATTAGCTTCATTAGGGATTTGGACTTTGGATCTGATATTTTATTACTTTCCCAGTGAAGCTAATGAAGCTATAAACCTAACAAACTCATGAAGCAGATTATTAGACGTGAGAACCCGGACCATTTATGCTTGGGCTACAGTGATGAGCACAGCAGTAGATACACCAACGCTCCCCTTCTCCCGCTCCGACGATGCCGAAATTTCCCGGCTCCTTTCGGAGCACCAAATCAGTCTCACTGTCGAAGAAGCGAGGAAAATCAGCAAACTGCTTGGGCGCGATCCTACGCTCACCGAAGCGGTGATCTGGGGCATCCAGGGATCGGAGCACTGCAGCTACAAATCTTCCAAGCGCTTCCTCAGGCTATTCGTGACGGAGGGGAAGCACATCATCCTCGGCCCGGTGGAAGACAGCGGCATCGTCGCCATTACCGACAGCCCGAAGGGAAAGCGCTGGGGATTTGTCATCACGCACGAATCGCACAATCACCCCTCACAGATCGTCCCGTACGAAGGTGCTGCAACCGGTGTGGGCGGAACGGTGCGTGATGTCGTGTGCATGGGAGCACGCGTCATCGGGTGCATGGACATGCTGCGGCTCGGCGACCTGAAGTCGGAGGAGAGCAGAACCATCGCGCGCGAAATCGTGCGTGGCATAGGAGGGTACGGCAACCCTCTCGGTGTCCCGAACCTCGGAGGCGACACCGTGTTTGACTCCGCTTACAACAGCAACTGCCTCGTGAATGCCATCGCCCTCGGTATCGTGCGTGAAGACGAAATCATCCACAGTGAAACCCCGGAAGAAGCCGGAAAGCTGGGATATGACATCATCCTCGTCGGCAAGCCCACAGACCGGAGCGGCTTTGGCGGAGCGTCGTTCGCCAGCGCATCCATGGAGGAAGAGAAGCGCGACCAAAATACCGGAGCTGTGCAGGAACCCAACCCCTTTTTGGAGAGGCACCTGCTCGCCTCCACCTACGCCCTGTTCGACTGGCTCGCCGCAGAAGGCCACCTCGGCAAAGTAAGCTGCAAAGACCTCGGTGCCGGTGGTGCTGTGTGCGCCAGTGTGGAACAGGTCTCGGGCCGGGGACTCGGTGCAGTCATACATTTGGACAATGTGCACACGGCCATCGAAGGGCTCCCTCCGGAAGTCATCGCCTGTGCCGAAACGCAGGAACGCCTGTGCTGGACCTGCCATCCTGATCTCACGAAGCACATCCTCACCCACTACAACAAGACATGGGATCTCCCCAGCGTGGCAGAGAACGCACGAGCGAGTGTGATAGGGAAAGTGACCGAAGGAGGAGTGTATGAAGTGACGTACGAAGGGAAAACCATCTGCAGAGCCAGGGCAATGGATATCACCTGCGGGCTGCAGTACGAGCGCAAGACCACCCCCGTAGCCTATAGAGGAACGGAACCTCGCCTCTCGTGTGAGGGAGACAGTGTCACTGTGAATGGGCAACACTTCACCCTGAGAGAAATATGCAGAGCCATGCTGGGGCACCCCAACGGTGCAAGCAAAGTGCCGGTCTTCCGCCACTACGACAAGAACATCATCGGCAACACGGTACTCGAGCCGGGCGAAGCAGATGCGGGCGTCATCGCTCCGCTGCAGGATCTCGGGAGCCATGTGCATGAAGGCACCCACCCGGGATGGGAACTCTCCGAGGAAGAATCCTTCAGAGGCGTGGCAGTCGCGGCAGACGGCAACGGCCGGTACGGGCGCATCTCCCCGTACTGGCAAGGCGTGAATGCCGCCGTGGAAGCCATGCGCAATGTCGCAGCAGTCGGCGCTTCCCCCCGCGCACTCACAGACTGCCTCAACTACGGCAACCCCGAGATTCCCGAGCAACTCTGGGCCCTTGCAGAGGGGGTGCGGGGAATCGCGGACACAGCGAAGGGGGTCTCTGTAGAGGGTGAACCGGTACCCGTGATCTCCGGCAACGTGAGCCTCTACAACGGGAAACCAGACAAGAGTGCCATAGACCCCACGGCAGTCGTGAGCTGTGTCGGCGTACTGCAGGACACAAGGAAGGCTGTTTCCATGCAACTCAAGAAACCAGAATCACTTCTCATACTCATCGGTCCGCGCAAGAACGAATGCGGCGGCTCGCTGTATTACCAACTTCTCGAGGAACTCACAAACGCACAGAGGGACAGTCTGCTCGGCAGTGCAGTTCCTGAATCCGACTTCCGGCAGGTCAGTACCGAGATTGCCTTTGTCACCGATGCAATCTCCAAAGGCCTCGTCCTCTCCTCACACGACATCAGTGATGGTGGCTTGCTCATGACTCTCTTCGAAATGACCCTCCCGCAGAGAAAACTGGGAGGGAGCATTGGCATGGAAATTGCGATGGACCCTCCACCAAGTTCCCTGCGTCCCGACCAGGTGCTCTTCAGTGAGACAGGCGGGTTCGTGCTTGAAATCGACCAGAAGAACAAGGATGCTTTCATGCTCCTTGCCCGGAAACACGGCATCGACCCCCTGACTATCGGAAAGACGAGCAGGAAGCCAATACTCAACATCCAAATGAATGGCAAATTATTGCTCTCTGAGCCAATTCAAGAACTTCTGACCATCTGGGAAGAAGGACTCCAAACGGCGTGGTAAGTAGTTGACAAAAAAACAATTATTTGATTTAATACTCTCCTTTTTGCCCCTTCCTCCCTTTCCTATGGCAAGAGCAGTCACCGTAAACCTCGCACTCCTGTCTCTCATGACAGCAGCAACCATTGCCGCTGTCCCCGCACGGGCAGAAGCAGCCGGCACGATCACCATAGAGCAGAAGAGCCAGATTGAGCAGTACGGCGGATGGCGGCTCACCACACCAAAGGGAACGATCGTGAATCAGAAGAAAGAACGCATCATGAGCGTCTCCGGCGAACAGGGGCAGTACCTGCTGAACATTGAACCGCCGGAAGGTGCGCAGAGCACCATCCGCTTCTACGACGGAGATGTTCTCCTCAACACCACCGAAGGAACACAGGTTTCCTTCCTCTTCGGTGGCAATGGCACTCTTCGTGCAGAAATCAGTTATGTGTACAAGGGAGTCATTCTCGTGGAGAGCACCCCGTCCGGAGCAAGCTTTGAGCTCAAGGGGCCACAGGGAATCCGTCAGACAGGAACCACTCCCGCAACGTTCACGAACATCCCCCCCTTCTACTTCACTGTGAGCTACTCCCCCCTCCCCAACTGCCTGCAACCCAAGCCGCAAAGCAGAACACTGCGCCCGAACACCACGCTGCGCTTCCACGCAGATTTCACCTGCATCGATGAAGTAAAGACGGTGATGAACACCCTCCCCCCAGAGAACGGTGTACCGACATCCAGTGCCATGACACCTGCAACAGCACGCATGCTGGAGGAACAGAGCCACGCGAACGTGCAGCTCTTCCACAGCATCAACCAGGAGGAAACAGTGGCAGGAAGTACGGTGTACGTCACCCTCGGGGTCCGGAACGTCAGTAAATCCACCATTCGAAACATCACGCTCTCTGAGCAGTTTGATACAGCTATTCTCTCCCTGCCGGAAGCGTTGCAGGGCGGCGGTATCGTCCGTGGCAACACTGCCATATGGGAAATCCCGCAGATTCTTGCAGGACAGAGCTTCTCTGTCATGTTTCCCGTACGAATGAGTGAAGACGTGAAAGAGGGAACAGAGGCGACCCTCACTGCCCGCGTTTCAGGCGACGATGTGCATGCGCCGCAGGGAGAACTCCTCACGAAGAAAGTGAGCGCAGGCATTGTTCCTCTTCCTGCAACGGGAGGAGCAGTGGAACGGATATTCATCCTCCTGAGCCTTGTGGGAGGTGCTCTTGCGATCTTGAACCCGAGAAATCGCCGTAAGCAAATTGTAGTACCAACTGCATTGAGACAATAAGTACGGGGAAGGGTTCCGCCCAAAGCAGTGTGCGTATGCACGCTGCTTTGGCGGTAGCAGAGAAAAGAAGGCAGCAGAAACGCGCCGCCGGAGGGTTTCTACTGCCTTCTTCTGCCTAAAGAACAATCATCCCATCTAATCAATTGCTCTCCGCCGACAAATACTTGAAACTGTTTCGGCATTTTCCCGTCCCATACACTGTCATGACAACCTCACAACGGTTCCTCCTCTCCTTTGCCATCATCGCAATCGCTGCAGGAATCTCCCCGCAGCATCTCTTTGCCGCCGAACAAACAGGGACTATTTCCGTCGAACAGCAAAGCCCCAACGGGATATTTGGCGAATGGATTCTCATCAAGCCCGGGAACAAGCGCCTCACGCTCCGCCAGGAATCCTACACGCTGGAGGAAGCCCCTCTCGGAAACTACACGCTCCTCGTGGAACCGCCGTCGGGTGCCATCACCACCGTGCGTGTGTTCATAGATCAGGATATGCTCAAGAGCTTCAGCCAGCCTCAGGCATCGTTCACGCTGGAGCAGAACACACACATCCGGCTGCGCGTGGAGTACACCTTCACGCGCGTGGGAACGGTTGGCGTGAACAGCCAGCCACCGGGAATGGGTTTTACCCTCATAGGACCGAACGATTTTGAGATCACAGGGAAAACCCCCGCTTCCTACTCTGCAATGCCGGAAGGACAGTACACCGTGACATTCGACAAAATTGAGGGCTGCCCTCTCCCAAAACCCAAGTCGGACAGGCTGATTGCCGGCAGCCGCATTAACTTCTCCATCACATTCTCCTGTGAAGGACTGAAATACTTCAATCCGCAGGAGGAATACGAACGGTCGCTCCAGTACGTCACCTCGACAATCAATGGTGTACAGATCACGTTCGACGATGTCCCCATAGACCAGTGGTTTGCACCGTTCGTGCATACGTCATTGAAATCCGGAATCATGTCCGGCTACCAGGACGAAGCCGGGAACCCCACGGGCAAGTACGGCCCCAGGGATAATGTGACCATTGCCCAGCTTGCGAAAATTGCCCACAAACTTGCGGGCATCGATGAAACGGAGACATACACCCCTTCCAAGAACCCCCGTGCAGAAAACACGTGGTTCTCACAGTACTTCGCTTCGGCGGAGAACCTGGACTGGCAGGTCTTCCGTGACCACCGCATAGATCCCGAACGCTCCGCAACACGGGGGGAAGTGGTGGCTACCCTCCTCCAGGCGCTCGACGTGCGCCGCTTCTGGGCACACGGTGACCTGTTCAGAGATGTCCGGAAAACCACTCCCTATGCTTCCTGCATCGAAACGGCAGCTCAGGACGGCATTGTGAGCGGCTTTACGGATGCGGAAGGCAAGCCCACCGGAGAATTCGGACCGGACCGTCCGGTGAACCGTGCGGAGATGTCCAAAATCATCAGCACGTCCGCCGACCTGTATATCGAAACAGATGCATCCTAGGCAACGAACTCATCGGAGAGCTGTGTGATCGTTCCCGCCCCAAGAGTGAGCAGCACATCTCCCGGCCGCAGAATCTCACCTTCAAGCAGTGCCCTGGTGGAATCGAGAGACCCACCTGCTCTGCACGGGACCCCGCTCTTCTCCGCGATGTCAGAGACGAACTTCCCCATGTCTACTTTCTCTGTTTCGATGTCCGATCGTGCCTCGTAGACATCCGCAATGACGACCTGATCTGCATCCGAAAATGCAACAACAAAATCTGCGTAGAGTTTGATCGTGCGGTTGTGCGTGTGCGGCTGGAACGCACAGACAAGCCGGCGGCCCGGGTACGCGCCCTTCAGCGCAGAGAGCACCGCACGGATTTCCCGCGGGTGGTGACCGTAGTCGTCGATGACGGTGACACCTTCCCCCCACTCCCCTTTCACTTCCATCCGCCGCCAGCACCCCCGGTATCCCGCAAGCGCAGCAAGCGCCTCTCCCCTGCCAATATGGAGAATATCCGCCAGACCCAGGACCAGCTGCGCATTCTCCTGCATGTGGCGGCCCGGCGTCTGCAGCGTGGGGAGCGGGAGATCATCCACATCGAATACCGGACGCTGCAGCCCTTCCGCCGTGTGAGCGCAGTCTGCATCACCCAGATGAGTAATGACCGTGCCTCCGGCAGGCAGCAGCTCCAGAAACTCCCGGAATGCCTGCTGGTACTCTTGGACCGAGCTAAACGCATCGAAGTGGTCACCATCCACATTCGTCATGAGGACGATGTCTGGCGAGAGGAAGTGGAAGGAGCGGCGGTACTCACAGGCCTCAAGAAGGAAGAGATCACTCTCCCCTCTATGCCAGTTACGTCCCTGGAGCTCAAGCAGCTTGGTGCCAACGACGACGGAAGGATCGAGTCCCGCATGCATGAGCACCCGTGCAGCCATGGCAACGGTGGAAGATTTCCCATGCGTGCCGCACACGGCAATCACGCGGAAATCTTTGGAGAGTTCCCCGAGAGCACCGAAGTACGAGAGCTGCCGCACACCCAGATCGGAAGCCCGCTTCCGCTCGGGAGCATCTTTCGGAATCGCCTCGGAGTAGACGAAGAGATCCAGATCCTTGGGAAGATGCGAACCGTCTTGCTCCAGGAACACTGTCATCCCCTGACTGCGCAGATCTTCTATGAGCGCACTCCCCGCCCTGTCACTTCCCATCACGGTATGCCCGGACGCGTTCTGCAGCGCCGCGTACGCGCTGAGGCCGATGCCTCCGATGCCGCTGCAGTAGATTTTCATGAGTGGTGGGAGTACTAGAGTACTAGAATACTAGGACAAGAAACTCCCCGGGAGAAAAAGCTCCCGCATTATTCTCCATCCTAGTACTCTAGTATTCTAGTACTCTAGTCCCATGCGCTACCAGGGAACCGAACCCATCAGCAAGCAACTGACCATTGTCATTGGTCTGGCAGTGGTGGGATTCATGGCGTTCGGCCTGGCGCTCTCCTTCTACAGAAATACGCTCTTTGAACAGACGCTGCTAAACATCCAGAACCAGAACGATCTCCTGCGGGGGAAGATCACACTCGGATACAGAGACCTCGAGTACTACCGCTCTGCACAGTATAAAGATAAGTACGCGAAAGAGAACTTGGGGCTCATGAACCCCGGCGAGAAAGCGCTCGTCATCACGGAGGAAATGAACGTAGTGAGCTTCCCTCTCACTGATTCCGGCATCCTCAATGCTGAACAGCAGGAAGCCACGTACTTGGAACTCCTCCGGCAGATGCCGGTCATCGAACACTGGAAGCTCTTTCTCTTCCACCGCAAGAAAATCGAAGAACTGAAGAGGGCGCTCTGAGCGGAGTTCTCCTGAAGCTTTCCCCTCCAAGTGCTTGCGGGTGTCCTGAGGCTCATGCATACTCCATTCCCGACGCGGGGTGGAGCAGTCTGGTAGCTCGCGAGGCTCATAACCTCGAGGTCGCCGGTTCAAATCCGGCCCCCGCAACCATTCGACTCGCGGCAGCGAGCCGAATGAGCCTGAATGAGCCGCGAAGCGGCGAATCGAAGACCCTCTGCTGCCGCTCGCTCATGACAAACCATCATTCCCCGAATCGCGTATTGGGGGAGAAACTTCTTGCACGAACGGAAAAGTTCCGTAAAATGCTTTGGCTATGGCTCATAAGAAAGCAGGCGGATCTACCAGCAACGGCAGAGATAGCAATCCAAAGTACCGCGGCGTAAAGCGTTTCGGAGGCCAATCTGTGAGCGCAGGAGAAGTACTCATCCGCCAGAAGGGTTACTGGTACCGGCCGGGGGCGAACACGCATGTGGGAAAGGACTGGACCATTCATGCCTCCATGGATGGCATGGTGGTATTCAGCAAGAAACAGATGAAAAAATTCAACGGGAAACGAGAGCACTGCACATTCGTGCGCGTGGAACCGGCAGCAAGCTGACCGACTGGGAACTGTCTCCGGCTCTTGTTGAAACACATCGTCTCTTTTGGAAATGCATCAGAGAATACGGAAGTACAACCCCCTTTTCGCGTAGTGCTTTGTTTCCTTTGGTTCCTCTTCCCGCTACCATGCCTGCACTATGACTGAACTGGGAGGACTGGATATCGGCTCACCCGACGAAGGGGTCGCAGGTGCCCCTGAAGCACTCAGCGAAGAAGCCAAGCAGCGGTTTGCCGCCGCAGCTGCAGCGATGCAGCAAATCCGCCGTGAGGAGAAGCAATCCAAGAAACGCGACGATCAGGTTGCCCGCACCATCATCCAGTTCCTCGGACAGGACAAGTACGCGCATCTGTTTGTCCTCATTTCCCGCCTCGTCGCACGTGATTGCCCAAGCATCTTCATTCTTGCCGTTCTCTCGCTCATCCATGAAGGATGCCTGAGAGAAGTGAAAGAGTACCTCCACAGCATGGGGCATAAATCTGCCGAGGAAACAGTAGATGAAAGTACTGCCATCACCACATCCGGAGAACTCGATCCGCAAATGAACAGAGATCTCGTTGCATGGATTACTCGCATGCAGCTCGTGCTCTCGTTCGCACCAGAGAAAATCCTCCTGCAGCTCATGATCGATGAGAAGAATATCGATGGAACCGTGCTGCAGCTCTCCACATTCGTCGTGAAAGACTTCTTTGAAACCCACGGGAAGAAACAGAAGTTCGAGACAATCCAGCCACTCACCGCAAGCATCCTCCAGGCAGTCTTCGAGCCGTTCATTGCCACAGTAAAACAGGCATACATCCAACAGAAATCACCCGGGGCTACGCCTGCGGAGGAGGAAAAGTAGGAAACGGATACTCCGCGATAGGCGTCTGCTTCCTGCCATCGATCTCCGCGAAGAGGCGCAAGCGATCCACGGGAATAGCGAATGCCGAGCCCTCCAGTGCCTTGAGAACTTTTTTCTTCTGCACTGCAAACCGCTGAGGATGCTCGATGCGCGCGAGCGTGATGTGCGGCGAGAACGGCTTCCCGCTCGGCCAGGGGCACAGCTTCCTCAGCCTCGCAAGCTCCTCGGAGAACGCAATGTCGAGGAAGAGCACCCTGTCCTCTCCCCGTGCCTGCACGCCGGAGTGCGTTCCGGTACGCAGGCGTGCCTGCACGCCGGAGTGCGTTCCGGTACGCAGGCGTGATCCAAACGTGGAAACACCGGTACACTTCATGGTGAACGGCTTGCTCTTCAAAGCAATGTTCTCCGTCTGCTTCACAATCTGATGGTACTCAATCTCCATCACTTCCTGCCAGAACTGGAGCGTGAGGTGCGGTGACGCCGCATTCTGGAACCGCAGGATATCCGCAAATGGCTTCAGGGCTTCCTGCAATGCCTGGAACTGCCACTTTGCTTCCCGCTCAAGAGGGAGAGCAACGAACACCCGTTTCAGGGGGAAAGAGAGACCAGACATCAGGCAAACCAAATGTACTCCGTGGCACGAACCGCTACAATGTTCTCCCCCATGGAGAAGAGAGCACCCATCAGACGCTACGAAGGCCCCACTGTGCAACGGTTCTTCGATGCACTGCGTGACAGTAACCAGCAGGATACGATCTGCCGCATACGGGAAGGAGGCATTCGCATGCTCATCCTCGGCTTGCTCCTGCGCGCAGGCATTTTCTTCCAAGTGGAAGGAACCTGCGATCAGTTCGCCGCGGTCATTGAGCAAAGCAGCATTCTCCAGGAACCCACGCGTTTCCGGTTAGCGGATACCTTCCCACAGGACATAGACGCCCTCCAGTCGGACACAGCGCAGCAGCTGAGAGCGGTTGTGCAGACAGCCCCTGCCGCCGCCGGGCGCATTATCTCTTCAGGACACTCAGGAACGCCTCCTGTGTGAGAGTGATTTTCCCCATCTGCTTGAGGCGCTTCTTCCCCTTCTTCTGCTTCTCCAAGAGCTTGCGCTTCCGGGTGACATCTCCGCCGTACAGATACCCCGTCACATCTTTCCTGTAAGCAGACAAGGTCTCCCGCGCTACGACTTTCGCCCCCACCGCTGCCTGAATGGGGATCTGATACTGGGCCTTGGGAAGAACCTCCTTCAGCTTCTTACAGATAATTGCTCCCACACTATGGGCTTCTGATTTGTGCACGATAGTGCTCAGAGCCTCCGCAGGCTCTCCGAGAAGGAGAATCTGCAGTTTCACGAGATCCCCTGCACGGTACCCGATCGGCTCATAGCTCATGGAACCGTACCCTGCAGTTGCCGACTTCAGCCTGTCGAAGAAATCGAGGATGATACCCTGGAGCGGAACCTCGAAGCGCAGCAGTGCAAGATCGGCATCCAGATACTCCAGAGACTGGTACATTCCCCGGCGGTCCTGCACAAGCTGCATCACGGGACCAACGTCTTCCTTGCGACAGAGCACTTCCAGCCCCACCCACGGTTCGCGCACCTCTCCAATACACGTTGGGTCAGGAAAATCCGCAGGATTGCTGATGAGGGCTATCGCGGGTTCGTCTGCCCTGAGCAGACTCGTACGCACCACCTCTCCGGGATTCCTGGACTGGAGCTGTACCTCGTACTGCACGCTGGGAGCGGTAATCACCAAATCACAATCATGTTCCCGTTCCAGACGCTCCTGGACGATATCCATGTGCAGAAGACCCAGAAAACCGCAACGGAAACCATTGCCGAGTGCAGCATTGCGCTCGGGCTCCATGAACAGCGCTGCATCGTTCAGCGAGAGCTTCTCCAGTGCGTCTCTGAGTTGCGGATATCCGTCCGCTTCGGATGGATACAGTCCTGCAAAGACCATCGGCTGCACCTTCTTATATCCCGGGAGAGGCTGGAGATCCTTCTTACCTGCAATCGTATCTCCCGTATGCACATTGAAGACATCCTTCGCACCTGTAACAACGTAGCCAATTTCCCCTGCGAAGAGCCCCGCATCTGAAGCGTACTTCGGAGCGAAGTGGCCGATATCAAGCACCTCCGACTCGTACTGCGTACCGAGAAGAAATACCTTCTGCCCCTTCTTCAGACTTCCTTCCACCATGCGCACATAGGCCACCGCTCCGCGGTACGGGTCCATGACCGCATCGAAAATGAGAGCACGCGCGTCGGCAGAAGAGGAGACAGAAGGTTTCGGAACCCGATCGATGACTGCCTTGAGCACATCCTCTACTCCCCTCCCATCCTTGGCAGAAATCCGCAGAATTTCCTCCCTCCTGCACCCGAGGAGATGCAGTACTTCCTCGGTGACACGTTCGGGATCCGCGACAGGGAGATCGATTTTATTGAGAACCGGCACGATGGCGAGATCGTGTTCGAGTGCCATGGAGAGCACAGCGAGCGTCTGCGCCTGAATACCCTGCGAAGCATCCACAAGGAGAATAGCCCCCTCGCAGGCAGCGAGCGATCTGCTCACCTCGTAGCGGAAATCCGTGTGACCGGGCGTGTCGATGAGGTTGAGCTGCACACCCTTGTACTGCATGCGCACAGGCTGCAACTTGATGGTGATGCCACGCTCGCGCTCCAGATCCATGGTATCGAGGAGCTGCTCTTTCATCTCCCGCTTCTGGAGCGTCCCTGTGCTCTCAATCATGCGGTCAGCCAGCGTCGACTTGCCATGATCGATATGCGCTATGATGCAAAAATTTCTAATTTCCATAACGACAGTACCATGATGCCTGCCCTGAGCGAGCGAAGCGAGTCGAAGGGCAGAAGTTCCTGATTTCCATGCGGAAAACAGCCTACCGTCTCTCCGGAAAAAATGCGATAAGATCGCTCACGGAGTTCCACCGGGCACCCCCAACGAGGATGCATCTTCCCCTACTCCCTCCGACTCGGGAAATGGCGTACCTTCCGGGTAGCCGTCGGAAGGCGACGGCGACACGTACTCCCCCGCTCCTTCCCGCACAATCTGCTCGGCTTGAGTCCCCGCCTCCGTTTGGGAAGCAGCCTGTGCCTCCTCCCCACCGCTTCCGGACCACCACTCCTTCATACCGTTCCACCACCCCTGCACCGTTTCCGATGCCGAACGGAAGTACCCTTCCACCTCCTTGACGATCCCGGGAACGTTGAAGAGTGCAACGATCGCCGCCCCCTGCCACCCGACTAGCAACCCCGTACCGATGATAGCAATGGCCAGACGGTGCTTCTTCAGGAATGTCATAACTTTACTCTCCTCTTCCGGCGTCATCTGCTTCTCCATGCGCCCCTGGAAATCGTACAGCACAGCCTCCTGCTTCAGCAGTTCCTGGAGCGACTCGAGTTCGGACCTGTTCTCATCGGAAGTCTGCTCCTGAATCAGCTGCTGAACCTCCTGGAGCTTATCCTGCGCTATAGCCTCTTTCACGCCCGCTCTGAGCGCTTCTGGGGTATCAAAGCGGGGATTTTCAAGTTCCAGACTGCGGATGAGCGCCTGCCGCAGCGCGGCAGCACTCTGCTCAGGAAGCTGTTCCCAGGGAGTCTTCGGTGTTGGAGCATTCTCAGGCATACTCAGACGAGAGCGGAAGCATTCGCCTCAAGGAGGAGATGGCGCACTTTTGTGAGACCCGCAAGACCTTCCAGATCTTCCCGGGACCGCACGGAGGGGAAGAGTACTTCGATAAGTGCACAGAGGCCCAGAGCACCCATACCGAAGTACACGACGGGAAGCGACTCATGCGGGAGCCTGGCCAGCGCCTTCGGATTGATCTCCTTCCCTCTCTGCAAATCATGCAACACACCGAGCACAAAATCGCGCACCTCCGGATGTGCGTCGGAAGCAACAAGCCGCATCCGTACGACAAGTTCCGACGTGCTTTCAAACGATGTGAGTTCCTCATCCTCCACAGCACATGCTCCTGCCAGAGCAGAAGGCAACTTTTCGAGGAGCTCCCGCTCAGAAGGACGAAGGTAGAGCGTTGCCATGCGAAGCGAGCATAGCAATTTACCTGCCCCTTACAAGACTTCTTTGAGTGCCCGCTCACCTGCTTCCACCTTCTGCCGGAGGCGCTGCCTCCTGCCGTGTGCAGGTGTCTCCGAGATGAGCGCACGCAGGGCATCCAACTTATCCCCCTCTGTCTGCGGAATGACATCGAGCTCCAATCCCAGAGCCAAGGCAACAATGGCACCGTGGTAGCGCTGCGTGAGGACAAGAGATCCCCGGGCAACGGAGGAAACCAAATCGTGCAATGTCCGCACAGGGACAATGGTGCCCGGAGTCCGGAGAGATGCCCGGAGAGACTGGCAATATGCACTCTCGGCAGAATCATCCGGCTTCAGCGAGAGGATGCTGACGTGCTCAAAGCGGCCAGACTGGAGGAGCCGGCTGAGATGTTCCCTGAGGAATGCATCGGAATTATTCCTTGGGATGACCACGAGAATCTTCTGCGCACTGAGATCGATTTTTTGCTCTTCTACCAGCAAAAGAACAGGATCGAATGTCTCTAGCACATCCGCGCGACACCCCCACGTTCGCACCCGTACAGCAGACAGGGGATCCCTCACGGAAATGAAATGCGCCGAGCGAACGGCGGCCCGCGCAAACCACTCCCCCATCCTCGTGCGGAAAGGCCCGATTCCCTGGTAGGCAAGGATGATGCGCTTGCGCAGGACACGCGCAGAGAGCACATGCACCCACCAGAGAAAACATGCCCGCACCGACTCCGTGTCGGTGAAGAGTGATCCCCCACCCAGCACCATACCATCACTCTTCCGGAGCGCCCCGAGCGTTCGCAGCCAGCGCAGAGAGAGCAATGATCGTACTCCCCCGGGCAGGCGCGGCAGCTCCTCCCGCCCTGGATGTGCGGAGACAACGCGCCACTGTACCTGTGGGAAACGCAACAAAAAATACTCCCGGAGCGCCTCATCCCCAAGATTGCCAACGCCGTAATTACCGACGAGAAGGTATGTCACTCCCGCACTATACCGTTCTTCCGCTCACCAGCCTACGCTCCGCATGCCATTCCAAACCTTCCGCGCAGCTCATCAAAACATGCCCTATCGAGGGGCGCGGGGCTGCGGCCGGCGAGATCAGCTATCGTTCAATTTTCAGAACGCTCTGTTCGTAAACCCATGGGTATCTACTGTGCCTCTTTCTTCTCCTCTGCTTTCCCCTCCTCTTTCGCCTCTACTACCTCCACAACTTCTGTCTCTTTCTTCTCTTCTGCGGCAGTAGCAATTGCGAACTCTTCCGCAGTGGTAAAGCGCTCGCCCAGCCGCGCCGCTTTCCCGTGGCGGCCACGAAGGAAGAAGAGCTTGGCACGGCGCACAGCCGCCACCTTCTTCACATCAATCTTCTCAATCAAAGGTGAATGCAGGAGAAATACCCTCTCCACCCCCACGCCAGAAGCAATGCGGCGCACCGTGAACGTGCTGTCCGTGGGAGTAGCTCCCTTGTGCACAGAAACGACCAGCCCTTCAAACACCTGGATCCTCTCCTTGCCCTCCTCCTGCCCTTCCAAAATGCGCTCATGTACGCGCACAGTGTACCCGGGCCGTATGTCGGGTCGCTGTTTCACGTACGAAGCCGCCTGCTGGTGTAAGACGCTTGCCAAAGCCGAAGGAGACTACCGAGCAGCACGGGCCCTGTAAAGCAAAAAGTAGGGATGTCCCCGGGGAATCTGTAGCTTGTAGTTTGTAGCTTGTAGAAGCAAAAATGAGATCCTCGAGTCCAATCTCCTACACTCTACAAGCTACCATCTACAAACTACAATCTCTCTCACTGCTTTCCTTTCGCCTCATCTATCTGCTTTTGAATGACGTTGTGCACATTCAAATTGCGGGGATCGCTGAGAATGTCGGAGATGAAGCGATCCTTCAGGCTGAGGCGGTACAGGAAGTCCGCCTGAGAGAAGATGGAGTACTTCACGTTCTTCAGACTCGAATCCTGGAGAAGGAGCGCCTCGAGCATCTCCTTTTTCACATCTCCCACAACTAAGAGATCCACTTTCGTATCTGTTCCGACGAACACACCAGCAAGGACGATGAGATCGACACCCGGGAGTTTCTTGAGACTGGCCACAATGGGGCTGTCTGCCTGTACCTCTTTGGCAAACATGCTCTTGAGCTCCGGGAAGAGCGGAAACTCCAAATCGATGCGGTAGTACTTCTTCCTGTTGCGGTGTCTGGCACGCACAAGTCCGATGCGGCGCAGGTTCTCGAGCTCCCGGCGGATGGAGTTGATCTGTTCATGGAGCAGCCGCGTGAGTTCACGGATGTAGTATTCCTCCTCTGGATGAAGGAGGAACGTCGAGAGGAGTTTCACTCTCGTCTGCGAACTAAACAATGCTTTCAGGATAGTGGAAGCCATACCTGCCCTATGGGGGGAATGGAAATGTACACAAACTGTACTCATGAACACATGTATAGTGCAAGAAAAGTGATCAATATAATGAATAAAATATTTATTCAAGGTTCTGCGCTTATACAAAGCAAAAACATCATATATATCACTCAAATCGCCCCCTGCTATGAATAAAAAAAATACTCATCTTCGAATGCATTATGTGTTCTGGAAACAATTCTTGGCACCCCCCGAACAGGCACTCCATGGGAAAACACAGAGCTCCGTACATTGCCTCCAAAGGAGAATTTTGCTATAATTACATGAATGCCCACACAAAAAAAGATTGTCGCTGGCACACTCGCCACTGCTGTTCTCCTGTGGATTGGAGGAACATACGGAGTGGAAGCATTGGAAATGGGAATACCGAAGGCACAGGCTACAACAGACCTCAATCAAGTCTTCACGAGCATGACAGTTACCCTCGCTGTTGTCGTTACAGCGGTAAATCTCCTTGGTTTCATTACATTCCCCATTCTGGAAGTTCTCCTCAATCCCCGGTTCTTCCTGGAGCTCCATGGAGCGAACGAAGTTGTCATCCATCAGATCTGGCAGGTCTCCAGGGAAATCATGAACATCATCTTTGCGTTCATGCTCGTCGTCGGAGCGTGCCTTACTGTCGTGACTGCCAAGAAAGACATTATCAGCCGCTTTGCAATTAAGTTCGTTCTCGGAGTCATTCTCGTCAATTTCTCCTGGTTTTTTCCGCGCGTCATTCTGGACGTCGGCCACGTGCTCGCCGCCACCATCTACAAGCTCCCTGATCTCGTCTCCACTACCTGCCGGTACTACGATATCAACGGAATTATTCAAACGCCGTGCAAATACCCCTACGACTTCAGATTCTTCGATAAAGCGGCAGCCATAGCAAAGGCAGCCGGCGGTCCTGCTTCCTTAGGATACGAATGCCCCCTTGAGACAGTCTGCTACCGCGTACAGGCACTTGCCAATAACACAAACACGGCACCTGGCATTTTAAGCGGCCTCATATTCAACCACGGAAAACTGCCGGATCTTGCGAAAGTGCCGAACTTCAACGGCGGAGGAATGCCCGCCACGGACCCGCTGGATCAGATATCGTTCTTCCTCATGTTCCTACTGAACACGGTGTTCCTGATATCGCTCTCCGTGGCGCTTACTCTCGCTCTCATTGCCATGATGGTTGCATTCATCATCCGCATCCCCGTCCTGTGGCTCACCATAGCATTCATGCCGTTCATGTTCCTGGGATATGTGGTCGGCGACCTCATGGGAAACTTCAACACCATGAAAATCTTCAAGAAATTCGTCGCTGCAGCCTTCCTGCCGGCGATAGTCGCCATTCCGTTCACCGTAGGGTTCATTGTCCTCAATGCCATCGCGTTCTCCGCACCTGTCGGCTCGGCAATCATCCTTGCAGACTCGCAGGGAAGGTTCCTTCCCGGCATAGATAACCTCTGGATTGTCCTGTGGCAGATCACGACCATTCTCATCATCTGGAAAGGATTCTTCATGGCACTCTCCATAGATTCCATGTACGAGGAAGCTACGAAGGGCATACGGAGCATGGGAGCAAACCTCGGCTCCTTCGTCACACACCTGCCGCTCAACATCCCCTTCATCCCCGGTGCCAAAGAGGGAGGAAAACAGACATACATGAGTGCAGGGCAGGCAATGACCGCTGCAGGTGGCCTCTCGAACCTCTCAAGACAGGGGCGCCTCCTAGAAGGAGATGCAGTGAAGAACATGCTCACTGGTGGCCGCAGCGGCGGAGTAGAAGCAGCCGAGCAAAACATTCGTAACTCCGGAGAAGTCTACGATAGGATCAAGGCGGCAGCAGGAGGAAGGGGTGATATGCAGAAAGTCGCTGAAGAGATGCGCAAGCTGAGTGGCAGTCTCTCAGGACTAAGTCCCGAAAAGCAGGCCGAAGCTCTGCAGAGAGCACTCAAGAACACAGGAATCTCGTTGAACCCCGCCCAGATTCAGGAACTGACCAATGCGCTGCATCCTGGAGGGGATGGAAGTGGGAGAGGAAGGGCTGGCTCCGGCAACACTCCCCCGGCTGGCGGAGCAGGAAGACCACCTGCTGCATCACCGTAATTTTCCTTCTGTACTCCATGGCTCCCTCACGACCCACACAGCCAGAGGCAGAAGCGAGACGGTCTGCTGAACGCGTTGAGCAGCAGGCCGGCGATATGCTGAAACCCGCTTTCTTTGACCGCCTCATAGGGCAGGAATCTGCGCAGCAGCCGAGGAAGCGCCAGGAGGCCCAGGTGAAGCGTGAAACACTGAGCCAACTCCTCGGCAGTATCGCACGCAATGAACAGGTCTCCCCACAAATGAAGAGAACACAGGTCAACGAGCACCTGCGGCGTCTGGGGGAATCGCTCGGAGACGAAGGAGCAGGTGAGGCATACGGGCACATGGTCCTCGACAAGCTGGAGCATACACTGAGGCCCGAGCGCATCGATCCTCTCCGGCAGGAATTTGAGAACGTGCGGGCGGACATCATCCCCCCCGAACGGGAACGATCCATGGAACGGGCCATGGCAGGCTTCGCGCTGCCCCGCACCGCGCAGGACGTCGAGAACATCCGTACGGACCACCCGTACTTCTACGTAGATGACGGGGTCATGCTCATCCGCACAGACATCGTCAGCCGCGACCTCGAAACGCTCAGCGGCCCCCCTCCCCTCCCCGGAAAAGCGGGGGAAGTCATGGCGCAAAGCCGTCAGATCCTGCAGGAACTCGTGGACGCAGACCCGGCGAATGCCACCCGGTTCGGCGCAAACCGCCGGCACCGCGAGCGGGACCCAGCGGTCCAGAGAGCGGCAGATTCGCTGCGCATGTTCTTCGGGCTCCTCTTCGTCGCCATGGCAGCCCTGTGCTTCGCCATTGAGAGGAAGAAAGAATTCCCGACCATGGCAGCCATCTACGCCGGCCTCGCGGTACTCACGCTCAACCCCAAGCTCTTCTCCGGCCCCCTGCGCTCACTCCGCGGCCAGCTGGATTTCGTGCAGTCAGCGGAGTGGGACACCCTCCTGAAGGATGAAGCCAACCGTGCCGCCCTCACCGGCGACCGGGGAGAGGATTTCTTCCGCCGCATGACGCAGAACGGCGAAACGCGCATGCTCTATGCAAAAGTGAGGCAGTCGGAAAAAGACAAGGAGAAGAAGGGAAAGATCTCGAGCGAAGAGTACTACCAGGAACTTGCGGGACTCGGCATTCCGGAGCAACACATCGCGTTTCTGCTGGATCTGGAGCAGCGCAACCGCAGCCAGTGGAACTTCCTCCTCCACAACCTCATGAGAGTGCAGTCCACAGACGGGCAGGATCTGCTTGCCGGGTTTGCGAAGGAAGGCATGGATATAGACGCACTCGGGAAGCTCCCCACCAAGCTCCCGCCTGTGGAGCCGGAAGCATACACTGGCGCCACCGGAGTCCGGGAGCGGCTGGGAGGATTCGGGAAACAGGAACAAAACGCGTAACACTCTTGTTTCTAGATTGTAGTTTGTAGGTTGTAGGAATGACAAAGCACCGAGGTTTCAGAACTTCTCCTTTAGAACCTTGGAAACTGAAGTTCTTTGGGTTTCCTACAAACTACAACCTACAAGCTACAACCTCAGAATGTACTAGAACTTCTTCTTCTTGAGCTCCTTGAGGAAAACCTCCAAACGGTCACCCGGTTCAATCAGCACAGAGGTTTCCACCCGCATGCCGCACTCACTCCCCTCTTTCGCCTCTTTGATGTCCTTCTCCACATGCTTGAGTGAAGTGATGCGCCCGGTCCCCACCTCTTTCTCACCACGCAGGAGTCGGAACGGCAGACGCTTCACCACCCCGTCTGTCACCTTGCCACCTACAATCTGTTCGCTCTTCTTGGTGAGGAACACCTGCTTCACTTCCAGGTGGCCGAGTATCTTCTCCTGCTCCTCCGGCTCCACAAGCCCCTGAATAAGACCCTCCACATCTTCCAGAAGAGCATAGATCACATCGTATTCACGCACCTGCACACCCTCACGGTCTGCGGTGCGCGCGACATCAGGACCCACCGCCGTATGGAAAGCAATCACCACTCCATCGCTCGCCGCAGCCATCATGACATCGGACTCCGACACGGAACCGACACCGGAGTGGATGACTTTCACCACCACCTGCTCCGTTGCCAATTTGGAGAGAGAGGACTCTATCGCTTCCAGTGACCCCTGCGTATCTGCCTTCAGCACAACCTTGAGCTGCGTGAGCTTTCCTTCGGAAAGCCGTGAAACGAGATCTGCGAAGCTGCGCTTCTTCCTGCGCTCGTAGTGCTCTTTCATCTGGCCCAGGAGATCCCGGGCCTCCTTCTCGGAAGAGACAACCTGCAGAATATCCCCCACATGTGGCACGCGGGAGAAGCCGGAAATACGCACTGCCCCGGAAGGCCGCACACTCTGCTGGCGCTTTCCATGGGCATCCATCATCACACGGACACGTCCAATAGTCGTACCACAGACGTAGATATCGCCCATCACCAGCGTCCCCGCGTTCACGATCACCGTCGCAAGAGGACCGTGTGCAGGATCGAGGTGACCCTCAACAACCGTCGCAACAGCGCGGCGATTGGGATTGGCTTTGAGCTCGGCAAGTTCCGCAATGAGAAGAATATGCTCCAGAAGATCCTGAATGCCCTGCTTGGTGAGTGCGCTGCATCGCACAACTGGCGTCTTGCCCCCCCACTCCTCCGGCTGCAGATCACACCCCGAGAGCTCTCCCATCACCTTTTCAACGTTGGCATTCTCTTTATCGATCTTGTTGATGGCAACGAGAACGGGCACCTTTGCCTCCTTGGCATGGTTGATGGCTTCCACGGTCGTCGGCATCACGCCCTCCTCCGCCGAAATAACAATCACCGCTATATCTGTCACCTGTGCTCCACGAGCGCGCATCGCCGTGAATGCCTCGTGCCCGGGGGTGTCGAGGAAGGTAATGGATTTCATCTCCTTGGTTCCGGAGGGGAGGAACTCCACCTGATACGCACCGATGTGCTGTGTAATGCCACCCGCCTCCCCGGAAACGACATCCGTCTCACGAATGGCATCGAGAATCGCAGTCTTGCCATGGTCAACATGGCCCATGACCACCACAACCGGCGGGCGGGGCTGGAGGTTCTCTGGCTCATCATTGAGCAGCCCCTCCAAATTTTTCGCAAGGAGCGTCTCCACAGTCGCACCTGCTTCTTCCTTCTGCACTTTCACCCCCAATTCATCTGCGATGACCGCAGCCGTCTCGTAGTCGATTGTCTGGTTCACCGTTGCCATCACACCATTCTTCATCAGTGTCTGGATAACTCTCGGCACCTGCACACCCGTTTTCTCCGCAAACTCCTTCACCGTCACCTCCGATGGAAGAACGACGACACCCACCTTCTCTTTAATCTGCTCCTGATTCCCCTCTGTCGCAGTTTTCTTGTGGGGTGCCATCGCTTTCTCTTCACGTTCCATCTCCTCGCGTTCCTCCTTGCTTGGCTGCTGCTTCCTCAATTCCGCCGCCTGCTTTGCAATCGCCTCCTTTGGAACATCGTCGAGAGAGAGCTTACGCAGAACATTGAGAGATTCCGTCTTCTTCGGAACCTCTCCCTGCCCCTGCTCCAATGGAGTCCCCTGTGGAGGATGCACTGCCTCCTTCTTCTCTCCAGGACTTTCCTCCTTCTCCTCCTCCTCCTCTCCCAGAGAGAGACCAATAGCATCCATATCGACCTCTATGCCATTCTTCCGTGCTACGTACCGAAGAATACCCTGTGCAAGACCATCCGGCACCTCGCGGTCAGTAGGTTTGACGCCGAAATCCACCTCAGAAAGCTCTTTGCGGAGCTGCTGGCCGGTCATACCCAATGCTTTTGCCACCTTCACAAGGCGCATAGGATCTTCGCGAAACAAACAGAAATGAACACCGCTAGTGTAGGCTAAGAGAAACGCAGAGTACAAGCAAAACAGGCCAGATATGCCATTATCGAGCACCAGAAACTGAACAGCACCTTGAGAGAAGATGAGCTTGTATTTCTCTATCCCATCAGCCCACTGACCACATCCGTGCCGCCGGAAGCAGCCATGTTCCCCTCGTCTCCGACACGCTCTACAACATCCACCCCCGGTGTTGAAGAAGATACTGCCTGGAGCGGCACCTCCTGCGAAACTGTGTTCTGCACCGCTGGCTGTACAGGAATCTGCTGTTGGTGATTGCTCTGCTCCTTCTCCGCGCGCTGCCGCTGCATCCCCTGCTTGAGCGTCTGAACGCATTCCAGCACCTGCAGTTCAAAGTTCTCGAACCGCGGAACACGGAACCCGGCAGCACGCGGATGTCCGCCGCCGCCGTAGGTACGCGCCGCAAGAGCACTGGCATCAATAGTGTCGGAGGAACGCATGCTCGCCTTCAACCCCCCTTCTTCCAGTTCAGTGAAGAGCACATGCACATCCGCATCGGGAATGGTGGAAATGAGCTCATCGAGAATGCCGTGCGTCTCCTTGCTCGTAGCACCCAACTCCGCCAGATCTTCCTTGTTCACGGAGGACCAGACAATACCGGAAGCAGGATCTATCTGAATGCGGTTGAGCGCACGCCCCCACACCCTGAGCGTACTCAGCGGTTTGGTCTTGTAGATGTGCTTGATGATCTCCTGTTGCCGGGCACCGAAATCCAGAAGCTCTGCGGCAATTTCGAGAGAGCGCGGCGTAGTATTGGGGTTCTGGAAACTCCTCGTATCGGTGATGAGTCCCGTGAGAAGGAGTGTCGCAATGTCCGGGGTGAGTCTCTCCTTCCACTGCGGCACCTGCGTGAACCAGTTGTAGAGCACCTCCGTCGCGGAGGCAGCCGTAGGATCCAAGAGGTGTATCTGCCCGTAGTGTGTATTGCTGATGTGGTGGTCGACATTCAGCACAGGAACATCCGCAAAGAGGTCCACGTGTTCGGTATACACACGCCCAAAGAGCGGCAGATCCGCGGTATCTACCGCCACGATGAGATCGTACTGCCTCTCCCCGTCTCCAAGCACAATATCCTGGGAACGGATGCGCCCTTTCTTTGGCACCACAATGATGTTGACCTTCTGATCCTCTACGGCATACCGGAGCTTGTCGACCTCTACACCGCCCTGCAGGCTCACCGTGATGACGAACTGCTGCCCCTCTGCAACATCCCGTGAAAGCTCCCCAAACCCCGGGAGGAACTCCAGAGACTCCGGGAGCGTATCGGGACAGATCACCGTGACATCCTTCCCGAGCGCCCGGAAGAGCTGGTAGCACGCGAGTGCACTGCTGAGTCCGTCCGGATCCACATTCTCATGCGGGATGACGAGGATGCGCTGATTCTCCTGAATCGCTTTGGTTGCAGCCGAGATGTCGGTGCCGGAGAGGCTCATGTAATCGTAATATTATAACATAAATTTAATAAAATGCAATACTTTGGAGGAGATGCGGTAAAAGACGTACATACGAAGGAAAAATAAGCTTGAAACGTTACCGCGATACCCTTCCCTCTGCAAGAGATTTTACAGCTTTCAGCTGTCGGTATACCCCCGCAACCGGCAGAAACACTGGCAGCTTGAACTGCCACACTCCCCCACAAGCTCCAGATTTTGTTCCACCTGCATCCCCACTATCAGTTATACTGCAGAAACTCGGGGCGTAGTTCAGCCCCGCACCAGACTCGCTTTGCTCGTCGGTGCGGGATGCAGTCATCATCCGGCTCACTTCGTTCGCCGCATGCTGATCTGCATTGGCTAGGCTATACTCCCCTCTGTCATTCGGGGCGTAGTTCAGTTGGCTAGAATGCTTGCATGGGGTGCAAGTGGTCGCTGGTTCGAGTCCAGTCGCCCCGACCATTGGAAACATAGAAAACACTTCAGGAAAAGAAGTAATTGCACGCGAATGGACGAGAAGTTTATCCCGAGCGAGTCCGCCGCAGGTGGACAAGACGAGGGAAGTCCAGTCGCCCCGACCATTCGACTCGCGGCAGCGAGGCGAGTGACTCTGAGTGAACCGCGAAGCGGCGAATCGAAGAACCTTGGGCTGCCGCTCGCTCATGGCAAGCCATCAAAAACCAACTCAACCTCAGGGAGAGAAATAATTCCATCAGACTGGAAGAGATTCTCGAGTTCACATATCAGGGAGAGTAGACTGCACTCCATGAACACCCCTGAGCAGCAGATTCAGGCCATCCTTGAACGCAACAGGCGCGTGGAAACCGAGAAAGCGTGGGAGCTCAGCTGGTTTCGGAGGCTCACCATCCTCGGGATGATCTACGCGATCTCCGTTCTCTTCCTGTGGAGTATCGACTCCCACCCCTCCCTCCTCCAGGCACTTGTCCCCGCCGGAGGCTACCTGCTCTCCACGCTCTCGCTCCCGTGGCTGAAGAAGCGATGGATACAGAAGAGATATCGGTGAAGCACGCGGAGGCAGAGCCCCCGCGCTTCACCCTGAGCCCGCCCCTGAAGGAATGACTTTCTGATGACGCGGCCGCAGAGCAGCCGCGCTTTGTCGAACGGGTAAAAATGATTGCACTTTTAAGCAACCGGTTGACTCTCATCAACCGGCCCCGTTATGAATCACCTCATCGGCAACTCAAAACTGGCCGCAATGATAGAAAAAAATTCCGGCAATGCAAGAGAATTTTTTCTCCGGAGGAAAAAGGCCCGGCATCGCCGGTGATTTTAAAGCTGGCCCGGCAAGTACTCGTCGTACTCACCGGGCCGCAAGGAGTCGTCCACTGCCAGCCAAAGCGAGGCTAGTAGTGAACGGCAGTCACCGCGCAGTCGTCTTCGGTCGTCGTGCCCAGCATGGCCTGCATCGCGATCGTCGTGGCCGGCTTCGTCTTCTTCTTGGCCGTCGTCGTCGCCGTCTTGGCAGCTCTCTGGAACTTCGCTCGACCGAACAGGGTGCGCCCACTCATGGCACGTCTCCTTGAAACAGAGGATGTTTGGTCCACCAGTGTGGACCAAGGAACAGAGGTGCCCCCATACACAACAGGGGGCGGTCACGTGAGGCTCGCACACATGCAAGCCAAACTTAAAAAGAATAGTAGAAGACACACTCACCGCCGTGCAAGAGCATTTCGCATGCCGCAAAAAATCTCTGCCGCTTCGTTAGAACGAGCCCTTGAACGGCGACACGTACTGCGCCCTGCTCCCGAGCTGTTCCTCTATACGCAACAGCTGATTGTACTTGCAGACCCTGTCCGTGCGGCTGAGCGACCCCGTTTTGATCTGCCCGGTCTGCAGGCCCACGGCAAGATGCGCGATGAAAGTGTCTTCCGTCTCGCCGCTCCTGTGGCTCACCACGGCGTTCCACCCCTCCTTCTGCGTCATCTGAATGGCATCCACCGTCTCGCTCACCGAGCCGATCTGGTTTAATTTGATGAGTACGGCGTTCACCGCCTTCTTCTCGATCGCCATCTGAATACGCTCTGTATTCGTCACGAGGAGATCATCCCCTATGAGCTGGATGCGATCCCCCATCCGCTTCGCCATGGCTGTGAATCCCTCCCAGTCATCCTCGCTGTGGCTGTCTTCTATGACCACAAGAGGATACTTAGCGCAGAGATCTTCGTAGTAGTCCACGAGCTTTCCTGAGGAGAGCGTTTTGCCGTCCAGCGTGTACTTCCCCTTGTCGCAGAATTCCGTTGCCGCGGCATCGATGCCGAGCACCACCTTGCCCGTGTACCCCGCTGCCTCTATCGCCTTCAGGAGGAAACCAAACGCCCCGCCACTGTCCTTCACATGAGGGGCAAATCCGCCTTCATCCCCCACCGCTATGACGTGTCCGGCATCCTTCAGGAGTTTCTTTAAGCTGTGGAATATTTCTGAGCCTGCCCGGATGGCATCGGTGAAACTCTTCACTCCCGCAGGAATGATCATGCACTCCTGGAAGGAGAGACCGCTGTCTGCATGCTTGCCCCCGTTGATCACATTCATCATCGGCACCGGGAGTCTGGTGGGTTCGCTGACTTCAAACTGGTCTGCGAGCGACTGCCAGAGCGGCCGCTGCTCCACTCCCGCACGCGCACGGCAGACAGCCATGGAAACGCCCAGGATGGCATTCGCACCGAGTTTGGATTTGTTCTTGGTACCGTCGAGATCCAGCATCTGCTGGTCGAGAGTGCGCTGATCGGAAATGTTCTTCCCCTTGAGGGCGGGCGCAATGACATCATTCACATTGGCCACCGCCTTGAGCACCGAGTTGCCGTGGTACATGTTCTTATCTCCATCCCGCAGCTCAAGCGCTTCATGCGTGCCGGTGGAAGCCCCGGAGGGAACCGCAGCCCGCCCGAATGTGCCGTCATCGAGCTCACAGTCGACTTCCACAGTGGGATTGCCACGGGAATCGAGGATTTGCCTCGCGTGGAGGGATTTGATAGCTGCCATAGTGAACGAGGGAAGGTGGAATCATCATAGCAGCAAGCGCAGGAGAAGAGTATGTGGTATGGAGTATTGAGTATTTTGATTTTTTCCCCTGAGTACTGGAATACTAGAATACTTGAGTATTTGAATACTTGATCACTTGAGGCATCCAAGTATTCTAGTACTCAAGTACTCAAGTGCCAAGGATTCATTTCCAAAGCCCATACTCAATACTAAATACTCAAATCTCAACCATTTCTGACCTTTTTCGGGTGCGTGCATGCACTGTCGCAGTGTAGAGCCCAAGCATGGTCAGAATGATGGCCGCCCAACTCAATCCCGAACTCGGGAGCCTGCTCGGCATGCTGCTGACCTCGCGCATAGAAACGCTTTCGGCAGAAGACACCTCCTCGACAACCGGCGCTGCTTCTTCAGACTCTTCTCCCTCCTCCTCTCCCGTCGATTCCTCTTCTCCCGCATGCCTCTCCTCCAGACGGGCAGCAATGCGCTCGCGGCGGTTCTCGATGGCTCGCAACCTCTCACGGTACGACTCTTCCACCGGATCGGCAGACGCTTCGAGGTTCTTCTCACTCGATGCTTCCTCCGAGGGGGAATCCACCTGTGCTACGAGGCCCGCACCATCCTTTTCCAGCTTCCACCACTCCCCTTCCCAGAGCACGGAAGCGATCTCCTGGTTCCAGGTTGTGTAGTGTTCAGAAGCAACGGCACCGACCATGAACGGCACGAAGAGAACCACAAGGAGCACAAGCCTCTTCGTCCACCGGCGGATCACGCGGAGGCAGAAGTACACCAGCAGGAAAAATCCTGTTGCCACCCCCGGGAGAGTCCAGCCCCACGTGTACCAGTCCAGCACCGACGCTATGAAAGGAAGCGTACGTATCCCTGCCTGCATGAGGAAGAGAAGCAGCAGAAGTATTGCAGGCATCCAGTGGAGCAAACGGAACGCATAATCCGCCCTGTTCCTCCGGAAGAGCCCGGAAAGAGCAAGCGGATAGGCAATGGCCAGTACGAACACAATGGCCCATGGGGCGATGCCCATGTCCGGTGCTGTCAGGCTTGGAATGATGATGCCTGTGACCACCGTGGCAGTGCCAAGGAGGAAGACAAGCAGTGTCTCAGTCGTGTGCTTCAGCGGCATAGGAGGGATATCCTCTAGAAAAGCAGGCCATGTGTCAAGAAGCATGAACAAAATAGTAGTAGACCATAGACGAGCTTGTAGTTTGTAGGTTGTAGCACGTAGGAAATCCAAGATCCAAAGGATCGACGATCAAAGCACTACAAGCTACCAACTACAAGCTACAAGCTCTCAGAGCCAGTGCTTCTTTGCAAAATACGCCATCATCACGATAATAATGCCCAACATCACTATGATGATGCCGAGAGCCGTTTGCTCCGCAGCCTGGAAAGGAAGACCCACGTTCATGCCATAGAAACCGGTGATCACCGTGAGGGGGAGCATGGTCACCGAGAAGATCGTCAGCAGTTTCACCACTGCATTCGTTTTGTGACTGAGCCATGATCCGTGCGTGTCCTGGAGCGCCTCGCAGAGTTCTTTGTCCGTATCCAGGAGCGACCACTGCCGCTCAATGGCATCGAGGATGTCGTCGAAGTAGAGCGCCAGTTCCTCCGAAACAAACTTCTTGTTCTTGTGCTCCAGCGTCGCAACAAGCGTTCGCTGCGGGAGGAGAATACTGCGCATGGTAATGATGTTTCTCTTGAGAGCCATGATCTCGCGGAGGAGATTCACATGCTCCTCACTCTCGAAGAGACGGTCTTCAATTTCACGGAGCTGCCTGGTAATGGTGTCCACCAGCGGGAACACATCATCAAAAAACTTGCTCATGAGTTCGTAGAGCAGGAAACCCGTACCATACTGGAGATACTCCCCTTTCATCTCCTCCGACTTATTCACCTCCTCCCAGAGACGATCGATGATGGGGAGATTCCCCTTGTGGAGGGTGGCAATGAAGTGCTGCCCCAAAAAGATATTCACCTCCTCTTTGAAAATACGCCCTGTGCGCTGCTGCAGGTACGGGATGTGGAACACAAGGAAAATGTAGTCGTCGTACTCCTCGACTTTCGGCCGCTCATGAAGACTCAGACAGTCCTCAATATCAAGCTCATGAAACCCGTACTTCTTCTGCAATTCAAGAAGGTCCTTCTCAGAAGGATTGCTGTCGTCATACCATGTAATGTCCTTGTAGGTGAGAGAGCGCATCGCAAAGCGGGGATGGATGTTCTACCAATTCCACGGCAAACACATTGAAGCCTCACTCTGGAAACCGTGCAAGCGGTTCGTGGGATTTTCGCTGTACGGGAGCGCAAAAGACAACACTGGTACCCGGGGAGAGGAAACAACAAGGAAGAAGAGGGAGAAACCCACAATCCCGTACTCCTCTCTTTCTATTACCTCTTCTTTTTCCTCGGCAGGTACTTCTGACGTGGATCGTCGATACTCTCCGCGGGGAGCTTCTCGTAATGGCGCGCACGGAACAAGCGCACCTGCACATACAAGTAGAATGCGAATGCACATGCCCAGAGAACCCACCAGAAGCGCATGGAAACATAGCTGATGTCTTCCGCACGGGACACGGCGAGCACGAGGCCAACAATGCCAAACCAGAGCGCTGCACCTGCCCACGAACGGCTGAGCTTACGCGTCACGGGATTCTGCTGCCTTTTCCGCCAGTGACGAATGCCGAAGGAAACGACAATGCACAGAAAGCAGAGCAGGAGCAGGATCTGCAACTTCATATTGTCATATCCCACAATGGGCGGTCGTGGCCAGAAGACGTATGAGAAGAAGGACATCGGGAGAAATAATAAATGAAAAACGGAAAATTGAAAATCGATCCACGCAACAATCAACTCTCACCTTTCATTTTCCATTTTTTATTTTCCATTTTCAACTGTTCTTCCGATCTTTCTTCTCCTTCTCCCACCCAATCTTGTTTTTCTGGAGAAGACTGCGGAGCATCTTTTCCACCTCGCGTTCCTTGATGGTGCGTGCCGGCCGGATGAGAAGGTAGAGGAAAAATCCCACCACCGGGAGGAAGGCGGCCAGGAGGATGCACAGGAACATGTACAGGAATGAATCGGTACGCAGGAGGATATCGCGCGTGACGAAGAACACGAGGAATATGACGATGGTTCCAAGAAGGAGCATGCCCAACTGCAAGAGACGGAGCGTCGGATCATCCGCGAGAAAGAGGAACCAGGGCTCGAGGAGTGTCTGCAGAGAGAAAGTCATATTAGAGATGCGGGTATTTGCGTCGGTGCACTACAACGTACACGACCGTGGCAAGGAGCGCCAGCACAGAGAGGAACTGGCTGAAGCGCAACTCGAACGTGGGGAGCCGAACCCAGGACCGGCCAACGAGGTACCCCCCGAACACAATGAGCAGAAACGTCTGATACACATACAGAGAAACTTTGGAGAGTGAAAGTTCAATGGCAACAAACACTCCGAGACTCACGAACATGCAGACAAGCACCACAAAATCGAGCTGGGTTGCAAACACCGGAATGCTGAAATCCCCCCGGAAGTACTCAAAGAAAAAGGTGACAATGGCAGCAAAGAAAATGCCGAAGAGCGTTTCGGCACCTGCCCGCGTGGACTTCTTGCGGATGATGAGAAGGAGGAAAGTAAGAAAGAGGAATGTCACCGCATAGTACAGCTGCACAGGATGGACCGGAACAACGTACCGGACCCCGATTGCATCGTAGGTAACCCCCCAGAACACATCCGTCGGCTTGCCATACGCCTGCCCTGCGAAGAACTTCCCAAGCCAGTCAAACGAGAGTCCGAATGCCGCTGCCGGCAGGAGCACATCCAGCCACTGCAGGAATGTCGCACGCTGCGTGCGTGTAGCCCAGTACAGAACAACACCGATGCCAATGACACCACCGAGGTAACTGAATCCTCCATCCCATACAATGAACAGACGCAGAGGATCTTTGAGATAGACCCGGTAAGTCGCGAGCACTGCAATGAGCCTCCCGGAAAGGAGGAATGCACAGATGTAGTACCATGCGCGTTCCTGCATGTGCGAGAAGGAAAGATTCGCACTCTGCGCGAGACGCAGGAAGAACTCTGTGGAAAGCCAGATGCCTATGAGAAGAAAAATGAGTCGCGTCCAGATGAAGAACGGGCCGATGGTCATTGCCTCGTACATAGCAGGAAACAGAATATCAGATTACTGGGGTGAGAGTTAGAAATTAGGATTGTAGAATCATCACACTCTATACTACGTACCGGTGTCATGATGTACCTCGACCACGCCGCCACAACGCCGCTCGACCCCCAGGTACTGGAAGCCATGCTTCCGCACCTCAGAGACACGTGGGGTAATCCTTCCTCCCCCCACGCGAAGGGGCGGGAAGCGCGCAGCGCCATCGACGGCGCACGGCGGACAATTGCAGAGCTCCTTTCTGTCCTCCCGCAGGAAGTAGTCTTCGTAAGCAATGGGAGCGAGGGAAACTCGCTCGCGCTCTTCGGAACCTGTGAACAGTGGGTGGAAACACACGGAACACCCGGCCACCTGATCACCGCAAGCGTGGAACACAGCTGCTCCCTCAAGGCAGCAGACAAACTCGAATTGAAAGGATGGCACGTCACCCGGCTGCCGGTAGACAGCTACGGCAGACTGAATCCCGATGACCTCAAAGCGGCACTTACACAAAACACCGCTCTCGTGAGCATCCAATGGGCGAACAATGAAGTGGGAACGATCCAGCCTATCGAAGAGATGGCAGCTGTATGCAAAGAAGCGGCTGTACTATTCCACTGCGATGCCGTGCAGGGCATCGGGCTCCTCCCGGTGCTCTCTCCCGTTCCGGACATGATGACCATCGCAGCGCACAAGTTCTACGGCCCCAAAGGGATCGGAGCTTTGATCGTTCGGGAAACAGTGCACATCACCCCTCAGGTGATGGGTGGAGGGCAGGAATTTGGCATGCGGGCCGGCACGGAGAACACGCCGGGAATCGTAGGGATGGCGAAAGCACTGGAACTTGCGCTTCATGACAGAGAGGGAACAGCCAACAGAATACGACCACTCCGTGATCACCTGGTCGACAGCATCCTCCGTACGATCAAAGACACGTCATTGAACGGTCACCCCGTGCACCGCCTCCCCAACTTCGCAAACATCCGGTTCGCCGGGAGGAGCGCAGAAAACATCGTGATCAGGATGGATATGGAAGGCGTTTGCATCTCCAGCGGAGCCGCCTGCCTCACGGGAGCGAGCAGGCCGAGCCACGTACTCGAGGCAATGGGAAGATCAGCGGATGAAGCACTGCAGAACATCCGGCTCTCGCTCGGAAAGGACACAACAAGAGGAGAAATAGACACGACGATTGCCGCATTGCAGAAGATTGCAAAATAGGTGATCCAGAGCCTTGTATGCCTCTCCGGGAGACGATAGTATGTGTACAGTGAGTGATTGACTTTTTGTAGAAATAGTATTAAATAGTAGAGATTGCTCCTTTGCCCTTCGACAGCACTCAGGGTGAACGAGGAAGCTCCTTCACAGCACCGCACGCTTTTTCCCCATCCACCCTTGTTCCCTTCGGGGGACACAGGGAGGCCGCGCGCAGAAGTTTGGAGCTTGGCGCGAGTGACGGCCTTCGCATCTGAGGTTCCCCCACTGGTCCTTCCGTCTGGAAGGCGCGGAACAAGGATCCGTGGGGAAAGGCAAGCAAACATGGAGGTTTGCATGAACGTGAAAAGTGGTCACCTCTTGATTTTCGTCCTCGCTGTTCTCGGCGTCATGGTCCTCGAGACTCATTACGACGACGCCCTGAAACTCATCTCGCAGGTTTCAACCCCTGCACAACAGCAAGGGCAGAACATCCTGAGGCCTCCCAAACCGACGTTCGTGGAACCGCAACCCCAGCCCTGGCGTTACAACAGCCAGTGCTGGTTCCCCGACGAGCGCGATGTGCCCGCAGTATCCCTGGATCCTTCCAGGTACAAGGCGGTCACCGAGCGAGACGGCACGCCCAGGCTTCTGGAGCTGCCGGTCTACCGGGAAGACATCCTGGCCCCCCGGGCCCCGATGTCTGTTGAGTTCACGGACGTGAATGGTAACCGATGGAAGTTGGTCTTCGGCTCAGTTGCCCTGCAGAAAGAGGGGCCGGTAGTCGGAGAAGTGATTCGAGAAGGGGGCCAAGTCTACTTCGTCCAGCACAACGAGGATCACACAGTCTGCTTCGGCAAATGGATCCTCGCTGGACAGCAGTAGCTGCTCCCTTGTATCAACCGCGGTGGGAACCACATTCCTACCGGATCCTGCAGCGACTCCCCATCCTGAGAAAGTCGTGAACGGATCGGTAGCCCTTCGTAACGGTCCTTCACCGCAAGATGAGACGTGGAACAAGCCCTCCAGCTTTGTTGCCTTCCCCACGTCTTTTACCGTGCGCTGCTACTTTCTCGCATACGCCGCCCGTGCCTGGAGCACCGCCATCTGCGCCTCCTGCGCACTCCCCCACCCCAGCACCGCGGCCTGTGATCCATCTAAGTTTGTGAACGTGCGGAAGAACCCCGCCACCTCCTCGCGCATATCGAGTGGGAGATCACTCAGATCCTTGATGTCGTTGAAGCTCGGATCCAGCGCGGGAAGTGCGATCACTTTGTCGTCGTGCTGCTCCGGCGCTATCTTCATCCGGATGAGGCCGATGGGGCGGGCCTGCATCAGCACGCCGGGGAAGGTAGGTAACTGACCGACAATAATCACCTCCAGCGGTTCGCCATCTCCCGAGAGGGAATAGGGAACGACGCCGTACTCCCCGGGGAACTGCACGTTCGGCGGAAGTGCTCTCTCATACTGCACGCCGCCGGTTTTTTCATCGTACTTGTACTTAATGCCCGACCCCCGCGGAATTTCCACGATTGTGTCCACCCAGGACACGGCAAGATTCTGCATATCCACGGCACTGAGCACACTCCGGAGCGGGCCGAGGGGGGCTTCCACGTCCTCCAAAGCGGACAGAGGCGATGCAGAACCACCCGAGAAATAGACGAACGCGGCAACGGATGCTGCGAAGGAGAGAGCAATGATGACGCGATGCGAAGTTTTCATAGGTCAGCCAATGGAATGAGTGAGAGAGCGCTGTGCAATATCCTGAGCGGTCTTGCTGATGAATTCTGAAAGAGACACTTCCACCTGCTGCTTCGTCTTCACATTACGGACAGCAACACCTGCACACTCCTTTTCCTTGTCGCCAAGAACCAGCAGGTACGGAATGCGCTGCTGCTCGCCGAAACGAATACGCTTCCCTAACGATTCGGCCGCATCCAGGAATGTCACACGCATCCCCTTCTCCCTGAGCTTCGCCTCCACGCCACGTGCACATTCCTCATGGGCAGCGGCAACCGGGAGCAGAGCCGCCTGCACCGGCGCAAGCCACAGTGGGAAATGTCCCGCGAAGTGCTCTATGAGAAAACCGATGAAACGCTCGTGCGTGCCAAGCGGCGCCCGGTGGATGCAGAGCGGAACCTTCTCGCTGCCATCGGCATCCGTGTACTTAAGTCCCACCTTGCCCGGAATGTCGAAGTCCACCTGATTGGTGGCGAGCGTGAATTCGCGGCCAATGGCACTCCACACTTCCACATCGATCTTCGGCCCGTAGAAAGCCGCTTCATCATCCACTTCCGTACAGGCACACCCCGTCTTCTTCATGGCATTGCGGACCATCTCCTCCGTCTTCACCCACAGCTCCGGCGCATCAACGTACTTCTTGCCGAATCCCGCAGGATTATGGAGCGAGAGCCGCATGACGTACTTCTCGATGCCGAAGATTTTGAAGTACTTGAGATACATGTTGGCAACGGCGATGAACTCCTCCTCAAACTGCTCCTCGGTGCAGTAGATGTGCGCATCGTTCATGCTGAGTGACCGCACGCGCATGAGCCCGAAGAGCGCCCCGCTGTCCTCGTACCGGTAGCAGTGCCCGTACTCCGCCAGGCGCATGGGAAGATCGCGGTAACTCCGGGGCTGGCTCGCGAAGATCTGATGGTGGTGCGGGCAGTTCATGGGCTTGAGGTAGTACTCGTCCTCGCCATCCAACTGCATGGGAGGGAACATCGACTCCCTATAGTGCGCAAGGTGCCCCGTCTGCTCATAGAGTTTTCCCTTGGCAATGTGCGGCGTGCGCACCCGCAGGTACCCGCCTGCCTCCTCCGTCTCGCGCGCAAGACGCTCCACCTCATCGGCGATCACCGTGCCCTTGGGTGTCCAGAGCGGGAGACCGGGCCCGACCATATCGCTGAAGACGAAGAGATCCATCTCCTTCCCCAGCTTGCGGTGGTCGCGCTTCCTCCCCTCCTCCAGCATTTTCAGATATTCGTCGAGTTCCTGCCTGGTCCGGAACGCAGCCACGTAGATGCGCGTGAGCTGCTCGCGGTGCTCGTCACCCCGCCAGTACGCGCCGGCAACACTCATGACCTTGAATGAGTCCGCCGGAACCTCTTTGAGATCCTGCACATGTCCCCCTGCGCAGAGATCTTCGAACACCTCATTGCCTTTGCAGTCCAGGCTGCGGTAGTGCGTCACCTCTTTCTCCCCCTGCGCTTTCAGATCCTCCACAAGCTCCACCTTGAACGGCTCCTCCCGCTTCTTCCAGTACTTGATGGAGTCGTTCACCGAGAACGTTTCCACGGCAAACGTCTGCCCCCTGTTGATGATGGAACGCATCTCCTTCTCGATCATTTTCAGATCCTCATCGGAAATGGGCTCTTGAAAGAGAAAATCGTAGTAGCAGCCGGAGTCGATAGGCGGACCGATGCTGATCTTGGTACCGGGCCAGAGTTTGAGTACCGCCTGCGCGAGAACATGCGCGAGACTGTGGCGCATGCAGTGGAGATCATCGGGCTGTGATTTTGTGCGTGGTGCCATGGTGGAGAGAGTGTAGCAGAGAGAGAAAAACAAAAAACCCTCCTTGTGTGCGGAGGGCTGGGTATCGTGAGAATAGTACGGCGTCAGCTCCTCCGCATGGGGGTAGTGGTCGTTGTGGTGGTTGTGCGGAGGAGATGCATGAGAAAGCAGTGTTCATCATGCAGGATACCGCGATATTGCGCAACGGAAAAAAGCCGAATGAAAAAAGTGGGGTGGAGCAGAGCATCCGAGGTGCTCATATCAGTGGACTCCGTTCCACCCCTGTAGCTGCAAGCGCTCGCCTCATCCTTGAGCGGGAAGCCGACCTCGAGTCCTTCGAGGAAGACCGCATCCAAGCCACGTCCTTACGCACGCCTGCTCGCATAATGCGAACGTACGCGTATTTGACAGTGTGTCAAGTATCTTTCAGACAAACCCCAGCTCCCGCTCTATCGCCCGCACCTCACGCAGGAGCTGCGGATCGTTCTGCATGTGGTCATCGATCTTCTCCACCGCATTCATCACAGTGGTGTGATCCCGGTTCGAGAAGAGTTCACCGAGGCGCACAAAGCTCATACGCAGGTACTTCTTGCCGAGGAACATGGCAATCTGCCGCGGGATGAGAATCTCCCGCACACGGGAAGTCCCGACCATGTCTAGCACTGAAACGGAGAAGTAGCGGCTCGTCGCTTCCATGACGTCCTGGAATGTCGCTGCACGCTTCTGCGGCAGCTCGAACCCCACCTCCTCCTCTTCAACGTGCGGATCGTAGCTGAGCTTGCTCATGATCTCGCTGATGCTCTTGACCGTGGGCATGCGCTGCTCCAGCTCGTACTGCGCCACCGCCTGCATGAGGATGCCTTCGAGTTCGCGGATGTTCGTCTCCATGTTCCCGGCGATGAACTCCAGTACCTTCGCATCCATGAAGATCTCGTAGTTCTGTGCTTTCTCCACCAGAATGGCCAACCGTGTCTCGTAGTCGGGCATGGAGATGTCGGCGATCATGCCCCGCGCGAAGCGGGAGATGAGCCTCTCTGCAAGCTGCAGCTCCTGCGGAGGACGGTCGGCGGAGATGATGACCTGCTTCTGGTCCTCGTAGAGCGCATTGAAGGTGTGAAAAAACTCCTCCTGCGTGCGCTCCTTGTTCGCGAGGAACTGCACGTCGTCGACAATGAGGACATCCACCTTTCTGTAGCGGTTGCGCAGGCGCTCCATCTTCTGGAGGCGGATGGCATCCACCACTTCGTTGGTGAAGTCCTCACTCGTGGCGTAGACCACAGTGGCCCTCGGCATCTTCCGGAGGATCTCATTCCCCGTCGCCTGCAGCAGGTGTGTTTTCCCCAGCCCCACCCCTCCGTAGAGGAAGAGCGGGTTGTATTTGCCGCCCGGCTGTGCCGCCACCGCCTGGCACGCAGCATGGGCGAGGCGGTTGCTCGCACCGACGACAAAGTTTTCGATCATGTAGCGGGGGCTTAAAATCTTGCTCGTGAGTCCCTCCGCCATCTTCACCTCCTGCCTGCCGGGGAGCTTGCGCTTCTTCTGCTCCGGGAAAAGCGTGAGGAGATTCACCGCACGCTCCGGATTATCTTTGAGACCCACATCGACCTTGTAGACAACCTGCTCAATGGAAGAATCGATATTCTGCACCTCCTTGAGTGTCTGCAGCCGGTAGTGCTCCATGTGCCAGTTGAGCGACATGGGGAGAGGCAGGCCGACGATGAGCGTCCCCTCTTCGCGGCCGAGAACCGCCGTGCCGCGGAACCAGGTGATGAACTGGCTGCGCTGGATCTGCTTCTCCAGTGCACTCAGCACCTGAATCCAGAGATCCTGGTCGGTCTTCACGGGGGCCGGTGGCACCGCAACGGCGCTAGAAGAGACGGACAATGTCATAGAAGGTGATGATGAAAATCACAGAAAGAAGAAAGAAGAACCCAATGGCATTCACCGTGAGTTCAAAGCGGCGGTTCACTGGGCGGCGCCGGATGAGTTCTGCAAAAACGAAGAGCAGCCGCCCTCCGTCCAGTGCCGGGAACGGAAGAATATTCAGCACAGCGAGGCTCAGGCTCAGCAGAGCAACCAGGCGGAGGTACACCATGAATCCCTGCTGCACGGACGCGTACGTGAGCTGGGCAATGCCGACCAGGCCCGTGATGCCCTCGGGCACGCGGCCGCTCACAGCGAGCGAGTGGAAGAGGTGAGAGATGCCAAGCACCGTCTGCTTCGTCATCACCCACACCTCACGCAGCGCGAGAGTGAACGCAGTCCAGAGCGTGCGATCGGGCGAAGAGAGCGTGCGCGGGAAGAGCGCCACAAGAATCCCTGATTTCCCGTCTTCCAGAGGAACAGTCATGCTCACTTCCTCGGAGAAATCCTCTCCTATGAGCAGGTCGTACGTCACGCGCTTCTTCCCCGCCTGGATGTGCATGACATCCGCGGGATCGATGATGGGGATGCCATCGACACGGAGGAGCACGCTCTTCTCCGGCACACCGGTCTTCGCTGCAGTGCCCCCGCTGACTACATCTTCAATGATGACTCCGAGTTCCACGTGAATGACGCCTTTCTCTGCTGCAGCCTGCATCTCCTCCAGACTGGAGTATGTCGGCACCCACTTCCCCACGGAGAAACCGAACATGAGCAGCACAAGAGCGAGGATAAAATTCATGAACACACCGGCAGAGAGGATCATCACCCGCTGCCAGATCGTCGCCGCGCCAAAGCTCCCTTTCGAAACCCGTTCCTTCTCCGTGAGCGCATTCTCTCCCCTCAGACGCACAAACCCACCGAAGGGAATCCAGTTGAACGTGAACTCCGTTCCTCTCTTCCGAAAGAGCACTTTCACCTTGGGAGGCAGGCCGAAACCGAATTCCTCCACCACTACTCCGGCCCTGCGAGCCGCAGCGAAATGCCCCCACTCGTGGATGAGAATAAGCACACTCAGCAGGAGAACGAACGCCAGTGCTGAGAGGAGGAATGTCATAATCACCGGACCATGCTATGGTCGAGGGAAGGTGATGCTAGCGCCTCTGTGGAAACCTGAAAAGTTTTCCACATCAATCTGTGTTGCATGTGTATCCCACTTCGTCTGCAACAAATGAACAACTTAGTTCGACGAACTCGGAAGCAGAAACACACACCTCATGTACCGGCTGATTGGAGGTGCATGCATCTCATGATCGCAGCGAAGATGGAATGTAAAGATGCATGAACATAAGGAGCTTTCAGGAATGATTTTCCGAAAGAGTTAGGGTTAGGGTTTGGATGAGAAATTGAGGACTGGGAGTTTTGATCTCGGGCTTTGAGCAGATCCGACGTTTCCAGGTTACAAAAGGCCAAATCCCAAGCTTCTTTCCTAACCCTAACCCAAACCCAAACCCTAGCCATGCGCCACCACCCACGCCTCCACGTGCGTCACTCCCCTCTCCTTGAGCGCCCGGGCACAGGCATCCAGCGTGGCACCGGTGGTTGCGAGATCGTCGATGAGCACGACGAACGGAGGCGCGCTCCGCTGCCTGCAGACGAAAGCATCCTGCATGGCAACGAGGCGTTCCGCGCGGCTCCTGTGGGACTGGAATCCCGTTGCGCGGGTGCGTGAGAGAAGACAGCGCATGGGAATTCCCATATGGCCAGAGAGTTCCCGCGCGAGGAGCTCTGACTGGTTGAACCCCCGCTCATTGAGCCGGCTCCAGTGGAGCGGCACCGGGCAGAGCACCGCCCCTTCCGGAACCTGCGGGAGCGGAGCTGCTGTAATGAGGGATGCGAGGTGCTCGGCAAGACCCGGAATGCGCTGGTACTTAAAAGTATGGATGGCTTTTTTGAGGAGCGGGCAGTAGTGGTAGCTGCTCCCGGCACGGATGGCATCCAGCCACTCTATCCCCCTGCCGAGGAGTACGTGCTTCTCCTCGACCACCGGGAACGAATGCAGTTTCTGAAATTCCTCCTCCGTCACAAACTCCCCCTCCTCCCCGGTGAGGGATCTGCGTGGAAACACGAAATCCAGGAGGGTTTGAAACATAGAGAAAGCAGTATACACGCGCGGGACGCCTTGATGAAGCTCTGTGGAAGAAGCCTTTCAAGACATTTGCGGCTGAAAACTTCACAAAAGAAATTAAGGCGTCCCTTGTTGCCCCCCGTGAGAATTGGTACCCTTCAGCAGCCTTCTAAAGGGTAGCTAGCTCAGTTGGTTAGAGCGTCGCGTTGACATCGCGGAGGTCACTGGTTCGAATCCAGTGCTACCCACCAGAATACTCACCACAAACAATATGAAGAGTTGTATCTGCAACTGGATGAGAAGCCTGTCCTGAGCGAATTCGCCTCAGTCGAATGAGACGAAGGGAATCCAGTGCTACCCACCATCCGACTCGTCACGTCGCTCGCGAGCGACGTGACTCGCGCTTTTGGTGTGAAGCGCCTCGACTCACACCTCATTTCACAAACAAATAGTGCAACGCTTCAAATGCCGACTGAATATCCGCATCATCAATGTATACAACAAGCTCTGTGCATGTGGAACTCACTTCAATGATGTTGATATTGAGGAGCATCAATTGTTGCATGACGATGTAGATGAGCCCTGGAATTTGCAGATACTTCTCATCGAACGTGATGCCAACCGACGAGACATTCTCATGGATGAAACGCGGACGTTGCGTGACATGTTTCTTCACGCTCGCTGCATACCCAGATTCAATGATGATGGTTATTTGATGCGCTCCCTGGCTGATCGTCATGTATCCATTGCGGCATTGCACCTCGTCGTACAACTTGTGTACCCCGGCATGTGCTGCCTCGGTACGCGTAAACGTGTATGTGGAAAGACCAGTCTGCATGGTGATTTGTTTGAACTCATATTCTTCACGATGTAATCCCTTCTTTCGCGAACTACGCTGCAAACGAGATAGTGCCATGTGTACCGTGCTCTCTTGGACATCCTTCTTTGTTTTGACGGCAATCAATGGACAGAGGTACGACGCAGTTTTCGAGAGATTGAGAAGACGATGTTGCAACCCGAATTGAAGCAGCGGATTGCCAGCTACGATCTCACCGAGTGCGTCTGCAAGTTTCAGCATGTTATAAACATAACAAAAAAGTATATATTTATCATTATTTCTCGATTTGTTTCGAAGAAGGCAGCACCTGCGGAAGACTGCAGCCATTCTGCCCCTCTGCCAACATGCCGGAACTCAATCGCGAGACACTTGGAACGACGACTGCTCTCATCACTCCTTTTAAGGAAGCAAAGGGGCATCCTCCCATAGACTTCGATGCGCTCAGCATGCTTGTCGAAGAGCAAATGCAAGCTGGCAATGCGATCTTACTTGCAGGGACAACGGGAGAAAGCCCTGCCCTCTCACAGAGGGAACATGGAGAGATCTCTCGTTTTGTCCTGCGTCAGGTTCAGGAACAGGTGCCCGTTCTGGAAGGAACCGGTACGAATGCGACACAGGAATCTATTGACCTCACGCGACAAGCTGCCCGCAACGGTGTCAACGGCGTACTCCTCGTGAACCCGTACTACAACAAGCCGACACAGGAAGGTATGCGCCAGCATTTTGGTGCAATTGCAGAATCTGAACCAGAGATGCCGATGATTCTGTATAACATCAGAGGCCGCACTGTCGTCAATTTAGAAACTGATACGCTGCTGCGCATTAGTGATGACCACCCCAATGTGATAGGCGTCAAAGAAGCAAGTGGTGACCTCAGTCAAATGGTGGACGTTATCCGGCGGACACGAGAGGGCTTCCTTGTACTCTCCGGAGACGACAACATGACCTATGCTCTCATGTCTCATGGCGGAGATGGCGTCATCTCCGTACTCTCGAATATCGCCCCTGAACAAACGCATGCAATGGTGGCGGCGCTTCAACGGGGCGATTACGAAGAAGCACGGCGACTGTACAACGAACTACTCCCGCTGATGAAAGGATGTTTCATGGAAACAAACCCAATCCCTGTGAAAACAGCGCAAGCAATGCGTGGTAAATGCGGTGAAGTCTTCCGTTTGCCCATGACACAGATGAGTCCTCCCAATCGCGCACGATGGCAAACAACATTACATGAAACAGGCATCCTTCCCGCTCAATAGAATCGCATCTGTCGGGCAATATTTTGCGCTGCCGCCCACATCATGCTTCCACCACTGTTGCCCGAAGGAACCTCTCCACGAATTCCCTCTGATCGGGTCTTTCGTCCAGCGGATTCAATTTCCCTTGGTTATTGTGATCGAGAGCCGCACCAACGTAGTGAGCGGCAACGGCCTCCGCAAGATGGTAGCAACAGTGCTGCGACCAGGCATCATCATTCCCCGGGAAAGGATGGTAAAAGTGATCTGTGTATCCCGTCAGGCCTCTCGTGAGAGGAGGATATTGAACGGCAACGGTGCGGTACGCGCGCAATGCTTCCACGAGGGGATAGGTTCCTCCGTCAGGAAACCTGAGAACGTGTGGAGGAGGATCACCGGGCCAATTGCGGAAAGCATAGACGCGTGTTGTCAGCAGCCCCCGGCACGCGCCGTGGAAGACGCCACAGTAGTGCGCAATCATCTTCGCCTCGTCTGAAGACGGTATTTCATCGAGAGCGTTCAGAACCACATGGAATTCAACCCCCTTCCCCGGATCAGAGATTTCATACGTAGAAAATGTGGGGTATGGACTGCCGTCCTGCTTGAGTCCTGCCTGAGCGGAGGATCTCCCCAGTACTCTCACAAGCCGCGTGCGCTGATCGCAACTTTCCGGAAATGCACCAAGTGCCGCCCGGATCTGCTCTTCGCTGAGTGGTGTGTGTTCAAGTCCTTCGGTACGTATCTCGCAACCCAGCGGGCGTGTTCTGAGATGGCTCTCTATGTGAGGAAGTATGTCCCCCTGGTGTTCTTCGTAGAAAGAAAGTTCGTCCCAGGCACTGTAATGCAAACTATGCATAGCGCCCCACTATAAGATAACTGCAAGTTCCTGCCATAAAATCCTGCACATTCGAGCGGAGAGCAGGAAGCAGAAAGCATGTCATCCTGAGCCTGACGAAGGATGCGTACCGCTTATCGCTTCCTGTTTCCCGCTGTATACTCGAAATCCTCATGCAGAAACCCAACCTCCGCCAAGGCTCCGGCAGGCAGGCCTGCGCCCACTGTTCCGCACCCTTCGAAGTCACTCCCGAAGACCTTGCCTTCTACGACCAGGTTTCCCCGGTGATCCGCGGAACGAAGTACGCCATCCCCGCACCTTCGCTCTGCCCGGACTGCCGGCAGCAGAGGCGCCTTGCGTTCTGCAATGAATTTAATCTGTATCCCGGCACGTGCGGCCTCTGCAGAAAGAGAACTCTCTCGCAATTTCCCCAATCGAGCTCTGTCCCCTATTACTGCCACGAGTGCTGGCACAGCGACAAATGGAACGCACTCTCGTACGGGCGCGAGATAGATTTCACCAGACCGTTCTTTGAACAACTCACGGCACTCAAGCGCTCTGTCCCCTCCCTCGCGCTCGACGTGCAGGGCGAACTGCAGAACTGCGATTACATTCACTACGCCGGGAGCAGCAAGAACAGCTACCTCATCATGCACGCGGACTTCTGCGAGGACTGCATGTACGGCTACGGCTTCAAGCACAACCGATCGTGCGTGGACGGCTTCTACAACCTCCAGTGCGAACTTCTGTACGACTGCGTGGACTGTCACGGCTCCTACGGCCTCACGCACTGCCAGGACTGCATCAACTGCCACTCGGGTGCGTTCCTGCGCGACTGCATAGGATGCAAGAGCTGCTTCCTCTGCACCGGACTTCGCAACAAAGAGTACTGCTTTGAGAATGAGCAACTGACGAAGGAGGAGTACCGGGAGCGCACGCAGGGAATCGATCTGCAGTCGTTCAAAACGTACCAGGAGTGCAGAGCGCGGCGCAGAGAAATAGAAAAGAAGCACACGTTCAAGGAGTTCCACGGGCACAATACGGAGAACTGCGCGGGCGACTACCTCGTGCACTGCAAGGATACCCACGCGAGCTTCGACTGTGAGAACGTGGAGCACGGCAAGTTCTGCTACCAGGTCGTCACAGGCGCGAAGAACGTGTACGACATCTACCAGTACGGCCTGAATTTACATGAGTCACTCGAGTGCACGATCTCCGGCGAGAACAGCTACCACCTCCTCTTCACGCTCGGCGGAAACGTGAGCTGCAGCGACCTCCTGTACTGCTGGTACATGGAGAATGCGAAGAACTGTTTTGGCTGCGCCAACATGACCCATGCCTCATACTGCATCCTAAACAGGCAGTACACCAAAGAAGTGTACGAACAGCTCGTCCCAAGGCTGATTGTGCACATGCAAAAGACCCCCCTTCGCTCCTTCGGAGCTACGGAGGGGCAGACCCCACTCCGCTCCCCTTCGGGGAGCTTCGCGGGGTATGAATGGGGGGAATTCCTGCCCGTGGAAATGTCCCTCTTCGGGTACAACAAGACAACGGCACAGATGTACTACCCGCTCAAAAAGAAAGATGTCCTCGCGGAGCACTGGACCTGGGACGACGAAGAACCACAGCTGCCTGCAGTGGAGAAAATCATCGATGCCGGGAAGCTCCCCGACAGCACCAGAGACATTCCGGATGATGTCCTGCACTGGGCCATCCGCTGCGAGGTGACAGGACGGCCGTTCAAAATCCAGCCGCAGGAACTCGCGTTCTACAGGGAGCAGAAGCTCCCCATCCCCCGCCGCCACTGGTTCCAGCGCCACTTAGACCGCTTTCATCTGCGCAACCCCCGGAAATTCTGGAAGCGCAAGTGCGCCAAATGCGGCAGAGAGATCCAGACAACGTACAGCCCGGAGAGACCGGAGACGGTGTACTGCGAGACCTGCTACCTCGGTGAAGTCTACTGAGGTGTTCATGTCTAAAACAGGACTCGCCCTGAGCGAGCGGAACGAGTCGAAGGGTGAAGCTTGTTACCTTGCTGAAGTGTATTGACGAGGAGGCAGAAGACAGAAGGCAGTTGAGAATTACTGCCCACTGGCTTCTGTCTTCTGCCTTCCAAAACAACATGGTTGACAACCAAACCATACACGCAGAAAATCCGCCTCCTGCCTTGGCCACAAGCTCTCTGAAAATTTCGGAGGGTTGGCCGAAGCAGGAATGCTCTCTCACATCACCGCGATTGATACCAATCTCCATCACATTGGCACTCTGTGCATTGCCCATTCCACAATGGGAAGGAAGTGCCTAGTGCGCCAATGTCGATGGGTTACAGATTGGAAGAATGGACACATCGTCCGTTCGGCAGAAGTGTTTTCTGCCCTGTAGCACCTGAGTGATCGCCTGCTTTTGTTCTCTCACCCCCACAGTAGTCAAGGAACAAGTGGAGGAAGAGAGAATGAATCGGCACATCAACCAGAACCAACGATAGAAGAAGCTTGAACCAGTTCAGCGCTGTGGCTCATGCTTCGTGGTATGTTGTTGAGTTTCTGCTGAGTATGCAGGAACTCATGGTGTTCGAAGGACACGACTTTTAAGGATGAGAACGATGAGACTAACTCGCTGTTGGGACCATGTCCCAACCAAACATGTGAGGAGGCTTTTGGCTCCTCTGGCAACAACTGTGTGCCTCGCCGGCGGTGTCGATGGCACTCCGGAAGGCGAAGAAGGCGGCTGGGACGGCTCGTTCATCGGACGGGTGCTCTGGGAACGCGCGATCCAGAGAATCCGTGAGATGAAACTCGGTTTCTGGGCACCGTCTCCAATCGCCAGCGAGTGCGCGCGCCACAAGTGGACCAGCTTCGCCGACCACAACGGGATCGAAATCTCCCCGAAGTACGGCCGACTGGTGAAGAAAGCCGTCGAGGCGCATGGTCCGGATCAGGTGCTGGGCTGCATGGCCGTCGCGACCAAGTACCATGCCGAAGTGGCCGCGAACTTCTTCGGAAACGGCGGCAGGTTCGGGATGACGGATAAGCCCGCCGTCAACAACATGGCAGACGGGCGCGCGATCCTGGCACTGCTGGATGCCGACCCGGCGCTGCGGTTCTGGGTCATGCAGAACCACCGGTACTGCAACGCCGTGATGTTCCTGCGGCACAAAGCCATGAAGGCGAGGCTGCAGAAACGCAAGCGGCTGCTGCGCGGCGGTTTCTTCCAGCCCTGGATGTGCAGCGACCGTGTGTCGCGGCAATTTCTGGGCAGAGCGGACGACGAGAACTGCACGCTGTTTGACCTCGAGTGGCACGTCGAAGACCTGCTCGAGTTCATCCTCGGACTGGAAGTCCAGGCGGTGTTCGACGCGTACGTGCAACGCGCCCTCGGAGGGGCATACGCGCGCGTCATCAGCGGAGGGTTCGCCCGCGTCGAGTTCCCCGATCCGCTGGTCGAGTCGACGATGTGCGTGGACCAGACCAAGCCAACCGCGCGGCCGGACGAACTGTGGGTGTACCTGAAAGTCCCGTCGTATGCGGAAGACAACCAGCCCGTGGGTTACTACTGGAACATGGGCCGGTGCGGCGGCGACTCCGTGTTCGTGAGCAGGGTCAAGGTCAAGAAGCCCCACCTGAACGACCCGACCCACTGGGAGCAGGTGGAGTTCGGCCAAGAGGCGTTTGGACCGGTGGCAGAGGAAGATCTGCAGTTCGAGCCGCCGGGCCACATGCCGACATGCTGGCCGAACATGGGTGAGAACTGCCTGCGGGCCGTCCTCGGTCAAGTGGCAACAGAACGCAAGCTCGCCATCGCCGAGGAAGGATTCCTCCCGCAGCACATGCTACAACCCGTCGCAGACTTCCGGACGAACGGGATGCGCAGCCTGCGCGCCATCCTCGCCCACCGCCTGAGCGCCGACAGCGGAGGCAAGCGGGTGGCCCTGACCGAAATCAACTGATCAATCGCGATCAACGGCGGCGGAGAGCTCCCCCTCTTCGTCGGCCGTTCACCCTGAGGGAGCAAAAAACCCGACCCCTGGAAAGGCCGGGTTTTTGTCGTACCTGTTCTCCCTCGCAACCCGTAGCCATCGAAGCCGACACCCGCTAAGGTACTCCCGTGGAAAAGTATCCCGTCCTGCGCCTGAAACCCGGCCGCGAGAAGGCCGTCCGCAACTTCCATCACTGGCTCTTCCTCGGCGCGATAGAAGAATTCCCGGATGCACCGGACGGATCGCTCGCGGAAGTCCGCACCCACGAAGGCACGCATCTCGGCTACGCGTACTTTCACCGCGGCTGCTCGCTCTGCGCACGCATGGTCTCCTTTGGGCGCGGCGATCCGCGGGAAGCGATCCGCGAAAATATCGTGCGCGCCTGCGACCTGCGGAAGGGACTCATCGATACGGAGGAAACGACGGCATACCGCCTGGTGAACAGCGAGGGAGACATGCTGCCGGGGCTCATCGTGGACCGCTACGGCGACGTACTGGTGCTGCAGGTGAGCACGCTCGGGATGGAGCGCTTAAAATCCCTCGTCCTCGAGACACTCCTCACGCACATAAAGCCGGCTGCCGTGTACGAGAAATCCGGCGGTCCGGCCAGAGCGAGCGAGGGACTGCCGGAATCCGAAGGAATCCTCCACGGCACGGTGGGAGAACCGGTGGAAATCCGGGAGAACGGCCTTCGGTTTCTCGTGAGCTTCCGCGACTCGCAGAAGACGGGCTTCTTCCTCGACCAGCGGGAGATGCGCCGCCTCGTCCGCGATATCGCTCACGGGCGGACGCTCCTCAACTGCTTCGCCTACACCGGCGGGTTCACGGTGGCGGCGCTCGCGGGCGGCGCAGTCGCGGCAGATGCGGTGGACGTATCCGCAGAGGCACTCGCGCTCGGGGAGAAGAATCTCCGCTTAAACGGCTTCGACGAAGCTGCCAACTTAAGCTATGCAGAGGACGCTTTCGAATTCTTGAGCCGTCACACGCTCCCCCGTCCCTACGGCTTCATCATTCTCGATCCCCCCGCTTTCGCAAAGCGAAGCAGCAGCGTGGAACGCGCGGTCCGCGGCTACCAGGCTTTGAACCGCCTGGCACTCGCACACCTTCCTCCCGGGGGCCTCCTCCTCACCTGCTCCTGCTCCAACCACGTGGACGCAGACCTCTTCCAGACCATTCTCTTCCACGCGAGTAAGGAAGCAAAACGGCGGGTGCGCATCATCCAGCGCAACCGTTCGGCCTTCGATCATCCGGTGAATATCTGCCATCCGGAGAGCGAGTACCTAAAGAGCCTGCTGCTTCTGGTGGATTGAAGCATCCATGACGAGAAGACAGAAATCAGTCGTTCGAGACCTGAGAGGTCCTCAGACCCTGAACGGGAAAACAATGGGCAGTACTGACTTCTGACTTCTGCCTACTGGCTTCTCCCTTCTGTCTACTGACTTCTCATACAAGAATATATATTAAAATTTTTGACAAGTTCTGCCCGTGGTTAAAAACGCCTTTTTGCGCTAGAATATAAGGATTTTACACACACATACCCATGGAACACGAACCCCTCCTCACCTGGCGAGCACGCACGCGGCCAAAACACGAGCGATCAGCGCTCTGGTACATCCTCGCCATCACGTTCGTCCTGCTCATGATCCTCTACGGTCTCAAGAGCGATTCGTGGGGCCTCGTCATTCTCATGATCATGTCCACATGCGTGTACTACTTCCTTTCGCTGCGTCGTGAACCCACGGTGAAGACCATCTACCTCCTGGAAGAAGGGGTGCAGCTCGACTCCGAATTCTTCCCCTGGAAGACCCTCCTTGGATTCTGGTTCCAGCGTTACCCGGACTACACGCAGCTCCACATAGAGCACAGAGAAGCGTGGCGGTACGACCTCATCATCCAGACAGGAGCGGTGAGTATGGCCAACATCAGGCAGGTACTCAGCAGACAGCTTCCGGAACACAGTGACCGGACGGAACGGGTACTTGACAAAATTTCTAGAATATGCAAAATTTAACATGCTGTCCTTCAGCACACATGATCACTTCGCACGCAAACTCAACCCCGAAAGGGAGGGACGTCTGCTCGGCGTAAGCACCGGGGGCGGGAGCGGAAGCCAGAATGTGGAAGGAAGACCGGAGGGAGAGAGGAGGGGCGCAGAAGGTTCCCATGCTGGGGGAGCGGATGTTTCTGCAATAGCGGCAAACGTGAATGTAGGCATCAATACCCGCATCCTCGCGCCGGAGAGAATAGATGCGATGCTCAGGCAACCCTCCGGACTCATCGCATTGCTGGAACATGACCACGGTGATCTGCGCCGGCAGGTGGAAGAGAGAATGCGGAGAGAGAACGAAGAGTACTACAGAGATCAGCTGAACCAGCCGGATCTGCCGCTGCACGAAATCGTGTGGTACCTGCGCGACCACGAAGACGCAGCAGGTGCACTGCGCGCCGCAGCCGTGGAGCGTCTGCGCAGCCCCGAAGCGTTCCTGCACTTCACGAATACCCTCGACAAGCAGTTGCAGAAACTGCAGGACATTGAAGAAGCACTGAATGACACGCATCCCGGGCTCCGCCTTGGAAGCATCGATATCGGCCGCCTCCGGGGTACCGAGCAGTGGCTGAGAGATCAATGCAGGGAACGCGGTCTCACCATTGCTGACCCCACGCTCTCCGACTGGCTCTCTGGCCGATACACGGATTTTCAGCCAGACAAAGCAAAAATTCAGAGCGTGATGCAGTTCCTCACCGGAAGGGAGAATGCCCTGCCGGAAGAGGCGAGCTTCGATACATCCGGTGTTCCGGAAGGCGATCGTCTCCGTGCCCGTCTGAATCAGCGCATCCGCGAGGAGTACACAGGGACGGATGACGACCCGAATGCCGTTTTAAACCAGGAGGGAAAACTCTCTCGTACGCACTGGGTACGGAGCTTCGATGCCGCAAAGCAATGGCTGCGCAGGCGCAAGCTCCTCCACCTCTTCCTCAGCAGCACACCAGCTGCGAACGAGGACGAACTCGCGGCAAGGACGCTTGATGAGCAGATTTCCATTCTGCAAAAGCAACTCATTGAAATGCGCACAGTCGTCCGGGAAGATTTGAGGGAGCGTGCACAGCTGGTGAGGGAAAGAATGCTCCATCAGTGTGAGGAGCAGTTTGATGGGGTGGACAGCAGCTCTGCATTGCAACGCTTCGGCGCGAGCCAGGCGCTGCTCGGCGGCAGGGCCGTTGTCGCAGCACTGGAACCGCTGGAGAGCATCATCTTCTCTCCCCCATCCCCGGAGAGCCCCGGTTTTGAACGGTTCGCCGAAGATAGCTACAGTCTGCTCGAAGAGATTGCAGGAGAAGATCTGCTCGGCCAGGCAATCGAGAGTGCGAGACTGGATCATCGGGATACTGTCGCCTGGGCGACCCACCTCTGGAAATCCGGAAAAATCGAGAGGACACTCCAGGCACTGAAGAGCAGGGAATCCCGCTTCGTGCAGCAGATGCCGGCAGAAGCGGTAGAGCAACTGGAGACTCTCCTCAAAAGACTGGAACGAGTGGCCACCGGCACAGCCACCGGCGACGACTTCGATCTCCTGGAACAGGAAGTGGCAGGCAGGCAGGGAAAGCAGCGCATCAACATGCTCTGCTACACACTGAGCAACACATCCTTCCGGCAACGGGCCGAGCAGGCGGACGAGCAATTTGAGTCCATGCAGATGGAAAATACGGAGGATGAGCGGGAGCGCGTGCAGCGTGAGTACGGAGAGGTGAAGGCACGGTTTGCCGATCTCCCCGTCCTCCGGCACACCGTGTGCCGCGTACTGCACATAGAAGACGGCCTCTTGGAACAGTACACAACTGTTCGCATCAATCTCCAGGCCGCGAAGAAGGGTGAAGGGACTGCGGAGGGAACGGAATCCCTGAAGAGCGCGCAGGATACGGTGCAGCACCTCACAGAAGCAGAGGAACTCTTGCGAGGGGTGTCCGAAAACATTGTCCGGGCAGATACTCCCGGACAATTTGTAGAACTTGGTTCAGACAGCCCAGACGAAATTGCCATCTACAACCGTGACACAGGGCAACTCGTGCTCAATATGCAACAGATTACCGCAAGGAACCTGAATGTTGACCATGTCATAGAACATGAGAAGGGACACATAATTGTGGACATACTCACGCGCAGAACCGGCCTCTTTGAGGGAATCCTTATTCGTACCAGCGAATTACTGGATGGCACTACCCCTGCAAACCAGCTCCCCGGTCAGGAACACACATTTCGTGAGCTCCTGGGGAAACAGGCAAGAAAGTGGCATGTGGAACAGAAATGGCAAATGATACTTGAACGGGCACGCCGGGAAACGGGCGGAAACGAGGAGCAGGCTCAGGCGCTTGCCCAAGAGCGATACCAGGAACGCCTCATGGATGAGCTCCTCAACCAGTACGCATTCTGGGTGGAGAGGGGCCGGCCAACAGACAGTACTGATCCTGAGCAAATTGCCCTCTATCAACACATTGAAGAAATAATGGAACCCGAAGAGCTGCGACAGATCGATACAGGAGTACTCCGTGAGGCACAGATTGGAGAATCAGACGTGATGTACCTCTCAAGAGAGAGTATCGGAGATGGCGGAACCACAGGCGCTCCACATGGAGGCGGAGATGAATCTGCCGAAGCCGGCATGCTCGACATCAATACGGGACTCATCGACCTCCGGAGAGGAATAGAGAAAGTGAGAGTCTTCGCAGACTCGTTCCCGGAGTACGGGAACACCATCAGACCGATCTACGACAATTTCGACCAGACGCACCGCATGGTGCAGCAGGAATTCCAGGCAGGAAGGGCGACGCCGGGAGGAGTCAGTCAGGCAATCAAGTACATCAAAAACAAGCTCGATCCGCTGCTGAAAGAACTGGAGAACATCCGCGGGGAAAAGGTGAGCATCTCCAAGGCGGGAGCCGGGGGGAAGAAGGACTGGCGCGCCATCTTCCACGATTTCAACTTCGTGAGCATCATGGACGTGGTGAGGATGTTCAAGCAGGGATGGGAAGACCTCAACCGCTACTGGACCCGCCGAGGGGATTCCAAGCAGGCATCCCTGGGCTACGCGATTACCAAGCTCATTCCCAAGGACACGCCCTACGTCGGCAGGCTGCAGGATGAGTTCCTGCGCAGGGACCGGGATTCAGAAACGAAGGAAGTGAACGAATGGAAGGAAAAATTCGATGATTTCTCCTCCTACTATCTGCTGAGAATGCTCGGGCAGGTGCGCAATAAAGACCAGGCCAAGGCGATATTCATGCTCCTCACGGACCGCGGCCGCATGGAGTGGAGCAACGAGAAGATGTGGGACACGCTCAATGCCCTCTCCAATTTCAGCATGCCCATTCACGCCTGCCGGAACGACGACGTGCTGCGGGACAAATGGCTCCGTAAGCTGATCTCCGACATCTGGGGAGGCCAGGACCTCTACACCACCTGGCGGCAGGCGAACGACGGAGCGGTGAAGAGCGGTAAAGAAAAGTTCACTGCCATGGTCGATCAGCTCTCGAACATACAGGGGGGACTCGAGAGGGAACTCATCAACCAGCTCGTACTGTGGGAAGACAAGCGGACCGGACGCGGGGCCTCCACGGACTTGAACCCCCACCTCTACGAAGAAATCCTCGACTACTCCATGCGCAATGGGAAGATGACCATGGAGGGCAAACTCTTCTACCTCGTGAGGGGCGTGGCAGTGGGACTGCTCTCCATCGACCGGCTCCGTACCATGGCGGGCGAGACGAGCGGCATTCTCAGCCGGTACCCGTGGCTGGACTACTTCTACAAGAAAAATAACACCCTCCCGGAAGTACAGGCGCTCAACGAGAGGCTGGAGGAACCCGGAAAACCCTTCGACTACGGCCCCAAAACAACGCTCTGGCTCCATCTGGAAGTCATGCGCGTGGAGAGCACGCGCGAGCGTATTTCCAAGGCCATCTCCGGCGTCCGTGCGGAGAACCTGGACCACGAGGACGTGCCGACACTCGTCTCCCAGGCGGACTGGACGAACATCGACCGCATGACAGGTATGGTGAGCGGCACGCGCGAGAAACTGAGCCCGGAAGCCGTGCGCAACTCCTACACGGGGTTCGGCACCAAGTTCAAGGCGCTCGCGCGGCTGGTCCAGATGGAGGAGGATAATGTCGCGCAATTCACGGACAGAGACATGCACGAGGCAGCCAAAGCGATTGTCGCGTACATCCACATGGACAACATCTTCACGCGCAACGCGAGCAAGGGCGACCGCCCGGTACTCACGTGGGACCACATCGACAACGGCACCGGCCCCTCCACGAGCAATCTCACCGTGGCGAAGTACCGCACGCCGCAGAACGACTTCGTCTTCAATGTTGTGCAGGAGAGCGGCTTTGACTTCAGCCGCTACACGCATATCAACGCAGGCAACCTCATCCGGAGAGAAAACATGGAACACCTGGAAGAATCCGACAGGACCCGGTACATCCCCACACAACAGGAAAGCCGTTACGAAGAGGCGAGGGACATCATGGGACAACTCCAGGAAACCATCATGCAGAGACCCGACGTCGTGAAGAAATGCCTCAAGAAGTTCGCGGACCACTTCCGGGAAGAGAACTATGCAGATAAAGCGGAAGGATGGCTCACAGAGGATAACACGCGGGAATACTTCGCCAGCCGCTTCAGGAGCACCGCATGACCTTTACTTTGAGCTTGTAGGTTGTAGCTTGTAGGAAATCCATAAGAACTGCCAAGGTTCCAAAGGACGAGGTTTTAAACCTTGATGCCTTGTCATTCCTACAACCTACAAACTACCAACTACAAGCTACAGCTATCGAAGAGAATGATGTACAGCACCCCCTGCCACAGGCATACTGGAAACATGCAGGTGGCAATACAGCGCATCGACCCTTCCCTCCCCCTCCCGCAGTACGAAACGGAGGGATCCGTGGGGTTCGACCTCATCACGCGGGAGACGACGGTGATTGCACCGGGAAAGATCGGCCTCGTGCCGGGCAACGTGATCGTGAAGGTGCCGGAGGGGTACCTGCTCCTCATTTCGCCCCGTTCCTCCCTCCCCCGCAAGAAAGGATTGGTATGTCCGCACAGCATCGGAGTCATAGACCAGGACTACCACGGAGCGGAGGATGAAATCCTCGTTCAGGTGCAGAATGTTTCGCAGGAGCCAGTGACGGTGGAGCGCGGTGAGCGCATCGCCCAGGGGCTCTTCGTCCGTGTGGACAGGGCTGAGTGGAAGGAAGTGGAGAACCACGGTGCGCAGACGCGCGGAGGGTTTGGGTCCACAGGAACACACCGCGAAGAGAAGAAAGAGTACACAGCAGTCACTGGTCACTAGTCGCTAATCACCAAGTGGTGTTCACATTATACGTTCGTTCCAGTGGAACATTATTCCCTCTCCCTTGGGGAGAGGGTGAGGGAGAGGGGGAGCGTACCCCCTCCCCTCAATCCCCTCCCGTCGGGAGGGGAAGGAATTTTGACGTCTTTATGAAGTGTTTATGTGAACAGCACCTAATGACCAGTGACGAGAGACAAGCGACCAGTGACAACCCATCGCCGAAGAACGAGCCAACGAGCCAACGTGAGATACACATCCGAAGCAAGAGGAGAAGCTCACGCTTCCCCCCTCGGATCGGACCGTCCGATCTGTTACTTACTGATGGGCTTTCGCATGAAAGCCGGGACCTCCAGCTCCTCTTCATTCAATTCCATGGCCGTGGACTTCGCCTCCAGGAATGGGCGCTTCCTCGACTCTTCTGCATCCAGATCCTCGGAAGAGGAGAACGCAGAGAGGCCATGGGGAGAAGCGAAAGATTTCTTGAGCACTCCGGGAGCCGCCTTGAACGATGTGATGTCCGGTGCCGGCTCAAAGCCCGTTGCAATCACCGTACACTTCACTTCGCCGGTAAAGTTCTCGTCTATCACCGCACCGAAGATAATGTTCGCCTCCGGATCCGCGGCTTCGGTGATGATGCGTGCCGCCTCGTCGACCTCGTACATGGAGAGATCGTTCCCGCCCGTGATATTGAAGAGCACACCCTTGGCGCCGGTAATGGAGAGCTCGAGGAGCGGGCTGTCCACCGCTGCGCGAGCAGCTTCCGCCGCCCGGTTGTCGCCGGTGCCGTAGCCGATGCCCATGAGGGACGTGCCGGCATCCCGCATGATGGATTTCACGTCTGCGAAGTCCACGTTCACGAGACCGTGCACGGTAATGAGGCTGGCAATGCCTTCTATGGCATGCTGAAGGACTTCATCCACCACGGCGAACGCTTCTGTGAGCGGCGTGGTCTTGTCGATGAGAGAGAGGATCTTGTCATTCGGAATGGTGATGAGGGTGTCTACTTTCCCCCGCAGGTTCTCCAGTGCCTCATCGCACTGGTGCTTGCGCTTGAGCCCCTCAAAGCTGAAGGGTTTGGTGACAACTGCAACCGTGAGGATATCCATGCTCCGGGCAATTTCGGCAATGATCGGCACGCTGCCACTCCCCGTCCCTCCGCCGAGACCGGCGGTAATGAAGAGCATATCTGCACCTTCGAGGGCAGACTTGATCTCCTCGCTGCTTTCCTCTGCCGCCTTCTTGCCCACGGCAGGATTCGCTCCTGCCCCGAGGCCGCGCGTCGTTCCCCGCCCGATGGTGATCTTCTTGGGCGCAGGATTGTGGTAGAGCGCCTGCACATCGGTATTCACTGCAATGAATTCAACCCCCTGCACCTTTGCCTCCAGCATGCGGCGCACTGCATTGGCGCCGCCGCCGCCCGCGCCAAGGACGCGGATATCTGCCCCAGGTGAAACATCCGGACGCACCTCGCGCGAAGAAGAGGAGGACGAGGACGAGGACGAGGAGCCGGAACCAGCGGAACGGTCACCAGCAGAACCATTACTGCCACCGCCGCTGCTGCCGCTGAAGAGAGAACGAAGTGTGTCGGACATGATGAGGAGTGGGTAGGAAAGCAAGTACTAAGGAAGGAGGCTCTTGAACCAGGCGCCCACCTGTTGTGCTGCACGCTTCATTTGGAAAGACCCCATGCGCTGGACACTCTCGCCCTCGCGCATGCCCCAGACCAGCGCACCAAGCGCAGTGGCATAGGCAGGATCATCAACTTTTTCAATCACACCTCCTACATCCACCGGAAAACCCATCTGCACGGGGAGACCAAGCACATCGCGGGAGAGATCCAGCACCCCGGGAGCTTTGGAAGCGGCGCCGGTGAGCAGCACGCCCGCAGGGAGCATACCGCTGCGCCCGATGCGCTCAAGCTCCTGCTTCACGAGGGAGAACACTTCGTAGTACCGCGCCTGCATGATCTCCGCCATGTAACGTTTGCTCACGGTTTGCGTATCCACTTTGCTCACAGAGGAGAGATCAATCATCTCGCGCTCAGAGATTTCCTCGGGGAGCACCGAACCGAACTCAATCTTGATCTTCTCCGCGGTATCGATGGATGTGCGGAGCCCGATGGCAATGTCATTGGTCACACTCTCACCCCCGATGGGAAGAGAGACGGAATGGAGGATGGTCCCCTCCTCGAATATCACCACGCTCGTGCACCCTGCTCCAATGTCGATGACCACCACGCCCAACTCCTTCTGGCGCTTGCTCAGCACCGCCTCCGCAGCCCCGATGGTCGCAGGAACAAGGTCGTCGATATCCACACCCGCCTGGTCCACGCACTTCTCCAGATTCTTCACATGCTGCACATGTCCCGTGATGATGTGAGCTTCCACCTCCAGACGGATACCCGTCATTCCCACAGGATTCTTGATACCACGTTGTTCGTCGACTGTGTAGGACTTGGGCTCGATATGGAGAATACGCCGGTTCGCGGGAATACTCACCGCCTGCGCGGCCTCCAGCACGCGGCCGACATCATCCATGGTGATTTCGGAACCGGAGATAGCAATGACCCCGCGGCTGTCGAATGCCTCTATATGGGATCCGCTCATCCCGACGTACACATGGTTAATGGGGACTCCCGCCATCCTCTCCGCATCTTCGAGGGAGGAGATAATGTTGTGGATCAGCTCCTCAACGTCTATCACATTCCCCTTCCGCATCCCCAGCGACGGCGAGATGCCGACACCAATGACATTCGGAACCTGCTGGCCCCTCTCTCCGTCCACGACGGCAACAACAGTTCGGATTTTTGCGCTCCCGATGTCGAGACTCGCGAGTACACGTTCTTTAGACATAGTCGGTTGGGTGAGAAGGGTGTGGAATAAAGGGTGCGCCAGAAAGAGTGACGGCGAAAGACTCTGATCGGATCACTTCTTTACATGCGAAGTCTACGCAAGGGCAAAACTGCTCCGCAAGAGGCTCATGACTACCTTTGGTATTCACAAATCACGTTTGTGAACAAAGAATGAGATCACATTTTTTGGCTTACTGAAGGGCTATTCATTTTTTTGAATCACAAAATTATCCACTGAAAAACTGCTGAGTACCAATTGTGCACAACTTTGAAGCACCTTTCTCCTCCTCCAAAAGAAAAATCAACACCTGTTCCCAGACTTTGTTCACTCGTTTGCTCATAAGCCGCTTGCATCAAACCAACGAACGAGCGAGGAACAGTATTAAAGAAACGCCATCTGCTCTCCTGTTTCACTCTCCAGCTGTAGCGGAGCACTCACTTCCCGTTCCTCAAACTTCCCGGAGCCAAAGGAACTCTCTGCAAGAGACTGGAACCTCTTGGTGAGTGCCGTGAATTCCATCTTCGTAAAGAATTCGAGCACCGGTTTGTACGGGAGCTGAGTGAGTGCAGTCTCTTTGAGGGAAACAGGGAGCGGCATGTCGCACACGAGCGTTGCCATGCGCTCGCAGAAGAAAGCCTGCTCCTTCCCCTGCTCCAGCTTCTCACGCCAGGAAGGCTTCACATCCTCCAAATGATCGTAGATTCCCTTGAGCGAATCGAACTGCTGCAGAAGAGCCGCCGCAGTCTTGGGACCTATGCCATGCACGCCGGGAAGATTATCGGATGCGTCTCCGCAGAGTCCCTTATAGGAAGCAACCTGATCCGGGCGGACGCCGAACTTCGCTTCCACCCCAACAGGATCCAGATACTCCACCTGTTGGTATCCTTTGTGCGGGATGGCAATACGTGTCTTCTCACCCGCAAGCTGCAGGCAATCACGGTCCCCTGTGACAATAGTGACACGCATACCCGCGGCCTCCCCCGCCTTCGTGTAGGCACCGAGAAAATCATCCGCCTCGTACTGCGGATTGGAAACCGCAGAAAAGGCAAAAACATCGATCATCTCCAGAATGCGGGGGATCTGCTCGTAGAATTCATCCGGCGTCTCCGCTCTCCCCTCCTTATATGTCTTGTTCTCCTGGTGACGAAATGTCTCCTCCCCCGCATCGAAACAGAAGAGGAGCGCATCGGGTTCCTCGCGCTTCAGAATGTTAAGCAGCATGGAAGCAACGCCAAATACCGCGTTGGTAAGCTCGCCACTGCTCGTCTTCAGCGTGCGGGGAATGGCCCAGTACGCGCGGTACATGAGGTGATGGCCGTCGATGAGAACAAGATGCTTCACGGGTTCAGCATGCCCGAGAAGAAAGTACCTGTCGAATAGCGGCAAAGGTATGTCGTATGTGGAATGTCGTATGTAGGCCACATCCCACGAGCAAGACAAGAAGAAAAACCCACATACCACATACAATATACGACATACTACATGTGAACTTCCGCAAGGTGCCCCCTCTTTCAGGAGGAGGGGTTTTTCGCTATAATAAGACGATAACTTCAAACACACATCCATGCCGAAAGTTGCTGTAACCACAGAGTCTGCCGCACCGAAGGAGGACGTGAGAACGCTGAACGAGAAACCCAAAGTAAAAGCGGCCCTGCAGAAGGAGTGTGGCTGGCCCATGGAACCAAAGTGCCCGGTCATCTGCATTCCCACCGGCATGACAAAAGAACTCGGAGGGAAATTGTTCGAGCAACTCCTGCCGGGACTCCTCTCCCTCGATGTCGAGATCCTCATCCTCGGGAAGGGATCTTCCTCGTACGGATCGTTCATCACGGGACTCGCGGAGGAACAGAACCACCGCATCGCCATCATCCCGAACAAGCCGGCAGCCATAGAGAAGATGTTCAAGGCATCGGACATGGCGCTCTTCCTCTCGGACGCAGAGGCCCCCGAGCTCCAGGAATGCCTGCATAGCGGCACCATCCCCATCGGCCCAAAAACCAAAGCAGTGACCGACTACAACCCCGTGCAGGAAAGCGGGAACGCCTTCCTCTATAAGAAGGATGACGTGTGGCAGTGCTTCGCGGCCATCGTCCGCGCACTGGAAACGTACGTCTTCCCCTTCGACTGGAAAACGATCCAGAAGCACTGTCTGGAGAGCTGATACGGCTTCGCATTATAAACACCATTTCTGATGCACCATTGCTGAACAAATATCGGCGTAGCGCTACGCCGATATTGCGAGTTGTATTACAGCAGCCATTGATGATGTTCTTATCGCAAAGCCGTATGAGGCAGGTGCTACTGAAACAACGAGAACTTTCCGGTGAACTCCCGCAGAACGCTTGTTTCGCCGAAAAGGCAGATGCCGTAGTACTCCAGTTCCTCCTCCGGTGTGGCTTTCGTTGCATCCTGCTGCTCCCGGGATGTGCCGACGGTCATAGTACTCGTGAAGTCGGTGAAGGGAATGCCGCGGGCAATCGCCTCCTCCCGGACCTTCCGGATCTTATTGGAGTTTTCCGCCTTGAGCACGATGAATGGAAAGTGGGAGATGTTCGGGTGTTTCCCGCCATCTTTATCTTCGTACTGTAGAAAGCACATTTCTTCCGCTCTCCCCGACCCGCCAGTAAGACCCGCTGTCATATGGCCGAGCGCATTGAGTAATTTCCCTGCTTCCACCTTCTTATTGAGAACGGCAATGAAGCGCTTTGAGTGTTCGTCGGGTAAGTGTTCCATGACCGGATGGTAGCAGAAACAGGCTACGCTACAGAACCTCCGAGGGTGGACTCCGCCTGAACCTGGACTGCATTCGCCAGTCCGTGCGTCGTGAGGTGCGCGGAGAGTACCGAGGGAACACGATCAGCCTGCACCTCTGTCGGATTCATATCGCTGGCCGCCACCCTCCCCACACCGAATGTGGATACAGACACCCAGACGGTGTTGCTCTTCGAGCCCCTTTCGAGCCCAACGACGATTGTCCGGCCCCCCTCTGACCGCGTAAACCGCATCTGGGAATCATCTGTCGCACGCTCATTCTTCTGGAGCGCAAAACCCAGACCTACTACCTCCGCGGCAACGCCCTGCAGCAGATTTGCGGGGGCACCCGATACCAGGGAAGAAGCTTCTCGCTGTTCAGAATCGGAAACCATCGCAAAGAGGGGAAAGAAGGAAGGCAGTGTAAAACTGCAGAGGGAAAATTGCGAGGCTATAGCAGCTTTTTTCCTACCGTCCTCTCACTCATAGTGTTGCATGGAGATCACACCTATACTGCTGATGATGGCCACTGAGGTACTTCGGAAAGGCATTTACGAGCATTACAAGGGAGAAAGATACCGCGTGCTCGGCGTTGCAAAGCACAGTGAAACGCTGGAGGAACTGGTGGTGTATGTTCCTCTCTATAAGAATGAAACCTCTATGTTCTGGGTACGCCCCCTCTCCATGTTCCGGGAAGAAGTCGAGGTGGATGGAGTAAGAAGGCAACGATTTGCGTATGTGGGAAAGTGAAGCTCCCTAGCCTGAAGCCCGGAGCATCTTCCCAGGCGTTTTGCGTTCTCATCTGCGAAACCCGGCGAAGTCCGCCTTCGGCGGACGGAGTCGGGTGAACGCAGAGGCTTGCATGTATCTGCAAGCCAGCTAGACTCTGCCACCACCATGCCGGGAAACACTCCATCACCCCTGTCCCTCCGCGATGAACCAGCCTTCGGATGGGCAAACCGGAACAGAGAATTTGCCCACAGAAGGCCGAAACTGGAATCAGCATTCGGACAGATATGCACGCACTCATCCGATCCGGTCTACGGCTGGGCAAACAGTAACAAAGCAGCAATGGCTGCTCTTGTTTCAGAAAGCGGAGATACTCCGCCCATGGATATCGATGCCCTCATGGACAAACTCTGCCATGGAGAGTGATCTTTTCTCGGGAGCATTCTTTACCGCAGCGGCTGATATTGGTAAGGTTTTTCAGCTGTGAAGCGGGTCAGCCCCGCATCAGTCCCCTTCGGCAAGCTCAGTGTCCTGTGCGGGACGAGTAGCTCTGTCATTCTTCATTCTCCGTTCTTTCTTCTTCATTGGAACTTGGGTCAGTAGCTCAGCCCGGTAGAGCAGTTGCCTCTTAAGCAATTGGCCGTGGGTTCAAATCCCACCTGACCCACCAATCACGAAATCCGCGCGAATGCGCGAGCACGCGCCAGCCGATCGCGGCTTCCCACTGCACCGCGTTCCCTTTCAAAACAAAGTTCGTTCCGATGCGTTTAAGGAATGTTGGAAATTCCGAGTAGTTTTCCGTCGTGAGCAGTTTCTTGGCTTCACGACTGCGTACAATCATCTCTCGCATGGGTTCGAGCCAATGTGAGCAACTCTGTTCAGCATCCTTGATCTGTTGACCAATCTCGACTTTACAGGACACCAGCGCGTTCTTTCGCACAAGGTATTCTCCGGTATCGAGCGCCCCCTCCAGTCGCAGATCAAGAAGGGTATCGAGCTTCTGATCGATGCCCTTCCGCTCATCTTCGAGGCGCTGAACAGAGGTCCGATGATCTGACTTTCCCTCGGCTTCCTCCTTGTCGAGTTCGGCAAGCATGTTGTCCACCCAGTCATCGGGCAGTGAGACGCGTTCGACGATGGTGCGCACCTCTTTGAGCAATCCCTCCTCGCGCAGGTATTTGCGCTGGTCGCAGGGACCGCGCTTGTGCGTGCAGCGGTAATAGTGGTGACCTTTCTGGATTTCAGCAGTTATCGCGCAGGTGCAGGCTGAGCAGTGCAGGAAGCCCGTGAAGGGAAGCTCATGCTTTCTCCTGCGCTTGGTTTTGCTCTTAAAGTGCATGACTTCCTGCGCTGCGTCGAACAGTCTCCTGCTCACAATTGGCTCGAACGCGCCGGGGAACAGCTCCCCGTTCATGCTGATGACTCCGTAGTACGCATGATGCTTGAGCATCTTCTGGACATTGGACACCGGCAGCACCTTGCCTTTGCGCGTGCGAAGCCCGAGGAGTGTGAGTTCGTTTCGGAGCGAGAGAAGCGTATGAGCTCCCGTGGCGTACATTTGGAACGCCTTGCGCACGATTGGCGATTTCTCGGGGTCCGGCTCAATGTTCCGCTCCTCTCGGTTGTTGACGTATCCAAGCGGTGCAGGCCACGTCCACTCGCCTCGGCGCACTTTCTCGCGCATGCCGCGTTTCACATTCTCGGCAAGGTTGTCCACGTAGTACTTGGACTGGCCGAAAGCAATGTTGAGCATAAATTTCCCTTGCGGAGTCGGCTCAAACCAGAAAGTGGGAAACTTCAGCGCTTTGAGCTTGCCGGTGTCCAGAAGATGAATAATCCTCCCCCCGTCTACAGAGTTCCTGGCGAGTCTGTCGGGATGCCATGCGAGAATTCCGTCTGCTCCTCCTTTCTCTACAATTTCCAACATTCTGGCGAACTCGGTTCGCCCGGGCTCTTTTGCGGTTTTGGCCTCGCGGAGCGAGGCGACGATTTCCAACTGTTCTTTTGCGGCGTATTCGCGCAGCTCACGAAGCTGCGCATCAATCGAGAGAATCTGGCGATCATCCTGTTCTGTGGATTTGCGGCAGTACACGATGACTTTCATGGTCGCAGGGTATCAGAAAAGCCCGCCGCTGGCGTACGAAAGGGAACGCGGTGCAGTGGGAAGCCGCGATCGGCTGGCGCGTGCTCGCGCATTCGCGCGGATTTCGTGATTGGTGGAGCGCTTTCGAAAAAATCCGAACCGATTTTCGCACAAACTGGCGCGGCGGCTGAAAAACCTTCGGGCTGGGGCAGCCGCCGCGCTACCGTACAAACTTGCCGGACATCGCAGCAAAACCGCAAAAGAGCCCGTGAAAACGATCGGAACGAACTTTGTTTTCGCCAGCGGCGGGCTTTTCTGGATCAGTCCTTTACCGATTTGGAATACAGTTTCATCTCTTCTTCACCAAAGGGGTCTTCCTCCTCAAGACTTCCACATACTTCCTGAACAGCTTCCAGAACCCGATTCGGAGTCTCTCGTTCGATTTGATCAAGATACTCCATGATCTCCTGCAGATTGCTCCTAGACACAATCTTTGCCCTGTAATTCTTCATTTCCTGTGCGGCTGGATTCTCTCGCAATCTTCCATGCCACGCTCTGTCAACTGTCATTACATCGCAATAGGGTAGAATATTGGCAATCGCACCAATATCATTGAAGTCCCCATGATCAATTTCTTCTTTGCGCCCCTTTGCGGCAGCAGCCTGTCTCGCCAATGTCGCCCAGAGAAGCGGCTCGATCCGAATTGTCGGCACCTGTTTTCTCAAATCGTCACCCGCCAAGAAATCAATCATGTGCCGGAGGAGGGAGGGATTGATGATCGCCGAACCACCGGAGAATAGCTGGTACACATCATCGACCAATTTGATGTAGGCATGTTGGTCGTCCACCATTTCTACCTCGATCTGCTGAGCAAGCTGTGGCTCGATGGGCATACCGAATTGCTCCCGCGCTTTTTGTAGTAGGAATTTGGAGAAGCCTTGGGATTCTTCCTCGATTCGGTCCTCGATGCTCATGCCTTCCTGCTTCCAGCGTTCGTATATTTCTTGAAATATCCGATGGGATTCGGCGTTTTGTTTTCTCATTAATTCCGCTCCTTCGGGTTTCCATCCGTAGTCCTGCATACCAGCCTTCAGTGAGTATCGTTCCCACGAGTTGATGGTGCCGAGAACAACGGTTTGCGGATTGTCGATGAACGCAGGCTGCGAGTGATCCAAATGGTGTCGTGCGTACTGCATCACTTGGATGGATAGGACTTTCAATGGTTCAAAGAACTCCACGCCGTTCGCCAGCCGTTTGTACAACGTCTTCAAATACTTATAGATCCGATCATCCATGAAGGACTCTCTCCGATGGTGCATCGAGAACGGGCAGACAATCATTTGCAAGCGGCGCAGCCGATCCAACTTCCGGAAGAGTTTGATCCAGTCTTCTTGGATACGAGTCTCCATCTTCTGCGTTCGCTGCAGCTCCGGCCTGAGTGCCTTAGCCATGCTGCTGATGACATGCTGATCCAAGTAAATCACTTTCTTTTCTATCTTCGGCAAAGAGATCATTTCCGGTTTCTCTCCACGATTGGGGTCCGGCATTGGACATTCGGAACAGAGACGCAAATAACAACGCACTCCAATGTGCCATACACCATTCGTCTGTTTATGACATCGCGGACACTCGACGAAAGGAGGCTGAGCCAACGTACGCGGATCGGTTGCCTCGTCTATTGTAATATCTGGTTTCATGTGGCGCTTCGTAAAACAATTGCTCTTTCCTCCTTCGTCAGCCCATACGCATCGCATACCATCTCGTCAATTTCTCTCTGCAGAGTTTCGATCTGATCCGCGACCGTCGAGAGCGCCGTTTTCTGCTGCTCGAAGTACTCCATCAATTCCTGCTTCTTCGGCAAAGATACGTTCCTGAGTTTGAGGGCTTTGAGAAAATCATCGAAGGAAAGCTCCCAGAGTTTCTGCAGCTTCTTCGGTATCGATTCCATGCGATACTCCGCTTTCAGTAACTGCTGCACTTGCCTGAGTTTCTCATGTTGCGACGAACCGAGCCCAATGAGTGATCGTACCCGTGTTGCGATCCGATCCTGCGCTTCTTTGTCCGGTATGACGAATGGCAACGGCTTGATGTAGGCCAGTTTCACTTGCGGGAAAATCCTGCCTGTCTCTAAAACTTTTCGTTGATATAAACAATCGATGTATGCCGAATTGAAGACCGCAAGTGCAAAATAAATGTCCACCGATTTCTTGTACTCATCTTTGACGACTCCGCCGAAAACACTGCGTCCAAACCAGATGCCCCTTTCATCAATTGTCGCGATTATCCTGTCGGCGGTTTGTCTCCAGAGGATTTTTGGGTGTATTGAAAAGAACTTGTCATTAAGGATCACCCTTTCGTTATCCTCCTTGAAATCTTCATAATTTGTTCGTACAAAATTTTCCGTTGATTCATCGATTGAATACTTGTGAAAGTTTTCGCCCTTCCAGAACTCGACATCTAAGGATGGATTTCCAATCTTTCCAGAGTAGAGCAACTTCGAGCTTAATTTGCTTTCACCTTTTTTCCCTTTTCCAACATTCACTGCTTGATAATTGATACCAGCATCCTTCAATACAAATACATCGTCAAACGTCAGCCCCGTATCTTTGAGAAGTTTGTCACCTGATGAACCCCGCTCAATCTCGTTCTCCAGATTGATGCTGCTCAAGAGAAATGGAATGTCCCCACGCGGTTTTTTCGTCAGGTCCACGATGGCTGATTTATCCTTCTTGTGTTTGTGAACGACTAGAATGGCGCAGGGCAGATCGACGCCCTCGAAAATATGTTCGCCGAGATTCACGGCCCCGTGCCGGTACCGCTCAACGATGTCGCGCACGTCCTGGTAGCGCGGCTGGTAGAGGAACGTGCTGGGGACGATGTAGCCGAAGCGTCCGTTTTCCTTCAGGAGCTGCAACCCCTTGTCGATGAAGAGCTTGTACGTGTCCTTCGCGTGTTTCGTCGAATCCGGATAATGCTTGCCAAGCCACACAGCCTCCTTGTCGATATTCGCGCCCCACGGCGGATTGCCGACGATAATATCGAAACCTCCCGAATTCAAAATCTCCGCAAATTCCTTTTCCCAGTGAAACGCTTTTGTTCCTGCGACTTCGGAGTCGTCAATGAGGCTGTTTCCACACTTGATGTTGTTCTTGAGGTCTTCAAGCCTCTTCCCTTTCTGTGTTGTCTTAAGCCATAGTGAAAGCTTCGTGATCTCAACGCTCTCGGCATTCAAGTCCACGCCGTAAATGTTTTCATGTAAGAAGATTTTCACGGATTCTTCGTGCTCCTCAAGCACAGTACCACCGCGTAATTCCAAAAGGATGCCTCCGATGCGCTCATGCTCTTTTCGCAGATAATCAAACACTTTCACGAGGAAAGCGCCGCTCCCGCAGGCAAGATCAAGCACTTTGAGCTTCAGGAGACGTTCCCGGTACGCGAGGTAGGCGTTCAAAGCCCGCTTCTCGTAACTCTGATCTCGCAGACCTTCTTTGACGCCGTGCTCTCTCAATGATGACCGCTCCAGCTCCTGCAAGTACTCGCCGAGCGTGCTCGCAACAATGAAGTCCACGACATATTCCGGAGTATAGAAGATGCCATCTTTTTTCCGTTTTGAAGTCTTTTGCGTCGATTCTGTTGGTGCATTTTGCTGTCTGATCTCCTCAATATCAGTGATCGACTGCTCAAAAATATGCCCGAGGATATTTGCAGAAAGGTCTTCGCGGAAATCGAAACGCCCGATGCGCACAAACTCGCGGCAAATTTCATCATCAATCGTCAGAGCGTCAAGCACCGCATCCGGTTTAAAGAGCTCGCCATTGTAGCCATGCGGCATTTCCATCTTCTCACTGCCTTTATCGATAGCGACGAAGAATTTTTTCATAATCTCCCAAATCGGCATGTCCAACCCTCCTTTCTCCGTGTATGCCACGACTTCAGCAAGCTTGTTTTCCGGCAAGAGGCCGACATCCTCGCAAAATGAAGCGAACACAATGCGGTCAATGACCTTCTGCGCCTTCTCCAGAACAGTATCGAAGGAAAGCACAGGATTATTTTTTCGAATGTTGTCGATCAGGCTCATGCGTAGCGTCCGATATTCCCTGTAGAAGTCTTTGGTGATTTCTTCCTGCTCGATGCGGATTGCCGCGAGCAGTTCTTCCGTTTGGCTCTTGCCGTTTTCCTCTATGAAGTGATCGGCGCTGAGGAGGTAGTGAAACTTTCGGAAATTTCTGTAGTTGTCCGCAGGATCGGCAAGCTCTGCAAGCGTGAAGCGCTCGTAATCGTGCATCGTGTCCCTGTAGAGCCGGATTTCCCGGAAATTGGTGACGATCACGAATCCGCAGTTTTTGTAGAGCGGCTTGTATTTGAATCCCTGCTGCACGGGAGTCAGATTTCCTTCCCGCTGCTGCGGCTTATCGAGGGAAGTGTTTGCATCCTTGATTTCACAAACGCACTGAACGACGTTTCCGTCCGGCGTGAAAATTCCAAGCGCCGCATCGGGCTTCTGGCCTCCGGCAGTTTCCACTGCCGCTTTGACTTCGATGGTGTACTTCTCGGACGGAAAACGCGTATAGCCAAGAATCTTCACGAAGAAATCATCATTGAACGCCTGCTCACACTGGGTTTCGGTTTTCTTGAGCAAGGATTTGTCCGTGAGCGCAGTATGCCATTGCTTTACGATGCGTATTCTGTCTTCGAACTTGGGAACAATGGAAAGAGCCAGTTGTTCTTGAAGGACGTTGTTTTTGAAAAGAGAAGCCATATCGAATGTTCGGTATTGTACGCTGTATTAGCCGTGTTGTGGAATTGTTGTGTGTTTTGTTGAAGCCGCAAAAGAACAGTTGGAAATCGTCCTGCGATGTCCGGCAAGTTTGTACGGTAGCGCGGCGGCTGCCCCAGCCCGAAGGTTTTTCAGCCGCCGCGCCAGTTTGTGCGAAAATCGGTTCGGATTTTTTCGAAAGCGCTCCACCACACTTCGCTCTTCGCTTCGCGAAGAGCTCCGCGTGGCAGGCCAGGTGGAACACGAAGCGAAGTGTGCCCCGCGAAGCCCCGCAGGGGCGAAGTGGGGCAGAACGCACAAACATCAACAACCACAAGTGAATACAAAGCTGCCTCACAGGCGGGACAGGAAGCTTGCAGTGAGCCGTTCTCTCGCCAAACAATCAGGCAGGACACATCACAATACCTTTCGCGCTCTTGCCTGCTGCGCCTGCCTCGAACCGGAGTCTGCTGTAGCGGATGACTGGTTCGGGGAACCGTCTTTGAGTGGAAGGAGGATGGCAATGGGGAGACCCTCAAACCAGGCAATGGCATCCGGCTTCACTGCACGCGAAATAGGACGGCCATGGCAGAGATCCTCTGCTTCATCAGCAGTCACTTCGACGCTCTCAAAAGGAGAGAGTATTTCTTTGAGCGGTATCACATGTGCCCATGCAACTTTCTCGGGAACCACCGCATGCTCAAGAGACCACACACCCACCCTCGTCCGACGGAGCGAAGAGAGGTACGCACCGAAACGGACCGCGGTGCCGAGGTCATGCGCAAGTGACCGGATGTACGTCCCGGATCCGCAGGCAATGCGGAGTGAGAGCTCCGGATACGCGTAGGAGAGGATGTCGCACGCACCGATCTTCACCTCGCGTGCGGGAAGGTTCACCTCCCTGCCCTGTCGCATTTTCCGGTACGCCCGTTCCCCTCCCACTTTCACCGCACTGTACACCGGTGGTATTTGTGCAATCTTGCCAATGAACTTCCCTGCGATCACCCGCTGCAAATCTGCAATATCCGGCTCAGTCCAGCCGGGCTTGGGAGTGATCTCCTCTATCACTCCTTCACGATCATACGTCGTGCTCACCGCTCCAAAGTGAATACCGGCATCGTACTCCTTGCTGAGATCACCGAAGAGTTCGATGGCTTTCAGGGCCTTGGAACCAACCGCGAGTACAAGGAGACCGGATGCGGCGGGATCCAACGTCCCCAGGTGTCCGATCTTCGGTTCGCTCAGCGCTCGCCTCACCTGCGCAACTGTGTCGTGACTCGTGGGACCCACGGGCTTGTCGATGAGCAGAAAACCGTGTCGCATGGCGCGAGGATAACAGTATTCTCACCTTCAAGTCTCCTATTTGCCGACCATTATGAGCTTGTAGGTTGTAGGAGAAATTTGGGATTGAGATCTGAGATCTTTATTCCCTTGGATTTTCTACAACCTACAACCTACAAACTACAACCTACAAACGAACGGGCGCTGGCAGAATCCCCCCAACTTCAGTACCATAAGCATCAACCCTCCTCTCCCCATGCAACTTACCCTCAGTTGGGACCTGTTCGTGATCGTATTCTTCGCGGTGGTGATCACCTACAGCTTCATCATAGGGAAACACGAATCCGTGAAAATCATCATCTCCACGTACATTGCCATCGTCGCCGCACAGGGCATGGGCAACCTCATCGAACGCCTCTCGACTGAATCACAGCCGCTCTTCAGTATGGTGGGACTCACGCTCGACATTCAGCTCCTCGCGACAACGAAGCTCATTCTCTTTATTTTGACGATCATCTTCCTCGCAGTCCGCGGCGGGTTTGAAATCGACTACCAGAAGGACGGGAATACCATTGTCGATATCGCAATGACGGCGCTCTTCGGTTTTGTGACCGCCGGTCTCATGCTCTCCACACTCATGACGTTCGTCGCAGATGCCCCCCTCCTGGATAAGAACATCGCACAGTCTCCCTTTATCGCCACCATCATCGCACACAGCCGGCTCATGGAACTCATGGTCCTCTACCAGGACCTCTGGTTCGCTCTCCCGGCCATCATTCTGCTCGTGATAGGCTTCATGAGCAGCCAAAAAGAAGAATAGAATACGAAAGTGTTACTTAAGCAAGTGTTGTTTGACTCAAGGGGCACATTCCAGCTTGAAAAAGCCCAATAGACTGCGTCACAATGCATTTAATTTCCTGCTTCTTTCCTATGTACACTTCCCTTCAATCTCTCTGCCTCCGTGTGTCCGCTGCTGCGGTGACCTTCATGATCGCCCCGCCAGCCTGGGCTCAGCTCTTCGGTCCCACACCGGCTATCGGTGGTGTGAGTGATGTCCGCCAGAAAATCATCGACATCATCAAGAAGATCCTCACCTTCATGGCACTCATCGCCGTGGTCTTCATCGTGATCGCTGGTATCCGTCTCGTCATCTCTCAGGGTGAAGAAGCCGAGAAGGACAAGGCCAAGAAGACGATTCTCTTCGTCATCATTGGTCTCGTCGTGATCCTGCTCGCGCAGGGTCTCGTGGACTTCATTGCAACTCAACTCGCAGCTTAAGGAGGCAACGTTAACGGGAAATAGAAAAGCCCCGCATCCGCGGGGCTTTTCATATGCTCGTTCGTCCATGAAGGAAGCTCTGAAAAAATTACGAAAGCATGTCATGGTGAGCCTGACGAACTACGACAATTTGTGAGTATCTCAGAGCTTTCTTAACTAGAAAACGAGCAAACGAGCCAACGGCAGCGATGAGTACTTCCCTCTGTAGTAGCCTACCGCCGCACACGGCTCACTTTTGGCTCCACAACCTCCAGAGGATCGAACACAGGAGCTTTCTCTTCCACCTCTTCCACAACGGGACGCTTCTCCTCCCGCACGATGATGGCATTACTCCGTACTTCAAGGATGTCAGATACTGCAATGCCCCTCTTCCACCGGAACCATCCTTTCGGAAAAATCCACTCCATCTGCAGAGACTCCGTATCGAACTGCACATCACGGCAACGCCCGACCTTCTGCCCGCTCTCGGTACGCACCTGCTGCCCGAGAATAGTACGGCCGTCTTCCAGGAGACTCTGCAACCGCACTATTTCAGAGGGATCGCAGAGTGCATCTGCGCTGCGAATGTGGACGCTGGTACCGAACCGGACGATGTCCATGGCTCTGCAGAAGAGGAGACCGCTGCTGAATCCGTCGTTCACCCGGACGAATACCCCCTCCACTTTCCCCGTATCGGGATGGATGAGCACTCCGGCAACAGTCCCGAGTGGTTCCCCGGAGGACTCCTCTAGCACCAAGGCTCCCATATAGGTAGAGATTCGGACCTGCATTTGCTACAATGATACTACACATGCACCTCTTTGCGGGCTCATCCCACCCGGCACTCGCAGCATCCATCGCTAAAGAGCTTGGTATAGCGCTGGGCAAGGTCGATCTGAAGGAATTCAGCTGCGGCGAACGCTACATCCGTTTCCAGCAATCGGTGCGCGGAAAGAGCGTGTACATTGTTCAGACCGCAGCACCGAACATCAACGAGCACCTCATGGAGCTGCTGCTCATGTGCCAGGCCGCCAAACTCAGCTTTGCAAAATCAGTCCATGCTGTTCTGCCGAACTTTCCCTACGCGCGCCAGGACCGGGTAGCACACTGGAGGGAACCGATCTCCGCTAAACTTGTCGCCCACCTCCTGGAGGAATCCGGAGCGGACCACGTGATGACGCTCAACCTCCACTCCCCGCAGATCCAGGGGTTCTTCTCCATTCCTGCCGACGCGCTCGATTCAGGGAGAATCTTCGCCGACTACTTCAGAAAGAAGAAACTGAAGGATATTTTGGTCATCGCCCCGGACATCGGAAGCGCGAAATACACGAAAATCTTCGCAGACATGATGGGGGCCGACATTGCCATCCTTCACAAATCCCGGCCGGAGCACCACAAGGCAGAGATTCTGGACGTTGTGGGAGAAGTACAGGGGAAAACATGCATCATCTACGACGACATGATCGACACGGCCGGCACGCTCCTCACGGCAAAGCAGGCCCTGATTGAGAGAGGAGCGAAAAAAGACGTGTATGCAGCTGCCACCCACGCCATTTTCTCCGGGCCGGCTATCGAGCGCCTCACGGCAGCAGGATTTAAGGAAGTGATCGTCACAGACAGCATGCCTGTGCGGAAGAACGCGTTCCCGGGACTGACGGTCCTCTCCGTTGCACCACTCATCGCAGAAGTCATTCAGCACATCGAGCATGATGAGAGCGTGACTGAAATCTACGAGAAGAAGAGGAAATAGTCACAGGAGAAGAAAGAAAGGATCCATCCGTATGTGATAGACTATGCCTACTCTCCCCATCTTCCGTATGGAAAAAACATTCTCCCTGCTCGCAACTGTGAGCATCCTCTGCACCGCCATCCCCACAAGTTTCGCAGCGACTCTCACACGCGGCGATTGCAATACGCTCATCGGTCCGGCACAGAACCGCTGTCTGCGCATGCAGGAACGAAAAAGCGAGCCAACGGACGCGAAGCAGTGGCGAATGGAGAACAGCAACCTTATCCAGGAGAGAAGGCTGCTGCGCAGGCCGGAAACCGGCGGCAGAAGTAAGACGATAACGAAGTCTGTTGAAAAACTGAGGGAAGAGAGCATAGAAGATCTGCGCCAGGGGCGCCTGCGCATGCAGTCGAACTTCCAGGACCGTTACGAGCAGAGAGATGACTGGCGCGAAACCCTGCAGCAGGAACGCATGAACGCCCTGCGTACACGCTTCAGCAGCACCCCCCGATCAACGGCACTCGATCAATCAGAACTCCGCAGCCGTTCCGAGAGGCAGCATGACCGGACACAGACCAGGCGCGATGCAATCAAACGGGCACACGAAGCATGCAGAGACGTGAGCGCAACCGAGCGACAGCAGTGCCTGCGACAGGTACGCGACGAGGAACTCGGGGAATAGCGCACATCTCTAATATTCCCTGCACATCTGCGCCGGGAGACACGGGTTATTCTTCTCTCCCGTCAGGAAACTCTTGTGGACCCCCCTCAAGATCGAGTCTGCGGGAAAGCACCTCCACTTGTACGAGAGCGGAGAGGAAACAGCTGACTTCCTCACGTCTCGACCGGAGGAACGCAATGAGGCGCGGGTCACCGAAATCCCGGAGCCTCACGGCTTCGCCGTCGTAGCCGAAGTTCCCCGGGTTATCGAACGTGTGAGCAACATCCGCCTGTTCGATGACATCACTCCCGAGCCCGCGTTCCACAATATCTGTAAAATCGACAACAGACATGCGGAGATCCTCCGTCGTCGGCTGGAGCGAAACGAGCGCACCGATGTGCGCGCGGGTCGGCAGGACAATATCCCGGAACTCCGGCCACGACTCCGCTTCGATCCTGTTTGCTGACCATCCCTCGCGGAACCTCTCGGCACGCAGGAGAGTGCCGCGCGCATCCAGGCGCGGTACTTTGAGAGTCCTGCGCGGGCCCACGTAGGCAATGCGCGTTGTCCCCGTGCAGACGCGGACGGGCGAGCCGGTAATGGGTGCGAGGAGCTGCTCTTTCATAGGATGTATATCATACAATTTTTTTTGTTTTTATCAATGTTTTGGGGCCATGTGAAGGTTCCTTTTCACCCCCAAAACAAACCATGAAGACAAAGAAGTAAAAAGTTTGACAAACATATCATATTGATTATAATTACAGTTCAATGAACAGCCGGCTCCGCCGGAATATTTCTTGAATGCACCATGCTCGAATCTGCTCTCGAAAAGCTCTCTGCCCGGCAACCCGAAATCCTCGACAGCGTACTGCAGCGCATGACAGTGCTGCATGTACGCTCAGCCACGGAGAGAGATGACGAGGAACGCATCATGGAAGGAATGAGCGGCCAGATCATGGGAGAAACGACGCAGAGAGCACACCTGGCACTCGCGGACCAGGAAACGAGAGCGCTGGTTGAAAGGGCACAGCAAGAGCGATGGAGCGAACAGCGGTTAACTCAGAGTATAGCCGCAACGAGACAGAGAATCGCTGCAAATATGTTCAAAGAACACTGGTTCGAATCTACGCTCTCCACCTCTGATTTCCCTATTCACGCGGCAACATACGGGACATGGATGTTCCGCTACGACCTGCGCAGGCTCATGGCAGAGAACCCCTCGCCGGAGCGTCTAGGGGACTTCGGATGGCTCAGGTTCGACGTCGACGGCCTCCGGTCGTTCAAAGACTGCACATCACACACGCACACCACGCTCTTCCTCCGGCAAATGGCACGCATATTCGTAGACCCGCACGGTCCCACACGCAGGCGCCTGGAGGAGCAGGGCATCCATGTCATTCCCATGGCCACAGGAGGAGACGAATTTGAGCTCTTCCTCCGCGGCAGTACGCCTCTCACTCCTCAGCTCATCGAGGATACCATCGCTTCGTTCCAGGCTGAAATCTCCTCGAGCGAGAAGCTGAGCAGCTTCCTCGACTTCGACGATGAAGACGTCCTCATCACGTACGGCATGCCCTCGAGTGATCAACGAAAGGCATTCTTCGCATTACATCCTGATCAAAGAAGTGACCAACTCAGAGCCATACGCGCCACATTGCAATTCAATTCCTCGCCCAATGGAAAATTCATCACCTCCGTTGCCGGGGGAGGAGCACTCCTCACAGAAGGAATCCTGCTTGCAGTGGAGAGAGACGAGCATGACCTCCAAGGCAGCGATGAAACATTCACAACTCTCCGCGAGCAAATCGTGCAGAGCACCATCGATCTTGCGAGAGACAGGCAGGGAAGGAACAAGGAAGAAAGCCTGCGGATACTGGAAGACTCAGATCTAAACCTCTACCGATTCCGGCTGCGGAATCACCAGAACCGGCAGCTGCATGACGAGAAGCGGCAAGCGGAAGAACGTGCAGAGCAAGCGGAAGAACGTGCAGAACGGTTAGAGCGAGAATTGGCAGCCAGCCGGGGGGGAGTAGTAAGACTCCTCGGCACTCCTCGGGCAGGACAAGACGGCTCATTCCCTCAGTAATATGCTCAAGCATCAATCTATGAAATAAATGCATGAAATCCTGCAGGGATAACAATCCCATTATTTATTGACCAATATCCCTCCAATACGTACTGTGTTCTGGCTTCCTGAGGGAGTGAACCCGGCCGTTTTTTCTATCATTCACATCACGGGCGACTAGCTCAGCTGGTTAGAGCGCGACACTGATAATGTCGAGGTCCGCAGTTCAAGTCTGCGGTCGCCCACCATTCAATCTCGACAGCATAAAAACATAGTGTCTCGCCCTCTTTTTCCCGAGAGAGAAAACCGTAGAATGGCTTTCCATTCTCACTTTTCCCTCTCTCCCCTATGGAATCCTCCGCAAAGAGCATCTTCCTGCGCCTTGCGCTCCCAACCACCGTGGTCTGGGGACTCTTCTTTCTCGCGGGCAACTACATTGAATCCACGCCGCGGCCACAGGCCTCCATCTCAGGAATCGGAGAGACGAAAGTCGCGGAGAAACCGGACATCGCCTCCGTGACCCTCGGCGTGCAGACCGGAAGGCAGGAAAGCTCACAGGAAGCAATGGAAACACTGGAGGAGCAGATGAATGCAGTACTCGGAGCTGTGAAAGCACTGGAAATCCCGGAGAACGACATCCAGACAAGCGGATTCAGCCTGTACCCGGCATACGACTGGATAGAGGGCAAGCAGGTGCCCAGAGGGTATGAGGCAAGCCAGAACGTGACCATCAAGGTGCGCAACCCCGGCAAAGTGGGTGACGTGATTTCCGCAGCGACCAAAGCCGGAGCGAATAACGTCTCGGGCATCCAGTTCCTCATGGACGACATGGCCGCACTGCGCGACAGGGCACGCAGCGAATCCATCGCCAAGGCGAAGAAGCAGGCAGAGGATCTCGCGGAAGAGCTTGGCATGTCGCTCGGCAAGCTCACCTCCTACGGTGAAGATATCTCCTCCTTCCCGGACACCGGGTACGGGAAGGGAGGCTACGGAGGAGGCGGAGGCACGGTGATGGCAGAAGGCCCCGTTCCGATCGGCGAACAGGAGTTCACCCTGCGCGTGTACCTCACCTACGAACTGCGGTAGGGCTTTCCATCGCTTCCGACTTTGAGCAGAACGAAATGCACGCTACTGCGTGCCCTGTAACAGCGACTGGAGCTCCGCGGTAATGGGATTTACTTCACGCCGAACGGCTGCCAGGGCTTGGTCTCCCTCGGCAGATCCTACTCGTGACGCGCCGATGGCATACACCTGATCGAGCTTGGAACGCACAGCCTGCCGCACGATGAGTAGTAGTATGCCCTTCGCAGCATTGGCGACTTCTGCAGGAACTTCACCAACACCACGCATGAGTTGCTCTGCATGAGCAATCGACCGGGAATTGAGGGTGATGTTCCCCGAGCCCAGCGCTTCCTGCAACCTGCGGAATGCCTCAATGTAGGCACGTTCCTGCGCTGTGAGTGTCAGTGCCCCCAAACCATCCTCCTCTTCCACAAAATCAATCCAGGTTCTGCTCAGAATATCTTCCAGCGGAGCAGCTTCTATCCGTTGAACAATAGCCTGGGCTTTCTGACCCAGTAACGCAGTATGCCCACCCGCCGTACGCAGACCCGCACGCATACCCACCATCATTGTCAGGAGAGTTTGGTACGTCACCCTCAGATCTACTGCCGGCTCTTCCTCTGCAATCTCCCGCGCAATGTCGCTTCGACGTAACTGCACATATAGTATTATAACATAATACTATAAAAACATCTATGTTCAGCTTCTCCACGATGATTACTTCTGTATCCAGTCACGGAACGCTTCCACTGTGAGCGAGTAGGGGTACTCCTTGTTCCCGAGAATCACCTGCCTGATCTCCCCTTTTGCCACATCGAAGTGGAAGTCCACTGTCCTGTCCCCGCTCTTCCCGGAGAAAATAATGTTGCGCACCTGTGCCGTATTGGGTGCAACGGCATCGATAGTTGTTTCCACTGTAAAAAGTGCACCAATATCCCGAAGGACAGTGTACGCACGCCGCTCCACCACATCGGGACTGTACGAAGACACCTCCACTGCTTCTTCCTGCTTCACCTCCACGACCGGTGCAGGCACCACTTCTTTCTCTTCCTCTTTCACTTCTTCTTCGATGAGCACCTGTTCTTCCATGGGAGGGAGTTCCTCCAGGCTCATGCGATCGAATGAGGTGAGTGCAGAGAGCTCAGACGTGAGTTCCGGCCTCAGCGTAACTCCTGTGTTCTCCACGAGCTTCTTGAGGGAGAGTGCGAGAATACGCGACCGCTCCGGGTACCCCATCTGATCGAGTACGGAGACAAGGGGAAGGTGCTGCTCCACCGTCATCCCGACAAGCGCAGCGGCTTTCTCCCCCTGGGCAAGCTGGCTGAGCTCATAGGTCCAGCGCTGCATGGCATCGGCAGGCACTGCCTGCTGCACCATATTCGCTGTGGGGAGAAGGAACAGACGGAGAGTTACCGCCTCGGAATTCTCCTGCTCCGAGAACGAAGACCACACCTCCGCACGGAAATCGGGGTGCAGGGATGCAAGGAGCCAGAAGTCTTCACTGGAAAGCAGCTGCGAGAGGAGGAGCGATCGTACAGAGTCCTTCTGCGCACGCACATACAACCGCACCATCACCTCCCATGCTTCATCACTCTGCAGCACATCGCTGTACTCCTCCTTGTGCAGGAACGCATCGAGCGCATCCCTGTCACCAGATTCGACATACTTGCGGAGAGCTCCAAATACTTCTTCCCGCCATTCCTGCTCCACGGTTTCCTGCGCCGCGCCTATGCGCAGCGCCGGGAATTTCGTCCAGAGAGGCAGAGGCTCAGACCCCGCGGGGGGGAGCACATCTTCCTCGGAAGGAAGGAACATCAGATTCTGGAGCTGCCGCACGAAGAAACGTTCAGGGAATGCCTGCACCTGGCGCGCTTCCTGCCAGAGCGGATACCCCGCCTGCAGGAGCGGAAGTTTCTCCTCCGCAGGAACCTTCCACTGCATGCCCGCTGGCACCACCATCAGACGTGCATTGTCCCGGAAGAGCACAGGGCTCGTGAGCGCAGCAATGGTCAGATCTTCGCCGAAGTACGAGAGGTAGAACGCGCCAGCGACAGTGGCAACTTTCTTTCCCGCCACCGTCAATTCCAGAAAGCCCTCTGTCGAAACAAGTGCAGAGCCGTTTTCAAACACTGTAGACTCAGGCGAAACGGTGAACCCCTGCCCGCTGTAGAGCATAGCTTTCCCCTGAGGAAGGCGGAACACTTCCCCTTCTGAGAGCTTCATGACGGAAGCGGAGAGTTCCGGTGCCTGGGAACCGGCCGGCAACACCCCATCGAGCAGGGAAATGCTCACGATGAACACTGCAAGCGGTGCCGCCACAAAGTGCCTGTGCTTCTTTGGAACGGATTTCCTGGGCATAGTTTTTGTCTTGTTTTCCTCTTAGAGTAGCAGAAAACCGCTCTCTGAGCAACGAGATGCCCTTGCCCGGGGAACAAACTCCCTGCAAGCTCATACTGTGCGAATCCTCGGCATAGATCCCGGCCTTGCAACCGTAGGACTTGGGCTGATAGAAGCACAGTCCGGCCGGTACTTCCGGGCGCTGGACTGGCTCACCATCACCACTGCCCCGGGCCTCACGCTCGCAGAGCGCCTGGGTGAGATCCAGAAGGATCTCGCTGCCTTCCTCCTGGAATCCCAGCCGGAAATTGCAGTGGTGGAGAAATTGTTCTTCTCCTCGAACAAGCGAACAGCGCTCGATGTGGCACAGGCGCGGGGCGTGATTCTCCAGACCGTGCAGTTGCACGCTATTCCGATTATTGAACCCACCCCCCCCGAGCTCAAGTCCTGCATCACAGGCGACGGCAACGCCGATAAGAGGCAGATGCAGGACATGCTCCTCTGTCTGCTCAACCTCACGGAAATCCCCAAGCCGGATGACGCGGCAGATGCACTCGCCCTCGCAGTGTTCGGTGCGGTGAACGGGAAGATGGTGCAGATCCTCGCCTGAGACGCAAGGAAACAGAGGAATAAGAAGAAACAGAGGAGTCAGAGGATTTAATGCTTTGGATTTTTCCTCTACTTCGTCTGATTCCTCTGTTTCTTCTGTTTCCTCTACTTCTTTGATGGACTACGCAAGGCCACCGGCACTTTCATCGGATGAATCTCCCCCTCTGCAACAGACCAGAGACGAAAGTCGACTCCGCCCTCTGGCACACGCGTCGTTGTAATAAGCACCTGGTACCCGCCGAGTGACTGGATGAGCGCACGCTGGTGGCTGAGATCGAGCTCCGAGAAGACATCATCCAGCAGGATCACCGGCTTCTCCCCGCAACGGAGTTCCAGGTAGGAAACCTGGAGCAGGAGCAGCGCAAGCAGCGACGCGCGCTGCTGGCCGCGCGAAGCGAAGGTCTGGATCGGGCGCCCCCCCACCGCAATATGCCAGTCCTCGCGGTGCGGTCCGGCACCGGTGGCAAGGAGAATGCAATCGCGCTTCCGGTTCTCCTCCAGCTCAAACAAATACTCCTCCGTGAGAGCATCTCTGTCGCACGCACTTCCCCTGCGGTCATACAGAATCTCCACATCCCGCCAGTCTTCCCCAAGCGCCGCCACCTCCTCCGGGAGCGTGAGCTGCAACGTGCCAATGAGTTCAAGACGCGCGAGCGTGACAGGAACCCCATGCTCCACGAGATGCCGGTCCCAGGGGGCAAGATCCTCAGGAGAAGCAGCACCTTCTGCTATGCGCCTGAGGAGGGAATTGCGCTGCCTGAGCACCTGCTGGTACCGCGTGAGAGAGAGCAGGTACTCCGGCGAGACCTGGCAGAGCAGCCTGTCGAGGAACTTGCGGCGCTGTGCCGGAGCACCGGAGAAAAGCTGCAGTTCCTGCGGAAGAAAGACGACTGTCGGCATCACCCCTAGTATCTCTTCCACCTGCCGACGCACATCGTTGAGAAAACATGCTTTCTGCACGCGCGGCGCCTGCTGGCTGACCACTTCGAGCGTACAGTCCTGCTCCGCATCGTCCTGCACGACCCCGCGCACGCGGTAGTACTCTGTGCCCCACTGGAGAATATCTGCTTCTTCCGTCCCAAGGCAGGACCGCGTAAGCGAGAGGATAGAAACCGCTTCGAGGAGATTGGTTTTCCCTACACCGTTCCCTCCAACGAACATATGCACATCCCCCTGGGAGAGATCAAGGAAGAGGGAAGCATAGGAGCGGAACTGCGTGAGTGCGAGGGAGAGAAGCCGCATGGGGGTAGCCTACCGCAGAAGAGATGACCCCGCACCCTTAAGAAGAACGGTCGTATGTGGTATGTCGAACGTCGTATGTCGGGAAAACTCAAATCCAAAGCCAAAATGAACAATCCCCACATACGACATACGCTATTCCACATTCTAAATCTTGCTCCGCAACATCGCTGCCCCCTCCTCCACAAGGCCCGCAACGATCTTCCGGTACTCTTCCCGCTTGATGTAACGGGAGAGCTGCTCCGGAAACACCCACGCGAAGGAATTGATCTCTTTCCCGTCCACGTGCACCTCCTGCGCGGGATCTGCCTGCGCAAACACGAACTGAATGCACTGCCCGCAGACGTGATCGGGCCGGAATCTCCTGTAGGAAGCAGGGAAATCATACTGGTAGCGCCGCTTGCTCCTGCCGAACACCGTACCCTCCACCCCTGTCTCCTCCCGGAGTTCACGGATGGCTGCCTCTTCTATGCTCTCCTCATCCTCCGCCCCGCCCTGGGGGATCTGCCAGGCATCCTTCTTCCGTGGCTTATGGACAAGGAGCACCTGAACACGCGCACTGCCAGGGAAAGACCTCAGAAGCACGATGGATGCGCACCGGCGGTACTTGTCACCTTTATTTTGCATAGGCCCACTATACAAGATCCGGAGGCAAAGGTGGGAGAGGACGCCTGGAGATGAGCACGGAAAGGCCGGCAAGTGTCACCACGAAACCAATGATCTGATACATGGTCGGAATCTCCTTCAGGAACACCGCCGCAAAGAGCAGACTGAAGACAGGAGAGGAAAGGATAATGCTCACAGCCTTGGTGAGAGAAAGAGCCCTGAGCCCTCTGTACCAGCAGAGATTGGAACCAACGAGCACCACGACGCCATACAGGACAATCAGCCACCAGTATGTGCGGGCGGCCGGGAGAACACGGAGAGAGAAATCCCCAAAGAGAACGCTGAGCGTAAGGAAGACGACGGCACTCACGGCGCAGCGGAACATGAGAATGAAACTTGCCGGAAGATGCAGGAGGGCACGCTTGGCAAACCGGTTGCCGAATGGATAGAACACGGTTCCGAGAATAATGAGCAGATCCCCGCGATTGAAGGCAAATGAGCCGTTATAGAGGATACAGACCGTCCCGAGGAACACCAGGAACGCTCCCGCATATTCTTTCTTCGCCGCCCTTTCGCCGAAGAGGAACGTGAAGACGAGGAAAGAGAAGAGCATCTCCGACTGCATAAGCAGCGCAGTATTAATGCCGGAGGTGTACTGAGTCCCGAGGAAGATGAAGACGAGTGCAAAGACAGAGTTGCAGAGAGCAACACCCATCAAATCCACCCACATCTGCCTGGAGATCCGTGGAAGCTGTGTGCGCCCCACCAGCAGAAGAAGCAGATGACTGCATGCCCCCACCACTGCACTCATACCGGCAAACGCAAACGCCGGGAACACGCGAACGGCCTGGTTGGCAATGATCGGGAACCCGCCTCCAATGGCCGCACTCCCCAAAACGAACGCCTCCGCCCTTCGTTCCTGCTTCGTGACCATTACTTTGCTTATTTAGAATGCCTCTCTTCCTTGAGCTTCACAGCAACGCGCTTCTTGAGGGCCGGGCAGTACTTCTTCAGCTTGGCCGCGTGCTCCTTGAACGACTTCCCCAGTTTGTCCTGCCTGTGCAGGCGGATGGTGCCGAGCCGGATACCCGTCTCAGGACAGAACATGCCATAAACTGTGCGCTTCCCTCGTGGCATAACGGACGCAGGATACGGATTTTCCGTCCAGGCGCAAGAAAAAGCCCGATGAAGGTTGGGGCTAGGGTTAGGGATAGGGTTTGGGCTTGGGGTTTGAAGGAAGAATTGAATATTTGTTCCTTAGAGCTCTCAGCAGGTTCAATTTCTCAAGGAGCAAGGGCAAATTTCAAACATCTTTCCTAACCCAAACCCTAACCCAAACCCTCATCCTGACCCTAACCCTAATCACCGTTCACACCGCCAGCAACATCATCCCCACAAACACCACGCAGAAACTCACAAGCTTCACGCGCACAGACTGCCAGTCGAGCAGTTCCCGGGAAGCGTACAGCGGAGCGATTCGAAAAAGCACCCAGGCAAGGAAGAGCACGAGGAACGGCTGCACATTGCCGACAACCGCAATGAGCGAAATGGGTCCTGCAGCAAACGCGTGTGCCGCGAAGAACACGCCCAGGAAATACGTCGCCACGACGAACCCCGTAATCCACACGAACGTAAAATCCACTTTGACGATGAAATGCGCCATAAGCCTCCGGAAGCGCGGCATGCACCAGGGAAACGTGAATGACGTGCACTCCCGGAAGAGGAGGAACCAAAACATCATGGTGAGGAGAGGTACTCCCCCATTGAGCGCCATCTTCTGCACCACATTTCCCGGAGCATAGAGGAACGCGAGGAGCACCAGCAGACCGAACGCGGCGGGAGTGATGTGGCGGTGCCAGTAGGAGAGAATAATGATGCCGGCCAGGATGCAGAGGGCAGCCAGAGCCTGCGTGAGCGTCCATGATTCTCCGAAGAGAAAGAATCCGGCAATACCGAGGAGGACGGCAAGAATTGCCCATGCGATGTTGAAGACAGAAGCATCCATACGGTCGATAGCCAGGAAGAACACCAGATCCCCGAAGTACGCAATCACCGCGCCGACCGCGAGCAGCGGCATCCACGCGGGTTCGAGCACCACGAGCGGAGAGAGATACACGAGAAAGAGCATGCTGAAGCAGCTCTGCGTCCACATGAGGATGAACGGATTTTTTTCGTAGTGCCGGACAAGGAGCGAATCAAAGACGATCGCCAGCGACCACCCGAGGACCATGAGGAGCGCGTAGAGCAGCCACATAGCGCACCAGTCTACACCCCATATCTCAAGAAAGAGAATACGCTGAGATAAGAGAATAAGAGGTAAGAGAAAAAAACCAAATCCTGACTCTCCCATCCTCTTACCTCTTACTCTCTTACTCTCTTTCCTCCGTCCTCCTTCTCGTGCAGAGCGCCAGACTGCAGGTAGCTAAACACGCTGTTCGCAGCTATCGCCCCCTCCCCTGCCGCGGTTGCGAACTGCGCGAAATAATTGCTGCCGCTCGTCACGTCACCCGCACCGAAGACGCCGGAGATGTTGGTGCTCATGTCGGCACCCACCTTCAGATATTTTTTCTCGTCAAGTGCACACCCCATCTGCTCCGGGAGCGCGGTGGCCGGCGTTGTACCGACCTCGATGAAGATACCGTCCAGTTTCAGTTTAAGAGATCCGTTGAACGGCTTCTCCAGCTTCACGGCAGTCACGCGTGCATCGCCCAAGATCTCCGCGACATTGTTGGAGAGCACAAACTCCACGTTGTCTCTCTTGTTCACCTGCTCCACCCAAAATGGCTCCGCGCGAAATGCGTCCCGGCGGTGAATGAGATAGACCTTCGCCGCAACCTGGGCAACGATGGCGGCACCCTCCACCGCGCTGTCTCCCCCTCCCACTACTGCAACAGTTTTGCCGCGGTAGAAGAACGCATCACAGGTGGCACAGTACGAAACACCCTTCCCGGTGAACTCCTTCTCTCCGGGCAAACCGAGGTGCCGCTTGTTCGAACCGGTGGCGAAGATGACCGTCTTCGCTTCAGCGGTTTCTCCGCTCTGGAACGTGAGACGGAAACCTCCGCTGATCTTCTCAACCTTCTCCACCCGCGCAACCTTGTGCTCCACCGCATCAAAACTCGTAGCGTGTTTCTTGAACCTCTCCATGAGATCCGGCCCGCGGACCTCCGGATCCCCCGGCCAGTTCCCCACCTCCGCAGCTGTCATGCCCATGCCACCTTCTTCCTCCCCGATAATGAGCGTGGAGAGCTTGTACCGCGCCGTGTAGATGGCGGCAGTGTAGGCAGCGCATCCAAGACCGATGATTGCGACGTCCTTCATGATGAATAGGGTAGAGAGTGAGCGAGAGAGAGTCAAAACTTGAAAGGAATAAGAAGAAACAGAGGAAACAGAAGAATTAGAGGATTTTTTTCTCCTCTATTTCTTCTTACTCTTCTGTTTCCTCTGTTTCTTCACCATCATAGCCAACCCCGTGCATGCATCGCATCCACCATGCGCCGGATGCCGACGGCGAACGCCGCCTGCCTGTACGTCATATTGCCGCGGTGCGCTTCCCTCTGAACAGACTTATATGCATCCAGCATGATGCGCCGAAGTTCGTTGTCCACCCGTTCGGCAGTCCACAGCTCCCCGCTGCGCCCCTGCACCCACTCAAAGTAACTCACGGTCACGCCGCCGGCATTCGCGAGCACGTCGGGGACGATCTTCACACCTTTCTTCTCCAAAATCGTGTCCGCTTCCGGCGAGGTGGGCCCGTTGGCGATCTCGAGGATGTACTTCGCACGGATCTTCCGCGCGTTTTTCGCCGTGATGACATTGTCGAGCGCAGCCGGGATGAGGATATCGCACGGAAGCTCCAATAATTGTTCGTTCGTCACGTGGCGCACACCATCGAGCTTCATGCGCTTGATGTCACAGACCGATCCCTTGCAGTACTCCCCTGCCACCTGTCCCGTCTTGTGCTTGTACTTCTCTATGCGGACCGGATCGACACCCTCCGGCGAGTACACGCCCCCCTGCGAATCGGAGACGGCCACCACGGTGTAGCCGGCGTTGTGGAGGAAGTGTGCCATAGTGGCCCCGGCATTTCCGAACCCCTGGATGGCCACTTTGAGCTCCTCGGGATCCCGCGCTTCGCGGTCCATCATCTCCTGCAGGATGAAGAAAGCACCCCGTGCCGTCGCCGTATCGCGCCCGAGCGACCCCCCGTAGGAGAGAGGTTTGCCCGTGATCATGGCAGGGCTGTAGGTGTGCGTCTGCTTCTCAAACTCATCACGCATCCACGCCATGATGGCCGGATTGGTATTCACATCCGGCGCGGGGCAGTCGATATCGGCGCCGATGTGACGGATCATCGCCCGCACGTACGCGCGGGAGACCGCCTCCAGTTCCTTCCTGCTCAGTTCCTTCGGATTGCACTGCACTCCCCCCTTGCCTCCGCCGAATGGGATGTTTACCACGGCAGTTTTGATGGACATGAGCGCCGCGAGCGCCTTCACCTCCTCTTCATTCGCCTCGGGATGGTAGCGGATTCCCCCTTTGAAGGGGCCGCGCGCGTTGTTGAACTGTATGCGGAACGCCTGGAACGCCTGCTCCTTCCCGCTATCGCGTTTGATGTGGATCTCCGTCTTATAGGTATTCTGCGGTTTTGCGAAGAACGCCCGCTCCTTCGGAGTGAGCTTGAGTTTCTGCATGACTTCCTCGAGGGTTTTCTGAAAACGTGTGTAGGGTGTGGATACAGGCATAGAGAAAAAATAGAATTGCACAGAGCATACACCTTCAACGGAGAATTTAAGAGCAGCCGTCCCATGATAGGAAAGAGAACACCAATGGACTTGTTCCGTTGGCTCGTTATTCGTTTGTTACGATTGGTCGCTTGTCACTTGTCCCTTTTTCCTTTGAAAATTGACCCGTGACCAGAGACAAGTGACAAATGGAAAACAAGCAAACGAGTGAACGAGGAAACAAGGAACGTCAGTGCAGCATCTCAAACGCCCATGCGTAGATGCGCTGCGCACCATCCACCAGCCTCGGCCCGGGACGGTTGAGCAGTGAATCATCGAGCACGCGTACATGACGCTCCTGCACCGCACGCAAATCCCCCCATCCCTCCCGCCCCGTGAGAAGCGAAGGATCGGCAATCGCACCGGCCCCGCACCAGCTGATCACGATCATGTCCGGGTCAAAAGCAAGAACCTCCTCCAGTGTCACTGCCCTGCTCAGTGCTCCCGCTGCAATGGGGAAAGGATCACAGCCGGCGATGCGAACCACCTCCGGCACCCAGTTGCCGGAAACCATGGGAGGGCGGAGCCTGCCCGACTGAGCATCCGCGATGGCGGGCCACTCCTCCACATACACTCTTGGCCGGGAAGGCAGCAGCGCCGACTTCTTCTTCACGGCATTGAACCCCTGCTGCATGGAGAGCACGAGCTTCTCCGCCGCTCTGTCTGCACGGAGCAGCATCCCGATCTGCCGGATGCTCTCGTAGATGGCATGAACCGTGCGCGGATCGAGATGGATGCAGCTGACGTCCGCAGCCTTAAGTTTTTTGGAGAGCCCTTCCTGAATAACTGTGCTCGTGAACACGAGTTCCGGCTTCTGCTGCAGGAGTTCTTCTACGGAAATCTTCTGATGGTCACGCAGGTGCGGGAGCTTCTTCGCTTCCTCCGGGAAATCGCTGAACTGGTCGGTACAGACAATCCGCTTCTGGAGCCCCAAGGAAAAGAAGATCTCCGTCACCGCCGGTGAGAGGCTCGCAACGCGCATGGGAGCACCGTAGCACACTTGTATCTGCTACGAGGAGTATAATCGAAAGCGCTATGGCCGTGCTCCCCTTCCCGGACCGCACTGCGGCAGGCACCCAGCTCGCCAAAGAGCTTGGGAAGTACGGCAAACAGAAAAACACCATCATTCTCTCTCTCGTCCGCGGCGGCGTGGTGACAGGCCGCGCGCTGGCAGACGCACTCTCCCTCCCCCTCTACCCCTACATCGTCCGCAAGCTCGGCCACCCGGAGGACCGCGAGTACGCCATGGGAGCACTCGCCGAAGGCGGGGCGACGTACATGGACGATGCGACCATGCAGATGTGCGGCATCGGGTGGGAAGACATGCAGCCGATCATCAAAGAGGAAACTGAGGAGCTCAGGCGGCGCAAGAAGGCATACCTCGTGGAAGCACGCCCGCCCCTCGAAGGAAAGACCATCATCCTGACTGATGACGGCGCGGCAACCGGAGCCACGCTCTTCGCAGGAATCGAAGACCTGAAGAACGCCAAAGTGAAGAAGATTGTCGTGGCACTCCCCGTCTGCCCGCCGGATACCGCTGCGAAGCTTGGAAAACAGGTAGATGAAACCGTCTTCCTCGCCACTCCCACCCCATTCCACGCCGTCGGGCTCTGGTACGGGGATTTCCCGCAGGTCGAGGACTCCGAAGTGTTGCAACTCCTGAGCAAGTAACGTACTTCGTTACTCGTTTACTCGTGCACTCGTTACTCGTTGGAACGAGCCAACGAGCAAACGAGAGAACGACGCTCACATGACACCTTTCTTCCGCTATACTTGAGACCATGAAGAAACTCCTCCTCCCCCTCCTCGCCCTCACCCTCTTGGCCGGCTGCGGCAGCCCCGTGGAGAAGAACGCAAAGACAGCCATAGAAGCACTCAAAGAGAAAGATATGGATACGCTCGCGAGCCTCGTGCACCCCGTGAAAGGCGTGACCTTCACTCCGTACACCTACGTGGACAAAGGGAGGAACATCTTCTTCTACGCCAAGGACATAGAAGACGCCATGGGAAATTCCACCCTGCACCGGTGGGGCGATCACGACGGCTCCGGCTCCCCCATCTACCTCACCTTCGCCGATTACTACGACCAGTTTGTCTACGACCACGACTACGCCAAGGCAAAAGAAGTGACGTGGAACCGGAAGATGGAGCACGGGAGCTCCATAGATAACGCGTCTGATGCGTACCCGAACAGCCAGATCGTGGAGTACTACTTCCCGGGGTTCGATCCGCAGTACGGAGGGATGGACTGGGTGAGCCTGCGGCTCGTATGGGAAGAGTTTGATGGAGGGTGGTACCTCGTCGGGATTATTCACGATCAGTGGGGGCCGTGAGACTTTCAGTCAGTTAGTTTGGGTACCTAGAAACTGACCAATGAGAAAAATCGGGGTTAATCTGTACCTTAAAGGTTATTGAATTATTCTCATGCAGCTCTGTCACAGAGTATGCAAATCCATTCGCGTCTCTGGTCAATAATCCTATCAAGTAAATCTTGTGGAAATTATGTTTACCAATAGCTTCTCTCACCTTATTTCTATACCACTCTCCTGCACCATCAAAAAAAGCAATAAGAATACTGCCTTCTGCATAGTTGGAACCTAACGCAATTTTCTTCTCAATAGCTTCAATTATTCTCCTTTCGCCACTCGGTAAATCTCTAGGTGAAAAGGGGTTATCTGTTGCTGATACATGTTCTGTTTGACGTGTACTACCATCTCGTTTGTCGACGATTATCCCATCACCACTCGGACCGTCAGCAAATGTGACTTCTCCCGAAATATATCTGCGAATGACAGCGCAAATTAACCAGTTTCCCCAAACCTCTATAGGTCTTAAAGAACAGCCTGGGAATTTCTTCTCCTTCAACATCAGTTCGAATTTCTTTACATATGGTTCCAGCGCTTCTAGTAGCTTCTTAAAACTTCTGACCTCATTTACATATTCTTTATGCATAATGAATTCCTGAATTCTGGTGCCGGGGGAGAGACTTGAACTCTCACGGGATTGCTCCCACACGATTTTGAGTCGTGCGCGTCTACCAGTTCCGCCACCTCGGCTTAGGAATATCATACCGAAATAGAAGGTTCCCGCACACATTACATTCTATTCCAACATGCTATCTCAAGCGATAATAAGCACGTCATCCCGAGCACGGTCGAAGGATGGCACCGATGTCATGGTTCCTGCCTGTCGGCAGGCAGGCGTCAGAGTTCACCATGACATTTTGGTTCTACTATGCATCAGGGGATAGTCGCCTAATTTTATTACCCAAACGTCAGCACCTTGTCCGATTCCTCGACAAGTCGCAGGAGATCGGCCATGGTCGAAACGGGACAGGCTGCGCTTTCGGGCTGCGATCGGCTCTTGAGGCAACTCCCGCAGGCAAGGAGCTGACCTCCGAGATCAGTAAACTCCCTTACCTTCCGGGAGATATCGAAATGCTCGGAGTCGGGAATGCGCTCAAGCTCCACCCCCTCGCTCAGGAGGAAAATACGCACGTCGTGCTTTGCCTTCCGCGCCGCAATCGCGAGCCGCAGCGCGTTCCACACGTGCTCCGGCGTATTTGATTGGAGGATGACACCGAGTTTCATAGGCATTTCAGGTGAGGTCTTTCTTCTGCTCTTCAAACTCTTTCTTGTCGATCTCCCCCTTCGCGTAACGTTCTTGCAGGCCTCCACTGAAAGCGAAAACACACGAAGCTCTGCTCGGACTTCCAAGGAGTGATGTGGGTCTCTTGGTGAACCTCATGGAGCTGAAACTCCGCGCCAAGCTCAGCGACGATGGACTGCTCATCCCAACGCATGACGTCGAGTCCGCTGCATTTCGGTGGTCCATTCGTCGCAAATGTGGATAGGATGGCTGTGCCGCCAGGCTGCAGAGTTTTCCGCAGCGTCGCGACGTATCTGCGGCGGTCATCGTCGGTCGTAAGAAAGTGAAATACCGCACGGTCGTGCCAAAGGTCGAAACGGTGCGGTGGCACGAACGAGATCACATCTTCCTCAAACCACTCGACTGAGCCAGCTCGTGCGCCGAGGCGCAAGCGGCTGTGGTTCAGCGCAACGCCGGATACATCGAGCACGGCAAGACGCTTGTAGCCCGCATCGAGCAAGAAGTCCACAAGCGTGGATTCTCCGCCGCCGACATCAAGGATGCAGGCATCCTTGTCCAAGCCGGATGCGCCGATACATGCCAGCGACATGTCGGGACGGCGCTGGTACCAGCTGACATCCTGCGGCCCCTTTGACTCATAGATACGATTCCAGTGTTGCTGACGGTGCGCGCGCGAGGGGATGGATGCGGAAGCGGCCGTATTCTCCTGTGATGCGCTCTCCATGATTTTCGGTATCAGCGCCGCGACGCGGGCCGCCAATTCTTTGATTCTATACATGCCCCAGCTTGTTCTATGCAGGATGACACCGAGTTTCATAGACATTTCAGGTGAGGTCTTTCTTCCGCTCTTCAAACTCTTTCTTGCCGATCTCTCCTTTGGCGTAGCGCTCCTTCAGGATGTTAAGCGGGGTCTTCCCTCCAGGTGTGCCGGAACCACGCATGAGCCACTTCACGAGTGCAACAATCGCGACGATGAGGAAACCCCACCAGAGGATCATGAAGAGGAAGCCGAAGGGCGCGAAGCCGAACCCGTATCCCATCATGGACGACATCGTATCAGGAGCATAGGCGTTTGACCACCCTCCCATCAGCGGGGAGGCATTGTTCCAGCCTCCACCCATCATGCCATTACAAGCATGTCATCCCGAGTATCCCGCGCTCCGTGCAAGCGCGCGGCGGGACGTATCGAGGGACGACATGCTATGCCATGGTTCCCTCCGGCTGCGCTCCGGCCGCCGCACTCCGTGCTTTGGCTGGCAAGCAGGACAAGCTCTGTGCTCACCATGACAAATAAATTAGAATGGACTTGTGAACCTCGAAAACGTCACCGTCATCTTCGTCCCCCTCTCGCTCCCTGCGCTCCTCGCAGTGCTCTGGCTGTTCTTTACGGCCTTCCCGAAGCATTCAAAGGAGAAACGCATGATCCTCGGCATCTCGGGAGCTGCTGCCCTGATTGTCGGGGGGCTCATGCTCGCGCTGAACATTGCCACGTTCTTCCAGGGCAACTTCCTGTTCTTCCTCACCGGCCCCTACTTTGCGCTCATCCTCGGTGGCTTTACCGGCATTGCATGCTTCGTCCTGCTGCTCTTCCTCTACTACATCCCCGTGTCCCTGCTGAAAGCGCTGCATAGACCGCAGGATGCGGCTCTGCCCGCAGAGGACCAGCAGAAGGTGCGCTCCATGAGGCTCGTGCTGGCTGCAGTCCTCGTCATTCTGCTTGCTGTCGGAGGGCTCTACGTCGCAGCAGAACAGAAACTGAAAAGTACGTATGGTTCCCCCTCCGATGATGAGATGAAGCCGCTCACGGAGGAAGAAATACGCACAGCCTACAGCAATCCGCTCCTCAGGAACCACGACTATCTGCTACGCGGGCTCTTCTTCAGGAAGAACCTGCCGGCAGACATCATCGAAGACATCTACCGCCGCAGAGCGGCGCAGGACGAAAATGTCCTCTCGTCCATACTCTTCCACCCGAACACTCCCTGCAGCCTCCTTAAGGAAGCGTACCGCACGCTCACCTCCCCCCAGAGAGCCCCTGCTCCGTACGAGAAATACGAGGAACGGTGCCTGTAGAAGACGGTAACTAGTCACCTATTTCCTACAGAACAGAAATCGAATGGGATACACTTCCTGCCGTGAAACAGTACGAAACCTTCATCTTCGATTCCTACACCTTTGACCCGAAGGAAGGGAAGATTGAACTTAAGTACAGTCTCGATGATGAAATGCACTTCACCGAGACGGTCACGCTCCAGAGAGACGGCCTCTTCCCCTCCGGGGTAGACCTGGAACTCCTGGACCGCGCGCTCTTTGCGCTGCACCTCATCGGCGGAATCTCGTACTACAAAACGTGCTGCCCGAAGAAGATGGAAATCCGCTCCGGCAAACTTACGAAAGAGCAGGCGGAGTTCTGGAACACGGTGTACGAGAAGGGCCTCGGTGAGTTCTTCTACAGGAATAATTTGGACCCCGAAGGGCTCATCAGCTTCCCCGCAGATGCGCAGGATGCTCCGGAGCCGATAGAGGTACAGAAGTTCCATGACCGCGTGCTTGTACCAATCGGCGGGGGAAAAGATTCCATCGTGACTCTGGAAATGCTGCGGGCGTGCCGCATGGACTGCACGCTCTTCCGCCTGGGGGAACATCCGTTGATCAATGAAACGGCGGAAGTGGCGAAACTCCCGCTCATCAGCGTGAAACGGCAGCTCCCCTCCGTACTCTTCCAGCTGAACGAGGAAGGAGCGCTGAACGGACACGTGCCCATTACCGCCTACCTCTCCTTCCTCAGCGTCATTGCCGCACTCCTCTATGGCTTCGACTTCATTGCCATGAGCGCCGAGCGGAGTGCCAGCGAAGGGAATGTGGAGTACAAGGGGAAGATGATCAACCACCAATGGAGCAAGAGCCTGGAGTTTGAGCGGATGTTCCAGAAGTACGTGCACCGCTTCCTCACTCCGGGCATCGACTGCTTCAGTTTGCTCCGCTCCATGAGTGAGTTGCACATTGCACAGCACTTCTGCACGTTGCCGCAGTACTTCAGATGCGCCACAAGCTGCAACAAAAACTGGCGCATACTGGAGGAGAAACCGAAGGAGCGCTGGTGCGGCACCTGCCCCAAGTGCGCCTTCTCCTTCTGTCAGTTCGCCGCATTCCTGCCAAAGAAGCAGCTTCTGGAGATCTTCGGGAAGAACCTGTACCAAGATGAGAGCCTGCTGCCGCTCTACAGGCAACTGCTCGGCCTCACCGGATTCAAACCGTTCGAGTGCGTGGGCACGCCGGAGGAGACCGCTGCAGCCATGCTCCTCGCCGTGCAGCAGGGCGAGCTGGAGGAGACGCCGGTGATGCAGATGTTCCTGCTCGAGAAGGCAGAGAGCATCACAGACATTCCGAAACTCATTCGCAGTGTGCTCGAACCAAGCAGCGAGCACGCCGTGAGCGCCCGCTTCCTCATGCGCCTCGATGCACATACGTGAACTCGCCGGCAAAGCGGTCTGCATCCTCGGGTACGGCCGGGAAGGCCAGTCGGCCGCCCGTGCGCTCCAAAAGTATGCCCCGGGGTGTGAAATCACCATCGCGGACAAGAAGGAGAGCGTCACCGTCGAAGAAGGGAAATACTGGCAGCAGCTCGGAACGGGGTGGCTCCGGAACCTGGAGAAGTTTGACGTCATCATCAAGTCCCCCGGCATCCCTCCCCTGCCGGAACTGAACGCGGTGAAAGACAAGCTCACGAGCACTACGCAGCTCTTTCTGGAGAGCGTCCACGAGGCGGGCTCACAGGTGATCGGCGTGACCGGGACCAAGGGGAAGAGCACCACTGCAAGTCTGATTACCGCCATTCTCGAAGAGGACAGGAGAGACGTGCACCTCGTGGGGAACATCGGCATCCCCACGCTCGACTTCCTCGAACACGCGAAGCAAGGAACGCTGTTCGTGATGGAGATGAGCAGCTTCCAGCTCATGAACCTCACGGTGAGCCCGCACATCGCGGTGATCACGAGCTTCTTTCCGGAGCACCTGGACTACCACGTCACACTGAAGAACTACGAAATCGCCAAGGCGCACATCGTCATGAACCAGAAGAAGCAGGAGGACATCGTGTTCTCTTCCAATGTGAACAATGCAAAGATCATCGCCGCTTACGCCGTCGTGAAAATGGAGAATCGCAGGGAGTACGGCGAGAGTGATGCGCCTGTGCAGCTCTCCGACACGCACCTCCAGGGAAAGCACAACCTCCTCAACATCGCCGGAGCTTGGAAGGTGGCAGAATTCCTCGGCGTGGAGAGGGAAACCGCGGTGAGGGCGATCAAAAAGTTCAAAGGACTCGCCCACCGCCTGCAGTCCCTCGGCGTGCTCCACGGCATCAAATGGATAAATGATGCCATCTCCACCATTCCGGAATCGGCAATGGCGGCACTCGCTACATTTGGAGACCATGTGGAGACCATCATTCTCGGTGGACAGGACCGCGGCAATGATTTTACGGGACTCGGAGCGGTCATCGCCGATTCCCAGATAAAAAACGTGATCCTCTTCCCGGAGAGCGGCGTACGGATAAAGGAAGCGCTCGAGAAGCGCGTGCACACACAGGACATCCACGAAGTGGACTCCATGGCTGCGGCAGTGAAACTTGCCATCAAACGCCACGACAGAGAGAGAAAAGACGCCATTTGTCTCCTCTCTCCTGCCTCACCGAGCTATAACATGTATAAGAACTTCGAAGAGAAGGGTGATGCGTTCGCCCAGGCGATAAGGAAAGCATAACTGTGTAACCATGACCAAACGGATTCTCCTCTTCCGGCACGGGGAAATAGAGGGCGGCACACAGAACATCTGTGCAGGGAGCACCGATGCGTTCCTCGACCCGGAAGGAATACGGACGTCGCTCGCCAACATTGAGTTTGCATGCAGACAGGGGCTGGACTACGTCGCCACGTCCGGGAAGAAGCGCACACGGCTCCCCGGGATACACCTCCAGCGGCATGAAGGCATCCCGCACTTCGCTGTTCCCCTCTTCAATGAGCGGGATTTTGGAGAGCGATGGGAGGGGAAGCAATGGTTAGATATCCTGCGCCACTCACGGGAGGAAGTGGCACGCTGGCTCAGAGATCCGCTTCATGCACCAATAGAAGGTGCTGAACCCGCACATCGGATGAGAGAACGCGTACTGGAAGGATGGCTGGGTGTTCTGAGGGATGATTTTGACTGCGTCGCCCTCTGGGGACATGCTCTCCCCTTCAGCACCATTCTCAACGACATCGAGGGAGCTGAAAGGTGGCAGCTCCAGCAGAGGTTGAGCTGCATGCATGAGGTCGTCATAGAGAACGATACGCCGCGGATCGTGCGCGCGAACGAAGTGCTCTACTGACCTTCGCTCCTCTCACCTGCCCTAAGCCTGTTTAAGATGACACATTCGCGCACGTCATGGTTCGAGGGCCGACTGTCATCCTGAGGTGCGAGCGAAGCCGAAGGCGCAGCGAGCCTCGAAGGATCAGTCGGCCACCTCACCATGACAGGTGCAATTAGCTAATGAGCGTTTTCTGTCCCATCTCCAACTTTTACCTTTGCCGGGCGGAGGACTTTCTCCCGTAGCAGATACCCCTCTTCGAATACTTCCGTAATGACGTCTTTCTCGCCGGGACCCGCCTGCAGCACCTCGTGGTACGCGGGGTTCACCGGCTTTCCGAGCGAGGCAATCTGCTGCAGGCCCACATCACTCAGCTCTTTGATGAACGCCTGTTCCATCGCCTGCAGCCCCTTCACCCAATCGTGATTTTTGAGCTCCTCCGGCAGATGCGCGAACGCACGCTGAAAGTTGTCTGCTGTGGGGAGCAGGCGGCGCACCATGCCCTCCACCGCGTACGCACGCAGTTCCTGCACCTCCTTCTCCATGCGCCCCTTCGCGTTCTGCAGGTCTGCCTGCGCCCGCCCCGCCATTTCCTTGAGGCGCTCCAGCTCTTTCGTCACTGCACTCAGCTCCTGCTGGCACTTGCTGTCCTCAGGCTGTTTCTTGCTTTTGCCATCGTCCTGCTTCTTCTGGGGTTGCATGCGGACATAGTACTGATACCAAGCTGCTTGAAAAAGAGTGTTTCTCAGCTTAGTAGCTTCTCTCGCTTGTTAGGTTTATAGCTTCATTAGCTTCGTTAGAAAGGTACAAAAGAATCAAATCAAACATCCCAGCCCCTAATGAAGCTAAAGAAGCTAATCAGCTAACAAGCTATTTCTTCGTCCCACCTCTTCGTCTATGCTGCCCGCAATGCCAATCATCTTCACACTCATTCTGTTCGCTATCGGCGTACTCCTCCTTTTGAAAGGCGCCAACTGGTTGGTGGAGGGCGCGTCTTCCTTGGCACACAGGCTCCGCATATCTGACCTCGCCATCGGCCTGACAGTCGTCGCTTTCGGCACGTCCACCCCGGAGCTCATCGTGAACATCGTCGCCAGCATCCGGGGGAATGCAGACATTGCCATTGGAAACGTCGTCGGCAGCAACATCGCCAACATCCTGCTCATCCTTGGCATTACCGCGATCATCGCGCCCATAGCAGTACAGAAGAGCACCATACTGAAGGAGATTCCCCTCAGCCTGCTCGCGGGCATCGTGCTCTACTTCATGGCAAATGACGCGCTGATCGACGGGTACCAGCTTTCGGAACTCGGCAGGGGCGATGGTCTTGTCTTCCTTTGCTTCTTCCTCATCTTCCTCTACTACACGTTCGGCATCCGGCATGGAGAACAGGAGGAAGGGATCACAAAAACGGTCATGTCCCTCTGGCAGGCCGTGCTCCTCGTGGTCATGGGACTTGCCGGTCTCGTAGTGGGAGGACATTTCTGCGTGGAAACCGCGCAGGACATCGCCCTCGCTCTCGGTGTGAGCGAGGCACTCATCGGCCTCACAATCGTGGCAGTCGGCACGTCTCTCCCCGAACTCATGACCTCGGTCGTCGCGGCCATCAAGAACAAACCGGACATCGCGGTGGGGAACGTCGTCGGGAGCAACATCTTCAACATCTTCTGGATCCTCGGAGTGAGCGCCCTCATTAAGCCGCTCCCCTTCCAACCGGATCTCAATATTGACCTTCTCATGGTGGTGTTCGCGTCGGCGCTGCTCTTCTTCATCGTCCACAACGGGAAACTCCACCACCGGCTGTTTTTCTGGTGGAAGCAGGAGAAAGATTACATCATAAAGAGATGGGAAGGCGGGGTGCTCCTCGCGTGCTACATCGCCTATGTCGCCGTCATCGCCTGGCGGGGATGATATTCACATAGCGTTTACAACATACTGGCGACGCCTACCGCTTCGTTTGCCCGTTCGCTGGTTTGCTCGTTACTGGTTCAAAACGAGCAACGAGCGAACGAGTCAACGAGCAAACCTCAAAGATCCTCAGGAGGAACGACGCAAGGGACGGAAGGATCAGACACACAATCCTCCCTGGGCGGATCACCCCTTTCAGGACAAGTCCGTGAGTACTGGCAGGCATCATCTGTCATCCTGCTGAGTTCATCGAGTACCTTCGCGCTCCCGGCGGAAGTGGTGAGAAAAATCTGATCAAGATCGCGTATCTCGTAGTCGAGAGTGAACTCTTCCTCCTGCCCGTTGATGAACATGGTCCAGATGTGCCCCTGCGTGAAGAAATCAAGCTGCCCGAGCGAATCGAAGAACTCCCGCAGTGTGAACCCCGGTTTGTGCACATGAATGACGTGGCCGACGCCGTCATGCAGATGGACGTAGGGGTGCAGATGCTCGTGGCCGCCGTGGCCGGGATCACTCTCCTCTTCCAGAGACCCGGACTGGTACTCCTCCCCGCTGAAATCCAGCTTCTCCCCCTCATACCAGACGGCGAAATCCGCATGGAGGTGATTGGGATCGGGATTCTGCACCTGCGAAGGCGCCTCTCCGTTGCACGCAGAGAAAAGCAGCAGCGCCAGCAACGGCACGCAATACCTGCGCATCACTCCTCTATGATGATCTGACCCGTCATATCCCTGTGACCCTCGCCGCACGGGACGGAACAACGCACATTATAGATTCCCGGCTCGTCTGTCGGCAGATCGAAGGTAACGGTCTGACCGGCCTCTACCACCTGGTTAATGCCCAGATCAGGAACAGAATAGCCGTGCAAACCGGTGAGACCCTCCAGAGAAATCTGCACTCGTTCGCCTTTCTTCACGGTAATAGCTGCAGGAGTGAACATCCAGTTCTCCGCAGTCACGCGGATGACGCGCGGACTGCCTGCCTGCTCTTCCTCCATCATCCCTTCTTCATCCATCATCATTCCATCCTCCACCATCTTCTCTTCCTCTTCCATCATCATCTCATCATCCATCATCTCATCTTGCTCCGGCTGCGAGGGTACGCACGCCACGAGAAACAGAAGAGGTAATACGCCAAACACGAACAGAACTTTTTTCATAGTCATGAAGGAAAGAAATAGGGGCGCATCGTACGCTATACTCGCTCCATGAGGCAAATCCGCACACCCGTCGTTCTCCTTTCGGCAGGCATAGCGCTTGTATTCGCCTCTTTCGGCCTGGAAAAGTTCTTCCACCCCCTCATCTGGATCGGCTGGATTCCGCGCTGGATGGGTGGATTTCTGGGAATTCCCGCACATATCTGGCTCCAAGTGCTTGGGGTACTGGAAATTGCCATAGCTGTGATGTTGGTCACACAACTACGGAATATCCAACGCATCGCGTCTCTCGCAGCGGGCGCATACATAGCAGGAGTGCTCACACAGACCGGCTGGAACGACATTGCCGCCCGGGATATTGCGATTCTCACAAGTGCCTTGGCACTCTTTTTCCTGTTGCGGGAAGAGTGAATTTGATAGGCTTGCGTGAGCCAGTTTCGAAGATCCGCCACGGTAGCTTCTGCCTTCGTCCGCCTTAGGCGGACTACGGCCGACAAGCAGATGCCCAGCCGAGCGAAGCGAGGCGTGATAAAGTCTCCATGCTCGGTTGTCGATCTTTTTCTCCCACTCAACGTCGGTCATGCCACGGTAGCTCAGATGGTAGAGCACGGGACTCATAAGCCCGGGGTCGCCGGTTCAATCCCGGCCCGTGGCACCATTCGACTCGCGCCTTCGGCGCTCGCTCATGGTCCTCGCCGCTTCGCGGCTCGGGCCACGGTAGCTCAGTTGGCCGCGTCGAGGCGGAGCCGAGACGCGCAATAGAAAAAACACTGCGGCGAAGCCGCACAGGACTCATAAGCCCGGGGTCGCCGGTTCAATCCCGGCCCGTGGCACCATACACGCCCTCATACTGCTTTTCACTGATATGACTTGGCCTGTAGTCGAAGACTGGAAACTTCGTGAATCAAAAGAAGGCAAAAAATTTAATAAGATTGTTAAGCACGGGACTGCTGTACCTATTAATGACACAATCGATGATGGAGTTTTTGCACTAATTGGGAAATTCATCTGTGCTTTCCAGCATTTGGAAAATACAATTATATCTGTGATAAGCAGATACTTTGGCCCAAGCTCATTTCCATCAATTGAAGCTATTTTATGCGAGGTTAGATTCAGTGAAATTCTTGGAGGACTTCGTCGACTAAATAAAGTGTCGGAGCTTTGTGATCAAAACACAATGGAGGCTGTGTGTAACTATGCTGAAAGAATTGGCGAAATAAGAAACAAATTAGTTCATTCGAACTTGGTTGGTAAGAGCCAACCCGATGGTGGCGTGCAGATTATGAGGAGGAAAAAATCTCCAAACAAATATCATATTCAATTTAGTAGAATAAAACCGAGCCAATTAAAAGAATTTATCGAAGAAACCAAGAAGATCGATTCCTTTATTTGTAATTCTCTAATTTCTTCCGGAGCTGAACCCATTCACTCAAACAAGCTCAATGGAAGTAGTGACAAGATATGATGTTTGAGGTCGCGTGGCACCATTCGATTCGCCCCTCGACTACGCTCGGGATTCACTCATGGCAAATCACGATTCTCTCACTGGCGAATCGAATGACAATGAGATTCGAGATGAATGAAAGTGATACAATAGCCACCGATGTCCTTCGTCGCTCCTCTCCTTCTCGTTATTCTCGGTATTGTTCTGATGGGAAAGGGGTCTGACTGGTTGACTGATTCCCTCATCCCTCTTGCGCGGAAGCTCGGCGTGTCGGGAGTGGCGGTTGGGCTGATTCTCGTCTCGGTTGCCGTGAGTTTGCCTGAAATCCTCGTTGCCGTTCTGACAACGATGCAGGGATATCCCGCTATCAGCTTGGGAGTCGTTCTCGGCTCCATCATCTGCAACATCGGTCTCATGACGGGATTCTGCGCAATCATACGACCTCTAAAAGTCAAAAAAACCCTCATCCTGCGTGATGGCATTTTCTCGATCATCATCCCTATTCTTATCTTCTCCATCGGCGCGAGCGGGGAGATCACTCGATTGGAGGGCGGGGCTTTGTTCCTGCTGTTCATTCCGTACATCATCAACATCGTTCTACAAGAACGCCAGCAGTCACAGAAAGAACGCAGTCTGGACTTGCATGAGATCGAGATGGAACTGGATTTCATCGGCTTCAACTTTGGCAAGATGAAAATTGGCTGGCTGTCGTTCATCCTTGGGACGGCATTGCTGCTGATTGGTACGCAGATATTTTCGATGCAGCTCGTCTGGTTTGCGGGAAACATCGGCATTGACGAATTGATCGTCGGTCTGACGCTTGGAGCGCTAGGTCCATCGCTCCCCAACATCATCGCTGCGTATCAGGCAACGAAGAAAGGCATGGGTGAAATCGCCGTGTCCGAAACGCTCGGCTCGAACGTCTTTACTCTTCTTGTGACACTCGGCATTTCCGCAATGCTCTCACCTGTGACAATCTCACATCGTTGGCTTTCATTTGAATTACCCGCGCTCATCGTCATGAGTTTTCTCCTCTTTTTCTTTCTACTCACGAAACAGGCGATCTCGCGACTGGAGGGGGCAATTCTTCTTGGTGGATACATCGGTATTGTTGTCATTCAAATATTCATTGCCTTTTGAAGCAGTACGGCAACACTCAACTACGATCCGACTACACACCCCATATACATCCGCTGAGATCGTTATTCGCAGTTCTTGCTGAAGACCATCTCCGCCTCTGTCACCACGAGATATGATGTGTGAAGACGCGTGTTACCATTCGATTCGCAGTTCGCTTCGCTCGCTGCTCGCTCATGGTAAACCACGAAAAATGCTCGTAGTGCGATGCCCGCATTCACGATGCTTGCTCACGTCAGGGTTCAGTACACGGAAAATCGATGCTTGAACGCTCCACTGTCGGCAGCCCGAAGTTTTCGAGGTCAATTTCCACATCACCGGACAACGGAAGATCAGCGATCATTCCCGGGGGAAAGCAGACGCCGCTCTCATCACCGTAACGATGTTCGACAGTCAACGTATGAGGATCATGGAACTGTGTTATGTAGATTTCCTCGCCTTGACCAGCCCACCATGCCGTTACAACGGCAACAGTCTCGGCGTTTTCATAGTTGAAGCGGTCATATCCACTGGGACTCACGTACATGAGTTCACCAAGAATATCCTCGAGTTCAATTGTTTGATTGAGTGCGCCTGTGAGATGCAATAAAGCCCTCGTATGAAAGGTTCCATCGGAATCAGATGTCGTGCTTTTTTCGAGTCTGATCGTAAGAGTGGCACCAGAAAAGACAGATGATGAAACGCCCATCATTTCGGATCCTCCGGATGAAGCCTTCTCCAAAGATATGTCCCCATCGTTTTGCTGGCATCCAACAAGCAAGGCGATGCCAAAAAAGAGGAGGAAGTTGCGCATGACTCCATTCTAAACCAAATCCGTCCATACCACCGCAAGAAAGGTTCAATCTGTCCTGAGCACACGCGAAGGACCCCGGCCTTTAGCACCATCCGATCCGGCCTTTCAGGCCTCGCTCATGGTACACTGGCCACCAGTTCTCACGCCCTGCAGTGAAGGGCAAAACAGATGCTACGCGCATGCCTGCATGTCATTCTTCCCGCCGGCAGAGTCTTGAAGCCCGTTTCATCTGGTCATTCTTCCTCAATGGAGCACTTGCGGTGGCGGAGCTTGTCATGAGTATCGTGACGGGCAGCACCGCCATCCTCGCAGACGGCCTTATGAACGTGGATGACCTTGCCGCACTGGCGTTCAGTATTTACAGTGAGCGCAAGACGCGGCAGGAACCGGACGAGCACCGCACATTCGGCTATGGACGCATGGATGCCCTCGCGGGTTTCACGAAAGGGTGCCTGCTCATCCTGTCATCTCTGGTCGTACTCCTCCAGGCAGGACGGCTGCTGCTCATGCCGGAGACGGTTGCCGGCATGACTGTCCTGGTTATGGGCTGCTTCTCACTCGCAGTGAACTTCACATCGTCAATGCTCCTGAAAACGGATGCCTGTTGCAGTCTGAACGCCCGGGGAACCTACGCCTGCATGACCTACGACATGATCGGCTCGGCTGCCCTGATTGTGAGCGGCCTCCTCTCGCAGTATTTCAGCGTTGTCTACTTTGATGTTTCAGCCGCACTGCTGATCGCCTTCTTCATGGTGAAAAGTGGCTGGGGCATCTTTAAAGAAGGGGCACGGATGTTCTTGCAATCCGCACCACCGGACTTCGGATACGACAGCTTCGACCAAGCCGTCCGCACGGTGAGGGGAGTCACCTCCATCGGCGACATCCACGTCTGGAACCTGACACCCACAGAAACACACCTCAGCTGCAAGGTGCAGATCAAGGTTGGAGATGTGTGCGACTGTGACAGGATCATGCGGGAAATAGAGCGAATCTGTCGTGATGACTTCCATATCAATCACAGCACAATCCAGCCCGTCTACGGAGAAGCAACAATGCAACGGTTCTGCAAAACCCGCTCAGCATAGGACGCGCATCATTCCAGCACTGACTCCAACAATCAGCAGCTTGTGACATGAGCCTGTAACGCACCGCACAGCGCCTCCATTCCCCCGCGCGCCAGATCTTTCAATGCAGCAGTCGATTGCCCCCTCAGTAATCTCGCGAGGCCGCGGTCACGCAGGCTCCCCTTCCGCTCAAGGAATGTGAAAGGCACACCCAGCATGTGCGCAAAGATAATGGGATGGTACCGGTCACTGACCACGTACGCAGATCGCGCAATGCTCTGGAGAAGATGCTCCAGCTTTATGCTCGGTTCGTAGCCGATTTGCCATGCGCGGGAAAGCTCCTCGAGGCGGGGAGAATCCCTGCGAGGATCCGATGACGCGAGGACGAGGGGAAGATCGGGCAGTTCCACCGTACGGCCATCCAGATGCAGCATCCTCTTCTCCAACCGTATCTCTTTAAAATGATCAAACCGCAGGAAGAGCAGCACCTTCTCCCTCGCGGCCCTGTCTGCCTGTGAAATTTCCGGCATGGGCTCAAGGAATGCCAGATCCGCAGCAGAGACAGCATTGCATCCGCACTGTCTCAGCCAGGAGAAGCTCTCGGGCTCACGCGCAATGAACAGACTCCGCTCCACAGAGGAAACATCGAACGCCGGATGGAACGAGTGGCTGGCAAAGAAATGCGGGATCCCGAGAGCACCGCAGATTTGTGCATCCCTGAGCATGAAGGGGCCACGGTGGTCGCCTCTGTTCTGGAGCCCTCCGCCGGGCGCATTGATGACTGCATCCACCTGCCTGAAAAGGTGCGAACGGTCGGTCTGATACGGTTCCTCAGCCATGCTGTCGACCAGGGAAGCAATCTCCCTCTTGCCCTCCCAGTCTTCGCAGGGCTCGGTGATCAGCGCAATTTTGAGATTTGGTATGGCAGACCGCAGGCCACGGATGCACTGCCGGCTGATGCAGAAGTCTCCCAGATTCCCCCGCAGCCATCCGTGGGTCAGGAGGATGTTCATTACTCACGCAGGAAGACAGCCCGCCTCGCCGACTCGCGGTGGAACCAGTGGTCAGAGAGATGGAAGAGACCGTGGGGCGCAGGGAGCTCCTGCCAGCGGCCGGCGAAAAGAGCCGGAACACGATGCACGCCGGTCTTCCCCTGAGACAGCATGCCGCTCATGAGGATGTCCTCCCCGATCAGATGTTCCCTCTGCGGGGAAGGGTGAAGATGGAACCGCGCAAGCTGTGCAGTACGCAGCAGCATGAACCGCCCTTTGATCACATCCGCAGGCTGGTCTGCATCCTTGCTCGCCACGATGTGCAAACCCTCCCGGTAGTCCTTCCGCGGATCGAAATGCATTCCTGTGAAACCAATCGCAGTCTCTTCAGGCATCGAGAGGAGAAAGATGGCGGCATCCTCGAGAACCTTCGTATCGGTAAAGATCACATCGTCATCCATCACGCCGACAAACTCTGTCTGTGCGAAAGAAGCCATGTACCACCGCGGCAGGCACATCTTGTTCACAGATGAGTCCACCTGCCAGTCGACACCGGGGTGCAGAAAGGGGGGAAGGTTATTCCAGAGAAAGAGTGTGGGCTTAAGAGTCTGCCCAAGGAGCTGATCAATGATGAGGCGGACATTCTCCGGCCGCTTCCAATTCGTGAGGACGAGTGTCACTCCCGGATCATTGATGCCCTTGCTGCCATGAAGAATCACAGCGAAAAGCGGTAGTGGACAGTAAGGGTACTGCCTGTGGACGCCGGAACGCAATGACCTCCGAGAGATTGTATTGCTGCGGCCATCATTTCCCTCCCCCGAACCATCCGTAACAGTCAAAAGAAGGCTTCGAACCGGCCACAATGTCATTCGTAATCTTGAGCGCCTGCTTGATGGAGTGATCCGTATTGTTGTACCAGTAGCACCCGCACCGACCCATGGGGATCACACGGTCCGAGAACTGCTCCACCATGCGCATCGCTTCCCCCACCGCCTCCCTGTACCGCCGATGGTAGACGGGGTACGTGGAGCGCTCCCGCCGGATCTCCGCAATCTGCGGAGAAGCATGTTCCTCCAGAATGCGCAGATCCTTGAGCTCCCGGAGTACACGGTCAAGAATGCGGGATTCGTCCACTGACTCTCTGTCTTCCCTGAGTGTCACTTCTACACACAGTCCCTGCTTCCCCTCCGGGATGTTGGACGGGAGCATGCACTTCGGGAACGAAATGCGTGAGAGGGAAAACTCACCTGAAGAAATGTAGAGCCACTGGCACACCGCCTGTTTGGAGAGGATGTCTCCTTCGTCAAAGACGAGATCGAGGAACAGCGTATCGAGGAAGTGCAGATCGGGACGGTCAGCCTCCCGCATGCCCACCGCCTGGAGGAGATCAGGCAGTCTGCCGCTCCAGAGCACATGCGAGCACTCCACCTGGGAACCATCGGAGAGAGTCGCAGTCATACCTGCACCATGTGCCTGCAGCTTCTGCACCGTCATGGAAGACATCATGCGCACCCTGCCGCTCTTGTGAACCTCTGCGGCACACGCATCCCAGAACGCACCGAATCCTCCTCTCTCCGGGTAGAGGAAATTCGCATCCACCGACGTAGGGAGCAGCACGCGCTGCACGAGTTCTCTGAGTGAATTTCCTTTGTGTTCCTTGTTGATGATGGAACGGTTGATACCCGTCGTGGCCCAGTCGCTGTGGATTTCCTCAATCGGCCGCTGCAGAAACTTTTCGGTGTAGGGTTTGAAGAAAAGCTGAAAAAGCGTCTCTCCGTACTTCTGGATGATGTACTTGTCGAAACGAAGGAGCTCCTCGTCGGAGAAATGCTTCGGCTTGAGCAAATCCATTGCAGACCGCAGAGACAGAGACAGAGGAAGCTTGAGGAGTTCCCTTCCCTTCAGAGGCCAGTCAAAAATCTTGTTGAGGAAGTGCACCCTGGATGAACGGTCGATGGTGGTGAGCGGACACAGCGCACTGATCTCACGGATGAATGCGAGCACTTCCTGATCTTCTGTATGGAAACGCTTCGGACCAATGTCGAAAACATACGCCCCCTCGTAGACGAAGGACTTCGCCAATCCTCCGAACCGCGGCTGCTTCTCGAGCAGGAGAACATCGACGTTCCTCCCCTTCTGAGTGAGATTGTAGGACGCTGCCAACCCCGAAGGGCCGCCCCCGACGACGAGAATATGCATGGGACTGTAGTGTAAAGCACTCCACTATGACAGTAACAGGGTATGCGGCAGAATGAGAGATCACTTCGCCCTGGCAAACTTCCGCTCATACCAGGCACTGGCGAAGACAATGAGCAGCGGCACGAACGGATGCAGGTAGCGCGGTTCCGTGACGGAAATGATGGCAACGAGCGGCAGACTTGCAAGAGGCAGGAGAATGGTGAGTGAGAGCAGGCATTCCTTGCGCGAGAAGCGCTCACGTCCTCGCATTGCCCATGCGACAGCCGGCACAAAAATAAAGAGGAACAGCATCAGGCCCGAGAAGTAGGAGAGAGGACGAAAACGGCCGCAGCAGGTTGGAAGCGGCAGTGTGCCATAGACGTAATCCGCTGTGCGCTCGAGGTAACTGGAGAACGCGTGGAAGGGGTGGTCGAGCACCCAGCGGATGTTCTGCATGATGACGTTGTCCTTCTGCAGGTCAATGTCACGCTTCTCAGAAAATCCTTTCTGGTAACTCGTAGGAGCCCCGTTCATATAGTACCCCCCGTCCGGAAGTGCGAGGACAACGTCGCGCAGGTCACCATGGTTCACAAGCGCCATGCGGTTCACATCATGCGCAAGCAGCATGAATTCCCCGTGATTGCGGACTGTCATAAGCAGAGACACAGGAACAATCACCAGGAGAAGACCTGCACAGAAGAATGACGCAAACAGCGTGCGAATACGGAGCTGTTCCCTCCAGCAGTACGGCAGGAAGAACACAGGCAGGAGGAGTGCACCCGCAACCAGACCAATGGCTTTCATGGTGGCGCTGAGCCCGAAGAAGATGCCGGCGAGCAGGAAGTACGGATGCCGTTTCTGCCGCACGGCAAGCGCCATGAAAATGGCAGCAACGAGGAGCAAGCTGGTGAATGGAGTCTCAGAGAGCATGTAAACAGCGTAGTCGAAGAGCGGGAACGAGAATGCGGCAATGAAAAGCGCAATCATCCCTGCACGCCTGCCGTAGATCAGGAAAGTAAGATAGCCCGTCCCGAAGAAAATCCACATCGTTTGCAGCCACTGGGCAAACAGGAAGAGCCACAGGCGCTCCATGCGCGGACCGAACAGGAGAGCAATGAACGCTCCCGTCCCCGGCGGGTACATGAGATCCGCATAACTCCACTGCACACCCGGTATCCAGTACTTCTGCGCGGTGACCCAGTGTGCCAGCATGTCGCTGTACACGTAGAAATCAAGGTACTGCTGGAACGTCTCCCAGGGATGCGCAGGGAAAATCCACAAGTACCGCAGGATTCCCGCAACGACAACCATGACACACAGAAAACCGGTACTGAGGAGAATGGAGCGCTTTCGCTTCTTTGTCATAAGAGCATTGTACCCAGTTTCTCCCTGCTTTGCATGCTTCCGATTGGCACAACCATCAAAAGGGAAATGTCACAGTTTGCCCCCCGCACGAAAAATCTCCTGCAGGAACTTGAGGGAATTTTGATACAGTAGTATTTAGTCACGATGAATAGCATTGAGCAAGCTGCCTTCTCTCCTACATCTTCTCCACATTCCAAACCACTTTCCGGTCGTCCTCCGCAGCGTACCCCATGCGCGAGGCATCTCCGCTGAACACGGGCAAGGACACCCAGTGGTACTTCTCCGTGCGGAAGACCTTTCCTGCGCGGTCCATGACGGCGATCCAACGCTTCGTAGGAAACACCGAACCCTGGCAGTTATCCATTACGAACGCGATGCGCGACACATCCGCAGAGAGGACGGGAGGGTATTCACGGTACGAGGGACATTGGATGTTCCCGACCCTGCCCGCCATGAAGGCGCGGCCGCCCACCACCACGTGGAGCTGCTGCTCGTCATCGAGGGCGAGATATGCCACCTCCTGAGAACCCGGCAGGAACACAGGAGGATACACCGCACGATAGGCCACCCCCTCCTCTCCTCCCACCACGACGAAGGAGCGGTTTCCCTCGCTTGCGATGTACGACACCGTCCCGCCGTCATCGCTGAAGCGCAGAAGAGGGGGATCCCAGAGGGCACCGCGGTACGGAACGGAGACGCGCTCATAACGACTGCCTTCCACACCATCCACAACGACGAACTGCCTCCCGCCCTCCGCGGCGACGAACGCGATGCGCCTGCCGGAAGGATCCAGAGCCACCGAGAGCACATCGCCGTAGGTTCTGCTTGCGACTCTCTCCCCTCCCCGCGTCTCCCGCACGGCGACGGCGCCGTTCCCCGCCCTCTGAACGTAAGCCACCGTGTTCCCGTCATCGCTCAGCACCGGCACCCCTACGCCATCGAAATTCCCCCATTCCTCCCTCCCAACGGTGACCGCGTACTGCGCACCATTGCGGAGGGAACCCACGGCCCCCACAGAGACCACAGCCTGATCGTCCGGCGCGAAGAAGGGTGCACTCACCCAATCAAATGCCCGACTCTGTTCCTGCGAAGAACTTCCACCCGTGCCATCGCCACGCATCAGCACGACGCCGAACTTCCCGTTCTGAGGATCCTGCTTCGCGTACGAAAGCAGCGTTCCGGCGGCATTCACCACCGGAGGAGACACCTTCGTATACTCTTCCCCAAACTCATCCCCCACCACCATGAATTCCCGGGATGCGACACTCGCAGAATGCGCCCGGTTCACCGCGAACACGATGCCGCCGGAGGCCAGAACGCCCGCACGCGCATGCAGCGGATACTCCGTGCCCGCGCTGCCGGAGACGAGCGTCTTCAGAACGCGTGAGGGAGGGAGCGCACGACCGACGGACGGAGATTCCGCACTCTGCCCCCTCTGATCGATCTCCTGCGAAGGAACGCAGGAAACGAGCAGGCAGAACACAACTGGCAGGAGTCGAACGGCGGACATTGGCACAACTTCATCGTAACACACAGGAAGTCTCCTGCAATGTGCTTCCTCCGACCGGGGGTATACCCTCCCTGCAACCGTGGAGCTCGCTTCTGTCATCGGCCTCACCGGCGCCATCGTCCTCGTCGCAGGCGCCGCATATCCGGAGCGGACGGCATCGCATCCTGCGAAATCCGCCAAGAACTGGCTCTTCGCCATCGGAGGACTCTGCATGCTCGCCTACGCCATTCTCAACTACCTCGGAGGCGGCACCATCTTCTTCGTGATCCTCCAGCTATTCATCAATGCAACGAGCATCCTCATGATGCTCGGCACGAGCGACAAGTTCGACACCCTGTTCATCACAGTGGTGGGGCTTGCGATGGTCCTCTGGTCCCTCTCCCTCTTTGAGGGAACAAATACCGTCTTCTTCATCATCGGGCTCACGGGGATCGGTCTTGGATACGCCATGGATATGGGAACGTTCAAGAGAAACGCCGCACTGACCGCGGGGAGCGCCCTCATCGCGCTCTTCAGTTACATCGCAGGAGACTGGATCTTCTTCTGGCTCAATGTCTTCTTCGCTCTCTTCTCGGGATACCATGTTTTCCGGCTCTGCCGTATAATTGCACGAACAACCAATTCGTGATAAAATACATACACAATACCCACACACACAATGCGCTCCTCCCGACGCACCGCTGCCCTTGCAGTTGTCTTCGTGCTCTGCAGTGCAGTTCTGTTCCAAACCTCCGATACAGGCCACTTCCTCGGACAAATGATCATCAGCAGGCAAGGACCCTCAAGAAACGTGAGCCGCGATGACTCCGGAAGCACATTCCGCACATCCGTTGGAGAGTGGGAACGTAAATTCGGCCATGGTCAACGGGGAGGCTACATGATCAATGAGAACCCGGAAGAGTACCACTGGGCGTACCTGGAATTTCCCAATGTGCCGGCGGGCAGCTACGACGTGTATGTCACGTGGCCAAAAGAAGCTGTCAATCATCTCCGGGGAACACTTCAGATGGATGAGCAACTCTACAAGAAAATAGGAAATAGTGGGTGGGAATACGTGAGTGAGGAGAGGGTGGATCTCAAAAACCCACGGGAAGATGCGAAGGTGAGAGAGCGGGTCTGGACAAAGATAGGATCAGTATCCCTTGAGAGTAAAGGGAGTATCGCCGTTCGTGTATGGGACGGGAGTGTTCTCATAGAGGATGCCGCCTGGATTGTCCCCAGCGGAACAGGCATCGAGGCTGTCTGTGGAAACGACGTCTGTGAGGAAGATGAGGATGACGTGAGCTGCGCAGCAGACTGCACACCGGAATGTGGAGATGGAAAGGAGGAAGGAACAGAGAGCTGCGACGAAGGAGCCAGCAACGGGCAAGCATGCACGCCAGAGTGCGGAGAGAGCTGCACCTACTGCTCGGAAACCTGCACTGTCGAAACAGTGGAAGGCCCTGTATGTGCAGTCTGCGGGAACGGCAGTGAAGAGGGAGAAGAAGAGTGCGATGAGGGAGATCAGAACGGAAAGGAATGTACCACGGGGTACGGACAGACATGTGAATTCTGCTCCAGCGAGTGTGAGTCGGTGACCGTAACGGGATCAAATTGCGGGGACGGTGCAACGGACAGAACAGACGGCGAAGAGTGCGATCAGGGCAGCCAGAACGGGCAGGCATGCACCGCAGGATACGGGCAGTCATGCCAGTACTGCTCTTCCAGTTGCACTGCTGTCACCGTGACAGGACCGCGCTGCGGAGACAGTACGACGGACACAGGGAACGGCGAACAGTGTGATAACGGAAGCCAGAACGGGCAGGCGTGTACAGCGGGATACGGACAAACGTGCGAATACTGCTCTTCCCAGTGCACAGCGGTAAGGGTGACAGGACCGCGCTGCGGAGATGGAACAACCGATGCAGGGAATGGGGAACAATGTGATGACGGAGAAATAAATGGGCAGGCGTGTACCGCACAATGCGATGGAAGCTGCACGTACTGCTCAGCAAACTGTACTACAGAAACGGTGGCTGGCTCCCCCTGCTCGGAGCCCTCTCTCGAAATTGTGGAACCATCTGCAGATATATCCATTGTTTCCACAGAGGAATACGCGCTGCGCTTTACCGCTCCCGAAAATCCCAATACCCGTTATTCCAATACACTGGACCAATTCCACTTTGAAGTATCTATGGACGGCGGCCCATGGAACGAGATCACTGTTGGCTCGATGACTGCGTATCTGAATAACGATAGGGAGTACGAAATACACTACACATTCTTCGAAACCTTCGCCGAGTGTCTTGCGAACAACGACAGATGTTCCACCAATAATTCCTTTCCCACCATCAAAGTCGCGTTCTGCAACCACGGCCCACAGCAGTGCAACGGAGATTTCATACCGAGAGTGTATCTCCCCGTTCTGCAGAGCGATCAAACTCTGCGGTTTAGAATCACAGATGCAGAAGATAGTTCATTGACAGATGTATCTCCTGTGATTTCCTTCAGGGAATTAGCGGAGGCTTGTGGTAACGGGATGAGGGAGGGGGCGGAGGAATGTGACCAGGGGAGCCAGAACGGACAGGCGTGTACCGCAGGGTACGGACAGACATGCCAGTACTGCTCTTCCCAGTGTACGTCGGTGACGGTAACGGGACCGAGCTGCGGGGATAGTACGACGGACACCGGGAACGGCGAGCAGTGTGATAACGGAAGCCAGAACGGACAGACGTGTACTGCAGACTACGGACAGACATGCCAGTACTGCTCTTCCCAGTGTACGTCGGTGACGGTAACGGGACCGAGCTGCGGGGACAGTACGACGGACACAGGAAATGGCGAGCAGTGTGACGACGGGAGCCAGAACGGACAGGTGTGTACCGCGGAATACGGGCAAACATGTGAGTACTGTTCTACCCAGTGCACGCCGGTGACGGTAACGGGACCGCGCTGCGGGGATGGCACAGTCGATACAGACAGAGAGGAGTGCGATGACGGAGGCACGGCACCGGGCGACGGATGCAGCGAAACATGTACCAATGAACACGCAGCGGCATGCGAAGTGACCTCGCTCCCGGCTCCCACATACACCGCATGGATTGCAAGCGGCGATCTGGACGGCGACGGTGACACAGATCTTGCAACACTCGGCAATATTCTCCCCGGGCAGGGAGGCACCACCATCTCCGTCTTCCTCAGTAACGGGGACGGGACATTCGAGACACACAAGGACTACACTCCCGGAGGAGTGTACCGGGACGTTGCGCTCGGAGACTTTGACAAGGACGGAGACAAGGACATTGTGCTCGGCATCAATTCTTTCGATCGGCAAATAGCAATCGTCGCGAATAATGGACAGGGAAAATTCAACGGCACACCACGCACCTTCTCCACGGGCGGCGGACACTTCTACCACGAAGTGAGTGTGGGGGATGTGAACGGAGACGGAGATCTGGACGTGTTCGCAGGAGGTCTCTACGACGGAGGAACGATCTTCATTGGAGGTGCGGGGCTGAACTTCTCCGCAGGACCGGAACTGGGTACTGAGGGAGGAAACCAGTACCATCCCACACTGGTGGACGTAGACAACGACGGCGATCTGGACGCCATTGCCACTCCACATGGCGCCGGTGGCACGAACATGCAGGTATTCAGAAACAACGGCCAGGGAGTATTTGGGGCACCCACGAGCTACAGCCACACACCTATGAACCCCTACACAAACGACCTGCTCACGGGTGATGTGAATGGAGACAGCTTCGTGGATTTCGTGCAGCTGCCAAACGGCGGCGGGTTCTACGTCTGGATGAATGATACGCATGGGGCATTCACGAAGACTGTGCACTCAGAGAATCTGGGAAGAGACGGTGCACTCGCGGACTTCACAGGAGACGGCGTACGCGATCTCATCGGATGCGTCTATGTATCGGCGAACTACAACTTCCGCAGAGGAAACGGCAACGGAACCTTCGCAGACACTGTCACTCTTCCAATGCAGACAACAGGGAGAAGCATGGTGACAGCGGATTTCGACGGTGATGGACGCATAGATCTCGCCCAGGCGATGGCGGAGAGCGAAGACGCCGTGCGCATCATCCTGAATGTCGGCCAGTGCGTTGGTGGAGGCGGGACTGGGGGGCCGGTCTGCGGCAACGGAGGCCGGGAAGGAACAGAAGAATGCGACAACGGGAGCCAGAACGGACAAGTTTGTATCGCCTTGTACGGACAGTCATGCCAGTACTGTGCCTCTGACTGTACCACCGTTACAGTGACGGGACCGCGCTGCGGGGATAGTACGACGGACACCGGGAACGGCGAGCAGTGTGATAACGGAAGCCAGAACGGACAGGCATGTACCGCAGGCTACGGACAAACGTGCGAGTACTGTTCCTCCCAGTGTTCGACGGTGACTGTCACGGGACCGCACTGCGGAGACGGCACAGTGGATACGGGGAACGGAGAAACGTGCGACGACGGAGGCACGGCATCGGGTGACGGATGCAGCGCACAGTGCACGACGGAATCCTCTTCCATGACTCTGAATTTCACATTTGTAGACCGGTCACTGAATGCCGCTCCGGTCCCAGGAGTGCATGACTACCGCAACAACCAACTGAATTCGGACGCAAACGGGCGCCTGTCGCTGGAAGGAAATCCCGATGGAGATGCCTGGATACTGGAGAAGGGGTGTTACGGATACTACGGGACACAGGTGCAGCAAGGATATGCAGGCAAGAGCAAGGCACTCGTTCTCCGCCCGTTTGATGCACCGGAACAGACCTTTGAAATCGCAGGAATGAGCAACGTGGATGTCACAACCCTCGCGGGACCGCAAGGCATGTACCCGTTTGCACAGTTCAGATTGCAATCCGACCAGCCAGTAACATTCTCGCTGAAGTACAACCACAAAAACACAGCTGGTGGGGGTTCCATTACACAGAGCACCCCCAAGACAAGTTACCAGTTCCACCCGGGAATCCCGCGCGGGTACGAAGCGTACGATGTACAGGTGCAGGGCACAGGTGGGAGGAACATCGAGTGCCCTCCCTACACTCCCGTCATGCAGCATGAGACAGGGACGTGCGGCCAGGCAATCCTCACCGTTCGGAATGGCTCCTGCTTCTGGAATGAATGCGGCAACGGCATCTGTGAGGAGGGTGAGGCGGACTTCTTCGATCCGGGCGGATGCGGCCCGAGCGCCCCGCCCGAATGTCTGGGCCCCCCGGCACAGCTCATCCGGGGCACCTGTACAAGCGACTGCCAGTCGCCACAGGACCTCTGCGGGAATGGAAGAGCGGACCAGGGAGAGCAGTGTGACAACGGGAGCCAGAACGGGCAGGCGTGTACGGCTGCCTGTGGCCAGACGTGTTCCTATTGCTCCAGCCAGTGCACCACTCAGACAGTGCAGGGATCTGCCTGCCGAACGGGAGGAGGTGGCGAAGGCCGGCCAGACACGGGGGATCTCATTGTCGTCGATGATGGTGACTCCACGTTCCAGAGCACCATCAACAACTGGCAGACAAAAACTGGAAAGGGATTCAATGGAGACTACATCAGCCTTCCAGACCTCAGGTCGGGAAACGCGACGTACACATTCAACAATCTTATGGAAGGAACGTACAAGGTGTACGCAACATGGCCTGCGCGTCACAGAGCCATTGCAAACTTCTTCCTCCACCAGTCTAACCAGGGAGGAGGCGAACTGTACTCCAAGAATTCAAGAACAAACATGGATCTGAGCAGGAACCCTAACGGCAGCTATACCACAGGGAACCTGGCATGGGAGGAACTCTTCACTACCACCTGCGACTGGCCATGCAACATTGTGCTCTACGTTGCAGGAAAAGGACCCCTCGACTTCGATGCCATAGGCGTGCTTCCCGGGTCCGGCGGTGGGGCAAATCATCTATCGGCACCCGCATGCGGTAATGGTGTCATCAATGCAGGTGAGCAATGCGACAGTGGAACAGCGAACGGAAGGGAATGTACTCCTGCATACGGCCAGGAATGCCGGTACTGCGGAGGAAACTGCATGTGGCTCATCAAGGAAGGACCGCGCTGCGGAGACGGGAACACCAACAGGGACCATATGGAAGAGTGCGATGACAGGAACCGCACGAACGGCGACGGCTGCAGCGCAGAGTGCCGGAACGAAGTGCAGACAACGGGTAGTTGTGACTTCCAATGCCAGGAACAAAATGTCCTGGATTACTTCAGCTATGACGGAGTAATGACCGTGCGTAGTGTGGTGATCAATGCTCACTACGTATTTGCTGACATACGAAACAAGACAACGCACCCATTCACGGACATCACGGAAGACGGCAAGACAAACCAGAATGATATTGCCGCCATCACGCAGGCCATGCTGAAACTCTCAAAACCGGGAAGCAATGGAATCGACATCTGGAAAACCTACCTCTCGCTCGACAGCAACAGGGATTACCAGATTTCCACAGAGGAAATCAATGCAGCAGATCTTGCCTATCAGGCTTGGCTGCGGGGAGAGAGGCAGTCCCGGCCTTCCCAGGAAATGCTCGATATCTACGAGGAGATGCTGTACCTGGTCCGCTACCTGTCGCAGCACTAATCTCTCTTCTCTCAAGCTGCTGGAGTACGTGAACGCACGTGCTCCAGCACTTGCAGGAGGCGCTGAATATCCCCGCACGTGATCGCAGGGAAATTTGCGATGCGCACCGTCTCCTCTTTCAGCTTCCCATACCCTTTCCCCAGCTCGATCCCCTGTGCGCGGCAGAGCGCATGGAGAGAGGTAATGGTCTGTGGATCCGACCGCACACAGCAGACAGTGGGTGACCGGTCCTCCGGGGCACGGACGAGGAAACGGAAAGAAGAGGATTTCTCGATCGCCCGGCCAAGCAGCTCTGCTTTCTCCCTTGTCTCCCTCTCCCGCGACTCCATAGTGCACTGCGCATTCCACCGCTCCATCTGCTGAGCGAGAAGGTAGATGCCGAGCACGTTCGGCGTCGCCACGGTGTTGCAGTCCTTCTGCACCATCGTGAACATGGCGGGGAGGTTGAAGACACCAGGATTGTGCACCCCCCTCGCGATGAGATCCGCGGCACGTTCGAAGACGCGCTCATGCACGATCATCACCCCTAACCCCGCCGGGAGCCCGAAGCATTTCTGCACGGAGAAGAGCCAGATGTCGGCGAGGGCGATATCTACCGCCACCGCCCCCATAATGGAGGTCCCATCGACAGCGAGAAATGTGGAGGGAAAGCGGTGGCGTACAGCACGGATATCCGCGAGGTCGCAGGCCACTCCGGTACTCGTCTCGCTGTGGCAAATTGTGATAAGATCGGCCTCAGTGGGAACAAACGTATTCCGAAAGTCATTCTTCTGGCCCCATTCCACCGTATCTATGAGCACCCGGCGGCGGAAGTGTTTTGCGATATCTGCAAAATACTGGGACCATTTTCCCTGCGCAAAATGGAAAGAGGCTAATTCTACCGTGCTCTGGATCGTAAGTTCCATCGCTTCGCTCGCGGAGCTCGTGTAGAGAATATGGTACGAGTCCGGGATGCGGAGGAAGGTGCGCAGCCCCCCGAGGGCCCGCCGGGAGATCTCGGCGAATGCCTGGCTCCGGTGGCTGATTTCGGCAATCTGCAGATCCGCAGCATTCCGGAGATCCTGTGCGGTCTCCGCGCTGAGTTTGGAAGGCCCGACGCCGAATGTGAGGAAGGACATGGGAAAGAGAGGGAAGAGGAGAATCAGTAGAGACAGCGAGATTTGATGGTACCTGGGATGCTGCGCAACTTCGCAGAGACCTGCCTGCTCAATGGATGCGGTTCCGAATCGGTGATGACATACCCTATCTCCCCGTCTATCTGCAAATACTGCCCCGCGACGTTGATGCCGAGATCCGCGAACACAGCATTGATGGCGCTCATCATCCCCGGTTTGTTCTCATGGATGTGCATGAAACGGTGGTTCCCTGCGAGCGGCGGCAGGCTCACTTCGGGGAAGTTCACCGCAAAGCGCGTGGAACCGTTGTTGCTGTACTGAATGAGCTTGTCCGCCACTTCTTTCCCGATATTCGCCTGCGCTTCCATGGTGCTCCCCCCGATGTGCGGCGTGAGGAGAACGTTCTCAAGGTCACGGAGCGGGGATACAAATTCTTCGCTATTGCTCTTCGGCTCCTGCGGAAACACATCGATGGACGCACCGCCCAGGTGCTTGCTCTGCAGCGCTTCCACCAGAGCATCGATGACAACCACTGATCCGCGGGATGTGTTGATGAGGAACGACCCCTGTTTCATCTCCTTCAGTTGCTTCAGACCGATCATGCCCTTCGTGAGTTCCGTTCCAGGAACATGCAGTGTGACAACATCGGAAGTTCGAAGGAGATCCTTGAGAGACTCAACGGGCTGTGCATTCCCATACGGGAGCTTATCCTCAATGTCATAATACTGCACACGCAATCCCAGGCCTTCCGCCAGCACACCAACCTGCGATCCGATGTGCCCGTACCCGACAATGCCGAGAATTTTTCCGCGGACTTCGCGGCTGTCACGCGGGCTCTTCATCCACTCACCCCTGTGTGCCGCAGTCGTTTTCTGCGGAATCCCGCGCATAAGCATGATGAGTTCACCGATGACAAGCTCTGCCACGCTCCGTGTGTTGGAATGAGGCGCATTGAACACGGGAATACCAAGCCTCTTGGCCGCCCTGAGATCCACCTGGTTCGTCCCGATGCAGAAGCAGCCAATGGCAGCAAGCTTCTTTGCTTTCCTCAGCACCTTTTCTGTCACGAGAGCGCGCGACCGTATGCCGAGGAAGTGGTACTCACCAATGAGGGAAGAAAGTTCCTCCTCATCGTAGCTGCCAGTCTCATAGTCGACATTGGTGTAGCCGTCGGCCCGCAGGCGCTCCAGAGCACTGTTGTGTATGCCTTCCAGAAGAAGGAAACGGATCTTCTCCTTCGAGAGCGAGAAGGTAGCAGCAGACATAGGAATTAAGGAAAGAGAGAGCGCAACATAGACTGCAACGCACCGATGGTTGAACAGAAATGAGGCGCCTGTTCCTGCACAGAAGCCCTCCTCCGGAAGAATCCGCACCCGATGAAGTGATCCGCTGCGCTCTGCTGAACAACATCAAAATCGCTCATGCCGTCTCCAATCATGAACACCGTTCCGGGAGCGAACCCGTTATCCCGGAGAAGACGAACCGTATTCGCTTTCCCATGGGACCCGAGAAGCGGTGACCGGCATGGGCGCAGTACCGTCCCATCGCCCGCGAAGAGGAACCGGCCGCAGAACACATCGATCGGTTCAATTCCCATCAGCGTCGTGAGCGGAAGTATGCACTCACGAAACCCATTCGAGAGAACAAGGATCTTCTGCTTGCGCTCTCTGAGCAGGGCAAGGCACTGCAGCACTCTTGGGGAGAGCTGCGTTTTCGCCTCCTGCACGAACTGCTCGATGTGCGAGCGATGGACTTTTGCGCAGGCAAGACGCAGCGCTATGGACTGCGCAATGGGAATGATCCCTTCCATTCCCTGCCTTCCGATTTCCTCTATTTCTGCACACTTCTCTCTGCGGAGGGGATCATGCGCAAGCGCAATGCGCAGCAACTCCTCGAGTGTCTCGAGTGGGAAGAGTGTGGAGTCAAAATCGAACACGAACGTGTGCACCCCTGTGAGTGACGAAGGAAGTGCTGCACGGCCAACGAACGCTACGAGATCCTCCCTGCTGTAATGGCGGTGCTTCTGTTTCCCTTCTCTCTCACTCGGAAGAATGCCTGCTTCGTCCCACCGGCGCAGCGTCACGATGGATACCCCAATGAATTCTGCTGCCTGCGGTGCTGTGAGGTAGTCGGTAGCGCTCACAGGCAAAACTTATCATCTTCAAAAAACTAAAGCAATGATCAGTTTTCAGGATTCCTGGATGAACCCGCTCACCTGCCCGTGCCACAAGCGCGCGTAGATGCCGTTTTGCTTCAGTAGTGCGGCGTGGGACCCGTCTTCGACAATCCTTCCCCCATCGAGCACAATGAGACGGTCCATCGCCTGGAGCGTGGAGAGCCGGTGGGCAATGGCAAGCACCGTCTTCCCGAGCATGAGCTCGGCAAGCGCATGCTGGATAGCCTCCTCGCTCTCGCTGTCCAGAGAGCTCGTGGCCTCATCCAGTACGAGAATAGGCGCATTCTTCAGAAACGCACGGGCAATGGCAATGCGCTGGCGCTGTCCGCCGGAGAGTTTGATGCCGCGCTCCCCGACGTACGTGTCGTACGCACCCGGCAGATCCAGGATGAAATCATTTGCCTGCGCGAGCTTCGCCGCATGAACGACCTCCTCATCCGTCGCTTCCAGACTCCCGTAACGGATGTTTTCCCAAATGGTTCTGTGGAACAGGGAAACATCCTGCGGAACCATGGCAACCGCCTTGCGCAAACTCTCACGGGTCACCTGCCGGATATTCTGTCCGTCGATGGAGACACCACCCTCATCCATTTCGTACTGTCGCAGGAGAATATTCACAAGCGTGGTCTTTCCTGCACCGCTTATCCCGACGAGTCCCACCTTCTCCCCTGCACGGATGGTGAGGGAGAGATGATCAAAGACAGTCTTGTGCCCGTAGCTGAAGTGCACATCACGGAACTCCACCTCCCCACGCTCAACCGAGAGCTGTGAAGCTCCGGGCTCGTCCACAATATCGTGCGGGAGGAGAAGTTCCTGCAACCCTTCACGAACCTGCCCGTAGTTATCCATGAAATCCGTCATTTTGTGCCCGATGAAGAAGAGCCCACGGACGATGTTGAGCACAATGGTCACAATCATCACCACAGTACCAATCGTGATAAAACCCCTGCTGAGGAGGAACAGTGCAACCAGAAACATGCCCGCGATGAAGAATGCAATGAGCACGCCATTGGTGAAGAGAATCCACTCCGAGAGCCACCAGTTTTTCAGATCAGCGCTGCGGAAGGCCTCTATGTAGCTGTCGACGTACGAACGCTCGAACTCGTGTGTGCCGCTCTGGTGCACCGCAGAAATATTCGCAGTGGTGTCGACCATCTTGCCCTTCAGGATCGAGGCACTCTCCGCAACCGCATAGGAGTACGGGTGTTTCCGGAGAACAAGAAACACATTGATGAGCAGAAAAAGAATAATCCATCCCCCGAGAAAAACGCCCAGCCGCCAATCTGCAACGGCAGCAATCACAAAACTCAGAGCAAACCCCACAAGCAGGGGGAGGAATTCCCACAGGAAAGAGGAGAGAATATCACCCGTTCCCCGTGACGCATTGCTGATCTTATTCGTGAGTGCACCTGCAAAACGCTCGTTGAAGTACGCACTGCTGTGCTCGGTAAGGTAGGAGAAAAGAACCCTGTGCACAGTGGCGCGCACACCCGTAATCCAGCGCATGCCGCAGAAGCCGCTCACCCGCCACATGTTCTCATTTAGCAGGTACGTGACAGGGAAGAGTATCCCGAAGAGCCACATGGCACTCGTGTCCTGAAAACCCATTTCCGCGGCCGTCGTTGCCGCATCGATCACCAGTTTCAGGAGCACAACGAGAACCTGATCCAGGGACTCGCCCACGAGCACGGCAATGATGGCTCCTGTAGCCCACCCTCCGTGGACACGGCTGACGAACCACGCAAACTTGAACGGGGAACGCGGGAGCCTGTGAGAGAGGAGAGCGGAATGCTCCATGGGAAAGAGAAGTGCGATGTGTAAAACGCGGAAAAAAGGACACTGTTTCAGAAAAAATCAAGTTTTCACCCCCTATTCCCCTCTCTCAAGAACCGTAATCCTCTTCTCCCCAAGCTGCTTCTTGCCACGGGACACGGTGAAGAGGTACTCGCCGACAGCCCAGCGCTCAGTAGTGTTGGTGAGCACAAATTTGGCTACCGGATACTGCGGATTCACTTCCACGGATGTCTCGAATATCTTGCGGTCTTGCGGGACATACCACCACGCACCTGTGACTTCTTCCGGCTCAAAAAACCCTTCCGTGAATACATGAGCATAGAACGTCTTATCGGATGGGAGGAAGCTGTCTTTGTAGACCACAATCTCCTCCGCTTCATTCGTCCCCGAACCAATGAGAATCTGAGACACACGGAGCGTGTGTTCTTCCTGAGAACAAGCAGAGAGAAGAAGCGCTGCGGCCGAGCAGAAGAGCACACAGAACTTGCGCATGCGCAGAGTCTAGCAGAAAAACATCAGGGCAACATCCTTGCGGCAGCGGGAGGAGCGCTGCATGCTACGGGCTATGCAGAAGCCAACACTTGTCTGCCTGCACGGCGTCGCCGTGAACCGGAAGCCGCAAATGCGGCTGACTGGTTCCACTTCACCCAATCTTCTATGAATGCGACTGCGAAACCTACATTGGTCTGCCTGCACGGCTGGGGCGGTTCGGCGGAATCATTCACCGAACTGCGCAAGGCCTTGGAAGGAGTGGCCATGAACATTCTCACGCCGAATTTACCGGGATTCGGAGGAGAGCCGGAACCCGCAGAACCCTGGACCGTGGATGACTATGCTGACTGGACAGAGCAGTACATCCGTGAGCGCGCAGAAGGACCGCTCTTCCTGCTCGGGCACTCTCACGGAGGACGCATCGGCATCAAACTGGCTACCAGAAACAGCTTGCCCATCGAGCATCTCATCCTCTGCGCAGCAGCTGGTATCCGGCGCCCCCGCCACGCAAGGCGCATCATCGGCCTCACGCTGGCAAAGAGCGGCAAAATACTCCTCTCTTTTCCGGGATGCAGGCACCTGCAGCCGCTCGGGAGGAAGATGCTCTACAAACTCGTACGCATACACGACTACGAGAAAGCTTCACCCACCATGCGTCAGACGCTCATCGAAGTGACGAAAGAGGACCTCCGTCCCCTGCTCAAACGTATCGCCGTCCCCACAGATATTTATTGGGGTACCGCCGACAGAATGACCCCCTACAAAGACGCAAAGATGATGTGCTACGAAATTCCCCACTCCGAATTACACGCGTTCGAAGGCACGAGACATGCTGTGCACCGTGACCGCGCGGAGGAAATTGCAGAGCGTATTCGGGACTTGCTCACTCCGTGGACTGAGTAGCACAGCAGTGATGGGGGACAATCCCCCTGTAAAAGCAGATTTTCCATCCCAGAGCCAGAGAGAAAACACGAGGACCCCGCTTCTGGAATCGGGAGTCCTGCAGTAGGATGATGCACCGTGACTACCGTGATGTACCTAGGGCTGGCTCTCCTCGCTTCTCTCTCCCCTCTGCTCACCTTCGCATGGTTGTGGCAGGTGAAGGAGTGGCGGTTCGACCGTCTGCGCGAACACCTCCGCAGTGAGGGATGCTTCCGGCAGCTCTTCGGACTCATCCGGCCCACAACAGTATTGATACTGAGCATCGCAGGAGTATTCCATGCGGCTTTCCGTCCCGTGTGGCACACTGTTGCATTAGCACTCCTCGGAATGCTGACGCTCGTGCAACTGGGACTGAGGAAGCAGCGATTCCCCGTGTGGACACAGAAAGCAGTGACCCTCGTGCTCTCCACACTGGTGGCGGATGCCATCATTGCCTATTCCTGGTTGTCTCGCGAGCCTGCGCTCCTCGCCGTACTGCCTCTCTTCCAGGCCTTCACTCTCGCGCTCTCCTGGTTCCTCTTCTGGCCCCTCGATCGTTTCCTGAAGAGGAGGAGAATGCACAGAGCCCAGAAATTGCGCGAGCAGTTCCCAGATCTCACGGTCATAGGGATAACAGGAAGCGTTGGAAAAACGACAGTGAAAGAACTTCTCTCGTGCGTTCTCACTGGCAGAAATGTGCAGGCAACTCCCGCGTATGTGAATTCGGAGATGGGTGTGTCTGGCTGGCTTCTCAAAGAACTCTCCCGGCGGGGAGATCACCCACCGGAAGTGCTCATCGTTGAAATGGGTGCGTACCGACAGGGGGAAATCGCTCTGCTCTGCCGCATTGCAAAACCGACAATGGGAATTGTCACATTCATAGGCAAGCAGCACATGGGACTCTTTGGCTCGCAGGAAGCACTCGTGAATGCCAAAGCAGAGCTTGTAGAAGCTCTCCCCCCAGACGGCATCGCATTTCTCAACGCAGATAATGCCGCCTGCGCAGCGCTCGCGGAGAGAACCTCCTGCACTGTGCAGACAGTGGGAACAGGGGGGCACACAGACATCGAGGCATTCGATATTGAAGAAACACCCACGGGCATTGCATTCCGCACTGGAGATACCCGTTTTGGTATTCCACTGCACGGCACACATAACGTGACGAACGTTCTCTTGGCCATTGCAGCAGCCCGTACCCTCGGCATGCGCGACAGAGACATAGCACAGGCAGTATCCAAATACACTCCCCCCGATCACACATTCTCCGTACGTACGGAGAAGGGAGTCACCATCCTCGATGACACGCACAATGCAAGCCCTCACAGTTTCAAGGCGGCAATCGCATGGGCAAGAACACAACCTGCCAAGCAGAAAGTGCTCCTCACGAGCGGGCTGATTGAACTGGGAACCGAACAGGACCACATCCATTCTGAGCTCGGGGAAACGGCACAGGGTGTGTTCGACCGTGTGATATTCATGAACCCGCGCAGCGGCCAATTCTTTGAAAAAGGGTTCAAGAAACCTATCGAGGTCTGCACACCTTTCACAGAGAAAATGGGGGAAGACACACTGCTCATCTGCATAGGACGTATACCGCCTGCAACCATCCAACGGCTCCTGCCATGAGAATACGCCCCATCCACCACACCTTCGGCCCGCACGTCGACTGGCGCTACCTGTGGAAGGCGACTGCACTCTCGTACGCACCCTGGCGCTACGTTGCAGGCACAGCATGCAACGAGCTCAAACAGGAACTGAAGAAGGTGCTCCCGGGCGAGCCTGCTCTCTTCACATCAGGCAGACAGGCTCTCTTCGCTGTGCTGCGGGCGCTGGATGTTCGCCCCGGTCACGAGGTCATTGTGCAGGGATACACCTGCGTCGTGGTCCCCAATGCCATTCATGCTTCGGGAGCTGTCCCGGTGTTCGCCGATATCGACCGTGACACACTTAACCTGACGAAAGAATCAGTGGAAACCTGCATCACGCAGCGAACAAAAGCCGTTATCTGCCAGCATACGTTCGGCATCCCGGCTCCGGTAAAAGAGCTGCGGTCACTCTGCGACAAGCATGGCATTGTCCTCATCGAAGACATGGCCCACGTGATCCCTGACCACTCCGGACCCGGGACGATCGGGAAGTATGGGGATTTCCTCATCCTGAGCTTCGGGCGGGACAAAGCCATTTCGGGCATTGAAGGAGGAGCGGTGATGAGCCGCGATCCGGCAATGGCGCAGAAGATCGCCGGAATGGAAGAGGCTGCGATCCATCGGCAATGGTGGGAGGTAGCCCGGTTGCTCGAGTATCCGGCGCGGATGTACTCCATTGTCCGGCCCTTAAGCTGCACAGGCCTCCTTCGACCGGTCCTCTGGACAATGCGGCAGTTTCGACTGATCGCGCCGGTCCTGACAAAGGAGGAAAAAGAAGGATCGATGTCTCCTCTGCTCTATAAGTTGCCCAATGCCTGTGCGGCTCTCGCCCTCGGTGAATTGAAGCGGCTGGAGACGATCAACAACCACCGCCGTACAATCACAGACTTCTTTCTGCGGTACGGGAAAGAGCATGGTTGGCCGATGCTGCAGGGAATAACACCGGGATCTCCTCTCCAGAAATTCCCACTCTTTGTAAAGGATGCACAGAGGAAGCGTGCAATCCTCAGGAAGGAAAACATCCATCTCAATGACGGGTGGACGAGCTGTGTCGTGTGCCCGGAGACCGTGAACATGGACATCATGGACTACCACTGGGGCAAAGATCCCACAGCAGAAGCGGCTTGCGAGCAAATCCTCTCTCTGCCAACCCATCCGACCATGACAGTATTCCAAGCAGAGAGACTCGCGAGGAGGATGGATGCATTGATAAAAAAATAGCCTTCGCGCGAGTCGCTCACAGATCTATACGTCTGTACGCCTCTGCGTCTATACTCCAACGGTGACTATTTCCGAAGCTTTAGACCCATCCTCCTGGGACGCATTCCTCGCAGTACAGCAATTTCGCCCCTTCCTGCAGAGCTGGACCATGGGTGAGGTATACCGGAGCACGGGGCAGGAACCGCTGAGACTCGAGGCGCGTAGCGGGAATGAGATCGAAGGGATCTGCCAGGCCATCACCGTCCCGGCACGGCGCGGCAGGCACCTGAGCGTCCCGTACGGCCCCCTCCTCAAACGGGGAGAGGCATTGGAACCGCTCCTTGCGGAGCTGTGCAGATATGCAAAGGAGCAGCGCTGCCTTTTTGTACGCATCAGCCCGTTTTGGACGAAAAACCAGAGCATACCCGGCAGCAAACCATCACCGCTGCATCTGCTTGCCGAGCATCTCTGGTACCTGCCTCTCACGCAACCGGATGTATGGCAGGGCCAGAAGGAGAACGATGGATCGAAACAGCGGAAAGAAGAGGAACTCTTCATGCAACTGAGGAAAACCACTCGGAATCTCGTGCGGCGCGCAGAGCGTGAAGGGGTGACAGTGGAAGCATCGAGAGATCCCCTCCGGGATTTACCGCTCTTCCTCGCACTCCACGAAGAAACACGGAAACGGCACCACTTCACACCGTACACAGATGCATTCTTCCGGGCTCAGGTGGGACTCTTCGCCCCACGCAGCGAATGTACCCTCTATCTCGCCCGCTACGGAAACGAGGTTATTGCATCCTCCATTCACATGCACATGGCCGGCGAGACGAGTTACCACCACGGAGCGAGCACAGACAAGTACGGCAAAATACCGGCAAGCTATTTGCTGCAGTGGACAGCCATCGCCGACGCACTCAGGCGCAGCGATCACATCTACAATTTCTGGGGCATCGCCCCGGAAGGCGCAAAGAGACACCCGTTCCGCGGCGTCACGCTGTTCAAGACGGGATTCGGAGGAAAGATGCTGGAACTCACGCACTGCATGGACGTTCCCCTCTCTCCCCTGTACCATGCAACACGCGCCTTTGAGTACGTCCGCAAGTGGCGCCGCGGGTTCTAACCTCCTCCGTTATGTTCAGGAAGAAGAAAGAAGAGAAGACACTCACCGTCGAGGATAAGCTCGACATCATCATCGAGCATCTGCACCGTCTGGATGCGCGTGACCGGCTGCGCACATGGGGCGGGTTCTTCAGGGGACTGATCGGCCTCATACCCATTGCCGTGCTGCTCCTCAGCATCTGGTACATGTATGAACATGGCGATGAGTTGCTGCAGAAGATCACGCAGCAGGCCGCCAAAGAGGCGGCTGCAATGGCAGGCGACAACACCGGAGAACTCATGAAGAAGATTGAACTCGTCTTCCCCGGAGGGGAGCAGCAACAATAGTTGACGAGCTTCTTTAGCTTATTAGCTTGTTAGCTTCATTAGGATTGGGATTTTGGATCTCATATCTTGTACCTTCCTAATAGAAGCTAATGAAGTTATAAGCTGAAAGCTAACAAGCTGATGAATCTACTCCTGCCCGTTCACAATGTTGAGCACATCTTCTTCGGACATGCTGCTAGTAATCTGGTAACTCGGCATGCGCAGCAGCTGAGAACGCTCAAACGAACGGAACGGCGAAGAGCCCACACCGAAGAGATACCCTGCTCCTGCTGCGAGATCTTCCACGCGCTCGTTCACTCCCCCACTCGGATACGCAATGGCATGCACGGGCCTGCCTGCCATCTGCTCGAGGAGCTTCCTGCTCTGCTTCATCTCAAGATCCACTTGTGCATTGGTGAGGGAACGCAGGTCATCCCCTGTGTGCCCAGCCGACTGAACATCGTGCCCGTTCGCGACAAGCGTGAGGAGGTTCTGTTCGGTGATGCCGTTTATGCCAACTCCCTGCGTCTGGATGAAGAATGTGGCACGCACACCGCTCGCACGCAGGATATCGGATATTTCCTTCACATTCGTTGCAGTAAGTCCTGAAATACCAAGAAGAACACTCTTTGGCTCAAAACGCACATCGCGATCCTCCTGCCGGATGAGCAGGTCTTTAAAATCCTTGAACGTCATGATGTTCACGCCTTCCTGCTTCAGGCGGCCTATGTGCTTCACCAGCACATCCTGCATTCCTTCCTGATCCATGCGGTAGTGGAGCACGGGGAGATCGTAACTCTCCTGCCGCACAAGGAAATTCGGCAGGAAAGGCTTGAGATATTGCACAGCCACATACCCTTCTTTGCCCTCAAAAGGAATGCGCGCCCAGACCTGATCCATACTGAGCGGCTTCACGATAGCCTGCCCCTTCAGCTCCCCCATCTTCTCACTCTCTGCATCGGGTTCTTTGCGGATGTTGAGAAAACCAAAATTCACAAAGTACTGGCCGTCGAATTTTGCCTTCTCCTCAGCCAGTTTCTCCTCCGAGGTCATTTTTGCGATGTACCGGGTGGAAACGTACCCCTCTCTCCCATTGGCCAAACGTATGTGCGCCCATGCCGCATCATGAAACCCCATAACTGTGAACGCATCGCCCTTCACGAGACGTTCCAGCTGTTCTGCAGTCACCTGCGGGGCTGTACGCACATTCACGAAGGTATTGGTGACGCGGTAGACGTCTTCCCCCGACGTACCGGAACGCACCGCGTTATAGGAATCCACTTGCGACAAATCGAGCACGGGAGGCCCTGCTTCCTCCGATCCCTCTACTACAAGATGCGGTGTCAGCGTGGCAGATGTGCCTGTTTCATCCCCCATCACAAGCTCACGAAAACGAGCGACATCGTCTTCAGTGAACGCAAATTCCTCCGCTGTTTCTTCCTCGGGTGGAGTGCCTCCGCACCCAGCGAAGAGGATGCCGAAACAGGCAACAAGGAGGAAAGCGACGACAGACCTATTGCTCACAGGATGCCGGGAGCGGCGGCGGGACCGATAGGGGGGCATGAGAGAAGGGGGAAAGGTGAATTACATGCGGTCAGGAACGCGGATGGTCAGGAGCTCCGCGCCCGTCTTGAGCACGGCAGCAGTGCACTGGGTGAGGGCCAGCCGCAGACTGCGCACCGGGCCCTCCGCCTCGAGGATACGAACGTCGTTGTAGAACGCGTTGAAGTCCTGGCAGAGCTGAAAGAGGTAGTTCGCAAGAATGTGCGGCATATGCCCCGCCCTCGCTTCTTCCAGCACCCTCGCAAACTCCAGGAGCGATTGTGCGAGCCCCCGCTCCTTCCCTGCGAGCTCCTCAACGAAAGCGGGGAACTCCGCCCCGTCTGCATCAGCCTTCCGCAGTACTGAATGCGCACGCGCATGCGTGTACTGGAGGTACGGCGCACTGTTGCCCTCGAAGCTGAGCATCTTGCCCCAGTCAAACACCATGTCCATCTTGCGATTCTGGCTCAGCACTCCATAGACCACCGAGCCGACACCCATCATTTCTGCAAGAGTGTCTGCATCGTCAGTCTGGATGTGCCCTTCGTGCTCAGCAATCACTTCTCTGGCCCGAACCACCGCCTCATCCAGCACATGCTCGAGCCGGAGAATATTCCCTTTGCGGGTGCTCATCTTTTTGTCTTTAAAGCTCATTCTCCCAAAAACAATGTGCTCCAGCTCCGGAAGATCCCAACCCAATTGTTTGAGCGTGGCAAAGAGCTGCTTAAAGTAGTACTGCTGTGCGACATCAACGACGTAGAGTATTTTTTGGGGGTGGAACGTATCGATGCGATAGCGCGCCGTAGCCAGATCGCGCGTGAGGTAGATCGTCGCATCATCAGCCTTAAGTACGATAGCCGGAGAGAGTTGTGACTCCTCAGGGAACCGGACGACGAGTGCACCCTCTTCCCCTTCGGCAAACACACTCTTCTTTTTCCCTTCCTCAATAATTGGCTGCATTTTGTCTTCATAGAAACTCTCGCCGTGCGAGTAGTCGAACGAAACGTGGAGTCGCTCGTAGAGTCTCTCGAGCGCTTCCACCGTAATACGTACGACCTCTTTCCAGAACGCCCGGAGTTTCGTATCCCCTTCCTCAATCTTCTTAAATGCCCCCCGCGCCTGATTCTCAAGAGATGTATCGCTCTCCACCTCATCATGAAAACGAACATACAGCGCAAGCAGATCGTCCAGCGAGCACTCAGCCAGGGGTTTCTCTCCCCATTTCTGGACCGCAACCGCCAGTTTCCCAAATTGCGTTCCCCAATCTCCCAAATGATTGATACCAATCACCTCATATCCCTGATGGCGATACAAATTGGCGAGAGACTGCCCGATCACCGTCGACAGAATGTGATGAATCCCCAGGGGCTTCGCGATGTTTGGAGCCGAGTAATCGATGACGACTGGCGGTTCCTTCCTCTTCACCTTCGCCGTGCACGCCTCCCGGGCCCGGGAGAGCTCACGGAGAAGTGCTGTGGGCGTGAGCCAGACGTTCACATACCCAGGACCGGCGACTTCCGCACGCTCGACATCCGGAAGCTTCGAAAGCGCACCGCAGAGCACCTGTGCCATCTCCTGGGGGCTCTTCCCCACCTGTCTGCTCAGACGCAATGCTGCAGCAGTGGAGATATCTCCGTGTGCATGATCCTGCGGCCGATGCCAATCGAGCAGCGCATTCGTGAGTCCGAATGAATGGCTCAACGCTTGGATAGCCGCATCTGTCACCACCTCATACATCCGTGAAAAATCGAATGCTGAACAAAAGAAATACTCAGAGAACAAGGCCAAATGTAGCACTGAAACTAACTCATGCCACTTGAAAACAAAATTTGATCTTGCTCACATAATCTACTCATTGTTTGAACACAAAATGTGTGCACGTTTGTCCACCCTAATCTCAGACAACTTTTGTGCTCAATAGTCCCAAATATTGAACTCTATTGTTATACAGATGAAAAAACGGTACAATGATCCGATGAAAAGGATCGCTGCATCCGCACTATGCGTTGGTTTACTCCTCTCTGCCTGCAGTAGCGAAGCAAAAAATGCAGAGACGGCAGAGGAACCGCTCAGAGTTTTCAGTCCCCAGCTGGGAGTTGCTTCCTCGTACGTCCTCGCAAACAGAGCTCAGAAACTCCCGCATGCCACTCGTCCCAGTCCTACCATGGGTATTTTTACGAGCAGCTACCTCGCACAGGGGGCATTTGTCTCTGTCCAGGCCGCAATGATCGGCATCCAGTCACAGCAACGGCTACTCACAGGCCAATCGCTCCCCGCAACGAGCGAAACATTCGCCCTCCTGCAGGAACTCGGAACAGTGCTCCAAGTGGATATCGCCGACATGTTGAATAGGTCCGGCAACCGGGGAGAAGCACTGGACACGTACATAGAAACTCTCCAGGGAATTGGAAACATTTCTGTGCGGAAGCAGAAGGAATTAGAACAGCAAACTGACTCCTTCAGCACACAAGTGAAAGAGGAACGATCCACTGTGCGGGAACTGGAATCTTCCCTCCGGAAAATCCTCAGGAATGAGGACTATGGCCGCGCAGCCACCGTACAGGAACAACTTACCGGAGCCCAAGCTCAGCTTGCCCAGACAGAAGCGAAACTTGACCAGGCGAAAGATGTCCTGGACCGCTTCGACGAGCTGCTGGAAATAGCAGAGGAGAGGTTGACAGCTATTGGAAACAATCGCGAAGTGCTCATTGCAGGCCTCCGGGTACTGGATGTGCCAGGTATAGAAGACTTAGGGATTCTCGACCAGGGGAAGCCATTCCGCCGCAGCAAATCAAAAAGCGGCGAGAACGACGATGTCTTCGGGTCCGAATTCATCCAAAAGAAGTAGGCAGAGTATATCCACAGATTGCCCTAAAACTCTATTTCTGGTACAATAGAATGATTTTACTGTCCGTGCATTCCCTCTCCCATGGCTGAAACTACACCCATACAAAACGTCAAGAAAGAGCTGGAGAAGAAATCCAAGCAGCAGAAGCGCAAAAATTCTCTCATGGCCGCGCTCGACGAGCTCCTGGGACTGAAGAGTGCTCCGCAGAACGCGGCAGTCTCGGCCCGGAGCCACATGAGCAAAAGTACCCTCTCAGCAGAAGAACTCCTCGCGCTCAAGCACTACGAAGAAGGGATTCAGAAAACGCTGGATCTCATTGCGCCGGCGGGCATGGAGGTTCGGCGTAATGAAGTCATACTCAACAATCTCCATGCACGGACGTACTTCGTATACAACTGGCCGAGCTATATTTTCCCGAACTGGCTTTCCCCGACCATCAACTACGACGCAGAGATGGACATCGCCCATTTCATCTACCCCATTAGCAACAAAGCGATCATGAAAATGCTGCGGAAGAAGGTAGCAGAAATGCGGTCGTCCATCCGCATGTTGGAACAACGTGGCATTGTGCGTGATCCTGGCCTGGAAGCCGCACTCCAGGACGCGGAAGAACTGCGGGATCTGCTCGCACGCGGCCAGGAGAAACTGTACCAGTTCGGCATGTATGTCACCGTCTACAGCGAGGACGAGGAAACACTCAAGAAATTGGAAGCAGATCTGGAATCTCTGCTCGGCGGGAAGCTCGTGATGACAAAACCCGCAATGTTCCAGATGGAACATGCATGGATCAGCACACTCCCCTTCTGCCAGGATGAGATCGAGATCACCCGTAACATGAATACGAGTCCGCTCGCGACGAGTTTCCCGTTCACGAGCTCCGACCTCACGGATGACCACGGAATTATGTACGGCATCAACCGTCACAATGACAGCTTGGTGATTTTCGACCGGTTTGACCTCGCCAACGCCAATGCGACGGTATTCGCCACATCGGGCGCAGGTAAATCTTTCACAGTGAAACTGGAGATCCTCCGTTCGATGATGTTCGGAACAGAAGTATTCATCATCGACCCGGAGAACGAATATGTGAACCTCGCAGGAACGGTGGGCGGCACGTTCATCCCCGTGTCACTGCAGAGTAGCAACAGCATTAACCCCTTCGATCTCCCAAAGGCAGTCCGTGGAGAGGAAGCAAGACCCGGTGAAGTGCTCCGGGCAGCTGTCATTACGCTCCACGGGCTCTTCAAGCTCATGCTCGGAACACTGACCCCCTCAGAGGACGGCATACTGGACAAAGCGATTCTGGATACCTACGCGCTCAAGGACATCACACTGGATTCAAAGGATTACACGGAGAAAGAACTGCCGACAATGCATGAGCTCGTCGACGTGCTCATGACAACGGACGGCGGAGAGAACATGGCACAAACTCTCATGAAGTTCACCGAAGGAAGCTACGCGGGACTCTTCGATAAGCAAACGAACGTGGAACTGGAAAACCAGCTTGTCGTCTTCCAGATCCGGGATCTCGAGGATGCGCTGCGCCCTGTGGCAATGTACGTGGTGCTCAACTTCCTGTGGAACCGCATCCGCGCAGATATGAAACGCCGGTTCCTCGTCATCGACGAGGCATGGAACCTCATGCAGTACGATGATTCCGCAAAGTTCCTGTATGGGCTCATCAAGCGCGCGCGAAAGTACTACCTCGGCGTCACCACCATCACGCAGGACGTGGAAGACTTCGTGAACTCGCCGTACGGAAAACCCATCGTCACCAACGCCCAGCTGCAGATACTCCTGAAACAGTCCCCCACAGCAGTCGACAACCTGCAGAAGCTCTTCTACCTCACGGACGGGGAGAAGTACCTCCTCCTGAACTCTGAAGTGGGACAGGGCCTCTTCTTCGCCGGGAACAAACATGTGGCAATACAGGTCGTTGCAAGCCCCGAAGAGTCGGAAGTCATCACCACGAAGCCGGAAGAAGTGCTCGCCGCAAAAAAAGAGAAAGATGAAGCAGTAAGAACGGCGGAAAAGGCGAAAGAGCCAGAGAAGGAGGAACCGGAAAGCAAGCAAGAAGACGAGAAGACCGTAAAGCATGGAAAACCACCTGAACAGAAGCTCAACGCTCAGGAAGAATTCAAACTGGAGGCGAAGAAGAAAAAACTCGCTGTAGCACTTGGGCATCACCCGCAGAAAACAATGGAGGAAAACCCAATAGTGGAAGCAAAGGCACCAAGGAGAGCCAGCAGCGGCACCGACAAGGAGGCAGAACTCATCCAGAAGCAGATGGAAGAAGAGCAGACGGCAAAAGCAGAGAGAACGGAAGGAGGAAAAGAAACGATGCCAAGCAGAGGCGAGGTAGCAGGAAAGGGGACGCAGAAGGAACAACCAGCTAATTCTCCAGCCACCGGCCGGTCGCCGGATCTTCAGACTGCAGAGAAAGATATGCAGGAGGAAGCACTGGAGGATCCGTTCGATGCCATAGACCCCATGGATGAAGAAGACACCACAATCCCCCCGCCAAAAGAAACGCAGGAAAAACCTGCCGTCCCAACGAAGCTTTCTGTCCAAACAGCTCTTCCGCCATCAGCACCCGTGAAGGACGAGCCCCTGCCGGAGGATCCTTTCGATGCAATAGACCCCGTAGACAACACACCGGCGCCTACTGCACGCAGTGCTGGAGTACTAAGCGAACCGAAGAAGACAGCAGCTCCTATCGCAGAGAAGTCAAAGGAAAACACAATCCTCAAGAAGAGGAAAGAGGAAGAACCGGAGGAAGAGAAACTTGACCAGTAAGAGGCCGCTCTCTCGGCTCACTTGGATGGTTCTACCACCTTCCAGCGCACTTCAGGCTGCAGGGTTCCGGGCACGGAGAACCCCGCCGCTTTACGGTGCCCTCCCCCGCTGAATTTGCTCGCCATTTTCGCCACATCCACATCATCACGGAGTGTGCGCAGTGACCCCTTCACAATACCATCCCTCTCGGAGAGGATGAGCGAGAAACGCATGCCAGGCACGGCATTCACGTAATCAATGGCACCGGTCAGCTCGCTGTATTCCGCTCCTGTTGCCCGGAAATCGCCCTGCGTGATCGCAGAGATCGCTCCCCCTTCCTTCGTGAGGGTAATGTGCTCAAGAACACGGCCCCACAGCCGCAGTGTGCTTAATTTTGCTGTGCGGAACACTGCAGCCACTATGGCCTGTCTGCGGGCACCTGCACGCAGGAGTCCCGCAACAGTCCTGTAGACCTTGGCCGTGGTATTGCTGTGGAGAAGCCCTCCTGTGTCGGTGTACATACCTGTGAGCAGGCATGTGGCAATGTCACTGTTCATTTTCCAACCGAGAATATCGGCAAGCTCTACGACAATCTCGCAGGAGGAAGCTGCATCCGGGACAATGAAGTTGAGATCTGCAAACCGGGTGTTCGTAGGATGGTGATCAATATTGATCGTGAGGTATGTTTTATCGAAGAGTTGGGGATGCGTTTCATGGAGTCCCGTCTGCTTGGGCTCCGCGCAGTCGAGGAATACGATGGTATCTCCTCCTTTCAGCTCCGGCAGCCCCTGCATGCGCTGGACATTGGGAAGGATACTGAATGTGTCTGGCGCGGGGTCCTCACAGAGAAAGAAGACGGGCTTCCCGGGATACATCTTCTCAAGGAGCATACCCATCCCAAGCGACGACCCCACCGCATCACCGTCCGGGTTGCGATGGCACATGCATAGTATCCGTTGTGCCTTCTCGAAAATTGTCTGTGCCTTCCTCGCGTCCTGAAAGGAGATTGCCATAAAGGGGGTTATTGTAGTTTGCAGGAATTTCTACGGGCAACACTGTAGTCTTGCAGGAAAGAACAAGGTGTCTTCTGATACCAAGATGCAAATGAAAGACGACCATTCCAGCCAACCAGATACTCCCTCCTCTCGTGCTCCGTAGCCCCTCGTCTCCCTGAGACGCCCGGGATAGGACGAGGGGCGAAGGAGTATGACAGCACTCTGTCGAACAAAGATGACGCGTTCATCCTTCCTCGTTGGAAAACAGGATTTTCTCCTCTGTTTCCTCTCATACCAAGTTGCAACTAAAAGACAACTATTCAGAGAACCAGATACTTTCTCCTCTCGCCTGCCCGCCTGACCTGTCCCTCGAAGCTCGAAGAGCGAAGTGGGAAGCCCGCAGGCGGAGGAGGGTACCCTGCCTGCCGGCAGGCAGGTAGCGTTTACCTGAGCCAAGAACTCCTGCCACGTATCTGCAATCCATTGATAACGTTTTAAACGCGAAGGGGTATCACTCTTCTGTTGCTTCTGTTTCCTTCACTGCAGCAGCTCTTCGATACGGATTCCTCGCTCTGTCCTCAGATCTTTCCGGAACCGAAGTATCGGGATGCGCTTACGGTGGAGCTGCCCGAGCGAACGCTGCAGTTCGGGGAGACGCCCTTCCAGAAAACGGAGGGCAAGATCCGGCTCTCTGAGCGCGCTCACGTACAGTGTCGCATGTGAGAAATCGTTCGAAACTTCCGCTTCGGTCAGAGAGACCATACCACACTCCCGCGGACACTCTCTCAGAACAGGCGCAACAATTTCCCGGATGACCGATGCGAGCATTTTGGGCCTTTTTGACATGGGGAGAGTGTACACTGGAAGGTAATGCCAGAAAGATTTTCCATCGTTTTTGCCGGCACCCCGGAGTTCTCGGTCCCCTCACTCGAATCGCTCATTGCACACCCTGCATGCAAGGTCACACTGGTCATTTCGCAGCCAGACAAGCCAGTAGGAAGGAAACAAGTCATGACCCCGCCTCCCGTCAAGCTCTGTGCTGAAAAACACGGGATCCGCGTTACGCAACCAAAGAACATCAACAGAGACCTCTCCTGGAAAAACACCGACTGTGATTTTCTCGTGGTAGTCGCATACGGGCAGATCCTCTCAAAAGAGATACTGGAGATCCCCAACATCGCTCCCGTGAACGTGCATGCATCGCTCCTGCCTCGCTGGCGCGGAGCTTCTCCTATACAGAACGCACTGCTCGCAGGAGACACAGAAACCGGCGTCACCGTACAGAGAATGTCTGAAACACTCGATGCCGGAGACATACTCGCACAGTGCACGACACCGATAGACGAGCGGGAAACTTTCGCTTCGCTTCACGACCGGCTCGCTCCCCTGGGGGCACAATTGCTTGTGGAAACGCTCACAAAACCCCTCTCCCCCGTCACACAGGATGAAACGGGTGTGACGTACTGTTCCAAGCTCACACGAAAGAACGGGGATGTCGACCCTGCAAAGATGTCTGCGGAAGAAATCGACCGCTGCGTCCGTGCACTCGTGCCCTGGCCGGGCGTACGCTGCAATATCAACTGGGTACCCCTGAAGCTCCTTGAAACATCACTCACAGAAGAAAAAGGCGCGCTTGCCCTTCCCTGTACAGAGAACTCCACTCTCTATATCAAAACTCTTCAGCCAGCCGGGAAGAAACCCATGACCGCAACAGCATGGGAACACGGATGCCACCCCTAGCAGGTGACAGATCGGCAGACATCCGTGCATACTAGAAACCGATGCGCTTCCTCCTCGCACTTTTCCTCGGCATCGGTATTGTCATGGCCCAGGTTCCGCAATCTGATACGGATGGGGACGGCCTGCTGGATACGGAAGAAGATTCCAACACAAACGGGATCGTTGATGAAGGAGAAACGAATCCGCTGGATGCGGACACGGACGGAGGGGGGGAAGCAGACGGGAAAGAGAAGCAGAACAGCCGCGACCCCCTCGACCGCCGCGACGACTTCACATACGACCTCGACAACGACGGGCTCACGAACGGGGAGGAATGGGCACTCGGCACGCTCGATGACAACCCCGATACAGACGGGGACGGCATCAATGATTCCGACGATCCCTTCCCCCTCGACAGGGAATTCCGGTCGGACTACGACGGAGACGGCCTGCCCGATGAGTACGAGGCAACCCATGGCCTCTCCGATGAGAAGCGGTCAGATGCACATGAGGACAACGATGGAGACGGCCTCACAAACCTCGAAGAGTTCGTGCAGGGGACAAACATAGACAACGCAGACACGGACAATGACGGAACGACGGATGCGGAAGAGCTGGAACTGGGCTCGGACCCGTTGGAAAATCCGTGCCTCCTGTACGTCGGCACAGGCAACTACTTCGCAGATATGGAAGAACACTGGGCAAAAGAGGTAGTGCTCCTGCTGCACCGCACCAAGGTACTCCCCAGCTACCGGAGAATAGTGGACGGGTACGATATCGAGAACGCCACCCTCTTCCTCCCCGACCGGGAAATCACGCGCTTCGAGTTCCTCAAAATAACACTGTTCACCAGTTGTATCCCCATACAATCAGACACGGAGAATGCCGCAATCACATTCAAAGATATTGTGAATAAAGCGCGTCCGCGGGAGAGCAGCCAGCGGAAAGAACTCAGGGAGATCGTCTACACGGCTGTGGCCGAGGGCATCGTGGAGGGATACGAGGATGGAACCTTCCGGCCAGATGACCCGGTGAACCGCGCCGAAGCCCTCAAAATCCTGCTCAAAGCTACGGAGTTGGAGGCGTTGGAAGAACCGTTTGAACAGAGGGAATTTTCCGATGTCCCCGGGGGGGCCTGGTTTGCCCCCTATGTGAAACGTCTTGTGGAGTATGCCATCGTGGAAGGATACGAGGACGGGACCTTCCGTCCCGAGCAGCAAATCACCCGGACAGAAGCCTCGAAGATCCTGCTCCTCACAATGATCAGCAATCCTCATGTGAACGGATATGTGATCCCGTTTGAAGAAACAGAAGAGTAAGAGGAAAAAAAGGAAGGGGTACGCCCCCATTCCTCTCTTTCTTCTCTTCTTCATCTAGACTTTCGACTTCATCTCCTGGAACGCCTCTATGAACTTATCCAGGTCTTCGGCGTCGAACATGATGGTCGTCTTCTGGCCACCACGGGACTTCTCGGACACTTTGAAGAACTTCCCGTGACTCGACTCCTTCAGGTCCACGTAAAAAGTGCGCTGACGCGCATGAATGGTGACGGAGTGCACCTCCTGCGCAAACGCGCCGTTGCCGCTGCTGCGGCCTCGAGCAGCAGCATTGCCGTCTGCCGCGCCCTCGTCATCGGACTGCGACGTGCTGCCACCCAGCTCGGACATAGGATCAAACATGTTGAAGTAGGGTAATGAGTAAAGAATTGCTGCTCCCCCCGCCTCTTTCCCGTTCCTCAATGGTCTCCGGTCATTCAGCTTTGAGAGCAAGGAATACTCTACAGAGAGACTCACTCATCCTCAAGCGGAGCGAAGAGAATTTCAGGCTGACCGACAGAACCCCAATCCTGCACTCCTCCCCATTGCTTCATGGCCTTCGTGATTATGAAGTCCTTCTTCAGCATTTCTTCGGCATACGGAATATTGAGCTGTTTGGAAATGCGGTACGCAGTATCAGGAATGAAGGGAAGCAGCATCAATCCGATGTGGCGGAGCATCTCTGCAATGGCACTGAGCACCTCCACTTTCTCTTTGCCAGAGAGAGTCCATGGCTTCTTCTCATCCATCCGAAGGTTCCCTCCCTCAACTATAGCCATTGGATGGGCAGAAATTGCATTCGAAACCTCATAGACATCCATTTGTTCAGCAAATGCATCCCAATGACGCACGATCTCTTTTCGCTGAGGATCACCTGTTGGTATCGCAAGCCGACCTCCCTCCTTATGAAGCAAGACAAGGACCCTATTGAGCAAATTGCCCAATTTGTTGCGGAGAGCAGCATCATAGAGCTTCTTGAACCGATCCCAGGAGAAGTCTCCGTCGCGTCCCACCGGCACCTCGTGACTCAGGTAGAACCGCAACGGATCTGGATTGCCTTTGAATTTTTCCAGTACATCATCCGGCACGACGACATTGCCGAGGGACTTGCTCATCTTCTCCCCTTCGCTCGTGAGGAACCCATGGATGAGGAGCTCATCGGGGAGGCGCACGCCGGCCTTCTGCAGCATGAGCGGCCAGATGAGTGCATGAAACCGCGCAATATCCTTGCCTATGACATGAGTAACAACTGCCGGTTTATCCCACCACTCACGCTCTTCGCGGCCGGTGAAGTACCCGAGACCAGAGATGTAATTGGTGAGAGCGTCGCACCACACGTACATGATCTGCTCATCGTCTCCCGGAACGGGAATCCCCCACTCCAGGCTCGACTTCGGCCGTGAGAAGGAGACATCTTCCAGCCCCTGGTCTATGAGCGAGAGTGTTTCATTCTCCCGGAACTGGGGGACGATGCGGTACTTCTCTCCGTCCCAGTCTTTCGTGAGGAGATTTTTCAGCTCCTCGCCGTACTCGCTCATCTTCAGGAACCAGTTCTCCTCCGTGACCTTCTCGGGCTCTACCTGATGATTCGGACACTTGCCTCCGAGGAGATCACGCTTGGTCATAAAGCGCTCACAGCCGCTGCAGTAGAGCCCCGTGTACGTACGTTTCTCCAGCACCCCTGCCTTCGCAAGCCTCCTCCACAGTTCCTGGACTGTGGGATAGTGCCCTCTCTCGTCGGATGTGCGGATGAACTTGTCGTAGGAAATGCTGAGCCGCTGGTAGAGATCTTCAAAGAGCGGAACATTGCGGTCCACCAGCTGCTTAGGTGAAATCCCCTCTTTCTCCGCCGTACGCTGGATCTTCGTTCCATGTTCATCTGTCCCGATTTGGAACCGCACAGCATCACCGCAGAGACGGAACCAGCGCACCACCACGTCTGCCAGCACCTTCTCCAGCACATGCCCCATGTGGGGTGCGGCATTGGGATAGTCGATGGCGGTAGTGATGTAGCGGCGTGACATAGCGCAAACAGACTAGCGCATGTCTTCCGCTAGCAGAAGAAGCAAAGAGAGCAAAAGCTTATGTGAAGCTGCTGACGAACTGGTGCGTGAAGCTGATGGCAGCCTGTGAGATGATCGCCAGAATCAAGCCGGCAATGGCATAGAAGAGAATCTTCTTCGCAGATTCCTTCCCCTCCTCATTCCCCGCAGAAGAAATCATCTTCAGCCCCCCCCACATAATGGCGAGAACAGCAGCACCCGTGATGAGCTTTAGTGCGAAATTCCCTGCACGGATGGCAAGAGTATTCACAAAGTCCACTCCCGTGCCCGCACCACCGAAAGGTGCATAGTACTGCTGCCATACGTCCGCAAACGCAGTGGGAACAAAGAATGCCATGAAGATTTGGAAGAGGTGCATCATCCGCCGAATCCGGTAGCGAGTATCCCCCTCACGAGGGCATGGGCAACATTGACAAAGAATGCACCGGCCACCGCATAGATGAGCGCCTGCCGGGCTTTGGTGAATTCATCAGATTTCCCATGGCCAATGACCATGCGAATGCCAGACACCACCATCACAAGCACAAAGAGAATGTTCAGGGCAACCACGATCGTATTTGTAATAAGCTGCATGACACCGATGAACGGATTGCTCGCGGTGTGCAAACCGCCTGCACCCGCCGATGCAACCACAAAGGAGACAATCGCCTGCGAAGCAAGCACAAGAGCAAAACCGCCCAGTGCGAAGATCATGGAATTCCTCCCTTTGGTGATCTTGCTCTCATCGCCGAAACTCAGCAGGAGCTGGGCACCTCCAATGACTGCGAAAAGCACAGCTGCAGCGCCGGCAAGCCCGGCGAAGAGCAGCCCTGTCCGTACAATACCGTCGTCGATGACAGACTGGCCTGCTGCTGAGTCGCAGAAACCTGCACCCAGAGTCCAGCAGGGATCTATGCCCGGAGGTGCCGCGATTGCAGCAACCGGCGCGAAGAGAAGGCCAAAGACAAAAATGAAACGACTCATATGACGTAGAAGAGATTATTGAGAGTGCGCAGAATGAATCCTGCGAACAACAGCAAAAGAAGACCGCCAATCGCCCATGTCATGCGGGAAATTGCCGCACCGCGCTGGCTCTGGTTATTGCCCGACGTCATGTACAGGAATCCTCCAATGAGTACCCACACAACCGTGAACCCTACCGCCACCTGGAATATCCAGCCTACAGCATCGTTGAAGTAATTGAGGAACGTATAGTATCCCGGGCCAATCGTAATGGACGTCGCACCTCCCAGAGGCTGCAGCAACGGAACGGAGTTCTCAAGCTGCGCAGGCGGAGTCTGCGCATGTGCAGCACCCGCACTGAGCAGTGCGGCGCCTGCCACCGCCAGCGAACAGCATGCACTATGCAAACGCATCATAGTATTGTAGCAGAAAACGCCGTTCTCCGCCAGACTCCCGCAAGATAGTGAATCTAGCCCTTGCATCCCCTCGGCAACATTCGTAGCATGCACCTCACTGCGGATGGTGCTCAGCCTGCCCGGCGTAGCTACGGCGTAGCGCAGCGAAGCCGAGCGAAGTCGGGCCCGCCCCCTCGTAGCGCACAGCGCGAAGTCGGGTTGGCTAGCAGCCGTTCGTTCTCTCACAATGCGGATGTAGCTCAGTTGGCTAGAGCGTCGCCTTGCCAAGGCGAAGGTCGCGGGTTCGAACCCCGTCATCCGCTCCACTCTCGCGAGGGGCAAACCTTCGGCCGTCGCCAAGGCTATGGCCGACAAGCCGGTTTTTCTCTCATGTACTCTCTTTCCCCTTGCATGGTGGAGCTTCCAGGCAGGCCCTTCGACAAGCTCAGGATAAACTCGCCTGCCTTCAGCTCATTTTTTTATCTGTGCACACAACAATATGGTATAAATACCGCACACTCATTTGTCTTCCACGAAATTGCGGGATTAGTACAGTGGTAGTATGCAAGCTTCCCAAGCTTGAGACGCGAGTTCGATTCTCGTATCCCGCTCCATCCGGCTTCGTTCTATGCAAGCATAGAACTACGCCGAGATTGTAGCGAAGCCAAAAAACACGAAGCCGGATGCCTCGGCGCAGTTCGAGCATGACAAGAACGGAGCCGGGCAAATAAAATAGAATTATGCCCTATGTGTACTATCTTGAATCAGAGAACGAGAAACACTGGTACATCGGAATGACAAATGATATCCGACGTAGACTCACCGAACACAACGGCGGAAAAAGTATTCATACAAACAAGCACAAACCGTGGAAACTGCGAATGGCCGTATCATTTGTCAGTTACACAAAAGCAAAAGAATTTGAGGAATATCTTAAATCCCATTCAGGCAGAGCATTCGTAAAGAAGCACCTAGAAGAAGCATGTAAATTAGGCTGACAGATCTCCTCCTTACTTCTTCTTCTTTTTGAAAAGCCACCGAACCGGCGGGATGGGATCGGCAACGATGCGCACACCCTTCGCCACAAGATCGAGGAACTGCCCGGGAGGGTAGCCGCGCTTCTTCGCCTCGTTATGCGGGACTCATCTCCACCTTGACTGCCCTGTGGGTATGGTTTGGGCATGTCCAAAAAAATAATAGGGGAAGCTACACCAAAGACGACCTTCTCTTTAGCTCACCTATCTTAGCTTCTTCCTTCATTGCCTTTCTTCTTTCTATTTATTTTAGATAAGCATGCTCTAAGTTTCTCTCCATCTATAAGCTCTAGTCTATTTGGTACAAAAGATTGAATGATTTTGTCGCTATAAACACCCGGAGCAAAAGAAGATGTAGTAGTTACAAAACCTTTCGACGAATTATTATCAGGATGAAGGACTCCAATGAGAGCTCTCACTTCATCTGCTGATACATTATTGCCTTTAGCATAAGCTTTTACCTGATCAACTATCTGAATAGTATCACCTCCTGGACTCCCCGATACTATTACATCTCTACCTTTATCCCCAGATCGAGGGGTCAACACAACTCTAGCCCAACCATCTCCCACATATGCACCAGCCACCAACTCCTCAAGCCTTCTCCATGGTATCTTAAAAAGAAATTCGGGGTTTCTCCTTAACTCTTTTGAAAGAGCAAACCAAGGTATACTAACATTTTTAACCAATAATCCTTCGTCTGTCTCATCACCTATTAGCAAGGGTTCCGATTCTTCTGTAAGAACACTAATACTGGGGGCATCATTTTCCCACCCCTGTAATGACAACATGCTTTTTACCGCTCTTATAAGCGTATCTTGAATCGCTTTTGGTTGCACATATATGGAAACACCCATCTTAAGTGCTTTCACCGTCAACAATTCATTTCCCTTCTGTAAACTTGAAATGATTATCAAAGGAATGTTTGGCTCTCTACTTAATATTTCTTCAACTATTGAAAGAGATGATGGATAGTCTATATCAAAAAGAATAAGATCGGGCTTAAGCAAAATAATTTGCTCCATAGGAACATCATCACGTTGAACCGCATAAGAAAGAAATCCACTACTCAACAATAAACTGCCAACTTCTTTCAAAACAATAGGATTAGAGGAAATATGAAGAATCCTTACGTTATCTACATCTTCAATACCATCCGCTCTACTTAACTCATCCATAATACATATCATATCATCTCATTTTGTAATAATCTCCCATGAGGAACTCTAAACTGAAGAAGCCCGAACAAATGTGCATTATTGACGTTACAAATTACGATGCTCAGTATTCGATGTTCTGATGAATATTCCATTAAAGCCATATCTCCTAACATGAGATATACCTGATTATTATTAAATCTTACAACGGCTCTAGCTTTCGATTGAAAGAATACCAATTGTAAGACAAATTAAGATCCAGTAAATCACTTTCTTTATCCTTACCTCTTTCTCCTTTTTCCGAAACAGAAAATATACAATCAGAGACGATACAACTATTGTTGCAACTAGCTCCATTGAGTCATTTTCCCAGAACCCCTCATGGGTCTCGAATCCGATAAACGACCATCTCACAAACAATAACGATGCCCAGACTATAGGGATACTATACGTGCTCGAGATTTTCTGATTATCAGTAGCCATGTAAAGAAATTCTATCATGTAATAGTTTCAGAACAAGTTCTTATTCGCTATGAATAAGCCTCCGAGTGCTAAGCGCTGCTGACGCACCACAAAGGAGTTGATCACTACACTTACACTGAGGTATGTTGTATTTGGCATGAAAAGATCGCTCGCAACAGCACTGTGTTTACTATTAATCGGCTGTTCAATACCCGATACAAAGGAGTCTGAGATCACTTGGATTGCTGATGAGGATGCTTATTACTACACAAATGAATATCGTGGGAACCAATTTGTATCAACTAGGTTTACTTTACCATCAGGGCATATCGATGAACGTGTTTGTATTTTCCCACCTTCAACAAAACTTACCGTTGGAGAAATCAGAAAGGTAAAATACACTAAGTCTGGCCTTTACCGGAATGGTGATGATATATACCTGTGTGAAGCAAACAAATTGCCTATTAAGGAAGAAAAAACTGGCACTGTCCCCGACGATGCAAGAATGGTTTACGTGGGGGAAGTAATTCAGGTTGGTGGAGTTGGCTCCCAGTCGATTACTAAGAATGCTTGGAACGCACCTATATCCAGCGATTCCACAAAGTTAGATGCATCTACTTTGGTGTTCACATCATTTAATACTCCAGAAGATTTGATGTGGGCTTCTTGTGCTACGGGCTTCTTTATAAGCAAATGTACAAGTCCTACTGGTAATAATGTGGTACGGGAAAAATTTGACTGTGGCTTAAGCATTGAAGATAAACTTCAAAATATTGTCCAAATCGAATGTACAAGTAGTTCAAACCCCTAGAGGCAAATTGCTCTGGGTGTAATAACATCCAGCCACCCACTCCAGCATCTCATTCTGTAATAAGCTCCAAATATTTACGTTGATTGTTCAGTCTCACCCCAGCTTAAATTTAATTCACCTGCCCATTTTTTCCCTTGTTCAGTAAGGGAATAAACCGAAAAAGTCGGCTTATCTTGTGCTGCTCCAAACGTACCAGGATTTTCCTGCGTAAGAGTGCCAAGCCCTAATTGTAACAATGTGCGTGCAATATATGGAAATGTAAGAACGCTTTCCTTCTCATAAGCACGCAACAATAGATCGTATGTGGTATGACCGAGAAAATCACGGAAGAGATTTGCCTTCATTCTTTTTATATCTCGCTCATAGCGCGCTTCTCCCCTGTGATTCTCGCATTTATCATGACAACCTCTACAAAGACGAATGAGATTCCAATATTCGGAAATTGAAGGAACTCCATTGATATGATGATTTGTAAAAGAACCCGATTGGTCACTCTCATACTTACCACATTTTGGGCATACACCCTTAATTTCCTGCCGGAGAAGGGATTCCACCCAATTGGATACCGGTGCACCGTTTTGAGGCATGCTGGGATTTTACACTATAGTTCCTCCTTCATTCTGTAATAAGTTCCCATAAGGAGCTCCATCTGGCTTTGCTCCAGCAACGTATCCTCCCTCCTTACTTCTTCTTCTTTTTGAAAAGCCACCGAACCGGCGGGATGGGATCGGCGACGATGCGCACTCCCTTCGCCACAAGATCGAGGAACTGCCCGGGGGCGTAGCCGCGCTTCTTCGCCTCCTGTTCCAGCCGCTTGCGCTGCGCTTCCGACAATTTGATATTTGCCATAGGAATGGTGGGAAAGTAATCCCGTTGAGGTGATTACATTTCACGCAGATACCCCCAGGTGTGCAATTTGTCGCTATCCTCGAACCACCGGTTCCCGATATCAGTACGGTAGTACATGTTCGGGATGAGAATATTTCCGATACGGCTGTACATCTGCTTCTGAGCCTCCTTCATGGTCATGCCGCATCCAGTGACGATGAGCGCCACACCGGCACTCCCTGTGATAATCCACTCTTCATTTTCCAATTTTACATCTTCGATGTGCACTCCTTCCGGCATGGGTTTCTTAAACACAATCGCCGCGTCTTTGGAGAACGATTCAAATGTTTTCTTCGCATCGTAAAACGGAAATGGCGGCACAACAATTCTCGCACCCACCTGGAACCCCTTCTTCGTTTTGAGCTTCACCGGCTGCCCTGTGGCAATGGCATAGAAAAACTCGCCCATACCCCCAATAACGCCGTCATACTGGATACTGATCGTGGGGTATCCGAACCGGCTCGTGAATTCCAGCGGATAGATGCCGTTGCCATTGACGATGCAGTTGATGTCGATGTACCCGACATACTTCTCATTGCGTAAGGATTCCTCCATTTTCTTCAGCGTCTGATTGAATAGGCGGTTCGGCTCGCTCCAGAACATCAGTGTCCCCATTTCCCCCGTGGAAACACCCAGCTCTCCGGGGAATAATTTTTTATGTTCAAAGTTCACATTAATAGGAGTGATGAATTCGTTCCCATTGAAGAAAGCTCCCACCGCGATCTCCACGCCCCCAACAACCCTCTTCTGCAGCTGGAACACCTTCACTTCTTTATGCCACGTATGCTGGTAGGCAGAGAGCACGCGAATGACATCGCTGCCGTCTTCCTCATTCCCCACGAAAAGCAGCTGCTTGGCAGCCTCCCCGCAGGGTTTCAAAACGTATTTGCCTGGATTCGCTTTCACGAACGCGATCCCTTCCTGGAAAGAGGAAAACTGCTGATAGGGAAGAATGTTGATCCCATTTTTCTTCATTTCTTCCTGCCCGAACGACCGGTCATCTTCCAGCTTATCCGTGTAGGGAGTACCACCAATGACCGCTTTCCCCTGCTGACGCAGCTTCTGTGCTTTCTCGCCCAGGCCGAGGGTGTCGTCAAAAATAACGACATCGGCCCAATCGACAAAGTCTTCCCATTTATCCACCTTTTCCACAAACCCGCTCCCGACTTCTTTCTCCCCCGGATCTGCAATGAAATACTTCACCTCATTGCCTTCCTTCCTGATTTGCCAGGCAATGTCACTGATAAGCGCTGAGAGAGAGACGAAGAGGAATTTCTTTGGCATAAAAGGAAAACATTGAAGAACCGATGGCATGGAGCCGACCCTAGTATAGACACTATCCCCCCGTTCTCAACCCTCATCTACCTGCTGCATGCTATATGTATATTCCCACACGTCTCACTGTTCTGCAAAAGAAAGTTCCGGAGAAATAACTCACGCAAGAATCTGGAACACCACGAGAAAATGTAATGCGCTGCCCATGAGAACGGAGAGATGCCACAGCATGTGGCGGAAAGGTTTCGTATTGATGTAGAAGAGGATGCCAAGCGAGTAGGCGAGGCCTCCCGCCGCAAGGAGCAGGACACCCGCAAGGGGGAGATGCTGCACGATCGGAACAATGGCCACCACCACAAGCCACCCCATGAGAAGGTAGAGGATCCAGGGCGATTGGACACTCATTCTGGAAGAGAACACCTCAAGAATCACCCCCACACATGCGAGCCCCCAGATGGTTCCGAAGATGCTCCACCCCCACCCTCCCCGGAACGCGACGAGGGTGAACGGCGTGTACGTTCCCGCGATCAGAAAGTAGATGGCGGTGCGGTCGATTCTCCTGAGAGAGTGCCGTGCCCGCGTGAAGGAGAACGCATGCGCGAGTGTGGAAGCGAGGTAGAGACACACGAGCGTCGCCCCGTAGATGCTTGCACTCACCACCTTCCACACATCCCCCGCATGACTGGCATGCACGACCAAAATGACCAGGACTGCAACGCCAAGCACAAACCCCACCGCATGCGTAGTGCTGTTTGCGACTTCCTCAACAGAGCGAGTAGAATGTTTCTTCTGAACCATAACTGCAGTGTAGCCCGTCCTACACCTGCATACCACAACGTTCACTCCCATGTTCCCCGTGCTCACAAACAAGGCAATGAAACTCCGCATCGAGGAAGCGGTTGCAGTATTAAAAGAGCCCTGGTCTCCCGTCGAAATCGGCTGGTTCAACGACCAGGTGATCCGGCTGGCACTCTTCCGGGGAGAGTATCACTGGCACATACATGAGCGGGAAGACGAAGCATTCCTCGTCCATAACGGCAAGCTCACCATCCAGCTGCGGGATCGGGAAAACATTGTGCTGCATGCCGGCGAGATGGGAGTAGTTCCTAAGGGCACGGAACACTGTCCGAAATGCGAGAAAGACACATACGTCCTCATGATTGAGCCGGCGACGCTCCAGAGCGAAGGTGATCGCTAGAGGAATCTATGGTTCCTTCTGCAGGAGGAAACTGCCGATAGCGAGCGCATCCATCCCGCAGCAGGCATAGGTGCGCAGTGCATCTACGGGCGCACACACGAGCGGCTCTCCTGCGATATTGAAACTGGTATTGAGGATCACCCCCCTCCCCGTGAGGTTTTTGAATTCCTGGATGAGGTTAAAATACGGAGCATTTGCTTCCTTGGTAACCCCCTGCACGCGCGCAGTTTCATCTACGTGCACCGCGGCCCTGAATTCTTCCACCTTGTCCTTCCTCGCCTGGAAAGCGAGGATCATGAAGGGACTCTTGTTGGGATTCTCGACATACATGCCGATGTCCTCTGCATGCATGGAAGGAGCGAATGGCCTCCACATCTCACGGTGCTTCACTTCTGCATTCACCCTGTCTTTGATGCCTTTGATGGAGGGATCCGCCACGATGCTCCGCCCGCCGAGTGCGCGCGGACCTGCTTCCATGCGCCCCTGGAACCACCCGACTACTTTGCCTTTGGCCATGAGTTCCGCCGTGCGCCTGGCAATGTTTTCACACCGCTCGTACCGGAGCTTCGACTCTTTCAGGATTGCTTCTATCTCCCGATCGGAGAACACCGGACCGTAGTACGCATGATCGAAAACGAAATGCGGACGCTCCCCGGTGAGTTCCACATGCCGCATGACCGCTGCCCCAAGCGCCGCACCCGCATCGGAGGAGGCCGGCTGGATGAAGATATCATCCACGTATTCGCTCGCGAGCAACTTGCCGTTGGCAGAGCAATTGAGCGCCACGCCGCCGGACATGCAGAGGGAGCGCGAACCTGATTTCTCCGAGAGATACTTCGCCATCCGGAGCAGCGCCCTCTCCAATGCATCCTGCACCGTCGCCGCCAGATCTTTGTGCTCCTGTGTGATCTCCGCACCGTGTTCGCGCGGGGTGAGCCCGGCGAGGAATCTGTTGCGTTTATGGTGATCGATCTCCGGGACAGGTTGGTCCCAGTCGATGAAATCGAAGAGCTCCGGATGCGGAGTGCCATATGCAGCAAGACCCATCGTTTTCCCCTCGTGGCTGTGTGGCTTGAATCCGAGGATCTTCGTCACACGTTCATAGAGTGCGCCCCAGCTCCCTGCATTCGTGACTCGGTGGAGAATATGAAGATCAGTTCCCTCTCCCCACCCGAGCATGCCGCTCTCCCCGCCTCCGGCACCATCGAGCGAAATAAAATTCGCTTTCTTAAATCCGGAGAGATAGAAGGAACTCGCGATGTGCGACACATGGTGGTTGATGAATTTCACGCGCGGATCTTTCGGGGAACACGGCAGATAGTCGTTCCCGCGGTTGATCTCCTTCATCGTCCGCTGGATCTTGCCGTACGCAAAACGCAGCGGCTGTAATGGCCAGAGATTGGGGAGAATCACCGACCACTTGCTGTCCATGCCGATGGCAATGTGATCCACTTCCTCGAACGTCATGCCCCCTTCCCTGAGACAGTACTCCATCGCAAGGCGCGGGAACGCGCGGGGCGCGTGCTTGAGTCGCGTGAACCGTTCCTCCTCGGCAAACGCCTTGAGCTCGCCGTCGACGAGCAGGGCGGCGGCAGTGTTCCAGCTATAAGGGTGTGTGAGTCCCAGAATCTTCATACGCGCTGCGTATCTTCGCAGACGCACAGCGGAAGCACAACGAAATAAGCGATGGCTTGCCATGAGCGGGGCTCTTCGATTCGATTTTGCACTGCAAAATCTCACTCAGAGTCATTCGACTCGTTTGGAAAAAGTGGTTTACCATGAGCGAGGAGCCGTTGCACAAGCAACGGCGACGAGTCGAATGGTGCCCCCGACAGGAATTGAACCTGTATTTCCGGCTTCGGAGGCCAGCGGTCTATCCGTTAACCTACGAGGGCACAGGTGAACCTAGAAACACACCATCAGAATGAACAAGTAGTAGAGTGACTCGCCGGCCGTAGTCCCGAGTGTCATCCCGAGCGGAGCCGAGGGACGAAGGCTGGCGGGGGCTACAGCACAATCTTAGGCAGGCAACCGGAAGAATGCCACCGTATTCGCAGTGGTTATGGCATCAATCTCCGCAAGCGGCTTCTTCTTCAGATCTGCGAGGAGCTTCGCTACCTCCACGGTGTTCGCAGGCTCGTTGCGTTTTCCGCGGTGCGGCACCGGCGCAAGGTACGGTGCATCAGTTTCTATCATCAGTTGCTCCAGAGGACACAGCCGCATGGTGCGCCGGATCCCGTGGGCATTGGTATAGGTCGCTATGCCCGTGAAGGAGAGGAAGTACCCCCTCTCGACGAGAGGCAGAACATCCTCCCACTTCTCTGCACAACAGTGCAGAACGAGAGAGGAAGGATCGACTTCGCGGATGATCGTCTTCAGGTCGTCCATGGCATCGCGGCAGTGCACGACAGCCGGGAGCGAGAGCTCTTTTGCAAGTTGCAGCTGCACGCGGAACACATCGCGCTGCACATCTCTGGGAGAATGATCGTAGAAGTAATCCAAGCCGATCTCACCGATGGCTCTCACTTTTCCCGATGAAGCAAGCAGGGTGCGGAGACGTTCCAGATCCTCTACTTTCCAGCGCTTCGCCGCATGGGGATGCACCCCAATTGTACAAAATAGTTGTTCATATTTCTCGGCCAGGAAAAGGCACTTCTCAGACTCATCTAGATCGTCTGCAATGACGATGCACCGCCCCACTCCGGCCTCCTGAGCACGGCGGAGCACTGCCGGGAGATCCTTGGAAAACTGCTTGTCCGCCAGGTGACAGTGGGAGTCGATCACAGGAGGAGCATAGCAAAAAGGCGGCGCCAGCGGTGGCGAACCGATTGTGTCGCATACCAATCTCCCACTCCTGGAAAATTTCACTTCCCTTCAGCCGCATCCACAATGCCAAGCGCCCCCTGCTGCGCCGGTCCCTGCACCGCATCCACTGCCGCTCCTCTCGGAAAAAACATCTTCGGGAACTCGCGCGCAAGCACCCCATTGGCAAGAGTGTACGTTTGCCCGTCCACGGCAATGGAACAGAACGTAGGTCTGATCCCCGTCACCCTGACCGTCACAGGACGCCTCACGAGAAACGGAAAAGAGGTGTTCACAATTACATCATTAGGCTGGAGAGTGATCTCAAACGGGAACGCAGGATCGGATGAGAGACACTCGCCACCCGGTGCGTACCGCTGCCCGATGGCCAACCCATCGGCATCACTGAGCAGCTGCATGTGTTCCTCCATGGCCCGGTGGCCATGTTCAAGTTGCAACACACATTCCGAGATATGAGGTGTTCTTGGTGAACCACTGAGGACAGGTTCTTCTTGCATAGGATGTGAATGTATCAAATATTTATTGTATTCGTCAAGCACGACAACTGCCTTTATTTGAGGCTTGCAAAGCAAAGATGGCCTGCCATGAGGAGCCCGAGAGGCGACAAATGGTGGGTCAGGTGGGAATCGAATCCTTCACTGCGTTCAGAACGAGCCCACGGCCAACCCCGCAGCGCGCAAGCGCGTGCGGGGCTGCTCTACCACCCAACGAACAGTATTCTTCGATTTTTTTATCTTCATCTCCAGCTGCCTCGCCTCTTCGAGGGAATTGCAGGGGATGAATCTTACCAATTCCCAGTCCCCAATTCTTCTTGTGGTGTGAGTATGGCCATCCCTGTGTTGGCAAAGACGACGCTCAAGATCACCAGTGCTACCAACGTAGTACCGTTTTCCCCTGAGAATGTAGACTCCAATCTTCTTCATAACGCTTGGTGGGTCAGGTGGGAATCGAACCCACGGCCAATAGGTTAAAAGCCTACTGCTCTACCCCTGAGCTACTGACCCAGAACATCGGCATTGTACGGAAAGTAAGGCAGCCGGAAAACAGAAAGACGCTACAATATGCAAGATGAAAGTTGCCATCGTTCATGAACTCCTCACACGGCGCGGCGGCGCGGAACGCGTCGCTCGCATCTTCGCAGAGATGTTCCCGGAGGCACCGGTGTACACACTGCTCTACAACGAGCAGAGACTCGGCGAATGGTTCCCGCCAGAACGTGTCCGCCCGGCCAAGATGCCTTCTGCCTTCCGCCTTCTGCCTTCCGCGTACCGTTTCAACCACCATCTCTATCTCTCTCAATTTCCTGCAGCTGCAGAAGCCTGGGATTTCCGGGAATTCGACCTCGTCCTCAGCAGCTCTTCTGCCTTCGTCCACGGCATCATCACCAACTCTGCCCCCAAGCATCTGTGCTACGTTCACTCCCCTGCCCGCTACCTCTGGGATGCCACACAGGAAGTCCTGGAGCGTGCGGGGAAAGGACCGCTTGGACTCCTGAAGCAGCAGTGGCTGGAGCGAACATTCCATACATTGCGCATGTGGGATGCAGAGGTCGCAGCACGACCGGATGCGCTCCTTGCAAACTCCAGAGAAGTGCAACGACGCATAGAGCTCTACTGGCGCAGAGAGAGCACGGTGGTGTACCCCCCCATAGAAGACTTCTGGTTGGAGGGCGACGTGCGGAAAGAAAAGGATGACTTCTACCTCATCGTCTCCACACTCACGCCGTACAAGAGCATCGATCGCGCCATAGAAGCCTGCAACAGACTGCAAGTACCGCTGAAAATTGCCGGGGAAGGACCGGACATCCGCAGGCTCAGGAAACTCGCAGGCTCCACCACGGAATTGCTTGGCTACCAGTCGAACGAAGACGTGCGTACCCTCTATAAAAGAGCGAAGGCAGTGCTCTTCCCGGGGCAGGACGATTTTGGTCTCGTTCCGGTGGAAGCAATGGCCTGCGGAGCACCGGTGATCGCATTTAAGAAAGGAGGTGCACTTGAAACTGTACACGAAGGCGAGACAGGGTTCTTCTTCAATGAGCCAACCGCAGAATCACTGGAAGCAACGATTCACCAGACACGCACAATGAAAGTGGACCCGGAGCGATGCCGCTCCTTCGCACAGCAATTCTCCCGCAAGCGGTTTGAGGAGGTAATTAGACGGGAAATTGAGGAAGTCCTTGGGCAAGGAAACTAGGAGCAAAATGCAGAGACCTCTCACGAGCGACAATCGAGAATTATGCCTCGCATGCTGTTACAATCAAAGAACTGCGCGAAGGCAAGCTCCGCTTGCCTGGAGCGCAACCCCTAAGGGAAAGGATGGTTCATGGAAGGAAAACCGAAGGTTTGCCTCATGATCAAGCCCTAGCCACCAGTGTGCCTCCGATCACAATGAGGATGGACCCGAGGAGGAGCTGCGGAACGCGCACCTCCTTCCACTCTGCAAATATCCAGAGTGCGAGCAGCACCGTGAAAAGCGTGTTCATATTGAAGAGCGGCACAAGCTGCGAGAGTGAAGCATGGTACCGTGCGAGCCCCAGAGCAACAAGACCACTGCCCACCCCCCAGGTCAGTCCCATGAGTAGGCTATGTGTTCCCGAACGGAGCGTCACCGACCCATACGGCAGGAGCAGAGTGAAGATGAATCCTACGACGAGAATGCCGACTCCGACGAACATCAGATACGGCCCGATGCCGATACCTGCCTGCATGCTGGTTTTTGCGAATATGTTGCAAAACGTGTAGGCAATGGCAGGAATAAGACCGCCGATGAGAATGCCAAGAGTCTGTGCACTCATGAGAAGAGAGGTTGAAGTGGATCCGGGGACCGCAGATTCAGTGCTTCGTAGGTGAGCGGCGTCACCATACGACCCTTGGATGTGCGCTGCAGATACCCCTGCTGAATAAGATACGGCTCATACACATCTTCGAGCGTATCTTCCTCTTCCGCAATCGTTGTCGCCAGGGTGGAGAGACCTACTGGCCCGCCTCCGAACTTCTCTACGAGAGACCGGAGGATTTCCCTGTCTGTTTCATCGAGTCCTCGTTCGTCTATACCGAGCGAAACGAGCGTAGAGAGAGCCCTCTCATGAGAAATGCGTTTCTCATTCTGCACCTGCGCAAAATCCCGGACTGCACGCACCAGCCTGTTGGCAACACGCGGGGTGGCACGGCAGCAGCCGGACAAATAGTCGGCGACACCCTCTTCAAGCTCAACCTTGAGAATGCCTGCTGAACGCTCGATGATCCGCTCCATTTCCACCGGAGAATAGAACGAGAGTTTGAACGTGTGGACAAAACGATCGCGGAGCGGGGCACTCATGGATCCGGCCTTCGTCGTCGCCCCCACAAGCGTGAAGGGCTTGAGGTCCAGGCGCATGGAGCGCGCCGTGGGCCCCTTGCCAATGACAAGATCGAGCGCGAATTCCTCCATAGCACTGTAGAGCACCTCCTCAATAATGGGGCGCATGCGGTGGATTTCATCGATGAAGAGTACATCCCCCTGTTCTATGTTCGTGAGGAGCGACGCCAAGTCTCCCGGTTTCTCGATGGCCGGCCCACTGGTAATGCGAAGTTGTGTTCCCATCTCGCGCGCCATGATGTGCGCGAGTGTTGTTTTCCCGAGCCCCGGCGGCCCGTGCAGGAGTGTATGACCCAGCGGTTCATTCCTCTTCCTCGCGGCCTCAATATGAACAAGGAGATGCCCTTTGATCCTCGACTGCCCCACATACTCCGCAAACGTCCTCGGCCGGAGCGACTGCTCGAATACATCGGCATCCTTCCCTGCTTTTGTGGGACGGACAATCGCCTCTGCCTTCTGAGTCCGCGAAATTGCCATGACACCATCTTAGCAGAGCCGATGCTGTTTTAAGAGCGCGATTATTTCGTGTAGAATCCACCTATGCGCATGCGGAATCCCACAACTCTCACCGTTGGCCTACTCACAGTACTTGTGGCACTCGGCACATTTGACGCCCTGCTCATTGAGAATAAGAAGCTACTCATTCAACTCCAGCAGCCGGAACCCCCACAGGAGGTAGCTGTCGTGGCAAACAGCGGTTCCTCTTCCGCCGCGCAATCATCTGCATCCTCCGTGGGAGGCGGCATTCGGAAAATTGAGGAACCAAATGTGCTGGAGATTCTCACGGTCGAGCAGTTCAATTTCGCCGACCCGGCGAGAGAGCGCAGCCTTCTGGAACAAATCATTCCGAGTGGTGTCGCAACTGTCCAGGCAAAGGTGCTCGTGAAGGATGGCGATCGCATCGGTCTCATCGCATGGGCAGACTCTCCGCAGGTGAAAATCTACTTGCTGGCTCTCAAAGAGGCTCTGCACTCCACATTCTCTCCTGAGATGCGTGACCTGGTGGACGAGGCGCAGGAGAGGGAGGGGAAAGCTCTGCGCAACCTCCTGACATTCCTGGACCCAGCCATCAACGAAGAACGCGTTGTCTTCATCCGTATCCGCGAGCGCCTCTACGAATTCCATGTGGCGGAAGGCAAAGACGCAGTGGTGTTTGATTTAATTGAGACACTGACGAACTAGCTTCGTTAGCTTGTTAGCTTCATTAGTTTGTTAGGTTTATAGCTTCATTAGCTTCGTTAGAAAGATACAAAGGAATTAAACCAAACATCCCAGCCCCTAATGAAGCTAATGCAGCTAATGAAGCTAACAAGCTAATAGGCTACTAAATCATTGACCTCTCCCCTTTCCTCTCTATAGAGTAGCGCGGCTATACTTCAATTTCACTCAGTATAAATGGCGAAGAAAGTCATGAAAGTCATTAAGGTGCAGGCCCGTGGCGGACAGGCGAACCCTGCTCCACCACTCGGTCCCGTGCTCGGTCAGGCCGGGATAAACATCGGTGACTTCTGCAAGAAATTCAATGACCAGACGAAAGACCGCATGGGCCAGGTGGTACCGGCGGAAATTACCGTGTTCGAAGACCGGTCCTTCACATTTGTCCTCAAGCAGGCACCTGCAGCTTCCCTCATTATGGAGAGAGCAAAAGTGCAGAAAGGGAGCGGGGAACCGAATAAGAACAAAATCGGCACTCTCACCAAAGCGCAGCTCAAGGAAATTGCCGAGACAAAAATGTCGGACCTCAACGCGGGAAGTGTGGAAGCAGCCATGAAGACCATCGCAGGAACCGCCCGGAGTATGGGGGTAGACATTGTGTAAATGGTTCATTGAACATGTCCCAATGAAGAAAAGAATAGGGAATGTTTCTTTCGCGTGCGCAATGGTTTTCGTGTGCGAAAAAGTGGAAGAAGCCGTACGCTATGCCTTACCCCTTACCTCGTACCTCAAACTGCGATGGCTGACGCATCACTCTTTACTGCAATGTTTGGATTTGTGAGTGTATTCTACGGAATTTTGGTTCCGTTGCTCCTCCTCCAATCACTCACACTCCTCTTCATTCCAAGTATGATGAAAAACGGCGCTCAGCCGCGCAAAGTGGGTGAAGCCATTTTCTGTTACCTCATGCAGTCGCTCGGGATTCTGCTCATGACAGCCGGTGCTCTGCCAACGCTGGTGAGTGTTCTCGCTGGTGTGGAACTCGCAGGGACAACGTACTTCACGTTACTCGTCATCTTCGCAGCTGGAGGTATTCTCTTCCTCTGGCACGATAACGCTGTCCATGCGATCGATGAAGCTTCCCGCGCAGTCCCGGGTGCAATTTTCCTAATCATGTTCAAAATCATTGGGTACGCCATCGTCCTGCTATGGGTCCTCTCGCTCATCACCACCCTCATGAACGGCATACCAGAAGATGCTGGCTGGTGGATTATGCCGCTGGTGATGATTCTCTACGGCTTGCTGCTGGCTTGGTGTACACGCTCAGACGCGGGTTCGAACCAGAGTGTGTTCCAAAGTATCACAGTGAACTCTTCAAGCCTGCAACCAGCGAAGAAAAATGCGATAGCTGCAAAGCGAAGAAAAAGGTAGAAAAAACCATTGCAAAAGAAGGAGCGGTAGCTAGGCTACCCGCCGTGGGAGCCCTTCGACGCTTCGGCTGCGCTCAGCGCAGGCAAGCTCAGGGCACTTGCACCACGTTCTCCTTACTCTTATGACACAACCAACAGCACTCTCGCGGAAGCGAGGCAAGAACTACGCTGAGAAAGCGCAGCTTGTCGAGAAAAAGAGCTACCCCGTCTCAGAAGCAGTCGAACTGCTCACGAAAGTGAGCACTGCAAAGTTCGATGCAACTGCCGAAGTCCATATCCGCATTGGTGCGGATATGACCCAGGCAGACCAGCTGGTCCGTACGACAGTCTCTCTCCCCCACGGCACAGGAAAGAAAGTGCGTATTGCTGCATTCGTTCCGGATGAAAAAATCGAGGAAGCCAAGAAAGCCGGAGCAGTCCTCGCAGGAAATGCCGACCTCGTGAAGGAGATAGAAGGAGGAAAGATTGAATTCGATATTGCTGTGGCAGACCCGACTCTCATGAAGAGCCTTGGCAAGATCGCCAAAACATTGGGGCAGAAAGGCCTCATGCCCAATCCGAAAGCGGGCACGGTGACAACGAATGTCACAAAGACCATCGGAGAACTCCAGAAGGGGCGCATTGAATGCAAAATGGATAAGCAGGGCATCATTCACACAGTCTTCGGGAAAATTTCCTTCGGCCCCAAAAAGCTGGAAGAGAACCTCACTGCCATCCTCCAGGCCATCAAAGAAGCTCAACCCCCCGGCATTAAGGGGGTATATATTCTCTCTGTCACCATTGCACCGAGCATGGGACCGGGCATCAAAGTGGCATTTTGAGAAGACAGAGATCAGAAAGCAGTACTGACTTCTGTCTTCTACCTACTGACTTCTCAGATACGGTTTCAGGCAGGTTTGCACCTCTGCGATGCTCTCTACACGTACGAGACGTGACCGCAGTTCGCGGGCGCCTTCGATACCTTTCACGTAGCTCGCCAGGTGCTTGCGCATCTCAAGCATACCGCGCCGCTCCCCCTTCACTTCTGCAGCAAGCTCACAATGTTCGATGATGAAGGGGATCTTCTCCGTAAAACTCATCCGATCCAGCGTGCTGCGGATCTCCCCTGTAGCAAATGCATCGACAATATCCCGCAGGAGCCAGGGGTTGCCAAATGTTCCCCGCCCAACCATCACACCATCCAGATTCCCGATCTTCTCCACGGCATCCCGTGCCGTGAAGATATCTCCATTGCCGATGACCGGGACTCCTACGGACTTCTTCAGTTCGTAGATCGGCTCCCAGTCCGCGGCACCGCTGAACTTCTGCGTGTACGTCCGGCCATGGACGGCAAGTGCATCTGCTCCGGCTTCCACAAGCTTCGTGCAGAAGGAAATCAGATTGTCCGGCGTGTCCCACCCCAGACGTGTCTTCACGCTCACGGGGATGGAGACTGCATCTTTGGTAGCAGCGACGAGTGCACAGGCGAGTTCCGGATTGCGCATGAGCGCTGAGCCATGGCAGGAAGATGTCACCCTTGCCGCAGGGCACCCCATGTTGATGTCTATGCCATCAGCACCAAGTTCCTCAATGACTTTGGCAGCAGAGAGGAAGTGCGCGGGCTCTTTGCCGAAGATCTGGACAATGAATGGCCTCTCAAGCACCGGATCGAAATGCAGCATGCCCATGGTTTTCTTTGCTCCGTAATGAATGGCATCGGTACTCAGAAACTCCGTGTACACGACTGCTTCCGGCGTCATGCGCTTGATGAGCTGGCGGTACGATGCATCCGTCACCCCCGCCATAGGCGCGAGCGCAACAATGGGCCGGGGGACCTCCTGCCAGGAAAAACGCATAGAAAAGAGGAAAACAACACATAGAAGAACATACTTTTCGGTAAAACGCGAGCCAAAAGCACCGCAACCGTATCCAAGAGAAGACGCTTTTCCCGCACAATAGAGCCCTATGCGACTGAGAGTACTCTATACGATTTCCGCTGCCCTTCCTGCGCTCCTGCTACCCGCAGTAGCAGCAGCCCAGACTTCCATTATCACCAATATCCCCGGATGTGACTTCGCTTCGGGAAAGGTGACTGCCGCCTGTGTTCCTGCATTCCTCGCACACATCATTAAATTCGTCTTCGGACTCACCGGCGCATTCGCCCTCATCATGATCATCATCTCGGGGTACCAAATTGCTCTTGCAAAAGCAATGGGGCGCGACAGAAGTGAGGGATTCACGCGGCTCAGGGTCGCCCTCATCGGCTTCATCCTGTGCGCCTGCTCCTGGTTCATTGTGGACTTCATCGTGAGATCCCTCGCATTTGGCTACTAGACACGGCGCCGTTTCCAATTAAACTTTCACTGGCTTTGCGCAGCCATTATCGCAGCAATGATGTTCACCGACAAACGACGCCGTGTCTAGATCTCCTCCCCCTCCTTGACTATGCCACCGAAGAAGAAGGAAGAAAAAGCTCATTTCACCTCCCTGCGCATCATCGGCGAAAAAGCGCAGAAGATCCTCGAGTGCGCACGCAAATCTGGCGAGAGATCACATCTTGCTCTCGCAAAGCTGCCAAAGGCAGCACACAACGAACTGGTGGTGCATATCTCTGGCAAGAGCGTTGTCAAAGCTGCGTTCCTCATCCTGGCAATTTTTGCAGGTGCGTGGCTTGTCATCCAGATCCGCGACAAGCTCATCATCCTGTTTCTGGCCATGTTCGTGGCAGCCGTGATCGATCCCGGCGTGGAGGCTCTGCAGAAAGTCGGCATCCCGCGAGGGATTGCCGTGCTCCTCCAATACTTTGCCGCCCTGTTCATGCTCTTCTTCCTCGTCGTCTCCTTCATTCCTATCATCGCATCACAGATACAGGAAATCGCATTGCTCATGAGCGTGAAAATCAACGCATTCCTCTCTCACCCCGAAATCTCTCTGCCCCTCGTCTCAGAAACAGTCAACGACGAACTGACAGTCTTGGTGCAAACGACATTGCAGGACCTTTCCATCATGAAATTCACTGACGCGCTGCAGCAACTTGGGCAGAACCTCTCTTCTGCCGCGCATCAGTCTGTCACCTTCGTGGTGCAGCTCGCAGGCTCAGTCGTGAATTTCTTTGTGAGCTTGATCATCGTACTTGTCCTCGCCTTCTTCATGCAGTTGGAGAAAGAAAAACTCATCCGATGGTTCCTGAGCTTCTTCCCGCACCGATACCGCTTGTACGCCACGGGGAAATCGGAAGCGGTGCACAGAAAAATCGCCCAATGGGCCCGGGGCCAGCTCGTGCTCTGCTTCAGTATTTTCCTCCTCACACTCACAGCCCTCCTTATTCTGCGCATGCCATATGCACTCACGCTCGCAGTACTCGCGGGCTTCTGTGAATTCATCCCTGCAGTGGGTCCGTTCATAGCCGCCATACCAGCAGTGCTCATAGGACTGACACAGGGGGGATTCATCTGGGGACTCATTCTCGTCGGCATCTACTACGTTATTCAGTGGTGTGAAAACAACCTCCTCGTTCCTCTGATTATGCGGAGGGCTGTCGGCCTCTCCCCCGTTGCCATCCTCTTCGCAATGATGGTAGGCATCAGCTTTCCGGATACCATCCACCCTGTGCTGGGCATTATGCTCGCCATTCCTACAACGACCATCATCTCCATTTTCCTCGAGGACTGGCGGGTGCGCGAAATGGAGAAATGAGGATTTGGGTTAGGGATAGGGTTAGGGATAGGGTTAGGGATAGGGAATGAAAAGATGCTTGGAGTTTTGCCTTTGTAACTTTGGCAATTTGTGATTTGCTGAAAGCTCAAAGTTCTTCGCTCAAAACCAAACATCCTAACCCTAGCCCTAACCCTAACCCCAACAAGTAATCTATAGTTTACATAGTATCTTCCACGGTTTTTCTCCTTTCTGTCACTCCACAGGAAAGGAGAGTTGTGATAAATTGGTATGATCTCATCGACGAATCAGCACTCTCTATGGTAGAGTGCTAATGTTCCCCTCTCCGTATGCACCCTTTTGATCGCTTCACGCCCAATGCAAAACTTGCTCTGCAGATTGCGGAACAGGAAGCAAAGAACATGAAGAGTAGTTACATTGGATCAGAGCACTTGCTCCTGGGGCTCCTCAGCATCCCAAAATCGCTGGGTTTTTCCATTTTCACGGGTGCCGGGGTTACTCTCGAGAACGTGCGCATCCTGCTCAAAGCTATGAAATCCCAGGATGTGGAGGGAAAACATGTCAAACATGGACTCTCCACCTACCTGCACAATGTCATCGAGCAGAGCGTTATTACAGCACATAAATTCCGTCATGCAAATGTTGGAACAGAACATCTCCTCCATGCACTCGTCTCTACTGAGAAGAATGCCGCAACCATGCTGCTCGAGCAGATGCAGGTGGACCCGGAAGACCTGAAATCGCACGTCGAGGAGATGTTCGGCCAAATCAACCAATTCAAGCAGCAGAGTAAAAATATGGAGCAGTCTCTCGAATCCTTCTTCCAGGGATTGCAGGGTGCCATCGTTGGCATGCAGGGCGCCATGCCGGGCATGGAACCGGAAGAGCTGAAACGCCGGAAGACGGACGGCAAGAGTAAAACACCCGTGCTCGACTACTTCACAGATGACCTCATCAAGAAAGTGAAGGAAGGGAAAACCGACCCCATCATCGGGCGCGACGAAGAGATTGAGCGCATCATTCACATCCTGAACCGCAAAACAAAAAACAACCCGGTACTCATCGGTGAGCCTGGTGTGGGAAAAACTGCCATGGTCGAGGGGCTGGCACAGCGTATTGCCCAGGGCAAAGTCCCAAGCTCTCTCAGGAACAAGCGGGTACTCATTCTGAACATGGGCTCTCTCGTCGCAGGAACAAAGTACCGAGGTGAGTTCGAACAGCGGTTCGATGACATCATCAAAGAAGCAGTGCTATGCGAGAACGAAATCATCCTCTTCATCGATGAAATGCACACCGTCGTCGGAGCCGGTTCTGCAGAAGGATCACTCGATGCGGCAAATATTCTCAAGCCCGCACTCAGCCGCGGATCTCTCCAAGTCATTGGAGCAACCACAACCGACGAGTACAAAACCATCGAGAAGGACCGGGCACTGGAACGACGCTTCCAATCCATCCTCATAGAAGAACCGAGTGTCGGAGATTCCATAAAAATACTGAGTGGCATTCGGTCAGGATTTGAGGAATTCCATAACATCTCCATCACAGAGGGGGCACTGGAAGCGGCCGTGCATCTGAGCAAAAGATACCTCACAGACCGCTACCTGCCAGACAAAGCCATCGATGTCCTCGACGAAACAGCCGCAGGGAAAAGCCTCCTCAACCCTGACCAGTCACCGGAGATCAAAAAGACAGAAGACAAGCTTGAGAAACTCATAGAGAAACAGCAGGATGCGGTGAAGGAGCAGAAATACCACGTGGCACTCAAGCTCAAGCAGGAACAGCAGAGCCTGCAGGAGGAGCTCGACCATCTCCGTTCCATGCAGGACGGTGACCGGCGTACCCCCCTCCAGATCACCGAAGACGACATTGCACACACCGTTGGGAGAATGACCGGGATCCCCGTAACCAGACTCCTAAAAACTGAGAAGAAACGGCTCCAGAACCTCGAGATGGTTCTCCGCAAGCGCGTGGTGGGACAGGACGAGGCAATACGAAAGGTGGCTCGCGCCATTCGCCGCTCACGCGTTGGCATTGGTGATCAGCGCAGGCCCATTGGCTCTTTCCTCTTCCTCGGCCCGACCGGCGTGGGAAAAACTGAACTCGTGCGCACAATCGCAGAGGAAGTATTCAACCGTGAAGATGCCCTCATCAAGATCGATATGTCTGAGTTCATGGAGCGCCACAACGTCTCTCGCCTCATAGGAACAACGGCAGGATACGTGGGATATGAGGAGGGCGGGCAACTTACGGAAGCGGTGCGTCGCAAACCCTACTCTGTTGTTCTCTTCGACGAAGTCGAGAAGGCGCATCCGGAATTCTTCAACATTCTCCTGCAAATTCTGGAAGACGGCGTACTCACAGATGGCCAGGGAAAGAAGGTGGACTTCACGAATACGATTATCGTCATGACGAGCAATATCGGTGCAGCAAAACTCACAAAGCAGGCAGGGAAGATAGGATTCCAGCTCGAGAACGAATCCGGGAAAGACGATCACGCCTACGAGGAAAAATGCGCAGAAGTCATCCAGGAACTCAAGGACAATCTGCGACCGGAGTTCCTCAACCGCATTGACCACACCATTGTCTTCAACGCACTCCACCAGGAACACATCCGCAAGATCGTGAAGCTGCACCTCACCCGTTTCGAAGAACGTCTGAAACAGCAGGGCTACACGCTGGACACAGACCAGAATGTTATCTTCTTCCTTGCACAGGAGGGGTTCGATCCGGAGTACGGAGCCCGGCCCGTCCGCCGCGTGATACAGGAACGCGTGGAAGATGAAGTAGCTGAGCACATCCTCAAAGAGATTTTCCAGCCCGGCGATACGATTCGTATTGTGAGGAAGGGAAAAGACAAACTGGAGTTCCTCCCGGGCAAACCCGCACCAAAGGAAGAGACTGTGCTGGAAAGTAAGCAGGCTGCTGCTTCTGAGAAAACCTCATGATGGAAAAATAGAAGAAAGAGAAGGGTAAAAAGACCCTCAACCCTCGCTCCTCTCTCCCTCAGATGCAAACTTGGAACAAGGGCTCTTTTGTGGTATAATTACTAGATTCCTGCACCCCATGGCGCTCGACCCCATCAAAATTCCGCAGAACGTCTACGTGGAGGACCGCATTATCGGACCGGTCACGCTACGTCAGATCTTCCTTACGCTCGCCGGAGGGGGTGTAAGTTACGTCATCTACGCCCTCGTGAAGCAGGCAGGAAAGCTATCGCTCATCACAGGAATACTTTCGTGGGTACCACTCCTCATCATGGTGGCATTTGCCTTCCTGAGAATCGGCGGCATAAGCCTCTTCCGATTCCTGCTTCTCATGGCAGAAAAATCGGAGAAACCAGCCGCGCGCTACTGGCAACCGCGCAAAGGCCTGAGTATGAAACCAAAAGAATATGTACCAAGGAATGTGAAGGAGAAAAGCAGTTTCTCACACACACAGGAGGAGTATGACGAAATCCATAAGCTGAGCAGTGTGCTCGACATCGGCCCTGTGGCAGGAAAGACGACTCCCAGGCAGCAGACCCCCGTAGAGGAAGAGGAAGAAGAGGAGGAATTCATAACGGTCGGAAACGTAACAGAGCAATCTACCCCCACAAAGAACAATGCCTAAGAAGAAGCAAGACGCCACAGGCAGTGAAGCACCAGACACCGTACGGCAGCGGAAGGGAAATCCCAAAGCCGCAGCACAACGCTTCCTCCCCATTGCTGAGATCCGCAATGATACGGTCATCCTGAAAAACGGAGGCCTGCGTGCCATCCTCTCCGTCGAAGCTCTGAACTTTAACCTGAAGAGTGAAACCGAACAGCAGGGCATCATTGCCGGGTATCAGGCATTCATCAATACACTGACTTTCCCTCTGCAGGTATGCGTGCGATCACGGAAAGTGAACATAGATCCCTACATCATCCAGATACGGGAAATAGCCCGCAAACAGGAGAATGATCTGCTGCGCAACCAGACAATCGCATACGCCAACTTCATTGAGAAAATCTGTGAGGTCGCAGACATCATGACAAAATCCTTCTTCGTTGTGATCCCGCTGGACGATTCACAGGAAACAAAATCTTCACTCGCAAAGTTTTTTGAGTGGATGGGGCTGGATGACACAGAAGCAAAAGCTGTGCAGCGCTATCGCCTCTTCGTAGAGAAGCACAACAAACTCAAAGATCGCATGAATCTCGTAGAATCTGGACTGAACAACGTCGGACTCATCACGCGCCGCCTGACAACGAGTGAACTCATCGAGCTGTACTACCAGTACTACAACCCGCACACAAGCCAGGAGCAGAAGCTTGGCGGATCCATCAACACAGCACCGCTGGTGTGGTAGCGAGAATAGATAAGAGGAAAGAGAATAAGAGGGTTTGTTTCCTTGGGTTCTTAAAAATCTTAGGATTTTGATGCTTCCCTCATTCCTCTTTCCTCTTATCTATTCTCTCTTGATTCCTTGACAGATCACCACCCTCTCTGAGAAAGTACTGCAGGACTGAGCAAGTTGCTCGTGCAAGGACTGCTTGGCCCACCTCGCTTATTTCCTCCCGCTTGCACCACTCTTTCTGTATGAGTACAACCAACGCAAAAAAGAACTCCGTCATGGAAAAACTGCTCAAGGAAGCACCACCTATCGTGCGTGTCCGTCCGGGGCAGCTCATAGAAGGCACTGTGGTGTTCCGCGGAAAGAACAAATTACTCCTGGACATTGGCGGCACCGTCACCGGCATTATTTCGGGAAGAGAGCTCCGGGACTCATTCAACACTTTCCGGGAGCTCAACATCGGCGACACTGTTTCTGCCATGGTACTGGAAGAGGAGAACAATGAAGGAATGTATGTCCTGAGCCTGCGGATGGCCAGCCAGCAGAAAGCATGGGAACGCTTCCATGAGATTATCGAAAACAGCAAAACAATGTCATTCATTGCACAGGAGGCTAACAAAGGAGGACTCCTTGCAAACATTGATGGCATCCGCACGTTCCTGCCCGTCAGTCAGCTCGCACCCATGCACTACCCCCGCGTCAATAACGCGGATACCAGCGAAATCATGCAGCGGCTCGCGAAATACATTGGCCACACGTTCACCGTAAAAATCATCACGATGGATGAAGAAGCAGGAAAGATCGTGGTTTCCGAGCGCGAAGCACTCGCAGAGGAGCGCTCCAAAGCACTCGAATCGCTCAAGGTCGGCGAAATAAAGGAGGGCATTGTCACCGGTGTGGTGAAGTTTGGGCTCTTCGTTGCATTCGAGGGGCTTGAAGGCCTGGTGCACATTTCCGAAATTGCCTGGGGACATGTGAAGAATCCGTCCGAATACGCTGAAGTGGGCGACAAGGTACAGGTGAAGATTATCGGCATAGACAGCGATAAGCTCTCTCTCAGTATCAAGCAGCTCACACGCGACCCATGGGAAGAAATCGCAGAACGCTACCCTGTCGGCAAGAGGGTACAGGGCACTGTCGTGCGTTTCGCAGACTACGGAGCGTTCCTGAAACTGGAGAAAGACATCAACGGCCTGGTCCATCTCACGGAACTCGCACATCACAAAGTGACCGATCCTTCCGAGGTGCTGACCATCGGCCAGAAAGTCGATGCACAGGTGATTAACATCGATATTGATGAACGGCGCATCGGCCTCTCCATTAAGGCTATCAAACCGATTGATAAGGAGACTCTCGAACGCATCAAGAGGGAACAGGCAGAGGAAGAAGCGAAGAGAAAAACAGAGAAAGAAGCCGGTAAGGAAGGAAAGGAAAAGAAAATTGAAAAAGAGAAAGTGAAGGAAGAGGAGGTGGAGGAAAAGAAGAGCACGAAGAAGAAGGCCACAAAGCAAGGAAAGGAAAAAGCACCGGAGGGCAAAAGTGAACCACAGACGCTCTTCAGTGAGGAAGAGGTGCCCTCAGTGAAAGATGCTGAGTTCGTCGCCTCCAAGTCGGGCAAGAAGTACTATCCATTGAACAGCGCACAGGGAAAGAAGATCAAGGAAGAGAACCGCCTGTACTTCAAGGACGAGAAAACAGCGAAAGCAGCTGGCTTCTCGGCCTAACCAAGCCTGCGATGGATGCCATTATCTTCGATTTCGACGGAGTCATTGTCGACAGTGAAAAATACTGGCGCAGAGAAGAAAAGAAGTTCTTCAACTCTGTGATCCCTCACTGGAACGAAGCCGATCATCACAAGATCGTCGGGATGACGATGGCTGGCTCCTATGAACTCTTCAAAAAAGAATACAAGATAGCTATTTCTCTTGAGAAATACTTGGAAAAGTACAGAGACATTGCACGTCGCGTGTACGAACAGTGCTCTCTGATCGAGGGAATGACAGTTCTTCTAGGAAAACTGCAGAAGGCAACCATACCCCTTGCTGTAGCTTCATCAGCACCGGGGGAATGGGTAAGGCACATCCTGAAGAATCAGGGTATCATTGGGTATTTTCGAGCCATCGTCACTGCAGAAGACATTGGAGAGCATGAGGGGAAACCGAAACCTGCTATCTACCTGCTCACAGCCAAGAAACTTGGAGTGAGGCCGGAAACTTGCATCGCCATTGAAGATGCAACGAACGGCATTCTCGCAGCGAAAACTGCAGGCATGCAATGCATTGGCGTCGATTTCCCCGACGGTACACCGCAGGACCTCTCGCAGGCAGATTTTGTCATAACAAACTTTAATGAACTGAGTGTGGAACGGCTGCAGTCTCTGATCTAACTCTCCTCCTCCTCCAGACTCTGCTGGCTCAAAAAATGCAGGTGCAGGTAAAACACCTCCTGTCCCCCGCTGTGCCCGACATGGAACCTGAGCTGATACCCGTCTATCCCGTGCCTATCCGCAAGCTGCTTGGCTTTGTAGATGAGCATCGCAGGCACATGGAGCGTCTCCTCGGTTAGGTCTGCAATGGAGGGGACAAATTCCTTCTTGGGGATGAAGAGAAGATGCGTCGGCGCCTTTGGGTGAATATCTTTGAACACGAGCACTTCATCATCCTCGTATACTTTCTCTGCCGGGATCTCCCCATCCAGAATTCTGTGGAAGATGGTTCTTTCAGTCATAGAGTAACAATGGGGAATGCGATCATAGCAGAGGACACCCTGAGTGAAATCGAAGGGTGGAAGACAGTTCTTTCAGACATAGCTGAGTAGTGGAGGATGGAATAATAGCAGAGAACACCCTGAGAAAATCGAAGGGTGGAAGATGGTTCTTTCGCTCATAGAAGAGAGGGAATGTTCCCTAGCCTAGCATGTCTCAGAATGTCGACTCAGATTGACTTTTTGGCCAAAAAAAGAGAAAATATACGCAGAATGCCTTCTCATGCTTCCCCAGAAGCAGGCAAACAGAACGAAACATCAGTCGAGGTATCGCCAACGCTGATTGTTTCGCAGCCAAAAAAACTCGAGGGCCTCCTCGAGACACTCGTGCTGCTTGACCGGGTGAGCGAGACTATTGGTGAAGACCGTTCCGGCGACATGGGCGGTTCAGGGGCAGCAGGAGCAAAACAGGGGGACGATGAACAGGAAATCTCCCTGCGCGAGCTGGCCATTGCAAACCTGCCTGATACTCCAGTAATGCAGAAACACCTCAGGACACATATTGAGAAAGAAGTGAAGAAACTGCAGAAACAGGTGAGGTATGCGGCACGCCGCGCGACCAAGCCGGGAACGGCTTTCCAGATCAATCGCCTCTACGCACGTATTCGCAGGCTCAACGCGCTACTTGCTGAACTCCTGGAGGCATCGCATGAAATGCTCAAGCGCCTCTACGTGAAGATCTTCGTGGATAAGCAAACGGTCATTTGAGCGAGCGCACCTCCTCCATGCGGAACACAACTTCGCTCAGGAAATTTCCGAAGAGAGGGACCCATTGCACCTGCTGAACGAGCAGAATCGCAAGCGGAATGACAAGCGCCACGGCTGTAATCATCCCAAGACCGTACACGATACCCCGCAGAAAGTGTAAGAGGAGGTTTTTCCCGGGATGAAAGACGGCAGCATACTGCTCTGGCAATTCCCGGATAGTGTGCTCCAGATGTTCAATGGAACGTTGGAGCTGCCTGTCGGTACTGGAGTTTTTTGAAGCCATAGAGATTACGTTTCAGCGGTTTTCTTCGCACCCTTCTTGGATGCCACTTTCTTCTTTTTCTGCTTCTTGGATTCCGTAGTTTTCTCCTCAAAGAGATCTATCGCGTACTCCATGAGATGTTCCGCGATGGAAATAGGCTTCATAAACACATCCTCCAGCTGCCCCGTGATATTTTCGATACGCCGGACAATCTTGCGGACATCTACAGCAATGAAAAGTGCATGGTAGAGAACGACAATGAACATGATTGCGACGGCAATCTCTAAGCCGATGAGAATGTCGTTTGCAGTGAGCATGGGCAGAACAGAAAGGGTACACTGAGCCTACAGTTCCTCCCTGTCATGCGCAACGTGCTTCGACACATCCGGCTGATCCCACGCAAGAGCATTATGTATCTCATCGGGCTGTACCAAGCCACACTCTCACCCGACCATGGGCAACTCAAAAGCATGTATCCCTACGGTTTCTGCCGGCACCAACCAACATGCTCAGAGTATGGAAAACAGGTCATCGCTGACAGAGGGATGATCGGAGGGATGCCACTGCTCATCAAACGCCTGCTCTCCTGCCACCCCTGGACTACACCCAGCGAGAAACGCATCCTTGCGATTCTCAAACGGAACGCCCAGTGAACAAACACTGCACAGCAAAGAGAACACATGTTAGGATGCGCCGGTGGTGCCACAACCCTCACCTACCATACCATCGGAGGCCACAGTGACAGAAATTCGAGCGGGAAAACCACGGAATTTTCCCCTTTGGCTGAGCATCGTACTGGTGTTTCTCGGCGGTTTCGCCATTGGGGGTGCACTGATGACATACAGTGCAGCCTTCGGATGGGATGACGTATGGCAGCATATGTACAGCAAATACGTGCTATCGCTCTTCCATTTGTACCCAGAAGAACAAATAGCAACGTTGAAGCTGTACGGCCCTCTCACAGAACTCTTCCTTGGGATTGCAACCGAATACATCTTCTACCCTCTCCAGGATCCTTATTGGGTGCGCCACGCACTCGTGTTTGCCCTCTTCCCCACCACCCTCTTCCTGCATTTCGTTCTGCTCCGAAAAAATGGCATATCCCTGGCTACCGCGCTCCTCGCGACCTGCTGTGTCTTTGGGGTTATCCGCTTCGGAGGACACGCCCTCGTGAATGTGAAGGATTTTCCGGCTGCGAGCGCCTACCTCATCATCACGCTGATACAGTGGCAACTGTTCCGGTTCTGCTTCGACCGCCAGGAAATAATCTCGACGCGATGGCTTTCCTCACTCGTCCTGCTCGGCATGGTATCGGTTGTGCCGTACCTCATGAGAACACCGCTCCTCCTGCATTTTGTTATGACTTCCGCTGCATGCATACTTGTTTCTCTGCTCCGGAGAGACATGGGAAAGAGGAAGAGACTGCTGTTGGCCATCATTCCAATCATCAGCGGCATACTCACCATCAGCCTCCTCCTTCCCTCCGTCTGGTCAGAGGGATTCTTCGGCTCCATGGAGAAAACTCTCTCCTTCTACTCGCACCACCCAAGAGGACTATCGACGAGAGTGTTTGGCATGCAGTTCACCCCTGAAGCGATCCCCCGTTGGTATGCACTGGCATGGATCATTGTCATAGCACATCCCGCCGTTACAGCACTGGCACTGCTTGGCATCATCCTTCCTTTCATCCACCACAGGAAAGAAGGAAGTCTCCTCGCCATCCCCACCTCTGCCGGCACATGGCATATCTCTTTGCATCTATGGATGTGGATCGTCACGCTGCTCAGTTTCCTTGCTGTGATCGTGATTTCACCGAATCTCTACAACGAGGAGAGACATATACTCTTCCTCTACCCAATACTGTTTTCTGCCGCAGCACTTGGCCTCGGATCGCTCAGGAAAACAACAAAATACTGGCTCTCCACCCTCATCGTTATTGTATCTCTCCTCTCGTACGCCTCGTGGGGCAAGTACTCCTACATCTACATTAACCCGCTCCTGGGGATGACAAATAAGAAACATTTCACTGGAGATTACTGGGAAGTGTGCATGCCGCATGCCATTCTTGTGTCGCAAGAGAATGCCCAGTCGAATACCCGAGTGTATCTCCGAAGCATCAACCCTCCGACTTACATTCAACTAATCCGACTGAGGCAAGGCACCTTCTTCCAGGACAGAAAACTTGCCCGATTCCGTTCCACATCCAAACGGCCTGAGAGAAACCCCTATTTTGCCATCTCCAACTATCCTGACGACCAAAGAACATTGGAAGATATAGAAACGAAAAAAGCGTCTCTGGTGTGGGGTGAAAAGACCCCTTTGGGTGAGTACATGTGCCTGGTTGCACGGTACCAATGACAGAGGGCACAGACCTCTCATTCCTACCGGCAGCGTTCCTCTGTGCTGCATGACCGAAGAACCTGCAGGACACAGACTCCCTGCAAAATGCACCAGACCCACAGCGCTCTTACTCTCTGCGAAATGCCTTCCAGGCGCCCACTCATGAGAATGACACGGAGATTCGAGAAATTATAGGAATAGTCTTTCAGTAATGAAAGAAGCAGAGCAAAAAACGTTCCCTGTCGTCTTTTCTCTACCGAAACAAGCCCGTCCACAACACGTGACATGCGGCGGAAGAACGGTACAAATGAGGCCTTTGCCCTGTGGTACACCACAGCATCAGGCCCGAAGGAAAAAGAAACCCCCCTGCGGGACGCACGGTCCCCCCACTCATAATCACCGCCGGAGAGCAGAGATGCATTGAACAGACCCACTCTGTCAAAAAACGCCCTCGGCACGAACATATTCCCCGTAAGTGCATACTGCCTCTTCGAAACAATATCCTCCTGCCTAAACACCGTTGCCTGCTCATACAGTTCCACAGCAGTGGGTTTCGCAGAGGTGGTCACGACAATCCTCCCCGCAACAACACCACCCTGCAGGGAGAGAACTTGGCGCACACCAGCAGCAAGCCAGTTTGGAGCCAGACGGCAATCGGAATCGGTGAGCGCAATTACTACCCCGCGCGCATGACGAATGCCGGTGTTCCTGCAGGCATAGGGACCTGCCGCACTCTCACGGAGAACGAAAACCCCGTGCGCAGGATCTGCAAACTCAGCAAGATCACCATTTCCGCCATTGTCGACAACGATCACCTCCATCTGTTCCCGGGGAAACGTCTGGGCTCGCAGGTCCCGGAGCAGCGCCTTCACCCCTTCCCTATTCTGAAAAACAGGCACAACGACTGAAACGGTGATGTGGGTGTTCTTCATCGGATAGAATGACACGGAGGGAAAGCAAAAAAGCTCCTTTTACGGCATTGTACGCAGATGAGCTCTTGCGGCAAAACCATTCTTCGGGGAACATCTTCTTCGGTTTCTCCGGAACTTCTTCACGGAAGCAGTCTTTCTTTGTATTCTTATCCCGCTTGTTCTTTCTCCGGATCCCAAAGCTCCACCTCCATCTCCCAAAAGCGGGTATAGCACCCTTCGACTCCCCCGCTTCGCGGGGTCGCTCAGGGCAGGCAACGGCTAGAGCACCCGCCTTCGCCCTCGCGAAGCTCGGGCTACGGCCGGGCAAGTCAGCCTTCCCCCCTCCCATTCACATCATCCTTTCTCACCAGCGGGTATAGCACAACGGTAGTGCATCAGCCTTCCAAGCTGAGGATACGGGTTCGATCCCCGTTACCCGCTCCAAGCTCTTGAGCAAGGAGTCTGAGCCTGCCGAAGACGACGCATGCGAAAGGCTTGGACGGCAACCCGTCCGAAGCTCCGAAG